>Ga0334883_1000009_pt1 | contig 339689 bp, 339 predicted proteins | sample GraSluR1_MG_6_FD_207230 | JGI IMG/M metagenome (GOLD analysis project Ga0334883, IMG submission 207230) | Sludge microbial communities from methane-producing bioreactor in Wageningen University, Netherlands - Granular Sludge_09_05-R1 | ecosystem: Engineered > Bioreactor > Anaerobic >...
AGGTTCATGGACTGGACGGCACCGCCCGCGGTGCCCTTGGTCAGGTTGTCCAGCGCGGCAACGGCGACCAGGCGTCCGGCGCCCTCGTCGACCGTGACCTGCACGTGCACGGCGTTCGAGCCGATGACCGACTGGGTCTGCGGCCACATGCCGGCGGGCAGCAAGGTGATGAACGGCTCGTCGCCGTAGGCGGCCTCATAGGTCGAGCGGACGACGTCCACATGCACCTCGGACGCCAGCGGTGCGGTCACCGTGGCGAGGATGCCGCGCGCCATCGGCGCAAGCACCGGCGTGAAGGAGATCGTCGGGTCCGCCGCGCCGAGCAGCGCGAAGTTCTGCAGCATCTCCGGCACGTGCCGGTGCACGCCGCCTACGCCGTAGGCACTGGCCGAGCCCATCACCTCCGCGCCGAGCAGGTTCGGTTTCAGGGACTTGCCTGCGCCGGAGGTGCCGCTGGCCGCGACGGCGACCACGTCGCGTCCGGTGACCAGTCCACCGGTGAGCGCCGGCAGCAGGGCGAGGGTTACCGAGGTCGGGTAGCAGCCGGGGACGGCGATCCGCCGGGTGGCGGAGAGAACCCGGCGCTGGCCGGGCAGTTCGGGGAGGCCGTAGGGCCACGTGCCCGCGTGCTCGCTGCCGTAGAACTTCTGCCACTGCGCCGGATCGACCAACCGATGGTCCGCACCGGCGTCCACCACGAGCACCTCGGGCCCCAGTTGGGCCGCGACGGCCGCCGAGTGCCCGTGCGGCAGCGCGAGGAAGACCACGTCGTGGCCCTCCAGGTTGGCCGCCGTGGTCTCGGTCACCATGCGGTCGGCGAGCGGGGTCAGGTGCGGGTGGTGGGACAGCAGCGGCGTCCCGGCATTCGAACCGGCGGTCAGCGCGCCGATCTCCACCTCGGGGTGCCCGAGCAGCAGCCGGAGCGCCTCGCCGCCTGCGTAGCCGGTGGCGCCCGCCACCGCGACCTTGATCGTCATAGGAATGACTATGCCGTATCTCGAATGAATATTCCACCCAAGCCTCAGTCAAGTCGGGATCAAGGTTCCCTCAAGTGGGGACCGGGAGCCCCGGACGAGGGTTACCATTCACGGCGTGCCCGTCACCGCCATCGGACTGAGTCACCACCTCGTGCCACTCGAGGACCTGGCGCGTCTCAGTGAGGCGTCCATGCCCGTCATCGAGGCGCTGGACGCCGCCGGGCTGCCCGGCTTCGTGCTGCTGAACACGTGCAACCGGTTCGAGCTGTACTTCGAGTCCGAGGCCTTCCACGCCGGCCTCGAGACCGTACTCGGCTCCGTTCGCGACGCCCTGCCCGAGCCCCACCGCAACCTCGTCAACGAGTTCGAGGTGTACGCCGGCCAGGCCGCCGTGCAGCACCTGCTCGAGGTCGCGAGCGGGCTGGACTCCATGGTGGTCGGCGAGGCCGAGATCATCGGGCAGGTGCGTGAGGCGCTGCGTGCCTCGGACACCCGCGCGAGCGCAGCCCTGCACCGGCTCTTCCACGCCGCGCTCACCACGGCGAAGGCGGTCAGCAGCGAGACCGACCTCGGCGCGGCCGGGCGCTCGATCGCCCGGGTCGGCCTGGCGCTGGTCGAGCAGCGGCACTTCCCCGTGGCCGGACGCCGCGCGCTGGTGATCGGCACCGGCAGCTACGCCCGCGTGGTCACCGCGACGCTGGAACGCCTCGGCTGCGCCGACATCCGGGTGTACTCCCCCAGCGGCCGCGCCGAGCGGTTCGCCGCGACCCACCCCGTCCAGGCGGTGCCGGTCGACGAACTGGCCGCCGCGGTCGGGTCCGCGGACCTGCTCGTCACCTGCAGCGGCGGAGAGCGGACGACCGGCCCGGTGGTGACCGCCGGACTGCTGGCCACGGCACGCCAGCCCGACGCGGCCCTGCTGCCGGTCCTTGACCTCTCGCTGTCGGGCGACGTCGAGCCGGCCGCCCAGGCCCTGGTGAACATCGACCTGATCGACCTCGAGGAGGTCGGGGCGCACGCACCGTCGGAGCAGACCGCCGCCGTGCTCGCCGCCCGCGATCTCGTCGCCCGCGGCGTCGAGACCTACCTGCACCTCGAACAGGGACGCCAGGCCACCCCGGCGGTGACGGCCATCCGCGCCCACGTCAGCCAGTTCATCGAGCGCGAGATCGAGACGGCCAACCGCCGCTACGACGCCGAGACCGCTGCCGCGGTCGCCCATTCGTTGCGCCGGGTGTCCAACGCGCTGCTCCACACGCCGTCACTGCGCGCCGCCGAGCTGGCCCGCACCGGTGAACTCGCCGACTACTCACACGCACTGCACACCCTCTTCGGGATCGACATCGAGACCGGTGTCGAGGCGCAGGCGTGAGTGTGACCACCACCGCGGCACCGCTGCTGGAGGCGTACCGCGGCCGGCCCGTGGCTCGGCGTCCGGTCTGGTTCATGCGACAGGCAGGGCGCTCGTTGCCCGAGTACCGGAGGTTGCGCGAGGGAACATCGATGCTCCAGGCCTGCCTGGATCCCGAACTGGCCGCGGAGATCACCTGTCAGCCGGTTCGCCGGCACGACGTGGACGCCGGCATCTTCTTCTCCGACATCGTGGTGCCGCTGCGGCTCGCCGGGGTCGGCGTCGAGATCGTGGCCGGGGTGGGACCCGTGCTGGACAGCCCGGTCCGGACGGCCGCCGACGTGGCGGGCCTGCCCGAACTCGACCCGGCGGCGCTCGCCCCGGTACGGGACGGCGTGGCGCTGTCCGTGGCCGAACTGGGAGCTGTGCCGCTGATCGGGTTCGCCGGAGCCCCGTTCACGCTGGCGTCCTACCTGGTCGAGGGCCGCCCGAACCGCGAGCTGCCCGCGACCCGCGCCCTGCTCGCGTCCGACCCCGACACCTGGCACCGGCTGCTGGCCTGGGTGGCCGGCCTCACCACCGCCTTCCTGCGTGCCCAGGTCGAGGCCGGCGCGTCCGCCATCCAGTTGTTCGACTCGTGGGTGGGGCGGCTGTCCCCCGCCGAGTACCGGGCTGCCGTCCAGCCGCACTCGGCGGCGGTCTTCTCCGCCGTCACCGACCTCGGCGTGCCGCGCGTCCACTTCGGGACGGCCACGCGCGATCTCCTGCCGGACCTGCTCGCCGCGGGCGCCGACGTGGTCGGCGTGGCCTCCGACATCGGGCTCGACGAGGCGAACGCGCTCCTCGGCGGCACCGTCCCGCTGCAGGGCAACCTCGATCCCGCGCTTCTGGCCGCGGACTGGCCCACCCTGGAAGCTGCCGCACGCGACGTCGTCCGGCGCGGCGCCGCCGCGCCCGGCCACGTGTTCAATCTCGGACACGGCGTGCCGCCCGAAACCGACCCGGACACCCTCACCAGGCTCGTCGAGCTGGTGCACTCGATCCCTCCGCAGGAGTCCTGACATGCCACATCCCACCGCCACCGCCCGTCCCTCGCACGGCATCGGCTCGGTGAAGCCGGACGGGTGGGCGTACAACCGTGCCCCGATGATCGTCTATTGGGAACTCACCAACGCCTGCGGGCTCGCCTGCCGGCACTGCCGCGCGACCGCGATGCCCGACCCGATGCCGGGCGAGTTGAGCACTGCGGAGGCGATCAGGCTGCTGGATGACCTGCTCGGCTTCGCCGGCCCGGGCGAGGCGCTGCCCCACGTGGTGATGACCGGAGGCGACCCCCTGCGCCGTCCCGACCTGCCCGAACTGGTCGCGGCGGCGAGCGAGCGCGGCATCGGGGTCTCGCTGGCCCCCGCGGTGACACCGCTGCTCACCCGCGAGCGGATCTTCTGGATGAAGGAAGTGGGCATCCAGGCGATCTCGTTGTCGCTGGACGGCTCGACCGCGGCCTACCACGACGGGGTCCGGATGGTGCCGGGCACCTTCGACGCCACCATCGAGGCGCTGGACATCGCCGCGGAAGCCGGACTGCCGGTCCAGGTCAACACGCTGGTCACGGCCTCGACCGCAGCTGACCTGCCCGCCGTCTACGAGCTCCTGAGCGAACACACCCTGATGCAGTGGAGCCTGTTCTTCCTGATCTCGATCGGGCGCGGCTCCGAACTCACCGAGCTCTCCCCCGGCGACGCCGAACGCTGGCTGCTCTGGGCGGCGAAGACGAACCGGGAGGCGCCGTTCCGGGTCAAGACCACAGAGGCCATGCACTTCCGGCGGCTGATGGCGGCGCCCCTGCTGCGCGCAGGGAAGACCGCCGACGAGGTCGAGGCGCTGCCGATGTCGCGCTCCTTCGGCATCCGCGACGGCAACGGCATCGTGTTCATCTCGAACTTGGGCGACGTCACCCCGTCCGGCTTCCTTCCGGTGAACGTCGGGAACGTGAAGGAACGCTCGCTGGTCGAGCTCTACCGCGACGAGCCCCTGATGCGTGCACTGCGCGACCCGGACCAGTTCAAGGGACGCTGTGGCGCCTGCGAGTACCACGACTGGTGCGGCGGCTCGCGCGCCCGGGCCTACGCGTGGACGGGCGACCCGCTGGAGTCCGACCCGTTGTGCCCCTACGTGCCGAAGCCCGACGCGGCGCTCCCCCGGTGAGGCTGCTGGTCGTCGGCGGCGGGATCACCGGTCTCGCCGCAGCATGGGAGGCGGTTCTCGGCAGCGATGGCCGCGGGCCGGCCGAGGTGCTGCTCGTCGAGGCGTCCGACCGCCTGGGCGGCAAGCTGCACACCGAGGTGGTCGATGACCTGCTGATCGAACACGGCCCTGACTCGTTCGTCAGCTACCGGCCGGCCGCCATCCGGCTGGCCGAGGAGGTCGGGCTCGGCGAGGAGGTGATCGGCACCTCCGGCGCGCGGGTGGTGTACCTGCGCTCCCGCGGGAGGCTGCGTCCGCTGCCGTCGGGGATGGGCATGGTGCTGCCAACCCGGCTCGGCCCGTTCGTCACCACGGGCATCCTCTCGCCGCTCGACAAGCTGCGCGCCGGGCTGGACCTGGTGCTGCCGAGGCAACTGCGCGACGGCGAGGACGTCGCGATCGGCGCCTTCCTGCGCAAGCGGCTCGGCGGCGGGATCGTGCGCCGGTTCGCCGATCCGATGGTGGGCGGCATCTATGGGGCGAGCGTCGACGAGCTGAGCCTCGACGCGGTGCTGCCGTCCCTGCGAGTGGACGAGGCGACGCACCGCAGCCTGATGCTGGCCGCTCTGGCCGCCGGCCGGAAGGTGCGCGCGGCGGGCCGCGGACCGGGTTCACCGTTCCGGACCCTGCGGGGCGGCCTGGGCAGCCTCGTGGACGCGGTCGCGTCCCGGCTCCGCGAGCGGGGGGCGGACCTGCGCCTGGGCGTCAGAGTGGACGAGCTGCGTCCGACCGGGGCCGGTGGCGCGCGGGCCGTGCTCAGTGACGGCTCGGTCGAGTCCGTGGACGCGGTGGTGCTGGCCGGTGGGGTGGCCAGTTCGGCAGCGCTCCTGGCGGGGCCGGCACCGGAGTCCGCTTCGGCAGTCTCCCGGGTGTCACTGGCCACCTCCACCGTCGTGACCCTCGCGTACCCCGCTTCGGCCTTCGACACACCGGTGGTGTCGCACGGCTGGCTGGAGGCGGGTCCTGCTCCGATCAGCGGGGTCACGGTGAGTTCCGCGAAATGGGCCGGACGGGCTGCCGACGGCACCGTTCTGATCCGCGCCTTCGTGCCCGAGCGGCTGGGCGCGATCGCCCACGCGGAGGATCAGGTCCTGCTCGACGCGGTGGTGCGGCACGTCGGCGAGGTGCTCGGCGCCTCCCGCGCGCCGGAACTGACCCGGGTGGCCCGATGGCCGGGCGTGATGCCGAAGTACACCGTAGGACACCTCGCCCGGGTCGCCGAGACCGAGGCAGGTCTGGCGCACCTGCCCGCGTGGCGGGTGGCGGGTTCGGCGCTGCGTGGAGTCGGTGTCCCGGACTGCGTGGCCGACGGCCGGCGACAGGCTGGCCTGGCACTCGATCGGGTTTCCGCCGGGCGGGCTAAGGTCGGCTCATGAGCGAGACACCAGCCCCCGAAGAGGTCTTCTACACCGCCTACGCCGTGTTCGCGCGGCGCGCGCCGGCGCCCGGTAACGTCGCCTCCGCGACCCAGTCCCTTCTCGACGCCCTGGCCGACACCGGCGTCACCACCCGCGGCCTCTATGACGTACACGGGATGCCCGCGGACGCCGACGTGCTGGCGTGGCTGCACGGCAGTTCCCCGTCCGACCTGCAGGAGGCCGAGCGTCGCTTCCAGCAGGAGGCCTTCGGCGGCGCGGTCGAACTGGTCTGGTCGGCGTTCGGCGTGCACCGGCAGGCCGAGTTCAGCCGCGAGCACTCCCCGGCGTTCCTGCGCGGGGTCGCGCCGAAGACCTGGCTGACGGTCTACCCGTTCGTCCGCTCGTACGAGTGGTACGTGCTTCCCGAGGACGAGCGCAGGGAGATGCTGGCCGACCACGGCCTGAAGGGCCGGGACTACCCGCAGGTCTCCAGCAACACCGTCGCCGCATTCGCCCTGGGCGACTACGAGTGGCTGCTCGCGCTCGAGGCGGACGAGCTCGTCGACCTCACCGACCTGATGCGCCACCTGCGCGCGACCGAGGCCCGGCGGCACGTCCGGGTGGAGATCCCGTTCTACACCGGCCACCGGATCGCTCCCTCCGACCTGCCGAGGGTGCTGCGGTGACCACAGCCCTCGCCTACGACGCGGTGGTGCTGCTGGGCTTCGGAGGCCCGGAGGGCACCGAGGAGGTGGTGCCGTTCCTGGAGCGGGTGACCGCGGGCCGCGGCATCCCGAAGGAACGACTGGTCGAGGTGGGCCAGCACTACTTCACGCTGGGCGGGGTGAGCCCGATCAACGCGCAGAACCGGGCGCTGCAGGCAGCTATCGCCGCCGCGCTGGCGGCTGAGGGCGTGCCGGTGGAGACAGCGCTGGCGAACCGCAACTCACCGCCGTTCGTGCCCGACGTCCTGGCCGACCTGGCCGGACGCGGGCATCGCAGGGTGCTGGCGGTCGCGACCTCTGCCTACTCCGGCTACTCGAGCTGCCGGCAGTACCGCGAGGACCTGGGCCTGGCGCTGGAGTCGACGGGGTTGCAGCTGGACGTGCGCAAGCTGGGGCCGTTCTTCGACCTGCCGGCGTTCGCCGCCACGATCACGGAGCTGCTGCTGGGCTGCCTGCCGGCCGACCTCGACCTGGCCGCGGACAGCACGCGGCTGGTGTTTACCACGCACTCGATCCCCACGCCGATGGCTCACACCGCCGGGCCCTCCGGGGACGGCTACGTGGCCCAGCACCGGCGGGTGGCCACTCAGGTGGCGGACGGGATCGCCGCCGCCACGGGCGTGACCAAGCCGTGGGACCTGGTCTTCCAGTCCCGCAGTGGCCCGCCGACGATGCCGTGGCTGGAGCCGGACGTCAACGATGCGTTGCGGGAGTTCGCGGCTGCCGGAGCCACGGACGTGGTGCTGGTGCCGATCGGGTTCATCTCCGACCACATGGAGGTGATCTGGGATCTGGACACCCAGGCACAGGAGACCGCCGCCGAGCTGGGCGTCCGGCTGGTGCGCACCCCCACGGTGGGCACGCACCCAGCGTTCGTGGCCGCGCTGGCCGCCCGGATCGCGACCGAGCTGCGGACGGGATCGCCGGAGCCGGGACCAGGACAGTTCTGCTTCGCCGGCTGCTGTGCGAACCCGCGCCGCGAGGCGCCCGTCGTAGCCGGCGTCGTACAGGACCCACCGCGGTGAGGATCCGCCTGGCCACGCGAGGGTCGGCGCTCGCGTGGACCCAGTCGGGCACCGTGGCGGACGCGCTGCGCGCGCTGGGCCACGAGGTCGAGCTGGTGAAGGTGACCACGCACGGCGACGTCTCGACCGCGCCGCTGGCGAGCCTCGGTGGTACCGGGGTGTTCGTCGGAGCGGTGCGCGCGGCGGTGCTGGCCGGGGAGGCCGATCTCGCCGTCCACTCGTTCAAGGACCTGCCGACCGCGCCCGCGGATGGGCTGGTGCTGGGCGCGGTGCCGCCACGGGAGGACCCGGCGGACGCGCTCTGTGCCCGCGACGGGCTCGACCTCGGAGGCCTGCCCGCCGGTGCCCGGGTGGGCACGGGCTCACCTCGCCGTGCGGCGCAGGTGCTGGCCCGGCGTCCCGACCTGGCGGTGGTCGCGATCCGGGGCAACGTGGAGACACGGCTGCGCCGGGCGGGCGATGACCTGGACGCGGTGGTGCTCGCGGCGGCGGGACTGCGGCGCCTCGGGCTGGAGGCAGCGATCACCGAGCGGCTTGACCCGGAGGAGTTCCTGCCGGCTCCGGCCCAGGGCGCGCTCGCGGTGGAGTGCCGCGCGGATGCCCCGGCCGAGCTTCAGGAGGCGCTCGCCGCCCTGGACGACCTGCCGACTCGGCTGTGCTCGCTGGCCGAGCGGGCCGTACTGGCGCGGCTGGAGGCCGGGTGCGCGGCGCCGGTGGCCGCCCACGCCGTGGTCTCCGAGGGGAGGGTTCTGCTCACCGCCACGGTGGTCAGCCTGGACGGCTCGCGCCAGCTCCGCGTGCACGACGACGGGCCGGCGACCGAAGCGGATGCCGAGGTGGTGGGTCGCCGGGTGGCCGGGCAACTGCTGGACGCCGGGGCCGCCGAGCTGGTCGAGCTCGCCGCGAGCAGGCCGAAGCCGATGGCCGGGCGGACCGTGCTGATGCCCCGGCGGGCACCGTCAGGTACGGCCGAGGCGCTCGCCCAGGCGGGGGCCGACGTCGTGCAGGCGGAGTTCACCCGGCGACAGCCCCTGCCGGTCACGGCGTTCGCAGCAGCCTTCGCCGAGCACTGGGACTGGCTCGTGGTGACGTCCGCGCGGACGGTGGACGCGCTGCAGGCCGTCGGCCTGGATCACTGTGGTCCGCACGCGCACGTCCGGATCGCGGCCGTCGGGCCGGCCACGGCGTCGATGTTGAGCGCTGCGGGCATCACTCCCGACCTGGTCGCCGATCCCGGTGGCGGTGCCGCACTGGTGGCCGCCTTCCCCGACGGCCCGGGCCGCATCCTGATCCCCGGCGCCGAGGATCACTCACCCGAACCCACGGCCGGCCTGGTCGCGAAGGGCTGGGAGGTGCGCAACGTCGCCGTCTATCGCACGGTGGGCCTGCCGCTTCCCGCCGAGGTCGTGGAGCGCTGGCAGTCCGGTGCCGTCGACGCCTTCCTGGTCACCGCCGGCTCGGTCGCCCGCGCCGCCGTCGCCTCCGCCGGACTCCCGGGCCCCCGCGTGGTCGCCCTGGGCAGCTCCGCGGCCGAGGTCTCGCGCGATCTCGGCCTGGACGTCGCCGCCGTCGCCGAGCGCCCCGACGCGGACGCCATCACCCGGGCTGCGGTCACGGCGCTCGTTCGCTGAGGGGCACGAGGGCTCCTCAGACCAAGAGTTGTGAGACCCGCCCGCGTGAGACGTGCGTGAGGTAGGCGATGTCGGTCACCGACAGGCCCAGCTCACGGAGTTCCTTCACGACCCGCCGAATCTGTGCGGCCGCTTCGGCCTCCGCCTCCTTGGCCTGCTTCATGGCCTTCCAGGCGCCGATCACGCGCGCCATCAAGTCGTCGTCGATGTCGGGGGCCGCCAACACGTGGACGTCGGCGGAGTCGTCCAGGGCATGGACGAACTCCCAGGTCTTCTCCTCGATCCGCTCCAGGTTCGCGCACTCTGCGAGGCCGACGAGACGTGGCTCCGCGGGCGATTGCGGGTCGAGGGCGTAGATCTTGATCTGCCATCCGTTGCCCGCCCGCGGCGTCGCCTTGCCGATGTAGCCGCGCTCAAGAGGCCAGTCCGCCATCGACATCGCCGGACCACCTGTCCCGAGATCGCTCATCCCACTCACCCCTTTCAACTTGATGAGATGTCCAATTTAGCGCCGCTGCCACTCACTATCTAGTACCCCTAGATAGCAACGTCGCGAAGGGCATGACTCATGCCACCTCGGCCCGATCCCAGCCGCTATTGCGGCTCGCGCGAGCTCAGCGGCCGGACTGCCATCTCCCCGCAGCGTTCCGGGCAGCCTTGGCTCAACGCCCACCCTCGCCGGCACAGGCGATCCGATCCATCACACCTTGGGCGGCCGCCGGGCCTGGCGCTCTGATCCGTTAGGCGACGCCCATTTACCCTCGTGGGCCCCATGGACGGCCACGCCGCGCCCAGGGGCTGGAACGCCCGCGTACAGCCCTCTCAGTCCTGTACCCAGGTGTCGTTCGGGACCCGCCCGATCCGGGCTGGCACGGGTGGGCCAAGTGGGTTGTTGCCGCGGCGGCCCCGTTGGTACCGGACTGGGCAAGTCGACTCTCCTCCCGTCGGATGCGGGCTGATTGGCACTGGTCAGATTCGACACCTCCATAGCCCTGCCGCCACTACCCGCCCGGTTCGGGTGGGCCCGCCCGTCCGGGGACCAGTGCTTCGTCTCGGGTGTGCCTTCGGTGCCGGATGGGCTTGCGCTGCGGATCCTGCCGGGCGGGCGGGGTGAACTCGGGCAGACCGTCCCCGGCGATTCGGACCTGCCACTGATCCCGAATCGAGAACCGGGCAGGCTCGACCAGCCCGTGATGCTGGTGACACAGAAGGGTGAGATTCGACAGCGCGGTAGCGCCGCCGGCCCACCACGGCACCACGTGATGCGCTTCACACCGCGAGACCGGGCCATCACACCCGGGGAACGTGCAGCCACCATCCCGCGCGATCAGGGCGTCGCGCAGGCCCGGCGTGACCAGGCGCGCGGCCCGACCCACGTCGAGTACCTGCGAGGCAGAGCCGAGCACCACCGGGATCAGTTCGGCGTCACAGCAGACACGGCGCAACTCACCGGCCGAGAAGGCCTGGCCGTTGCCGATCAGGCCGGCCTCGGCCGCACCCGCGGCGAGCTTCTCGTAGCTCAGACCGACCAGCACCCGCGCCGGCGCAGGAGCCTCGGGCTCGCTCCGACCGGTCGAGCTGGTGTGAATGAGGGCGATCAGCGCATCGGCGCGACGCTGCTCCGACGTGATCGTGGCCCCCAGCGGGTCGCGGCGCTCGAGCGCGGTGCGACGAGTGTGTTCGGCGTGCGCGTCCAGCTGGGCGATCCACTCCTCGGCCGCCAGTCTCGGCAGCGAGCCGTCGAAACGCACCGAGGCGCCCTCGAAGAAGAACCGCAACGACCGCTGCCGCTGCGCAGCTTCGGCCTCGCGCTGCAACTGCCGCTCACGGGTGTCGTGCGCATGCTCAGGCACGACCTGCTTCAGCACCCGCCCCGCGGACTTGGCGAGCTGGTCGGCGTCGAGGTGACCGGCCAGCGCCACGAGCACCTGCTCGGCCCGCTCCTGCTGCAACTCGTCGAGTTCGGGCGCGAGCCCGTCCAGCACACCGGTGATCGCCCGCGCCTGGCTCGTGCCGAGCCGCCCGGCCACTGCGGCCTCGCCCACCAGCGGGTGCTGACCGAGCGTTCTCGCCTGCCGCAACGCCCCCGCCGCCTCGCGCCGGGACACCGTCTCACCCATTCCCAGCCACGACGCAAGCGGGGTGCCCGCGGCCTGTTCGGAAGCGCGGGCGCGATCGGCCTCGGCGGTCACGACGCCGGTCAGCGCATCGATCCGGCCCCGCACCCGTCGGGCCAGCCGCACCAGCTCGAGCCGCTCACCAGGGTTCAACCGCGCCCGCCGGGGATCGACACGATCGAGCAGCGCGTCAACCTCGGCCAGCACCTCGCCTGCCGGAAGGAGCGCACCCTCTGTCATGAACCCATCCAAGCACCCGCCCCCGACACTTTTCGAACGGGTGTTCGACCGGTTCTAGAGCATCGGCACCAGGTCAGCGACCGAGTCGAGCACCATGTTGGGCCGGTACGGGAACGTGTCGATCTCCTCGCGCGAGGTGACCCCCGAGAGCACCAGCACGGTGAGCAGACCGGCCTCCATACCCGCAACGATGTCCGTGTCCATCCGGTCCCCGATCATCGCCGTGGTCTCCGAGTGCGCCTCGATCCGGTTCATCGCCGAGCGGAACATCATCGGGTTGGGCTTGCCCACCACGTACGGCTGGCGGTTGGTCGCCGCCGTGATCATCGCCGCCACCGAGCCCGTCGCCGGCAACACCCCGGTCGGGGACGGCCCGGTCGTGTCCGGGTTCGTCACGATGAACCGCGCCCCGGCGTTGATCAGCCGGATCGCGGTGGTGATCGCCTCGAACGAGTAATTGCGGGTCTCGCCGAGCACGACGTACGCCGGGTTGGTGTCGGTGAGCACGAAGCCCGCGCCGTGCAGCGCCGTGGTGATCCCGGCCTCTCCGATCACGTACGCGGTCCGCTCCCCGGACTGAGACTTCAGGAAGGTCGCGGTCGCCATCGCCGAGGTCCAGAGGTTCTCCTCGGGCACCTCCAGGCCCGAGCGCGCCAGGCGCGCGGCCAGGTCACGCGGGGTGTAGGTGGAGTTGTTGGTCAGGATCAGGAACCGGCGTGAGGTATCCACCCACCGCTGCAGCAATTCGGCTGCTCCGGGAACCGGCTGCTCGTCATGGACCAGCACTCCGTCCATGTCGGTCAGGAAACACTCGATGTCGCGCACGCTCCGCTTGGGCATGGCACCAGTCTTCCATCCCGGGGCGCGCTCCCCCACCACCTGTTCTGTGAAGATCGCCCCCTGCCGGATGAGCAAGAATGGGGACGATCCGAAGGAGCAGAGCATGATTCCACCCGTCCGGCGTCCCCGACGACTGCGTACCAACCCGGCGATCCGGCGGCTCGTCGCCGAGACCCGGGTGCATCCGGCCCAGCTCCTGCTGCCCGTCTTCGTCGCGGACGGTCTGGACGAGCCCCGTCCGATCTCCTCGATGCCCGGCGTCGTGCAGCACACCCTCGACTCCGTCCGCGCCGAGGCCAGCCGTGCCGTCGAGGCCGGGATCGGTGGCCTCGTCGTGTTCGGCGTCCCCGAGCCCGACGACAAGGACGCGGCAGGCTCGGCCGGCTACGCCGACGACGGCATCCTGAACCGTGCCCTGGCCGCAGTCCGCGCCGAGGTCGGCGACGACCTCGTGATCGTCGCCGACACCTGCCTGGACGAGTTCACCGACCACGGCCACTGCGGCGTCCTCGCCGATGACGGCTCGGTCGCCAACGATCCGACCGTCGAGCTGTACGTGCGCCAGGCCGTCACCCAGGCCGAGGCCGGCGCCCATTTCGTCTCCCCCTCGGGGATGATGGACGGCCAGGTCGCCGCCATCCGTTCCGGCCTCGACCTTGCCGGCCACACCGACACCGGCATCCTCGCCTACTCCGCCAAGTACGCCTCCGCGTTCTTCGGGCCGTTCCGCGAGGCCGTCGGCTCCTCACTGGTCGGCGACCGCCGCGCCTACCAGCAGGATCCGGCGAACCGGCGCGAGGGACGCCTCGAGGCATCGCTCGACGAGCTCGAGGGCGCCGACATCCTGATGGTGAAGCCCGCCGGCCCCTACCTCGATGTGCTCGCCGACGTGGCCGCCTGGTCACGCATCCCCGTCGCCGCCTACCAGGTCTCCGGCGAGTACGCGATGATCGCCGCGGCCGCCGAGCGCGGCTGGATCGACCGTCAGGCCGCGCTGCTGGAGTCCACCACCGCCATCGTCCGCGCCGGTGCCGACATCGTGCTCACCTACGCCGCCCTCGAACTGGCCGGGTGGCTGCGGTGACCAGCAACGCCGAAGCGTTCGACCGCGCCCGCGCCGTCATCCCGGGCGGGGTCTCCTCGCCCGTGCGGGCGTACGGCTCCGTCGGCGGGACGCCCGTCTTCGTCGCCCGCGCCGAGGGTGCCCTGGTCTGGGACGTGGCCGGGCGCGAGTACGTCGATCTCGTCGGATCCTGGGGCCCGGCGATCCTGGGACACGCCCACCCGGAGGTCGTCGGGGCCGTCCAGGCCGCCGCCGCACGGGGACTCTCCTTCGGCGCTCCCACCGTGGCCGAGGCCGAGCTCGCCGAACTGGTCCGCGCCCGGGTCCCGCTCGCTGTGAAGGTCCGGTTCGTCTCGACCGGCACCGAGGCGTGCATGACCGCTGTCCGGCTGGCTCGGGGCGCCACCGGGCGTGACCTGGTCGTGAAGTTCGCCGGCTGTTACCACGGCCACTCCGACGCCCTGCTCGCCGCCGCCGGCTCCGGGGTGCTGACCGCTGGACTCCCCGGCTCAGCGGGCGTGCCGTCGGCCGCCACCGCGCAGACCCTGGTGGTGCCGTACAACGACCCGGACGCGATCCGCGAAGTCTTCGCGGCCCGCGGCGACCAGATCGCCGCCGTGATCACCGAGCCGGCCGCAGCGAACATGGGCGTCATCCCGCCCGAGCCGGGCTTCAACGCCCTGCTCCGCGAACTCACCACCGCCCACGGCGCCCTGCTGATCTACGACGAGGTGCTCACCGGTTTCCGGGTCTCGGACGCCGGCTGGTGGGGGTTGGAAGGACGCACGATCACCCCCGACCTGTTCACCTTCGGCAAGGTCGTCGGCGGCGGGATGCCGCTGGCCGCACTCGGCGGACGCCCCGAATTGCTCGACCTGCTCGCCCCGCTCGGTCCGGTCTACCAGGCGGGCACCCTGTCCGGGAACCCGCTCGCGACCGCGGCCGGTATCGCCACCCTGCAGCTCGCCGACGCCGACGTGTACGCACGGGTGGACGCCGCGTCCCACGCCCTCGCCACAGCTGTGACCGCTGCGCTGGACGCGGCGGGCGTGCCGCACCGCCTGCAGCGCGCGGGCTCGCTGTTCTCGGTGTTCTGGGGCGTCACCGGTCCGGTCACCGACTACGCGTCCGCCCAGGGCCAGAACGCCGGCGCCTACCGCGCGTTCTTCCACGCCATGCTGGACGCGGGGATCGCGCTGCCGCCGTCCGCCTACGAGGCGTGGTTCCTGTCGGCCGCGCACGACGACGCGGCGATCGAGCGGATCGCCGCAGCCCTCCCGGGTGCCGCGCGGGCGGCGGCCGCCTCGCTCTAGCTCGCTGCCGACGAGCTGACCGGCCGGCCCACCTCGAGCCAGGACCGCACGGCCACCTCGAACGTCGCCGGGTCGTCGTGCCTGGTGACGGCCGCCACCGCGGCGCCGTCACCGAGGCGTGCCAGCACCTCCTGCAGTGCCCCCACCTGGTCGCCGGGCTCGGTGATGCACAGCAGCACGACGATCTCGACGGCCAACTGCTCCCCTGCGCCACCCATCTGGGCGAACACCACCGGTTTCGCAAGGGTGGCCACGGCGAGCCCCGCATGGAGGACGTGGACGGGGTCGGTGTGCGGGATGGCGGACGGCACCGGGGTCGGCAGTCCGGTCGGGAACTTCTGCTCACGCGCGCGAACGGCGTCGATCAGCGACGGCCTGCCGTGGCCGTTCTCGACCACGGCGGCCGCCATCTTCGTGAGCAGTTCGTCGCTGTCCCGGGCTGTGACCCTGTGCAGGGCACAGCCCGAGAGCAGCTCCAGTGCGACTTCAGCGGACATCAGGGTGTGATCCTCAGCAGACGCTCATCGGGAGGCGGACAGGTCAGGCATTCCCCGACTCCCCTGCGGGCACCGGGACCTCGGCCGCGGCGGCCTGCAGGCGCATCCGACGGTCCAGCCAGAACTTCGTCGCGATGACGAAAGCGAGGCCGATCACCGACAGCCCGATCACGCCACCAGTGCCCATGCCGGACGCCCACATGAACAGGCCGGTCATGGGATTGGCGCCGTCAACGAGAGAGGAGATCACCGTCTGTCCCTCGCCCAGCTTGAAGCCGGAGTCGACCGCCACCTTGGTGAAGGTCGGCGCGACCCAGGTCGCGATGAACAGCCCGAAGCCGATCAGGATGCCGCCACCGATCACCGAACGGACGATGTTGCCACGGAAGACGGCCACCATGATCGCGACGATGAACGGAATCGTGGCGAGGTCGACCAGGGGCAGCACCTGGTTGCCGAGCGGAGCCAGCACGACCGCGAGCAGCAGGGTGACGGGCACCAGGATCAGCGAGGTCGCGATCACCGCCGGCTGGCCGACGGCCACCGCGGAGTCGAGGCCGATGTAGAACTGGCGTCCCGGGAACCGCTTCTGGACGAACTTGCGGGCCGCTTCCGAGATCGGCATCAGGCCCTCCATCAGGATCGCCACCATGCGCGGGAGCAGGAACATCGCCGCCGCGAGCGACATCGCCAGCGTGAGGATCGAGACCACGTCCTTGGCCGGGTCCTTGAACGGGAAGGCCAGGACGCCGATGACCAGGCCGAGGATCAGGCCCATCATCAGGGTCTCCCCGAAGAACCCGAACCGCTTCTGGATGCCCTCCGGCGTCGCGTCGAGCTTGTTGAACCCGGGGATCCGCTCGAAGACCCAGTCCAGCGGCATCGCGAGCAGGCCGTACGGCGCGGAGGTGCCGTGCGGGAAGGAGATGTCGGGCAGCTTGAAGTACTTCTGGACGACGGGAGCGGTCAGGTCGGCCATCGAAAGGATGACCGCGAGGTGGATGCCCGCGGCCAGGATGCCCAGCCAGTAGTTCCCACTGATGGCCGCCACCAGCGCCCCGATCATCGCCGAGTGCCAGTAGTTCCACAGGTCGATGTCGAGGGTCCGGGTCAGCCCGGTGAACAGCAGGACGACGTTCACGAGCAGGCCCACGGGAATGATCACCGCACCGATCGTCGAGCCGAACGCGATCGCGGCCGACGCGGGCCAGCCGACGTCGATGATGGACAGCTTCACGTTGAAGTTGTCGGCCATGGCCTGCGCGGCCGGACCGACCTGGCCCCCGAGCAGGCCGATGACCAGGTTGATCCCGATGAAGCCGACGCCGATGGTCACCCCCGCGCGAAACGCCTTGCTGAACTTCAGCCCCAGTGCGACGCCGAAGATCGTGATGATGATGGGCAGGACCACGGTGGCCCCGAGCTGGGTCAGGTACTGCGAAATCGCAGCAAGGACCTCTTGCATGACTCTCCCTCGAGTTGGACGGGCAAAGGACAGGCCTCCGCGAAACGGCTGCGGACACCCTGGGAAAAGCGGCTGGCTGCTACTTCAGGTGGTTGTCGATCTCCTCGAAGACCTGCTCCTCACCAATGCCGATCAGCAACGGCAGCGCTGCGACGACGGGTACGGTCACCGAGTCGGGCACGTCGGTGGTTGCCACGATAAGGTCGGCGTCCACCTCGCCGTTGAGCAGGTCCATCACCTTGCCCTGGCTGACGGTCGCAGCCACGCCGACGTCCTCGAGGTGTTCGCGAACCTTGGTCGCGACCACGGTCGAGGTGGCAATTCCGGTACCACAGATGATCAGCACGCGTTTCATCAGGTTCCTCTCGGCTCGGCCCCTTGTCGGTCAGCGCTGAACCGGGGGCCTGCAATGATCGTCGGCCTGATCGGCCCCGCCCGGCAAGAGCTCGCTTTGCCACGGGGGCGGCAAGCAGTCGCTTGCGACCCTGTCCGGCGAACGGCGACGATGAGCGAAAAGGAGCACGATGCCGTGAGCTTTACCGAGCGCGAGACGCTGGTGATCGAGGTCCTCCGCGAAGCCGGGCGCCCGATCGTGGGGGCCCATCTCGCCGACCTGCTCGGGATCAGCCCGCGCACACTGCGCTACGACATCGGCCGGATCAACCGGCTCCGGGGCATACCGCTGATCGAGTCCGACGCCGCTGGCTACTGCCTCAACCAGGTCGCCTACGGTCAGGCGCTCGGCGAGGCCCTTCCGGTGAGCAGCGTCCTCGAGGATGACGAGCGCCTGCTCGTCCATCTGCTCGACCGCACCTCGGTGGACCTCTACGACGCTGCGCGCGACTGTTACCTGAGCGAGTCGGCCGTGCGCTCCGCGGCGTCGCGGCTCGCACCACGAGTGGCCGTGCACGGGATGAGCCTCTCCGTGAACGGCTCGCGGATCGAGATGGACGGCACGGAGCTCCAGCGGCGGCGCGTGCTCGGCGGGCTGGTGCGCGAAGCCGGTAACGCCTCCATCGGCGGCGAGTGGAGGCTCCGCCGCCTGCTCCCCGACGTCGACCCGGGGGCGGTCGAGGCCGCCGTGGTGCGTGGGCTCGGTGAGGAACTCCCTGCGAGCGACGACATCGCCTGGCAGAACCTTGTGCTGAACCTCGCAATCTGCCTGCAACGCGCTGAACATCCCGTCGACGCCGCAGAAGTCGACCAGACCCCGCAGCGGACCTGGTCGCAGTCGGGTCGGGTCGTCGACGAGATCGTCCGCGCGTTCCCTTCCCGCCCGATCAGTGCCGGCGACCGCGCCTACCTTCGACGCCTGGTCGCTGTCGTGCTGGACAACCAGTCGGGGGCCGACGTGCCGCGCGGCAGCGTCGACGACGCCGTGGTCAGCGCGGTGGTGGCCGGCGCGGTGGACGACTGCATCCGTCACTTCGACCTGCGGGCGCAGCGGGACCGGCTCGTCGAGAGCATCATCGATCACACCCGGCGCCTCTTCGCGCGCAAGGCCACCCTGGTGTACTTCCGTAACGGGCTGCGGGAGTCCTTGCGGACTCGCTCCCCCTACCTCTACGACGTCGCCGTCTACCTTGCGCACCAGATCTCGAGTGCGCTGGCCGTGCCAGTCACCGACGACGAGATCAGCCTGTTCGCGATCTACCTTGGCCTGTACGCGCAGGAGCGCGAGGACGGTGCCGACCTTGTGGCTGTCACTCTTGTCTGTCCCCGGTACCAGACCCTGCAGGAGTGGCTGCTCGCCCGGGTGGTGGAGCAGTTCGGCGAGAAGATCACCATCGTGGACGTCACCACCACGATCGTGGCCGCCGAGGCGACCGATTGCGAACTGATCGTCTCCGCACTCGGCAGCGCCGGCGCGACCCGTCCCGTCGCCGAGATCAGCGCAATCTGCTCCGACCAGGACCTGGACACGGTTCGGGCGAAGGTCACCGCGATCAGGGACGCGCGCCTCCGCGGACGCACGGCCTCAGCGCTTGCCCGCTTCCTCGATCCCCGGTTGTTCTTCGCCGACGTCCAGTTCAGGGACTCCGAAGAGGTGATCGACTTCCTCTGCGAGCGCCTGATCGCGACCGGCAAGGTGCCGGCCGGCTACACCGAGAGCGTCCGGCTCCGCGAGGCCTACTCGTCCACGGCCTTCGCGCACCGCTTCGCCGTGCCGCATTCGATGGAGTTCATCGCGCACGAGGCGGTGATTGCCGTACTGATCCCGCGTTCCCCGATCAGGTGGGGGGACGCCGAGGTGGCCCTGGTCCTGATGCTGGCGCTGAACGAGGACGATCTGGTCGACTTCACCTGGTTCTACCAGCAGCTGGTCTACCTGCTGGGCGATCCCCAGCTTTTCGCCGAGCTCAGGGCGAAGCGCGACTTTGCCTCGTTCAGCGACTACCTGGCCGACCAGTTCGTCCGGCCGCGCAGGACTAGCTCGTCTTGATGCCCGTCCAGTCGCCGGTCGTCTTCGTGGTGCCGTCGAGGGTGTAGCTGATCCGGTAGTAGTAGGTGGTGCCGCTCTTCAGGGAGCAGGTGCCGTCGCCCATCGGCGTGGATGCGCCGCAGAGCGCGTCGGTGCTGGCCAGCACCGGGTAGTTGGAGCTGGTGGTGGCGCGGTTGCCGAGCCGTCCGCTGTCGCCGCTGCCCCAGCAGTACGCGAGTCCGTCCGACACCGCGCAGCCGTGCGACGTGCCCGAGGCGATCGAGGTGACCGTGCCGGCCTTCATCGCACCGTTCTCCGCGACGGCCACCGGAGCCGAACGGTTGGTCGACGCCGCGTTGCCCAGCTGCCCGGCCGTGCCCGCCCCCCAGCAGTAGGCAGCACCCCCGGCAATCGCGCAGGCGGAGTTCGCCCCTGCGGAGATGGCACTCACGGTGGCGGACATCGTGCTCGTCGTCACGGCGCGCGAGAGGTAGGTCGACCCCGTCGAACTGTTGCCGAGCTGTCCCGACGTCCCCAGGCCCCAGCAGTAGGCAGCGCCGCCGGCAACCGCGCAGGTGTGGGACGAGCCGGCGCTGATCGAGCTGACGTTCCTGGTGCCCATCGCACCGCTGGTGTCCACCGCGGCCGGGGTGACGCGGTCGCGCATGTCCGTCGCCGTGCACGTGAAGAAGAGCCAGCAGCGGTAGGTGTAGGTGTACTGGCTGCCGAGCTGTCCGTCCGCGTCGTAGCCCCAGCAGTACGCACGGCTGTCGGCGGCGACCGCACACGTGTGCTGGCCACCCGCGGCGATCGCGCTGACGGACTGGCTACCCATGTCGCCGGAGGTGCTCACCGCGACCGGAATGTTGCTGTTGTTCGTGGAGTCGTTGCCGAGCTGGCCATGCGAGTTGGCACCCCAGCAGAAGGCGGAGCCGTCGGCGATCGCGCAGGTGTGGCTGCCTCCCGCGGAGATGGCCGTGGCCGTCAAACCGCTCTGGTTGCTCACCAGCACCGGGCTGTACGCCGTGTTGTTCGTCCCGTTGCCGAGCTGGCCCGAGGTGCCCTGGCCCCAGCAGTAGACCTTGCCGTCCGCGATCGCGCAGGTGTGGTTGGTGCCCGCGGAGACCGCCGTGACCGTCTTGCTGTCCAGGGCGGTGACCTTGGTGGGGACGGTCCGCGGGTTCGAGTCGCCCACGCCGAGCTGGCCGTTGCTGTTCTGCCCCCAGCAGTAGACGTCGGTACCGATGATCCCGCAGGTGTGACTCTCGCCCGCGGTGACCGCGCTGAACGACCGGGTCGGAGCAACTCCGCCGGCATCGGTGAAGCTGGTCCCGCCCGTGACGGTCAGCGTGGAAGCGTTGCCACCGTCGCTGGCGGTCGAGCGCTGCAGGGTGTACTGCGGGTACGCCTGGCCCGGCTCGGGCGCGGTGTCCCAGCCCACGGTGATCGACGAGCTGGTCTTGCTCGCTGCCGACGGGGTGAGCGCCGCGCGGGTCTTCGTGGTCTGCTTCACCCAGGCGCTCTCCGGCGCCACCCACGTGCCGATCGAGTAGCCGAGCCGGTAGTAGTAGTCGGTGCCCTGGAGCAGCGAGCACGTGGTGTCGGACCGGCGCACCGAGCCGTCGGGGCAGGCCAGGCCGGTGAGGACCACGTCGAAGGGAACCTTGTTGTTCGACGGGCTGTCGTCGCCCATCACGTAGTCCGAGCCCCAGCCCCAGCACGCGGCAGGAGCGTCCTTCGCCACCGCGCATCCGGTGTCGCTGCCGGCGCTGATCGCGGTGACCTTCCGCCCGTCCAGCGAACCGATCGCGGTCACCGGGACGTTGGAGGAGGTGACCACGGCGTCGCCGAGACCGTGGTTCTGACCGGTGCCCCAGCAGTACGCGTTGCCACTGGCCACCGCGCAGCTCTGCAGGGCGCCGCCCGAGATCGCTGTCACCGTGCCCGACATCACCGCGGTGGCCACCGCGACCGGTGAGGTGCGGCTGGTGCTCGCGGAGTTGCCGAGCTGGCCGGAGGTTCCCAGGCCCCAGCAGAACGCCTTGCCGTCGGCGATCGCGCAGGTATGAGAGACACCGGCCGAGACCGCGGAGACGGAGCGGCCCATCAGCACGCTGCTCACGTCCACGGCTACCGGGGTGGTCCGCTGGGTGTTCGTCGCGTCGCCCAGCTGTCCGTTGGTGTTCAGGCCCCAGCAGTACACGGCCGCGTCGGCCACCACGCAGGAGTGGGCGCCGCCGGCGGTGATCCGGCTGACCGTCCGACCCGAGAGGACGCCGTCGGTCCTGACCGCGGTCGGGGTCTCCTTCTGGTTGGTCCCCCCGTCGCCGATCTGCCCGTTCGTGCCCTGGCCCCAGCAGTACGCCACACCCTGCGCCACCGCACAGGCGTGTGCGGTGCCGGCCGAGATGCTGGTGATGCCGGTCAGGTTGGAGACGGCCTTCGGTGTGGTTGAGGAGGACTGGCTGCCGTTGCCGAGCTGGCCGTTGGTGCCGAGCCCCCAGCAGTACGCCTTGCCGGAGGCCACGGCGCAGCTGAAGTCCGTGCCTGCGGTCACGTCGGTGACCGTCTTGGCGCCGAGGTCGCCCCCGGTGACGGCTGTAGGAACGTGAGCCACCGTGGTGCTGCCCAGGCCCAGGGCGCCCTTGGTGCTCGTCCCCCAGCAGTACACGGTGCCGTTCGCGACGCCGCACGCGTGGGTGGCACCCACCGCGACCGCGGTGAAGGTGAGCCCGTACTCGCTCGGCATGCCCGAGCCGATGCTGTGCGTCGCGCTGGTCGCCGTCCCGCCGTAGACGTCGGTCGGGCTCGTCCCGGACGCGCTCGGCGACCAGTCCACGGCGTACTGGGGCGTCGCCCAGTCGCCCGTGGCCGCCGGCCACGAGACGTCTATGCTTCCGGCCTTCGCGGTCGTGGTCGGCGTGATGGCCTCCAGCGTGGCCGCGGTGAAGGAGGCCTTGCCGAACTCCACGTCGGTGTAGCTCGCCAGCGTCGCCTGCTGCTGCCAGACCAGGGTGAGTGCGGCCAGCAGGCCCAGGCCGAGCATGCCCAGGCGTCGACTGCCCCTCCGCGTAACCGGGAGGTGGCGCAGACCCCTCCTCACCGCGCCACCTCCCGACCGGTGTCCCGCCGGCGCCTGCCAGCGAGCCGAGCCACCACCAGCCCGGTACCGATTGCGACTCCCGCCAGAGTCAGGCTCTCGCCGATGCCGCTTGCACCGGTGTAGGCGAGGCTCCCCTTCGAGCCGCCGTTATCGGTCTCCGCGCTGACCACCTCTCCGCCGCCCCACGCATCGAGCTTCAGCTGGGCGGAGACGACCGGGTCCTCGCGGGTGAGTGTCGCCCGCACCTGCACCCACACCGGCTCGCCCGCGCTGATGCTCGCGAACTCGTGGGTGTCACCGTGGGTGGACGGCAGGAACGCCTCATCCAGCGGCGCGTCGACGACCCAGGCTTCCGCGCTTCCGGGGCAGGTGGTGCCCACCCAGCGCTCGGTGCAGGCGAGCACGTCCGCAGTCAGTGCGCTCGCGTCCACCGAGGTGGCGCCGAGGCCGAGCCCGATGTGGACTGCCCCCTCCTCGTCGCCCCGCGTGTTGACGCCCACCTGCCACAGCACGGGTGTGCCGGGAATCATGGACGACATCGCCGCGTCATCGGAGACGACCGTGAGCACCAGGTGCTCCCCCACCACCTGGTGCTCGGTCTCGGCGGCCTGGGCGTCGGGCGCGGCCAACAGGGTCGAACCGACCACGACAGCCGCCGCAGCCGCCGCGGTCGCCCTGCGTGCGGTCCGAGGCCAGAAGGCCCACGTCACCAGCCCGCCCGCGAGCACGGCGAGCAGGCCGAGCAGGCGCGGGTCGCGCAGGCCGACGAAGAACTGTGCGACGCCGGGAACCGACGCCACGACGAGACGGGCGTCGGTGATCACGTAGGGCTCCGGGTCGTCCACCGGGTTGGCGTCGCCGCGCATGGTGACGACGCGGGTGGACGGACTGCCCGCCAGCGGCTGGATCGAGGTGATCCGGTGCGTGATCGGCAGCTGTCCGGGACGCTCGATCGTCGTCACGTCACCGACCGCCAGGTCGCCGGCCGGAACCAGCCGCACCAGGGCGGCCGAGCCGGCCGGGATGGTCGGCGTCATGGAGCCGGTGGAGAACAGGATCACCGAGAAGCCCCACACGTGCGCAGCGATCGCACCGACGAGGCTGACCAGGCCGAGCGCACCCAGCGTCCACAGCAGAAGGTCGGTGACCTTCCGCTGGAACGCGCGCAGCAGGTCACCGCGGGCGCGCGTCGGCGCGTCCTCGAGTGCCCTGCGGGGCGGGGTGCTGGCCATGGTGGTGGGGCCTTCCCTGGTGTAACCCGATCCCGGTTGGCTGCACTTGTCGTGCGAGCCCACCGGGGTCGGGAGTGAACGTGCTGGTTCTGGTCCGGACTACTGCGAGACGGCCTGGAACTGCCAGGTCACGGTGCCGGACTGGCTCTGCTGGAGCCCCGACCCTGCGGTCACCTTGAAGCACAGGTAGGCCGGCGCCCCGGCGGCGGTGGACGTCGCTCCCTTGGCCAGGCTGATCGTGCTGGCGCCGCTGACCGAGGTGACGGCGGTACCGGAGGCCACGACCGTCGTGCCGGTGGTGCTCGCCGTGCAGCCCGCGGACGACGTCTGCAGGAGCTCGTAGGTCAGATTGGACACGTTGCCGGTGTTGGTCGTTGCGGCCAGGGTCACGGTCGCGTTGTTCGTGGTGCCGGCGCCCAGATGCAGCGCGAACGGAGCCACGACCACATCACCGGGAGTGAGGTTGCCGACCGGAGTGCTGAAGCTCAGCGCGCCGGCAGAGCCGGGCAACGCGTGCTCACTAAAGGAGGACTGCGCCGAGTCGACCGCACCCTCGAGGTTGAAGTAGCCCGCGGTGAACGTTGCGGTCGCGTACTCCGAATCGTTCCACGACGCGAGCGTGGCCATGGTGCCCACGCCGAGGACAAGTCCTCCGGCCAGGACAGCTGCGACCTTCCGGCCCCTCTGCCGGTCAGTCTGCTTGGTGGTGATGTTCACTTGTGTCGCCTTTCTTGGTCCCCTAATGGCGGATGAGTAGTTTGAGAGTATGCCGCTCGACATTCAGAGGCCAACCTGTGTCTAAACTCTGATAGCGCTCACCGCACACAGTCTTAATCGCGGTTAACGCTCCCCCTTCAGACTGCCGCTCGACGCGAAATCCCTTGTCACCCGCAGGAGTGGCGCCGATCTGGGTACGTCGAAACCCGCCAGCTGTCGACCCAGGAAACACAATTGTCACCCTCCCGGGTGACCTGCATTTTCGCCTTTGTCACCCTTTGGGGGACGTCACCGAATGCACATTTGTCACCCTTTTGGGGACACCGATTACCCGGCGGGCACGAAAAAGGAGCGGGGCCCCGAAGGGCGCCCGCTCCGTTCGCAGAACCGATCAGAAGGCTCGCAGTACCGCCCCGCACCGCTGCTCGGCCACCGCCACGGCCGCGGTGCGCGCCGCAGCCGTCTCCGCATCGGTCAGGGTGCGGTCCGGCGCGCGGAACCGTAAAGCGAAGGCGAGCGACCGATGCCCCGCGGGCACCTGCCCGCCGGTGTAGACATCGAACAGGCTGATCGACTCCAGGAGTTCACCCGCGCCGTCGATGAGGGCACGCTGGACCTCTGCAGCGCTCACGTCGGCGGGAACGACCAGCGCGACGTCCTCCTTCGCCACAGGGTGGCCCGATACCGGCCTGATCGAACCGTCCACGGGCGCGAGCCGGATCAGGGCGTCGAGGTCGAGCTCCACCGCCGCGGTCCGCTCCGGAAGGCCGAACTCGTGCACGACCTCCGGGTGGAGCTCGCCTGCGTACCCGACCAGCTCGCCACCGAGCCGCAACTCGGCGCACCGTCCGGGGTGCCAGGGCGCCCGCTGGGCAGGCGTGCGCTCGAGCGCGGCGCCGAGCGCCGCAGCAGCCTCGTCCGCGAAGGCGAACGCCTGCTGCCATCCGGCGGGCGTGCCCGGCCCCGTCCAGCCCGGACGGCGCCACAGCCCGCACAACACCGCGGCCAGGTGCCGCGGCTGCCGCGGCAGCGCCGACTCGATCGCGGCCAGCTCTTCGGCGGACGGACGATGCTCGACCGACGGGATCGGCGCCGCTTCGCCAGAACCCGCGAAGAACACGCTGCCCGCCTCGTAGAGGGCCAGGTCGTCGTTGCCGCGCGAGGTGTTGCGTGCGACCGCGGCGAACAGTCCGGGCAGGATCGACGTGCGCAGGAACGGCGCCGTTTCGGCCAGCGGGTTCGCCAGCCGTACCAGGGCACGCCGCTCGTCGTCAGCGTCCACGCCCATCCGGTCGAGGTCCTCGGCGCTGACGAACGGGAACGTGAGCACCTCGACGAACCCGGTGGCGGCCAGTCGCGAGCCGATCGCCCGCCGCGCACGCTGGCCCTGGGTGAGGCCACGGCCCACCGGTGCGGTCGGCACGATCGAGGGCAGCGTGTCGAAGCCGACCTTGCGACCCACCTCCTCGACGTAGTCATAGGGATCGCGCAGGTCGGGACGCCAGGTCGGCGGAACCAGGCTCAACCGTTCCTGGCCCGGGATCGTCGAAGGATCCACCTCGACGTCACAGCCGCTCTCGCGCAGGATCTCCACCACCCGCTCGGTCGGCACCGGCACCCCGAGGATCGCTGACGGCAGCGAGGCGTCGATCGCCTGCAGCGGCATGTCGGGCACCGCGCCGGCGACGGTCTCGTCCGCCGACAGAGTGCCCCCGGCCAGCTCGACCAGCAGTCGCGCGGCCAGGTGGGCCGCGCTGTAGGCCGCGTTCGGGTCCACCCCGCGGTGGAACCGCTTGGACGCCTCCGAGGGCAGGTTGTGCCGCCGCAGCGTGCGCGAGATGGTGTTGGGCTCGAACTGGGCGGCCTCGATCACCACGTCCACCGTGGTGCCCCGCAGCTCGGTGGACGCGCCACCCATCACGCCGGCCAGGCCGATCGGCCCGGAGTCGTCCACGATCAGCAGGTCGCCGGGGTCGAGCGTGCGGGTCTGGTCGTCAAGGGTGACCAGGCTCTCGCCTGCGCGCGCCTTGCGCACCACGATCGGTCCGCGCAGCAGCGCTGCGTCGTAGGCGTGCAGCGGTTGGCCGGTCTCGAGCATCACGTAGTTGGTGATGTCGACGGCGAGCGAGATCGACCGCATCCCCGACATGACCAGCCGGCGCGCCATCCAGCGCGGCGTGCGGACGCTCTGGTCGATGCCGGTGACGCCGAGCGCCACGAACAGCGGGCAGGCCGGATCGGCGAGCTGGACCGGGTAGCCGTCCGCCTTCGTCGCAGGGGTCGCCTTGTCGACGACGTCGGTGAACCGGACGCCGAGATTCTGGCCGGACTCCCTGGCCAGCCCCCGGATGCTCAGGCAGTAGCCGATGTCGGGGCTGACGTCGATCTCCAACACGTCGTCGCGCAACACGAGGTAACCCGCAGGATCATCGCCCGGCGAGAGGCCCGCGTCGGGCGGCAGCACGATGATGCCCGTGTGGTCATTGCCGATGCCCAGCTCGTCTTCGGCGCAGATCATGCCGTCGGAGACGTGGCCGTAGGTCTTGCGGGCGGAGATCGCGAAGCCGCCGGCCAGGACCGAGCCGGGCAGCGAGACGACCACCAGGTCGCCCACGACGAAGTTGTGCGCGCCGCAGACGACGCTGCGACAACCCTGCGGGAAGTCAGGGTGCGGCTGGTTGTGTGTCGGCCCGACGTCCACCTGCACCCAGCGGATCGTCTTGCCGTTGGACTGGGGTTCGTCCACCGATGCCAGCACGCGGCCGACAACGATCGGCCCGGTCACCTCGGCACCAACCTCGTCGACCCGCTCGACCTCGAGACCGGCGCGGATCAGCACCTCACCCAGCTCGCGTCCGGTCATGCCCTCGGGCAGGTCGACGTGCTCGGCCAGCCAGCTCAGCGGCGCCCTCATCGTGCCATCCCCTTCAGTGAGCGGCTGAACCGCACGTCGCCCTCCACCATGTCGCGCATATCCGCGGCGTTGTTGCGGAACATCAGCGTCCGCTCGATGCCCATGCCGAAGGCGAAGCCCGAGTACACGTCAGTGTCGATGCCGCAGGCGGTCAGCACCCGCGGATTCACCACGCCGCAGCCACCCCACTCGATCCAGCCCTGGGACTTGCAGGTGCGACACGGCGCGTCGGGGTTGCCCACGGAGGCGCCGTGACAGACGAAGCACTTCAGGTCGACCTCGGCCGACGGTTCGGTGAACGGGAAGTAGTGCGGACGCATCCGCGTCTCGATGCCGTCGCCGAACATCGAGCTGGCGAGGTGGTCAAGGGTGCCCTTCAGGTGGGCCAGGGTGATCCCCTTGTCAACGACCAGGCCCTCGAGCTGATGGAAGACCGGGACGTGGGTGGCGTCGAACTCGTCGGCGCGGTAGACCTTGCCCGGGCAGACGACGTAGATCGGCAGCTCGCGGGTGAGCATCGAGCGGGCCTGCACCGGGGAGGTGTGGGTGCGCAGCACGACGTGGTTCTCCAGTGGCGCCACGAACAAGGTGTCGGAGGTGAACCGGGCCGGGTGCTCCGGGGTGAAGTTCAGCGCGTCGAAGTTGAGCCACTCCCCCTCGGCCTCCGGGCCCTCGGCGACCTCCCAACCCATGTCGAGGAACACGTCGCTCATCAGGTCGATCAGCGCGGTGATCGGGTGCCGGGCGCCCTCAGGGCCCAGTTCCACCGGGAGGGTGACGTCGATCCGCTCATCGATCAGCCGCTGCTGGAGCTCAGCCGCACCGATCTCGGCCTCGCGGGCGGACAGGGCGGTGTTGATGGCGGCACGGGCTGCGCCGAGCCGCTGGCCGGCATCCTTGCGCTCAGGTCCAGGCAGCGTCCCGATCGCCCGGTTGGCGAGGGAGAGCGGCGAGCGCTCACCGGCGTGAGCTGCGCGGGCCGCCTTGAGTTCGGCGCCGGAGCTGGCGGCGGCAAAGGCAGCGAGCGCCTCGGCGACCATCCGGTCGATCGCGGCGGGGCTGAGGTCGGCCGGTTGCTCTGAGGGCATCGCTGTGGTTTCTCCTCGAATCAATTGGACGCTCGCTGCGCGCTGGCGCTGGCGTACAGGCAGACGGCGGCGGCAGTGGCCAGATTAAGGCTCTCGGCCTGCCCGTAGATCGGTACGGCCACGGTGTGGTCGGCGAGGGCGAGGTGTTCCACCGGCAGACCCCAGGACTCGTTGCCCATCACCCAGGCGGTCGGCGCCTCGAGCGCTGCGTCCAGGTCGGTCAGATCGGTGCCGGCCGCGCCGTCGGTGGCGAAGATCTGCATGCCGGCCTTCCGGCAGGCTGCGATCGCCTCGGCGAGATCGACGCCGACGACGATCGGCAGGTGGAAGATGCTGCCCACGCTGGCCCGGACGGTCTTCGGGTTGTACACCTCGACCGAGTCGGAGCTCAGGATGACGGCATCCGCCCCGAAGGCGTCCGCGCACCGGATCACGGTGCCGGCGTTGCCCGGGTCGCGCACCTGCGCACAGATCACGACCAGCGAGACGTCCTTGCGGCGGTGCTTCTTGCCCGGCTTCTCCTCGCGCTTCGGCTTCTTCTTGCCCAGCACCGACTTCAGCGGCACGTCGACCGCGCGCGCGACCGCCACCACGCCCTGCGGCGTGACGGTGTCGGTCATCGTGGCCAGGTTCTGCTCGCTCACCCCGTAGTAGGTGACGCCGGCCTCCTTGGCCAGGTCGAGCAGGTCGACGTTGTCCATCGCGGCGGCCCACCGGAAGAAGACCGCCTCCACCACTCCGGGAACGCGCAATGCCTCCCGGACTGCCTGGCGGCCTTCGACCAGGAATTTGCCGGTCTCCTTGCGCTCCTGGCGGCGTTGTAGTGCCCGTGCCGCCCGCAGGACGGCCTGCGGCGGCTCAGGGAGTTCGATCGAAGCGACGCTCATCGTCGGCCCTCTTCTCGGATGTGGTGAACGGCCGGGCCCTCCGCGGGCCCGGCCGTCGGCGACCTCTCTGGTCAGGCGGCCTGGGCCGGCTGGTTGGCCCTGGCAACCTCCACCAGGGCCGCAAAGGCCCCGCTGTCGTTCACGGCGAGCTCGGCCAGCATCTTGCGGTCGACCTCGACGCCGGCGTTCTTCAGTCCATTGATGAAACGGTTGTAGGTCATGCCCTCCGCGCGGCAGGCCGCGTTGATCCGCTGGATCCACAGCGACCGGAAGTCACCCTTGCGGGCGCGACGATCGCGGTAGGCGTAGGCGTAGGAATGCAGCAGCTGCTCCTTGGCCTTGCGGTACAGCCGGGAACGCTGGCCGCGGTAGCCGGACGCTGCGTCCAGGACCTCGCGACGCTTCTTCTGCGCGTTGACGGAACGCTTCACTCGAGCCATGTCTGTTACTCCTCAGTCTTCCCGGGTGGACGTCACTTGGCCTTGTACTTGCCCAGCAGGCGACGGGCCTTCTTGGCGTCGCCCGGAGCCACGACCTTGTCGCCGTCGAGACGACGGGTCTGGCTGGTCGGCTTGTGCTCGTTCAGGTGCATCTTGCCGGCCTGGCGGTGCATGACCTTGCCCGAGCCGGTCACCCGGAAGCGCTTCTTGGCGCCCGAGTGCGTCTTCATCTTCGGCATAGCTGTTGTCCTTCTCTTCTTCTCTTACAGGTCGATGTCGGGGTCCATGTTGTCCGCGGGACCGCGCTTCTTCTTCGGCTGGGCGGCCGCATGCGCTGCGGCGCGCAGCTCGGCCTCCTGGCGACGCTCCTCCTCGGCGCTCGCAGCCCGGTCGGCAGCCCTGGCGGCCTTCGCCGCCTCCACCTCGACGCGGGCCTCGCTCTTCTTCCTGGTCGGCGAGAGCACCATCAGCATGTTCCGGCCGTCCTGCTTCGGCGCCGATTCGATGAAGCCGTCCTCGGCCACGTCGTCGGCAAGCTTCTTCAGCAGGTTGAAGCCCAGCTCGGGCCGGCTCTGCTCGCGGCCACGGAACATGATCGTAATCTTGACCTTGTCGCCGGCTTTCAGGAACCGGACCACGTGACCCTTCTTGGTCTCGTAGTCGTGGCTGTCGATCTTCGGCCGGAGCTTCATCTCCTTGATCACCGTGTTGGTCTGGTTGCGCCGCGACTCGCGCGCCTTCTGCGCCGCCTCGTACTTGAACTTGCCGTAGTCCATCAACTTCGCCACCGGCGGCCGCGCCATCGGAGCCACCTCGACCAGGTCGAGGTCTGCCTCCCGGGCAAGCCGCAGGGCGTCCTCGATGCGCACGATGCCCACCTGCTCGCCCGCAGGGCCGACCAGGCGTACCTCGTTCACGTGGATGCGTTCGTTGATCCGCGGTTCAGTGCTGATGTGTTCCTCCAAGGATCGGACTTTTCACCGATCGACCCGGAACGGAAAAGGGCCTCCGCGCGTGCGGAGACCCTGAAGAACGGACGACGTAGCACGCCGCCTCGTGTACCGACCCATCGCCCCGCGGGACGATCAGGTGGGAGTTCAGGACTCCACTTCGCGGACAGCCACCTCACCGGCGGCAGTCGATCAGGGCAAGACTACCCTGTCGGGTCGTCCGACGCCGAATCGGCCTCGTCCGCCGCTGCGTAGAGCCAGCCCCAGCCGCCGTCGTCCAGGCGGACCAGGCGCCGGCCGCGAGCCAGTTCGGCGAGCAGTTCGCGCTCGATCACGAGCGGGTGCGGGCCGGCCAGGTCGACCAGGATCGCCTCGGCCTCCTGTTCGACCGCGGCGACGGCGAGTTCGTCCAGCCGGCACGGCACCGGCCGCGCGTCCGGACGCCAGGCCGACAGGGCGTCGACACCGGTGAAGGCGGGCAGGGCGCGCCGTCCGTCGGCCCGCTCGAGCATCGCGGCCTGGAGTTCGGCGTGCCGGTTCGGGTCGGGCCCTTCCCCGCCGTCGTCCCCCAGGGCGATCACCGGCAGCAGGAACCGCGCCGTGCACAGTGCCGCGACCGCGGACAGGTAGCCATCGTGGTCGGACGCGGCGGCCAGCAGCCCGCGGACCTGCGGATCGGGCTCACCCCGATCGCCGGCCCAGGCAGCACTCGAAGTGCCCAGCGTCGCCATGGCTAGGTGCCGAGCGCCGCGGGCGCGCCAGCGCCCGGGAAGCGCGAAGTCCGGACGAACGGTGCGGAACGAACCATGAGGACTACAGCCGGCAGGAGTGGATGCTGGTCACGAGGATCGCGTCCGCGCCGGTGTCCCACAGCTGGTCCATGATCCGCTGGGCGTCCCGCGCCGGAATCATCGCCCGCACGGCCACCCAACCCTCCTTGGCCAGCGGCGAAACGGTGGGCGCGTCCAGGCCAGGAGTCACGCGACAGGCGGCGTCCAGCAGCTCGCGGGGAACGTTGTAGTCGACCATCAGGTAGTCGCGGGCGGTGATCACGCCATTCAGGCGCCGCTGCAGCAGGTCGAGACCGGGTGGTGCCACTGCCCCCCGGCGCTGGATCAGGATCGCCTCGGACTCCAGGATCGCCTCACCGAACAGTTCCAGGCCGGCCCGCTTCAGAGTGGTGCCGGTCTCGACGACGTCGGCCACCACATCGGCCACTCCGAGGCGCACCGAGCTCTCCACCGCGCCGTCCAGGTGGATCAGCCGGGCGGTGACGCCGTGGCTGTCCAGGTAGGCCGCCACCAGGCCGGGGTAGGAGGTTGCGATCCGGCGTCCGGCCAGGTCGGCGACACTCATCGACCGCCCGCCGGGAGCGGCGAACCGGAACCGGGTGCCGCCGAAGCCGAGCGACATCACCTCGTCGGCCTCGGCACCGGAATCGAGCAGCATGTCCCGTCCGGTGATCCCCAGGGCGAGCGTGCCCTCCCCTACGTACACCGCGATGTCGCGCGGGCGCAGGTAGTAGAACTCGACGCCGTTGGCGTCGTCGACGAGCACGAGCTCCTTCGCGTCGCTGCGCTGGCGGTAGCCGGCCTCGCGCAGCATGGACGCGGCCGCCTCGGCCAGCGAGCCCTTGTTGGGCACTGCGATCTTCAGCAGGTCACCGTTCACGTCCGCTCCGCTCACAGGTACTCGTAGACGTCTTCGAGCTCAAGGCCCAGCGCGATCATCAGGACCTGCGTGTGGTACAGCAACTGGCTGATCTCCTCCGCGGTCTCGGCCCTGCTCTGGTACTCGGCGGCCATCCACACCTCTGCGGCCTCCTCGACGACCTTCTTGCCGATGGCATGGACGCCCGCGTCCAGCGCCCGGACGGTGCCGGAGCCCTCGGGGCGGGTCGCCGCGCGGTGGCGCAGTTCGGCGAACAGGTCTTCGAAGGATTTGCTCACGAGGGGTGAGCCTACCGGCGTCCGCTCCGCCGCCGCACGCCGCCCATCCTGCCGAGCGCCCCGGGCGGACGGCCGTGCCGCGATCCCACCGTTCTCCGTGTCACCCCGGCAACTCCCGTAACAGCTCACTCGGCGGGTGGCCGGATCGCGACACCTTGCTGCGCGGCATCCTGAGGCTGGGCAGCGTTCACGGACGGCGCCAGCAGTTCCCGAACCCCAGGCCACGTGTCGCGATCACGCCGCGGATCGCCCGAAGTGAGACGTTCGGGACGGCTGGGACGCAAAGGTCGGACGATTGACGACACCGGCGCCACGCAAACCCCGGGCGGGCGCCGAGGTGGCTCAGAGGGCAATGCCGAGCAGCGCGTCCGCGAGATCGCGGATCAGCCCCGGCGCACTCACGTCGTCCCCCTCGGAAGCAGCCCACGCGTCGATCGCCGCCAGTGCGGCCGGAGCGTCCAGGTCGGTGCGCAGTGCCGTTCGGACCTCGTCAAGCGTGGCCGTCGCGTCCGGGCCGGACGGACGCGACGCCGCAGCCCGCCACGCGTCCAGCCGGGCCTGCGCCTGGGCGAGTGCAGCCGCTGTGTACTCCCAGTCGCCGCGGTAGTGGTGCGCAAGCAGCACCAGCCGGATCGCCATCGGGTCCACGTCGTCGGCGAGCAGCCGGCTGACGAAGACCAGGTTGCCCAGCGACTTGCTCATCTTCTCCCCGTCGAGCCCGACCATGCCCGAGTGCAGGAATAGCTTCGCCATCGGCCGCCCCGTGGCGATCCTGGCCTCGGCAGCGCACATCGGGTGGTGCGGGAAGGCGAGGTCGCGTCCGCCCGCCTGCACGTCGAACTCCTCGCCCAGTTCGGCCAGCGAGATCGCGGTGCACTCGATGTGCCAGCCCGGACGGCCCCGACCCAGCCAGGAGTCCCACGCCGGCTCGCCCGGGCGGGCCTGCCGCCAGACCAGGCAGTCGAGGCGGTGCCGCTTGCCCGGGCGGTCCGGGTCGCCGCCGCGTTCGGCGAAGACCTGCTCCGCCTCGAGCAGGGAGATGCCGGTGCCCACCATCAGGTTGCTGGCCTTGGTCACGGCGAAGTACCAGTCCGGGTAAGCCGGGTCGGGCACCTGGTAGACGGCCTGCTCGTCGCGAAGCACTCCGATCAGGTCGGTGACGACCTCCAGGCTCTCCACCACTCCGGTCAGCCGGTGCGGCGGGAGCACCCGCAGCGCGGTCATGTCGGAGCGGTACAGCTCCACCTGCTCCGCGGCCAGCTCGGCCCAGTCCACACCGGTGGCCTCCGCGCGTTCCAGCAGCGGGTCGTCCACGTCGGTGACGTTCTGGGCGTACCGGACGCCGAGCCCCGCGTCCAGCCAGGCCCGCAGCAGCAGGTCGACCCCAACGTAGGTGGCTGCATGGCCGAGGTGCGTCGCGTCGTAGGGGGTGATCCCGCAGGCGTAGAGACGGGCCTCGCCGGTCTCGGGCCCGGCAGGCTGGAGCCGACCGGTCAGGGTGTCGTGCACCAGCACCCGTCCACTCCCCGAACCGGGCAGCTGTGGCACGTCGGGGCTCATCCAGGCACGCATGAGCGGCATGCTACCGGGCAACGGCTAGGGTGTGCCCGAGCCGAGAGGGGAACCTGATGGGTTGGTTGGAAGCGATCGTGCTGGGCATCGTCCAGGGCCTCACCGAGTTCCTCCCGGTCTCCTCCAGCGCGCACCAATCGATCGTCGGTCAGCTCTTCTTCGGCGGCCACGACCCGGGTGCGGCATTCACCGCCGTGACCCAGCTCGGCACCGAATCGGCCGTGGTCCTGTATTTCGCGAAGGACATCGGACGGATCATCAGCCACTGGGCGCGCTCGCTCGTCGGCCGGGTACCCCGTGACGACCCGGAGGCCCGGATGGGCTGGCTGGTGATCATCGGCTCCATCCCGATCGGCGTGCTCGGCCTGCTGTTCCAGGACGCCATCGACACCAGCCTGCGCAACCTGTGGATCACCGTGGCGATGCTGGCCGGCTTCGGCATCGTGCTCTGGGTGGCCGACCGCGTGGCCCGCAACACCTACGACCTCTCCCAGCTCACCTGGGTGGACGGCATCGCGTTCGGCTTCGCGCAGGCGCTGGCACTGATTCCCGGCGTGTCCCGCTCCGGCGCCACGATCGCCGGCGGCCTGTTCCTCGGCTACAAGCGCGAGGCCGCGACCCGGTACGCGTTCCTGCTGGCCATCCCGGCCGTGTTCATCTCCGGCCTGTTCAAGCTGAAGGACATCCCGGGCACCGAGGTCAGCTGGGGCCCGGTGATCGTCGCCACCGTGATCGCCTTCGTGATCGGGCTGGCCGTGATCCACTGGCTGCTCCGGTACGTCAGCAGGCACACCTTCTCGATCTTCGTCTGGTACCGGCTGGCCCTGGCCGCCCTCGTGGCGGGGCTGCTGGTGAGCGGCGTGCTCCAGCCGTAGTCTGATTCGATGCAGCGCAGGGCGGTGGGCAGCAGCGGGCTGAGCGTGTCGCGGCTCGGTCTGGGCACCCTGACCTGGGGCAGGGAGACCCGGCTCGAGGATGCGCGACCGCTGCTGCGGGCGTTCGTCGCGGCCGGCGGCTCGCTGGTCGACACCGCTGCCGCTTACGCGGCCGGCGACGCCGAGCGGATGATCGGACGGATGCTGCGCGCCGGGGACGTCGCCCGTGAGGACCTCGTCCTGGCCACCAAGGCGGGCTTCGGTATCCGGGACGGCCAGCGCGTCGTGGACACCTCGCGGACGAGCCTGCTGTCGGACCTGCACAGCTCGCTGCGCCGGCTCGGCACCGAGTACGTGGACCTGTGGCAGCTGCACGCCTGGGGGCAGGCGCCGCTGGAGGAGTCGCTGGCCGCGATCGACACCGCTGTCGCCGCCGGCGACGTCCGCTACGCCGGAGTGTGCAACTTCGTCGGCTGGCAGACCGCGCAGGCGGCCACCTGGCAGGCCGCGTTTCCTGGCCGCGCGCCGATCACCTCCGCGCAGGTGGAGTACTCACTGCTCGCCCGCCGTGCAGAGGTCGAGATCATCCCGGCGGCCCGGGCGTTCGGAATGGGCCTGTTCCCGTGGTCGCCGTTGGGTCGGGGCGTGCTCACGGGCAAGTACCGGACGGGGCGCCCGCGCGGCTCGCGGGGCGCGTCCGCGCACTTCGCCTGGTTCGTGGAACCGTACCTGGAGGCCCGCTCGCGCGCGGTGGTGGACGCCGTGTCGACCGCTGCGGACGGCCTCGACCTCGCCCCCGGCCAGGTCGCGCTGATGTGGGTACGCGACGCACCCGGGGTGACCGCTCCCCTGCTCGGCGCCCGGACGGTGGCCCAACTGGAGCCCTACCTCGCGATGGAGGAGCTGGAGTTGCCCGCCGAGATCATGGCGGCCCTGGACGACGTCTCCGGCGGCCCGAACGTGATGCGCGAGGGTTACGAGCCGACGATCACCCCGAGCTGACCATGGGTATGGCAGAAGCCGAGCGGTTCCAGCCGGACAGCCTCGCCGCCTGGCACGACTGGCTGGACGTGAACCACCGGCGCTCGGAGGGAGTCTGGGTGGTGCTGTGGCGGCCCGAGGCGGGCGGCGTGCAGCTGAGCTATGACGAGCTGATCCGCGAGGCGCTGTGCTGGGGCTGGATCGACGGGCAGGCCAGGCCGCTGGACGAGCGGCGTTCGATGCTGTGGATGACCCACCGCCGTCCGGGCAGCCCGTGGTCGGCGACCAACAAGGCCCGGGTGGCCGACCTCGAGCGCGAGGGACGCCTGCGGCCGGCCGGCATCGCCGAGATCGAGCGTGCGAAGGCGAACGGAATGTGGACTGTCTACGACTCGGTGGAGGCGCTCCAGGAACCGGCAGCGCTCACCGCGGCTCTGGACGCCGACCCGCGCGCCCGCGCCACCTGGGATTCCTACCCGCCGTCGCTGAAGAAGCAGGCGCTGGCCTCGATCGCGCTGGCCAAGCGCGAGAAGACGAAGGCGTCCCGGATCGCGAAGCTCGCCGCAATCGCTGCCCGCGGCGAGCGTCCGTCCTGAACGACTCCCGTGCCGGGACGCAGCCGCGGGGCGGTCACCATCGAGATCAGTTCGCCGGGGGTCATCAGGCGAACGCGGCCCCGCCTGCGCCGGATCGAACCAGTGCCAGGCCTGGCCGACCGTCACCGCTGTCACGCTCCCTGCTCGTAGGCGGCCACGTCGGCGCCGAAGGAGGTGGCCCGGGCGTCCCCGGTCATCTCAGGCCCGGTCGAGGAAGTCGTCCAGCACCCGAGCGCCGAACCGCAGGGACTCGATCGGCACCCGCTCGTCCACACCGTGGAAGAGCGCGACGAAGTCGAGTTCGGGCGGCAGCCGGAGCGGGGCGAACCCGAAGCAGCGGATCCCCAGCTTCGACCATGCCTTGGCGTCCGTGCCGGCGCTCATCATGAACGGCACGGCGAGCGAGCCGGGGTCGGCGGCCTGCAGACTCCCGGTCATGGCGCCCACCAGGTCGCCGTCGAAGCTGGTCTCGACCGCCACATCGCCATTGACCACCTCGTAGCGCACGTGCTCACCGATCAGTTCGGTGATCGTGTCGTAGAACTCCTGCTCGAAGCCGGGGATGAACCGCCCGTCGATGCCGGCACTCGCCTGGCCGGGAATCACGTTCACCTTGTAGCCACCGCCCAGCATCGACGGATTGGCCGTGTTCGACATGGTCGCACCGACCATCCGTGCGATCGTCCCGAGCCGGGCCAGGGTCTGCTCAGCGTCGTCCGCGGTGATCCGGACGCCGAGCGCGTCCTCCACCGCGTCGAGGAACTGCTGCTGCGCGGGCCGGATCCGGGCCGGCCAGGAGTAGGACCCGACCCGGCTCACTGCCTGCGCGAGGTGGGTGATCGCGTTGTCGTCGTTACGCATCGAGCCGTGCCCGGCGGTGCCGTCCGCGATCAGCTTCAGCCAGGCGATGCCCTTCTCCGCTGTCTGCACGAGGTACAGCCGCCGGTCGTTCACGGTGAGTGAGAAGCCCCCCACCTCGCCGATCGCCTCGGTGCAGTCGGCGAGCAGGTCGGGGTGGTTCTCGGTGAGCCAGCCGGAACCCTTCGGGCCGCCGGCCTCCTCGTCCGCGGTGAAGACCAGGCGGACCGGACGCCGCGGGGGCCGCCCGGTGCGCATCCGCTCGCGGACCACCGCGAGGATGATCGCGTCGAAGTCCTTCATGTCGACCGCACCGCGGCCCCAGACGTAGTCGTCGATGACCTCGCCGGCGAACGGGTCGACCTGCCAGTCGGACGCGACCGCGGGCACCACGTCGGTGTGGCCGTGGATGAGCAGCGGGGGCAGCGAGGTGTCGCACCCTTCCGGCGCCCATTCGGCGACCAGCGAGGTGCGCCGTGGCTCGGACTCAAGCACGGTACTGCTGATCCCCACCTCGTCGAGCCGCGCGGCCACGTACTCGGTGGCCTCCCGCTCCCCCTTCGAGCCGTCGGGCCCGAAGTTGGACGTGTCGAACCGGATCAATTCGCTGCACAGGCCGGCGACCTCGTCGGCCGCGGTGGGGACGGCGCTCATGGGGCCATCCTGCCACTGGCGCGGACGCAAACCCGTCCGTCGTTTCGCCAACCGGCGCGCCGATTGGGTATAGTGCTCTGGCTGTCCGGGCGATCCTCGGACACACCCTGTCCGGGTGGCGGAATAGGTAGACGCGCTAGCTTGAGGTGCTAGTGCCCTTTATCGGGCGTGGAGGTTCAAGTCCTCTCTCGGACACTCAACGAAAGTGGCTCTGACTAGGGTAGATAGTCAGAGCCACTGTCGTACCCGGACGCTTGCACAACATATGCACAACATCTCCGGGGCAGACCGGCCCCTTGGTGGGCAGGTGTGTGCAGGAGTGGCCAGCCCCGTCAGCTAAAGAAACTGAGGTTCGGCAGGAGCCGGTCTGCTGCCTCGATGATGCTGCGGGACTGGGCCACGGCGTCGATCGCCTCCTCGACGTCGGAGCTGGCAGAGCCGGCGCTGGGGTACTCGAGTTCGTTACGACGTCGGCGCAGGAACCCGAAGCTGCGGAAGCCGTCGCCGAACTGTGCGCGGATGGCCGACTCGACGGCGACGTGGCCGCCGGCCGTGGTGGGACGCAGCCCCTGATGCGCGAGAAGTGCCGTCGCGGCATACCGGGCGGCGTCGTAGGCGAGGACGAAGGCGCTGTCCGGGTCGCTCGGCGCGACCGACTCCGCCGTTGCCAGAGTGCGTCGCGCCTTGGCGAGCAGTGGCGTGCCGTCCGCAGCGGCGCCGGTGACGTGCTGGAGGTGCCCCAAGCCAACGAGACGTTCGACGTCGGCCTCACCGCGCGGCCAGCGTGCCATCGACGTCCTCCTCTCCGAGCACGGTCAGCCTAGGCGAGGACCGGATCTGGGCACTGAGGGGATCGCCGGGATCCGCCCATTGCGCCGGTGTCCGGATGGTCGGGTTCACGGGGAGGCCGAGCCTGCCCTGCGCGCGGTCCGCGGCCTCGTACACGTCCGCCCGGGCGACCCCCTCCCCCACCACCAGGACATCGACGTCGTGCGGCGCAGCGCCCGTCTGGCCGGCGTGCCGTGCGGCCCAGCTTCCGAAGATCACCACCTGGCGTGCCCCGCGTATGTCCGCGAACTCTTCCGCGACGACGTGCTGCGGGCCGAAGCTGAGTTCCAGCAGCCTCGTGAGCGGCTCCCAGGAAGGGTGCGCGGGGTTCGCCCGCACCATGCGGTTACGTCCCAGCTGGCGCTCGGCAACCAGTGTCGCTTCGGCGAGTCGCTCAACCTCCCGATGGATCGAGGTGAGCGGAGCGTTGACCCGGCGCGAGAGCTCGGTGAGGCTGAACTCCTGATCCGGGTGGAGCAACAGCAGCGCCAGGATCTCGCCCTGCGCCTGGCTCCGAAAGATCGGGAGCAATGCCGGCGCCTCACTTCTCATAGATGGAATATATCTTCCGCCTAACGGAATATCAAGACACCGCCGTGCAGGTGACCGTCTGCGCACCGACGACCCAGCGATCTCCACCGATGCGCCACACACCCGGTGCACTTTGAACGCGATAAAGTCGTTGGCACGAAAGAAGGCGGGTCATGGCGGAGACCAACATGAACGCGGACGCTCCTCTTGTTCCGGGACGTCGACGTGCCGGACAGACCATCGAGTGCGGCTGGTGCGGTCAGCCGATCCTGGTGCCGGCGCGTGGACGCATTCCGTCATGGTGCTCCTCCAGCTGCCGACACCGCGCCTGGGAGGCACGCCGCGCGGAGCGGGAGAACCTTCCCGAGGTGCGCGTCGTGACTCGCTTGGTCGAGGTCGAGAAGCCGGTCAGGGAGACCGTCGAGGTGCCGGTGCCCACCGAACCGCATACCGCAGAAGAATGGGCCGCCCTGTTGGAGACCTTCGCCACGCGGCTTGCCCAAGGACGGATCTATCGACGCGACCTGGCGACCGTTGAGCCCGCCGTCCGCCGGGTGGTCGAGGTCTGGAACCGCACGCTGGACCAGCCGCGCTGAGTGTCGTTCTCCGCCGACGGAACCTCGTTCACCCACGGCAGGCCTCTTCCGATCGAGTCGCGACAATCGATGTCCTCACCGAGCGACCCGGAGGACCTCCCCCCATTCACTCGACCTGTCGACCGAGCACCGAATCGAAGTGGCACACACCTTCGGCATTGTGCGTGCTCCCGTTTATCGTTGGCACAAAGACCGCGCCTCCGGCGAGCCCCTCGAGCGCCGCCCTGCGGGGACTTTCTTGCAGCCATGACACGCCGTTGGGGCGCCTCAGCTCGGCCTCACGGCGGGATCAGAAGCGCACTTCGTGGCATTCAGCCCCGATGCCGGCGGCGCTCCAGCCGAGGCTCAAGGTCATCTCTGCCGTGGGCGGCCGCGCTCCCACCAATCGACCGACTGGCGATCTCGCACGAGACCCGCGACCCGCTGGGGGTCGCCGAGGCTGCAAACTTCCACAGCTCCTTGGCGGCTCGCGCGTATTGGAAGAGCACCTCGTCGACCCCGAAGGCGTAAAGCTCACCGCGACGGAACCGGTCGAACGGCTGAGCCGACCTGCTCAACCAGTACCGCCAGCTGCGCTTCGTGATAGCCGCCACAGCCTCGCGCGCGGCGCGCCTCTCGGACTTCGACGTCACCATGCGAGGTTTTCCGCCCCGATGTGCCGGCGGGATGTCACTTCGCTCGACTAGTGACAGGGTTCGGCTTCAACGGCATGCTCGTGGCCATGGCGGATGGTGCAGGGATCCCTGAACGCGACGTCGCGATCGTCGCGCAATGGTGTCGCGAGCAATCCCCTGATCACCTGGCTGACGAGCTACGGGTTGAGTGTGACGTCACCGCTCGCCACATCACGCTCCTGGAGTGCCGTCCGCCTTGGCGGGAGGATTTCGGGCCGGAGTGGACTCGGTTCCCGATCGCAAGACTGCGCTACACGAAGAGCCGCCAGGAGTGGAGCCTCTACTGGAGGGACCGCCACCTCCAGTTTCACCTCTACGACCGGGTCAAGCCGACCCGCAGCGTTCGCCGCCTGCTTGCCGAGGTCGAGCGCGACCCGACGGCGATCTTCTGGGGATAGACCGCGCTGCCCCCTCGCGGCAATAGCGGGCGTTTCAGGCGCTAGCTTCCCAGCCGTCGTAGTCGCCGCCTGCCCACTGTCGAGCGATCCCGTCAAAGAACCTCCGCGCCTCCCGGACCGCCTCTGGACTAGTAACCGCGCCATGCCGCTCGGCAATGACGACCCACTCCGGGCCACCAGCCGCGGACTCGGCAACGTTCTGTAACTCCCACCCCGCGGCCGCCACCACTGCAGCTGCTCCTCGGGCGGCGGCTTCGTCGGCGAAGTAGAGGTAATGCACCCAGTGCCGCGGAGCCGTCAGGTCACTCATCTGGGACAATTGGGCCAAGAGTTGATCGTCACCCGCGTGGCCGGTGTCGAAGTGCACGGCGTTTCTGCGCCGGAAGAGCTTCACGGTCCTCATGTTGCCACTGCACTGCCGGACGTGCAGGTCAACGCCGCGACAGCGGCATGTTCGGACGTTCCTGTCCGCCCCCTTGCGCGCCTCGCAGCGCGATGCGACGTAGTCTTCCGCAGCTTCGTTGCCGACGGTTCTCTCGGCTGGTGGAGCCGAGATGGGTGGGTCGTGGTGGGACCCCACGGGACCCGCGTACGGTTCCCGGTCCGCATTTTGGATCTCCACGGTGAAGCGGGCTTCTCGTCCGAGTACGGGATGACGTAGAACCAGGTCTCAAAGCGGTACCGTCGGGACGTGATTGAGCGCAGCGATCCTGCTGAGGGGAAGACCCTCTCAGTCTCGGTTGTCGGCGGCCAGGTGTCCATGTGGGAGGACTTCGGACTTCCTTTCCAACGCGACGTTATTGGTGCGCTGGAAGAGTTAGGCATCACGAATGAGTCGACCGACGCCGTCATGTCGGCCTATCCCGATCTACCGCCGTTCCAACCTATGGCGCCTGTGGCAACCTTCGGGCTGGAGGCACTCGTTGTCGGCTTCGGGGTTTATCTTGCTACCAAGATCTCCGACAAGGCCGTCGACGAACTGCTGTCGAAGGTCTACATCGACCGAGTGAAGCCGGCGCTCCTCAAGCTTGGTGCGAGGCTTCGTTCACGGCAGAGGACTGGCGGCGTCGTGCTGGCTCGCTTCGACCACTGGTTCGACGGATCGAAGGTTCTGGTCCGGGTCTGCGTGTATACCGTGGCGCCTGAGACCGCCGACCCCGCGGTTGTGGCGGAGGCGCTCAGGTCGGCAGTGGATTGGCTCCGAACTCATCCGGTGACTCATCGAGTGCTCACTTACGAAGTTCGTGACGGGCAGATTCCATCCGAGCCGCTCCTATCCGAGCCCGTATAGATCTCCATTCCCGGGCTACCTGACCCGCTGTCCGAAGGTGGGCACTCGTTCCCTCCTCATAGATCGCAGGTTCGTGGAGGTCCTTGCCTTCTCGTGGCTCAAGCAGACCACGCGGGATCGATCGCGCTGTCGGCGGCATGAGAGTGAGTCGGCATCGTCTCCGCCTGCGTAGTCCTAACCGATAGACCCGCAACGATTCCGGCACCTCGAACGTGGTGTGAGGTGTCGCGGACTTCGCGATCAACCCCTCGCCACGGGGACATGGAGACACGGTCGACGAGTAGAACTCCGAAGCCCTTGACCGGAATCCTGGTGACGGTGGCCCTGGCGTGCCTCCTCGCCGTGAGCGCAGGTTGCGCCGGGCCGCGGCCATTGCCGGCGGAGTCGACGCCTACTGCGACCAACGATGGCCGGTGTGCTGCGCTCGGCCCACTTGCCGATGTGTGCGGCAAGGTCTTGAACACTGGGATGGATCGAGCTAAAGGGGCTCAATACGACACTTGTCAGAAGTTTCCTCACGCGCGTGCCAAGATGAGACGTCGCGTCGATCCGCACGCTCAAGAAGAGCCGGGCGATCGGGCGGCGCCCTCACCCGCCGTCGAACGCGACGACCTTCCGAAAGGCCTCGGAATGCCTGACGTCTCCACCTCCCATTCGGCCCCGGCCCACCCCTACGCCGATCTGGGAACCACCAAGAAAGTCCTCTTGGTCGCCACCACGTTCACCAGTTACATGCTCTTCGCGGTCGCGTGGAACTGGGGCGACATGTACGTCACGAGCCTCGGGTTCTCCGCTTCGCGGACCGCCGTGATGACGAACGCCATCACGCTCGCCCAGGTGGTGGGATCGATCGTGGCCGCCAACGTGATCGTGCAGCTCGGTACGCGCAAGGCGTACACACTGGCCGGTGCCCTCATCGTCTTCGGCGGTCTGGTCTCGCTCACGCAGGCGTTTCCGCTTGTCTTCTTCATCCGGTTCGTCATGGGCCTCGGCGGCGCGCTGATGGTCGTGATGGGGTCCGCGATCGCCGCGAAGGTACTGACGGGGCGCGATCTCCAGATCGCGAACGGCATCGGCTCGGTGGCATTCAACACGGGCCTCGCCGTGGCCATCACCTTTGGCGTGCGTTTCAGCGGGCGTCCGACGATCGCCGTCGTCATCGCCGCGACGCTGTCCATCATCCTTCTCGTCACCTGGCTTGTGGTCTCGAAGATGGTCCTGAAGCCCGAGCAGGCTCAAGAGGCCGCGGTGGATCACTCCTACACGATGGCGGACGGCTTCAAGGAGTGGTTCAACTGGGTGTTCGCGCTCGCCTACACCGGCCTGCTGTCCTACTACATCGTGGCGTTCACGTTCATGGACCCCTCGACGATCCGCTGGGTCATCTACGCGGGAATCGTCGGGGCCCTGTCCGGTACCGTGGTCTCCGCCCGCGTGGAGGACCGCCTCAAGCCGGTGATCGTCGTCTGGAGCGCCCTCGCGCAGGTGATCGCGGCGGCGAGCGTCCTGGCGCTCGCGGGCCACCGCCTCGAGGTGCTCATCGGCGTGATTCTTGGCTTCGTGATCTTCTTCCCGATGCCCTTCTTCGTGCAGACGGCGTTCATCCGCCCCGGCGTCACGCCCCGCCAAATCGCCGTGACGTTCTCCATCTTCTGGGCCGTCAGCTACGCGGGATCGGTGTTCATCATCCAGATCTTCGCGTGGATCGCGGACGCGACCGGTGGGCTCATTCCCGGCTCGAACGTGCCGGTCTCCGTGGCGCCGATGATCTTCATCGTCATCGCCGAGGCGTCGTTCCTGATCGGCACCTTCTTCATCTGGCGCTGGTTCAAAGCGCAGAACGCGTTCTCCGAGGAGATTACGGCATGAGCCTCCACCCCGCCTTTCGCGCGTATCTCGACGAGCTGAACCCGCTGGTGGACCAGGCGGCCGCCTCCGGATTCGTCCCCACCCCCGAGTCCGCGCGGGCCGCGCTCGCGGGCCTGAACCAGTTCGCGGCCGCACCAATCGAAGTCGCCGACGTGTCCGATCGCGAGATCGACGGCGTTCCCGTGCGCGTGTACGTGCCCACCCCCGGAGTCCCGAGCGACGTCGTCTACTTCATCCACGGCGGTGGCCACATGGCCGGGGACCTCGACGTCTACGACTTCCAGTGCCGCCGCGTGGCTGCGGCAACCCGCATGGTGGTCGTCTCGGTGGACTATGCGCGCGCACCCGAGGCCCCGTACCCTTGCGGCCTCGAAGAGGCGTACCGCGTCCTTCGCGCGCTCCCGACGGCGTTGGGTGACGTCGCGACCACCGGCCGCATCCACGCCGTGGCGGACTCGGGCGGCGGCGCGAAACTCGCCTCGATCGCCCAGCGGGTTGCCCGCGGCGAGTGGGAGTCCCCCATCGACCGCCAGGTGCTGATCTACCCGAGCCTCGACTACACGATGAGCGGCCCCTCGATGGAGAGGCTCGGGCGGGGTTACTTCCTGTCCGCGGAGCGCGTCGCGTGGTATTTCGACAACTATTTCCCGGAGGGGACGGACCGCGCGGCCGCCTCGCCCGCCCTGGGACCGTTCGACGCGGCGATGCCCGAGACCCTCGTCATCGCCGCCGAGTACGATCCTCTCCTGTCCGAGGCCGAGACGTACGTGGAACGGGCGGCCGGGGCCGGAGCTCCCGTTCGCCTCCTCATCGCCAGCGGAATGATCCACGCCTTCGCCTTCTTCGAGACGATGATTCCCGAAGACATCGAGAGGCTTTTCTCGGTCATCACCGGGTACCTGCGCGAAGGAGAGGCGCCCGCGGACTGGGCGTGACGCCGTCGGGCTCATGATGGTGGGCGCGGTGCGCTCCGCCATGCTTCGGGTGGCCGTCGCGTGCGAGACGCTAAAGGCCAGCCGCTCAATCAGGCTGTCGAGACGATTGATAATGTGATTCGGAAGCAGGACTCGAACCCAAGGAATCGCGGCCGCGTTCCCCAGTCCACGGCTGAGCCCGCGAGACTGATCGCGTCGGCAATATCAACCCACCGGCCGTACTGACCGGCTTGCCAAGCCTCAGTGAGGTGAGGGATTGTTTCCGGACCAAGAGCCCCCACCGGTAGAATCCGTGGGAGAAATGGAAGGGATCGAATGACCCGGAAGAAGTTCAGCCCGGAATTCAAGGCGGAGGCGGTTCGTGCGGTGATTGAGTCGTCGCGGACTGTTGCCGAGGTCGCGCGTGATCATGGTATCGGCTCGGAAACACTCAGGAATTGGGTGAATGCGTATCGGCGGGACCACCCGGATGAGTTACCGGAGATCAGCGAGCCGGAGCGTGCTGAACTGGCACGGTTGCGTAAAGAGGTCCGCGAGTTGAAGGCCGAGCGGGAGTTCCTGGGAAAAGCGGCGGCCTTCTTCGCCAAAGAGTTCCGGTGACCGCGAAGTACGCGTTCATCAACAGCGAAGAAGGCAACTACTCGATCCGGAGCATGTGTCGGTGGGCGAGGGTGTCGCGGGCCGGCTACTACGAGTGGCTCAACCGGCCGGTCTCGGTGACCCAGCGGTGGCGCGACGAGCTCGGCGACATCATCGAGGTCCTGTTCGCCGACTCCGACGCCACCTACGGCTACCGACGGATCCATGCCGCCTTGGTGCGGGCAGGCAGGCCGTGTGACCCGCAGACGGTGCGTGCGATCATGGCCGAGCGCGGCTTGGTGGCTTGTCAGCCGCGCCGCAGCGGGCCCAGGACCACGATCCCGGCTGACGCGAAGGATCTGCCGGATCTGGTCAACAGGGACTTCACCGCCGACGAGCCCGGGCTCAAGCTGGTCGGCGACATCACCTACATTCCGACCTGGCAGGGGTGGGTGTATCTGGCCACCGTGCTGGACTGCTGCACGAAGAAGGTCGTCGGGTACGCGATGGCCGAGCACATGCGAACCGAGCTGGTCACCGACGCCCTGGCCATGGCGATCAGTAATGGCCATATCCGCAGCGGGCAGACGATTTTCCATTCGGATCGCGGGACTCAATACATGTCGGCCGAGTTTGCCGAGTTCACGCGCGCGGCTGGGATTGTTCGGTCGGTCGGACGGACTGGGATCTGCTATGACAATGCGTGGGCTGAGTCGTTCAATGCGACCTTGAAAGTGGAGCGGGTTCATCGGACCGTGTATCCGACTCGGCGGCATGCTATCCGGGATATTGCACGCTACATCGAGTTGCGTTACAATCAGAAACGGCTGCATTCCGCGCTTCAATATCGTACCCCGAACGAAGCAGAGCAGGACTGGTACGAAACCAACAAGGCAGCCTGAAACATAAATATCAAGCGGTCCGGATTCCATCCCGCAGCCCACAGGCGGGGCCGTATGAACTTCGCGAAACTCAGGTATCGGCGCGCTGATCGTCCTAGGGTGAACGGATCACACTTCCTCACCCCAGGAGGGTCAAAGATGATTCGCACGAGAACCGCCATCGCAGCTGCATTCATGGTCAGCATGGCCTTCACCGCATCAAGCCTTTCCCCCGCGCAAGCCGCACCCGCCAAGAGCGGTGATCCGGCCCCCGTCTTCGTCGCCAGGGCCGACGACCAGACATGGGGAGAAGCGATCCTCAGTCTCGCTGCATCCTCAGAGCCTTCGGCCGAGGACGCGGCCAAAGTGAAGGACACCTGGGACGCCCGTTCCAACGGGGAGCCCGCCAAGGTCAGCGTTTCCTCCGAGGGGGCAGTGACACCGATGGCCTCCGACGGGTTCGTCTGGAACGACCCCAACACATGGTCGGTCTCTGGCTACAAGTCGAGCGATCAGTATTTCTGGTCGCAGATGAAGCATGTGATCGAGGGCGCCTACTGCAGCAGCACCTGCACCGTCACCGACCGGGTGGTGGCCACCACGACTGTGAATCCGGGAACCATCAGCTCGATGATCAACACGACAGTGCTCCACTCCCCCAAGTCGGCCAACTTCAAGACCCGCCGCTGGAACTACATCGCAATCTGTTCCGGGGCCATCTGCGGCAACGCGGACCGGATCGACAACCTCCTCACGGTGCGCCAGACCCTGTCCAACTACGGCAACCGGGCCGGCAAGCGCCTGACGGTAGCGGTCGGAATCACCCAAACCACCGTCGCGAACACGATCCAGACCGGCAAGAAGACGGCAGACTGCCTTGGCCGAACCGGCACTGACCGTCGCTGCAAGTACATCTATTAGCCTGAACCATGACCATCACCGTATCGACCATCGCCTTCGACGCTGTCCTGGAAAGCCGGCCGGGTCTGACGGTCTGGCTGTCGAGAGGTTTCGTGTCCGGCGACGTGTGCGGCTTCGAGCTGTTCGTCATCGCCTCATCGCAAGATCCAGCCGTGCTGTCGCGGATGAGCGACGAGATCATGTGGTGGGGCCAGGATTCCCCGGAGTCATCGCTGCAACTCGAACTCCTCGCCGACGGCCGTCCGGTGCCGATTACTTTGGCAGCAAGCGGGTCCTCAGCCGGCGAAGGCGAAGGCAAAATGGTAGCAAGGTTGAACGTCGAGTTCCCGCCGCCAGCGGCAGCCCGCCTGACCCTGACAAGCTCCAGCCCGGCCTGGGGTCTCCATGCGGAGGCCGACCTAGACAGCGCCGAACTGGCCCGTTCGCTGAAGCGCTGGGAGGAGTCGACCAGAACTGCCTAGCCGAGTTCGGGCCACCAGAACCGTGACTGCCTCACGGGACGGTGGGTCACGGCCAGATCTGAGCCGCAGCGCCGCGCTGGCCGGAACCCGTGGCCGGAAGGGCCACTCTTCAGCGACGTTCTGCACGGGGCGTTGAAGTATGCACATCGCGGCGCTGGGACCGGGCCCGCTCGCCGATTCCGTCGAGCACTCCGTCAATGCGCTCCATGCCTCACCTCTGCTGCAGAACGGGCGGACAGTCGCCGCCCTGCGCTGAGTGTGTCCGATCCGGAACCCGGCCGCTGGAATACGCCGAAGGATGCGACCGCACATCGGCAGATACGGTCGTATGTCAGGCGCTACGCGTCCAGAAGGCTGGGCTGCTCAAGGCCCATCGCGGAACCTCGGAGCGCCCGAGGCCCGAGCCCGCGGGGATGCCGCCTTAGCCGACCCTCTGATTGCTGCCATCGCAACCTGGGAGAGCCTGTCGGCGATGAGCCTGTCCCGGTCAGCCGCGGTGTGCTGATAGATCATGGCCATCGCGGGAGTCGTGTGCCCCAGCCGGCCCATCAGATCTGCCAGCGTGGCCCCGGACTGCGCCGCCAGCACGGCACCGGTGTGGCGCAGGTGGTGGAACTTCAGGTCCTCCCGGCCGGCGGCGTCGCGGGCGGCGTGCCAGGCGGCCTGGAACTCGGAGGGACGCAGGTTCCGCCCGCTCCGGTCGTGGAAGAGCAACGCCTCCTGCACGCCCTTGACGTGGTTCGCAAGGTGGTCGGTGACCATCGGCATCAGGTGTGGCGGAATGGTGACGTCCCGCACGCCCGCACTGGTCTTCGGACGGTCGTTGGTGACCTGACCCTTGGTCCAGACGACGGCGCGACGGATGTGCACCACCCCGTGAACCGTGTCGATGTCCTTGCGGCGCAGCTCGAACACCTCGCCGTACCGCAACGCGCACCAGGCGCCGAGCTGGACGGCCAGCCGCAGTTCGTCCGGCATCGCCTCGGTGATCGTCGCCAGCTCGTCCAGCGTTGCCGGATGGATCTGCGTGGATCGCGGCACCCTACCCGCGCCCTTGATGTGCGCTGGGTTCTCGGCCAGGGGCACCTCAGCGTCGTTCTTCGCAGCGTTCAAGATCGTGCGCAGCAGGCTGTAGGCCTTCGCTCGCGCGCGAGGTATGCGGCGGGCACCGAGCTTGCGGTACCAGGCTTCGACATGGGACGGCGCCAGATCTGACAGCCGAATGCTGCCCAGCCCCGGGAGAATGTGGTTGCTGAGCAGTAGTCGGTAGTCCTTCACCGATGACGGGCGAAGAGCCTGCGGATCGTGCGGGTCACGCTCACACCGATCCTCGAGCCAGGCAACCGCGTACTCCCCCACCGTTGGTCCATTCGGCTCCCGGCGCGGCGTTCGAACCTGACTGCGGCGGGCCGGGCGGCGTCCGCCTGGAGGTGCCCATTGATCCAGATCGATCAACCGGCGCTCGCTCGCCAGCCATCCTTCAGCGTCGATCCGCGCGTGGAACGTCTCTTCGGCGCGATGCAGCTGCAGGTCAGGCCCGACGTAAGCCGCGCTGAACCGTCCCGACCGCTCCCGACGCACCCGTCCGAACCCTCTTCGACGCTGGACCACGATCACACCTCCTGGCTCCCGACACGCGACCGAGGCCGCCCGGCGGGCCGGATCTTGCACAACATATGCACAACAACGAGGCCCACTTGTGCCTATGAAAGCCCACTTCTGACCACTTCTGCCAAGCTATTTCTGACACCATCTTACCTAGTCAGACGCGGTTTCGCTAGGTCAGATGCTTCATTTTGGAAATGCGCGGAATAGAGGATCAAGTCCTCTCTCGGACACCGGATCAGACCTTCTCGGGCCCCGCTGCTGCGGGGCCCTTTCGGTGTGGGCCCGCGTGCGGCGGCCCTTCCGCGAGCTGATCCGGTCCGGCCCCGGAACGCAGGGGCCGTAGTCTGGACCGGATTGCTCCCGACGCGACGTGAAGCGCCCCACGAAAGGCGGTGCCACCGCATGGCGTCCCCGCAGACAACCCCGCCGCAGCAACGTGCACTGGTCCGGCTGGTCCATGGCCGCACCGCACTGCTCATAGCGTTCGCGTTCTCGGTGATGGCCGACCCGGTGTCGTCGGTGGCCTACGCGATCGAGGCAGCCCTGCGCGCGCTGGACGGAAACCTTGCCCTGCTGATGCCCGCCATGATCGCCGTCGTCATCGTGGTGGCACTGGTCGTGGCGAGCTACCACCAGCTGGTGGCGCGCTTCCCTGAGGGCGGCGGCTCGGCCGCCGCGGCCGGTGCGGCGTTCGGTGAGGGCTTCGCATTCATCCCGATGGGCGCACTCATCGTCGACTTCGTGCTCACGATCTCGATCTCGGTGTCCGCCGGCGCGTCCGCGATCATTTCCTACCTGCCGGGCCTGGCCCCGTGGCGGATCGTGCTCGCGCTCGGCCTGCTGGTGCTCGTCGCGGGCCTGATGTGGTTCGGGCATCTCGGACGCGCCGTCTTCGCGCTGCTGACCATCGCCTTCATCGTCACCGCGGTGCTGGTGCTGCTGCCGGTGCCCGGTGCGCCGCCCGCCGTCCTGCCCGTCCATCCGGTCGCCTCGGCGCCCCTCTCGGTCGCGCTCGCCTTCCCGGTCGCCATGGCCCTCGCCACCGGAGTCGAGGCCCCCTCCTCGGCAATCGCGCAACTCGCGCAGCTCGACAACAACGGACGCCGGGCCTTCGGCCGCTGGGCGTTGTGGCTGACCCTCGGCATCGTCGGCGTGCTCACCCTCTCGATCACCGCAGCCGTCGTCCACCTCGGCATCACCGTGCCTCAGGACGACTCCACCATGGTCGCGGAGCTCGCCCGCGCCGCCGACGGACCGGGCGTGTTCGCCGCGTTCCAGGCCACCACGGCCCTGCTGCTCCTCTCCGCGGCGTCCTCCTCCTTCCAGGCCGGGCCCGGGCTGCTCAAGGCGCTCGCCCGCAAGAAGGTCGCCGACGGCACCGAGCGCGGCGTGCTACCCGCGGTGCTGGGCCGCACGAACGTCCACCACGTGCCGGTGATCGGCGTCGTCGTGTTCGCGATCATCTCCATGGTCGTGGTGCTCGCCGCCGGTGCCCGCGACCAGGAACTCGTGCTGTTCTACGCCGTCGCGGTGTTCGTCAGCTTCCTGACCGGCCTGCTCGCCATGGCACGGTTCTCGCTCCACGACCGCAAGCCCTGGTGGGTTGTCCTCAACGTGGCCGCCGCGGTCGTGGTGGCCTTCACCCTGGTCGCCAACCTGGCCCGTCCCGCGGCGATCGGCTCGCTCGCGGCAACCGCCCTCGCTGCAGCCGGGTTGTACTGGTCATGGGTGCGTGCCGGGCGCCCCCGCGGCGCAGGGCACGCCGTCGCCGAGGCCGAGGTGCTGGAGGAAGAGGTCGACCTGCTGGTCGACGACGACTGATCCGCCGGAAGGGTGGGTCCGGTCCTCGGCCGGCACAGGCTTTCCGGCCCAGAACGGCGCTCAGACCGGATCAGAGTCCGGCGAACTCCGTGGCGATCGCTGCGCCCAGGCGCGCATTGTTCTTCACCAGGGCGATGTTCGCCCGCAGCGACTCGCCTCCGGAGAGCTCGACGATCCGGCCCAGCAGGTAGGGCGTGATCGCCGCGCCCGTGATGCCCTTCGCGTCCGCCTCCGCGACGGCCGTGGCGATCAGGGCGCCGATCTCGGCCTCGGGGATCTCCTCAGCCTCCGGGATCGGGTTCGCGATCACCAGCCCACCGGCCAGGCCGAGCTCCCACTTCGCCTTCATCGCGCGCGCCACCTCGCCCGCACCGTCCATCCGCAGCGGCGAGCCGAAGCCGCTCGAGCGCGAGTAGAAGGAGGGGAAGTCGTCCGATCCCACGGTGATCACCGGAACCCCGAGCGTCTCCAGCACCTCCAGCGTCCGGCCGATGTCCAGCAGCGACTTCACCCCGGCGCTGACCACGGCGACGTTGGTGAGGCTCAGCTCGGTGAGGTCGGCGGAGATGTCCATCGAACGCTCGGCACCGCGGTGCACGCCGCCGAGTCCGCCGGTGACGAAGACCCGGATCCCGGCCAGCGCGGCCAGCCGCATCGTGGAGGCGACCGTGGTCGCGCCGTGCTCGCTGCGGGCGACCACGTAGGGCAGGTCGCGAATGCTCACCTTCCGCACGTGCTCGTCCGAGCCCAACAGGTCCAGCTCCGCGTCGTCCAGGCCGATCCGCGGCACTCCGTGCAGCACGGCGATCGTGGCCGGCACTGCGCCGCCGTCGCGGATGATCTGCTCGACCTCGCGGGCGGTCTGCACGTTCTTCGGGTACGGCATGCCGTGGCTGATGATCGTCGACTCCAGCGCCACCACCGGCTTCCCGGACGCGAGCGCCTCGCGCAGCTCCTCGGTAACGGCGAGCATCGGGTGCGGTGCGGTCATGGTCTTGCTCCTTCGGGTTGGGCAGGGTAATCGGCGAGCGCCGCGGCGAAGGCGACACCCAGGTCAGGGGGGACCGTGTGTCCGCTGGCCACGGTGAGCGCGGCGGCGAGGTGCCCGTCCCGTGCGGCAGCCGCCGGCTCCTCGCCGGCGAGCAGCCCGTGCACGAACCCGGCGGTCATCGCGTCGCCAGCCCCCGTGACGTCCGTGACCTGGGCCGGCACGGCGGCGATCGGCACGCACTCTCCCCCGCCCGCCAGCAGGCTGCCGGCGGCCCCGCGGCTCACCCAGACGTGCGCGACCCCGCGTTGCTGCAGTTCACCCGCGGCCGCCAGGATGTCGTCGGTGGAGTCGGCCACCGGATGGCCGACCAGGGCGCCCAGCTCGTCGACGTTCGGGGTCACCGCGAAGACCGGGCGCTCGGGGACGAGCAGCGGCGCGATCCGTCCGGCCTTGGCGACGCTGACCGGCTCGAGCACCACCCGGACGCCGCTGGCCGCCGCCACGCCGAGCACCCACGCCGCCACGGGGACGGGGATGTTGCCATCCACCACCACGACGTCCGCGCGGGCGAGCAGCTCCCGGGCCCGGGCGAGCTCCTCGACGTCCATCGCATCGGTGGCGGCGAAGTCGGCCAGGCCGATCACCAGCTCGCCATCAGCGTCCAGAGCAGCCAGGTAGCTGCCGGTCGGGTGCGGACTCAGCACGACCTGGTCGACGTAGACGCCCGCCTCCGCGGTCCGGGCCAGCAGCTCCCTGCCGGCCGCGTCCGCGCCCACGGCCGCGACCAGGTGCACCCGCCCGCCCAGCCGGGCGATGCCCTCGGCGATGTTGCGGCCCACGCCACCCGGCGTGCGGCTGACCACGCTCGGATTGGAGGTGTGCAGGCGGGCGGCTGCGAGGCTACGGGCCTTGATGTCCCAGGCGGCTCCCCCGACCACCACCGCCCACGGTTCGCCGCGCAGCACGTAGCCGCGTCCGACGATCTCGCCCTTCTGGCTCAACGAGGACAGCGTGACCGCGATCGCGCCCTTGCTCGTGCCGAGGCTGCGGGCCAGGCCGGCCGCATCCAGCATGGGTTGCGCGCGCAGCAGCGCAAGTACCTCGCGTTCACGCGGACTGAGGGTCACACTCAGCATTCTTAGTTCAACTTGATTCTCTTAGCAAGCCAGCGCGAGTCGGGACGCGTGGTTACTCTCGCCACGTGACCGCCAACACCGCCGACCCTGCCCCGCCGGGCACGATCGCCGCTTGGTGCGAGCGTCACCTCGGGTCCCTTCCCGTGCACAGCTTCATCACCGAGGCACCCTCATCACAGCTGTGGGGCTTCGAACTCGCCGACGGCCGGGTGATCGCGATCAAGCTCCGGCCCGCCTCCGATCGCCTGGACGCCTGCACGGCAGCACACCGCACCGCTTACGCGAAGGGCATCGACTGCCCGGCACCGCTGGCCGGGCCAGCCCTGCTGTCCGAGGACGCCGAACTCGCCGTCCTCGCAGAGATGTGGCGCAGCGACGGGGCGATCTGGCCGTCCGATGATCCGCCTGGCAACTACGGACGCCTGCAGGCCGCGTTGATCGCCGCGCTCGTGGACGCCGACCCGGCCGGCTTCGCCCCTCCGCCCATGTGGCTGCGCTACGACCACCGGGCGGCCAGGCGGCTGTGGCCGCCGGTCGACGCCCTGCGCGACCCGGAAGCCGTGCAGCGCGACCTGCCACCCGGCCTGACCAGGTACGCCGAGGCCGCCCGGGAGCGCCTCCTCGCTGCCCGTCTCCCGGCCGTGGTGGGACACGGCGGGCTGAGTGGGGTCCACGTCCGCTGGCTCGACGGTGCCGAGGGCACCCTTCGCCCCGTGGTGCACGGCTGGGAGGAGCTCGCGGCTCGTCCCGAGGCGGTGCTGGCGGGCTGCGTCGCCACGGGCTTCAACGGGCTCCCGGACCAGGCCCGGATCGCGCCGGTCGCGGAGGGTGAGCACGTGCTCGCGTCCTACCAGGCAGCGAGCGGACGCGAATTCAGCGGCGAGGAGCTGGAGGTCGCATGGGCGACGAGCGTCTGGGTCGCCTGCCACACCGCAGCGATGGAGCATCTCGATGGTGCCCCCGGGCAGGTCACCCACCAGGTGATGACGGACGCTCCGCTGCGGCTGCACCTGGCCGGCTGCTGAGTCCCCGGGCGGCCCGGGATCGATCGGCCCACGCACGGTAGACGACGGCCCCTGCGGCCACCCCGAGGCCGAGCAGCGCCGGCCAGCCGGTGAGCCAGAGGAGGACGGCCACGCTGGCCAGTGCGACACCGGCGACGGCCTTCTCGCCCCGCCCCGGCAGCAACCGGACTGCGGCGGCAGTGCCCAGCACGTAGACCAGCGTGAGGCCCCCGGTGATGAGCAGCATCAGGGTGTGCAACTCGATCGGCAGGAACTCGGCCGCCACGGACGCGAGAACCACGAACACCAGCGACCCGCGCACGGACCCGAAGAAGCGGTACGGCAGGGCACCCTCCCTGGCGAGGGCCGCGCCCAGCCGGCAGGCCCCGGCGATGTAGGCGTTCACCGTGCCGACCGTGAGCAGCACGGCGACCACGGCGATCACCGGACGCGACGCCTCGCCGAAGCCCATCGCGAGCAGATCCGCCAACGGCGCCTGGCTGGAGGACAGCGACGGCCCGAGCACCACGACGCTGGCCCAGGCGATCGACAGGTAGAGCACCCCGACCACCACCACCGCCAGCATCGTGGCGCGGGGCACGTCGCGGCGCGGATCCCGGTAGTCCGGGGAGAGCGAGGAGACCGCTTCCCACCCTGCGAAGGCCCAGACCAGTAGCGCGGCTGCCGATCCGACGGCCCCCCAACCTGCGGGCGCGAACGGGGTCAGGTTGGCCAGGTCCGCGTGCGGAAGCGCGGCGACGACCGTCACCAGGAGCAGCACGGCCAGCGACGCGGAGAGGACCAGTTGCACCCGCCCGGACACGTGCAGGCCCAGCCAGTTCATCACGAACACCGTAGCCACGATGCCGATGAAAGTGACCAGCCGGGTCACCTGGCCACCTCCCAGGGCGTCGGCGACGTAGCCTCCGGCGAACGAGCACGCGGCCGGCGCGCCGAGCGGAACCGCGAAGTAGAAGATCCAGCCAACCGCGTCCGCCGCCCGGGTGCCGAAGGCGCGGCGGACGTATCCGGACACGCCGCCGCCGTCGGGGAACCGGGCGCCGAGCTCGCCGAAGACCCAGGCCAGGGGTGCCGAGAGCAGCACCAGCGCCAGCCACGCCACCAGCGAGGCCGGGCCGGCCACGGCGTCCGCAACCGCCGGTAGTGCGATCACACCCGCGCCGAGGACCGCCCCGGCGCTCAGCGCTGTGCCCTGTGCGACGGTGAGCTTGTGCACCGCGTCACCATAACGGCTCGCGCCGACACCCGGGGACGCGGCGGCCCAAGTTGTGCTGATGGCCGCGCCGGGAGCGGGCTGGCTAGCTTGGCGCCGATGAACGATCACGCTCTTGCGCGCCCCTCGCGGGCGCTCCTGGTGGGCTATCTGCTCGCCTTCGCCCTGCCCTGGCTGGTCTGGTCGACCACCATCGCCCAGCAGTACGGCCTGATCGGCTGGCACCTCCCGCAGTCGCTCGCCTTCTGGGTGGGCCTGCCGATCGCCTACCTCGTCGCCGCAGCCTCCAGCGGCGGACGGGCGTCGCTGGCCGACCTCGCCCGTCGCCTGCTGCGCTGGCGCGTCGGGTGGCGCCCCTACGTCGCCGCGCTGGCCCTGGCCCTGGCCCTGCCCGGAGTGGTCTGGATAGTCGTCCTGCTCGGCGGCGGGCCCGGGCCGCAGGCGATTCCACTCCCCTCACTGATCCTCTCCCTGGCGATCGAGTTCGCGCTCTTCTGGCTCACCGAGGAGGCGATGTGGCGCGGCTTCGTGCTGCCCCGGGTCGAGCTGTGGCTGTCCCCGGGGGCGGCCGGGGTGATCGTCGGCGTCGCGTGGGCGCTGTGGCACCTGCCCCTGTTCGCGATCGCCGGATCGTTCCAGTCGAGCATCCCCTTCGCCGGCTTCGCCGTCCTCACCGTGGCAACCTCGGTCATCCTCAGCTGGCTCTACCACCTGGGCTTCGGCGCGGTGCTGGTCTGCGCCCTCTACCACGCCGTGGTGGACGTCGTATTCGCCACCACGGGTGTCCTGAGCGCCGCCGCGCCGGCGTTCTGGGCCGTGGTGGCACTCCACGTCGCCGCCGCCGGCCTGCTCTGGTGGCGCGGCGCCTTGCGCCAGCCGATCGCGACCGCTTGAGTCGGAACATGGCCACAACCCCGCAACTGCGGCCCGCCGAGCGGCTCGTCTTCTTCACCGACGCCGTGGTCGCGATCGCGATGACCCTGCTGATCCTGCCGCTGCTGGAGTCCGTCGGCGACGCGGCGCGGGAGGGTCTCGATACCGTCGGCTACCTGGTTGAGAACCAGGGCCGGCTGGTCGCCTTTGCGCTCAGCTTCGTGATCATCTCGGTCTTCTGGCGCAGCCACGATCGCCTGTTCGAACCGGTCGAGCGCCAGGACAACGCACTTCTCCGCCTCAATGTGGCGTGGATGTTCACGATCGTCTGGCTGCCCGTGGCGACCGCGCTGGTGGGGTCGATGCCCACCGATCCCCTGCAACTCGTGCTGTACATCGGCACCATGCTCGCCACCAGCCTGCTCACCCTGGCGATGCGGTGGTGGCTGGGCCGCCGACCTGAGCTGGTCGCGCCGGGGCACCGCTTCGACCCGTCCGGGTTCGCCTCGATGGTCGTTGTCTCTGCGCTGTTCGCGGTGGCTCTCCTGCTGGCGGTCCTGGTTCCGGGGCTGGACTACTGGGCGATGCTGGTCCTGCTGCTGAACGCCCCGCTCGAGGCACTGCTGGCGCGACGTAGGCGCCCCTGACGCCCGGGCCGGCGTCCCCGGTTGCACCGCGGCCCCCACAGGCACTTCGGGGCGGAGGGACCGATCGGTCCCTCCGCCCCCAAGACGTGTGCTGCGACGTGGTCATCCTCAGGTCAGTCGCTCCCGGCCAACGGCCTCGCAACAGCGAGCGACTGCTCCCCCCCTGCAAGGGCCATGCTACGGAACGGCGTCCGTCGGCGTCTGTCCCCCCGAAGGGGGACACACCCTCTAGCTGGTGGCGTCGCCGGCGTCGGGAGTGCCGCCACCGGACGCGGCGGCCTGGCCGGGGCCCTTCCCGTCCGGCCGATGCAGCCTCGCCCTGCGCCGCCGCCAGACCAGCAGGGGGACGGCGATGATCGCGACGGCTGCGGCGAACGGCAGCACCGCGCCGACCACGGTCATCAGCATCCGGCTGCTCGAGACCAGCGCATTCCAGCCCGCGAGCAGTCCGCCCATGAAGCCCGTGGTCTCGAGCTCGCTGGCCGGTTCCGGCACGGTAAGGCTGATCGTGACCGGTGAGTTCGCGACCCGTCCGGCCAACGCGCGCTGCTGGGCAACCAGCGAGTCGCGCTCCGAGATGCGGTCGGTGATCTGGCTCTCGAGCTCGGAGAGCTCACGGACGCTTCCGGCCTTCCTCCACAGCTCGCGCAACCGCGCGATGGAATCGTTGAGTGTGTGCACTCTGGAGTCCACGTCTGCGACCTGGGTGGTGACGTCCTCGGACGAGATCACCCGGTTGGTCACCGTCCCGATCGACTTGAGCTGCTCGAGGGTGGAGTCCAGTGCCTCCGCCGGAACCGAGATCACCATCACAGAGATCAGATGCTGCTTCGCCTCCGCGTCGGTCTCGGTGACCAGGTTCTCCGCGGTGACCTGGCCGTTCATCGATGCGGCCAGCGACCGTAGCTTCACCGCCGCGCCCTCGACATCAGGCACGGTCAGGCTCACCTGGGCGGTCCGAGCCAGCTTCGGGGTGAGCGTGGTGTCGGGCTGGCCGGCCGGGGCCGGGGCCGGGACTGCCTCGGCGTTGCCGTCCGCCTTGGAGTAGGAGCCGTCCTCGGCTGCACTGCCGGCAGCCACCGGGTCGGCGCGGGATGCGGAGGATGCGCCGGAACAGCCGGCGAACAGGGCGAGGGCGGCTACCGTGGCCGCGGCGGCGAGTGCGCGGAGTGTGCTCATACGATCTGCACGCTTCCCGCTGGTGGCTTCGTTGCGCGAAAGGTACGCAGCAGCCGAACTGTTGCCGAATCGTGACCTGCAGCAGACTGGGCGGATGACACAGACCTATGACGTGGTGGTGATCGGAGCCGGGCCGGCCGGGGAGAACGTGGCCGACTACGCGACCCGCGGCTCGGCACGGACGGCGCTCCTGGTGGAACGCGAGCTGGTCGGGGGCGAGTGCTCCTACTACGCGTGCATGCCGAGCAAGGCGTTGCTGCGGCCCCTCGAGGTGAAGGCGACCGCCGAGCACCTGGGCGGGCTTCCGGCGGAGGTGCCGCTCGACGTGCCCGCGCTGCTGGCCCGCCGGGACGCCTGGGTCTCCGGCTACGACGACTCCGGGCAGGTCGGCTGGGCCCGTGGCGCCGGCATCGAGGTGGCCCGCGGGACGGGACGGCTGGACGGTGTCCGCCGCGTCAGCGTGACCGGCGAGGACGGCGACCGGCAGGTGGAGGCCCGTCTGGCCGTCGTGGTTGCCACCGGCAGCGTGCCGGTGATCCCTGACACGTTCGCCGGCCTGCACCCGTGGACCTCGCGGGACGCCACCGGTGTCGTCGAGGTGCCGGAATCGATCGCGGTCATCGGCGCCGGGGTGGTGGCTGTCGAGGCGTGCCAGTGGCTCGCCGCTCTGGGTGCCCACGTGACGCTGGTCGCGCGCGGGGATCGCCTGCTGCGCCGGTTCGAGCCGTTCGCCTCCGACCTGGTCGCCGAGGGGTTGCGCAGTGCCGGCGTGGAGGTCCGGCTGGGTGGGCGAGTGGGCTCGGCCGCCCGGCTCGACGCCGCTGACCGCGGCCTCGGCCGCGTCCACGGCGGACCGGTGCGCCTGGAGATCGATGGACGGGCCCGGGAGTTCGACGAAGTACTCGTGGCCACCGGCCGGCGTCCCGCCACCGATGGGTTGGGCCTGGAGTCGATCGGGCTGAGCCCCGAGCAGTTCAGCCGGGCCGACGCGCGCCCGGACTGGCTCCACGCCGTGGGCGATGCCAGTGGCGAGGCCCCTCTGACCCACTGGGGCAAGTACGCCGCTCGACTGGTCGGCGACCGGATCGCAGCCCGCGCCGAGGCAAGGCCGGACCCGCAGGTGCCCACCGCCGTGCCCGTGCCGCAGGTCGTGTTCACCGACCCGCAGGTGGCGACGTCCGGCTTCACCGAAGCCGACGCTCGCGCCGCCGACCTCGCGGTCGAGTGCGTGCAGGTGCCCCTCACCAGTGCCGCGGGGTTCGGCCTGCTGCGCGACGACGCCAGCGGCGCGGCGAAGCTCGTGTTCGAAGCCGGGACCGGCCGATTGGTCGGCGCAACCTTCGCCGGCCCTGAGGTCGCCGAGCTGGTGCACGCCGCCACGGTCGCGATCCTCGGCCGTCTGACCGCCGATCAGCTGTGGCACGCCGTTCCGTCCTACCCGACGGCGAGCGAGGTCTGGCTCCGGCTCTTGGAGGCCTACCGGGAGCGCTGAGCCACCCTCGGCGGCAGCTGCCACTCCCCCTGCGGGTTCTGCGCAAGGAAGCCGCGCTCGGCCAGCAGGTCGAGCAACGCAAGGCAGCGCGGCACAGTCAGGCCCGCCCGCAGTGCCAGGTCGCCGGCGGGCGCACTCCCGCGACCCGGCACGGCCTCGAACAGCCGCAGTTCGTCAGCGTCCAGCTCGTCGGTGGCCCGGCGCTCCCCCGGCGCTCGCGGGTTGGCCCGACCCAGTGGCGACAGCATCTCCAGCACGTCTTGCGCACCGGTGACCAGAACAGCCTCAGCCTCGCGGACGAGCCGGTGCGGCGTGACCGAGGTCGCACTCGTCACCGGACCCGGGACGGCCATCACCACCCGGCCCAGCACGTTCGCCCAGGTGACCGTGTTCCGGGCCCCCGACCGCGCCGCAGCTTCCACGAGCACCGTGCCGGGTGCCAGCGCGGCGATCAGCCGGTTCCTCGCCAGGAAGCGGACCCGCGTGGGGTGCTCCCCCGGAGCCAGCTCGCTGACCAGTACGCCGTGTTCGGCGATCCGCTCGAACAGGGGACGGTGGCCCGCAGGGTAGGGCTGATCCAGACCACAGGCGAGCACACAGATGCTCGGCGTCCGGCCGGCGAGGCAGCCCCGGTGCGCCGCCGCATCGATGCCGTAGGCACCTCCGGAGACGACACACCGTCCGGCGTCGGACAGCTCGGCGCCGAGGTCCGCGGACACGGTGTCGCCGTAGGCCGTGGATGCCCGGGAGCCCACGATCGCCACGGAAGTGGCCGCCAGCGGCGCCAGATCGCCTCCACCGGTGACCCACAACCCCAGGGGCGAGCCGGACAGCTCGTTCACCGGTTCACAGCCGGCGAGGTCGGCCAGGCCGGGCGGCCAGTCAGGATCGCCGGGAATCACGAATCGCAGCCGCAGTTCCCTCGTACGTTCCACGAGATCACCCGGCCGGAGCCGACGCGCCCGCTCCGCGATCGGCAGGTCGCCCTCAGCGCCCAGCAGCCCTGCCCACACCTGCGCCGCCCCGAAGCTCGCCACCGCATCCGCCAGCACAGGGTGTCCCGGCTCGACCACAGCAGTCAGGCACATCCGGGCGGTCCGCTCATCCATCACGTCAGCTCCGTCCTGTTCTCGCCCCTTCGCATCGCCAAGGCGGTGTGGAGGTGCTCCCGGGTGGGCCGGGCGACCCCTTCGAGATCGGCCACCGTCCAGGCGAGCCGCAGTACCTTGTCGACCCCGCGGGCAGACAGCCGCCCGCGCGCCACCGCCACATCCAGCAGATCGGAGCCTTCCGGCAACGGCAGCCGCTTGCGCAGGGCAGGGCCCGGAACCTCCCCATTCGTGCGCCACCCGCTCGGCTCGAGCCGGTGCCGCTGCCGCTCCCGCGCGCCGGATACCCGTTCCGCCACCGCCGCCGAGCTCTCGCCCGGCTCGCACCGGCGCTCGAGGAAGGCGGCCCGCACCGGCCTGAGCTCCTGGTGGATGTCGATTCGGTCCAGGATCGGCCCCGACACCCGGGACGCATACCGCCGCACCGCCATCGGGGGACAACGGCAGCTCGCCCCCGGTGTGCCGGCCATGCCGCACGGGCACGGGTTCGCCGCCAGCACCAACTGGAAGCTCGCCGGGTAGGTCGCGGTCGCCAGTGCCCGGCCCAGCACGATCCGTCCGGACTCGAGCGGCACGCGCAACGCCTCCATCACCCGCGGGCTGAACTCCGGCGCCTCGTCCAGGAAGAGGACGCCGCGATGGGCGCGGGAGACTGCCCCGGGCACCGCGATCCGGGCGCCGCCGCCGACCAGGCTCGCCAGGGACGCCGAATGGTGCGGATCGGCGTAGGGCGGACGCCGGACCAGCCCGCCGTCCAGGTTGATGCCCGCCAGCGAGTGCACGGCGGACACCTCGAGTGCCTCGCTCAGCTCGAGGTCGGGCAGCAGGCCGGGTAACCGCTCGGCCAGCAGCGTCTTGCCGACCCCCGGAGGCCCGTGCAGGTATAGATGGTGCCGGCCCGCTGCCGCCACTTCCAGCGCCCATTTCGCCTCCACCTGCCCGGCGACGTCGGCCAGGTCGAGCGGTGGACGTTGCGAGGCCGGCGGCGCGACGGGCGGAGGTTCGGTGGCTCCCGACCCGCCGGTGAGCACGTCGAACAGGTCGGACAGATCGGCCGCGCCCGCGATCGACAGGCCGGCCACCAGGGACGCCTCGCGCAATTGCGTGACCGGCACGACCACCCGCGCAAACCCCCGCTCCACCGCCGTGAGCAACGCAGGCAGCAGCCCCCGCACCGCGCGCACCCGACCGTCCAGGCCGAGCTCGCCGAACAGGGCGAGCCCCTCCAGTGCCTCCGGGTCGAACTTCCGCCCTGCGGCCGCCACGGCTGCCGCGATCGCCAGGTCGTAATGCGAGCCGGCCTTCGGCAGCGTCGCAGGTGAGAGGTTGATCGTCACCGGGTCGGACGGCCAGCCGAAGCCGGTCGAGGCCATCGCCGCCCGGCACCGGTCACGCGCCTCGTACAGCGCCGCATCCGGAAGACCCACCATCGTGGTGCGCGGCAGCCCGCTGCTGATCGCAGCTTCGACCTCGACCATGGTGCCCTCGATGCCGACCAGGGCGACCGACCAGGCCCGCGCCTGGCTCATCGGCCGATCCCCGGCACGTGGGTGATCACCGGCAGCGTGTCCCGAGCGAGCAGCACGCCCACTCCGTCGAACCGCACGTGCCGCACCGGCCCCGGTTGGGCGCGCAACCAGTGCAGCGCGACCTCGCGGAGCTTGGCCACCTTCCGGGGGGTGATCGCCTCCAGCGGCGGGCCGAAGCCCAGACCGCTGCGGCATTTCACCTCGCAGAACACCACCACCGGCTCCGGACCCGGCTCCAGCGCCACGATGTCGAGCTCCCCTGCCGGACACCGCCAGTTACGGTCCAGGATCCGCCAGCCGAGCCGCTCCAGGTGCGCCGCCGCAAGCTCCTCCCCGACGCGCCAGACCTCTGCCCTGCCCACCGCCACCACCTCCCGGTAGGCACTATCGGCAGCAGGCCGGTGAAGTGTTCAGGAGGGACGAGCAGGTGTGGAAAACTCCGAGCCTGTGGACGAGGGGACGCCCCCGACCCGCTCGGCGAGCCGATCGGCCGGGTTCAGAGGTTGTCGGGGACCTTCAGTTCGCTGTGCGCGATCTCCTCGATGGAGACGTCACGGAAGGTGAGCACCTTCGCGCTCTTCACGAAGCGCGCCGGACGGTACATGTCCCAGACCCACGCGTCGCCCATCGACACCTCGTAGTAGACGTCACCGCCCTCGGTGCGGACCTTCAGGTCAACCGCGTTGCACAAGTAGAAGCGACGCTCGGTCTCCACCGCGTAGGTGAAGATGCCGACGACGTCCTTGTACTCCTTGTACAGCTGCAGTTCGAGTTCGGATTCGTACTGCTCAAGGTCCTCGGCGCTCATAACGAGTTCACCTTAATCGCTCGCCGGACGTTGTCGAAGCACATCCGGTGAATGCCGCTCGGCCCGTGCCGGTCCAGCCGCTCCTGGTGCAGCGCGGTGCAATACCCCTTGTGGATGTCGAAGGCGTAGTCGGGCAGCTGGTCGTGCCAGTCGGCCATGATCCGGTCCCTGGTCACCTTGGCCACCACGGATGCTGCGGCGACGCAGGCGGCGACCCGGTCGCCCTTCCAGATCGCCAGGCTGGGCATGCCCAGCCCGTCCACGCTGAACCCGTCGGTGAGCGCGAACTCAGCCTGGGGCCGCAGCCGCAGCAGTGCCCGACGCAGCCCCGCGAGGTCCGCCTGGTGCATGCCCAGCGCGTCGCACTCGTCGGCCTCCACACTGACCACGGCCCACGCCAGGGCCCGATCGAGGATCTCCGCGTAGACCCGCTCGCGTGCGGCAGGTGTGAGCAACTTGGAGTCGGCGAGCCCGGGGATCTCCCCCGCCTTCCCCGGATGCAGGATCACCGCCCCGGCCACCAGGGGCCCGGCGCAGGCGCCACGGCCGGCCTCGTCCGCTCCGGCGATCAGCTCGAAGCCGCCCCGCCGCAGCGAGGCCTCGTAGGCGTAGATGCCGGCGTCCCGGCGTACCACCACCGCCACGGGGTCAACACACGACCTTCGGCCCCGACAGCACCGGGGCGGCGGGTGGAGTGCCACCCGCGGGGATGTTCTCGAACGTGCGGGGTCGGCTGATCCCGTGGAAGCGGTCGAACGGATAGACCACGGCGATCGCGGTACCCACGATGTTGCCGACCGGGATGAAGGCCTTCGATCCAGGCGGAGCCCCGCCGGTGTCGTCGCTGAGGTGGCAGCGGGAGTCCGCGGAGTCGTTGCGGTGGTCGCCCATGACGAACACCGTGCCCGCGGGCACGACCACGTCGAAGGACACCGAGGACGGCTCCACCCGCCGTCCGGTCGTCGGGTCGGTGTAGAGGTAGTCGCCCTCGTTCAGCGCGGTGCCGTTCACGGTCACCCTGCCCCGGGCGTCGCAGCAGGTGACGTGATCGCCTGCAACCCCGATCACGCGCTTGATCAGGTGGTTGGAACTCTCATCCGGGGCGAGGCCGACGAAGATCAACGCCTTCTTCAGCGGGTCGTCCTCGACCTTCGCCGGGGCGAGCCAGTTCTCGGTGTCCCGGAACACCACGATGTCGCCCCGCTGGAAGCCGACGATCTTCTGGACGGCGACCCGGTCACGGATCAGCAGGGTGTTCTCCATCGACCCGGACGGGATCACGAACATCTGCGCCACGAACAGCCGCAGCAAGGTAGACGCGATCAGCGCACCGACGACCACGATCGCGATCTCACGCAACCAACTTGCGGCAGCCAACCACCCTTCGTGGCGACCGCCGTTCTCACTGGGTGCGCTCACCGCAACCTCTCCCTCGACGTCCCTGACCACATTACGGCCACCGCAGGACGCCCAGCGCCTCAGCGGTCGCGCTTCTCCTTGATCTTCGCAGCCTTGCCGCGCAGACCACGGAGGTAGTACAGCTTGGCGCGTCGCACGTCGCCGAGCCGCTCGACCTCGATCTTCTCGATGATCGGGCTGTGCAGCGGGAACGTCCGCTCCACGCCGGTGCCGAAGCTCACCTTGCGAACGGTGAACGCCTCGGCGATGCCCGAGCCGGTACGGGAGATCACGGCGCCGGCGAAGACCTGGATCCGGGAGCGGTTGCCCTCGATGACCCGCACGTGCACCTTCACCTGATCGCCGGGCCGGAACTCCGGCACGTCGTCACGCAGTGCAGCCTTGCCGATCTGCTCAACCAGCTGGTTCATCCGATGTCCTCGCCAGTGCCACAGGTCACTTCGTCTCGTGTGTCATTCGTATCCGCCGGCGCCTTCCCCCTGTGGCAGGAGCGCTCGCGGCACAACGACTGACAAGTTTGCCACACCCGCAACGCGTCCTGTTAATCGGCCCGGGCCAGCACGGTCCGCTCCCTGCCGAGGGATGCTCCCGATTCGCTGTTGTTCCGGAGTCCGGGAGCGTTCCGGGGCGCGGGAAGCTCAGGCCCGGGGACGCGGACGGGCCCCGGAGACAACTCCGGGGCCCGCGCCGATCGTGCTGGTGCTACTTGCCGTCCCGCTTGAACAGCGAGGCGATCAGGTCGCGGTTGAGCTGGCTGATCGTGTCGAACGGGATCTGCTTGGGGCAGACCTCGGCGCACTCGCCGATGTTCGTGCAGCCGCCGAAACCCTCGGCGTCGTGCTGCGAGAGCATCTTCTTCACCCGCAGGTGACGTTCCGGCTGGCCCTGCGGGAGCATCGCGAGGTGGGTGATCTTCGCCGCGGTGAACAGCATGGCCGAGGAGTTCGGGCACGCCGCCACACAGGCGCCACAGCCGATGCAGGTGGCCGCGTCGAAGGCCCGGTCGGCCTTCTGCTTGCCGACCGCGTTGGCATGGGCGTCCGGAGCCGAACCGGTGCTGACCGAGACGTAGCCTCCGGCCTGGATGATCCGGTCGAACGCGGACCGGTCGACGACCAGGTCCTTGATCACCGGGAACGGACCGGCCCGCCACGGCTCGACGTCGATCACGGCGCCGTCCTCGAAGGAACGCATATGCAGCTGGCAGGTGGTGGTCGGCACCGGGGAACTGCCCCGCCCGTGGGCGGTCCCGTTGATCACCACGCCACACATCCCGCAGATGCCCTCGCGGCAGTCGTGGTCGAAGGCCACCGGCTCCTCGCCCTTGACGGTGAGGTCCTCGTTCAGCAGGTCGAGCATCTCCAGGAAGGACATGTCCGGGGAGACGTCCTGCACCTGGTAGGTGACCATGCGCCCCTCGGAGTGGGCGTTTGCTTGGCGCCAGACGCGCAGGGTGACGTTCACTTGTAACTCCGTTGCTTCAGCTCGATGGCCTCGTAGACCAGTTGTTCCTTGTGCAGGACGGGCTTCTGGCCGGTACCGGTGAACTCCCAGGCTCCGACGTAGAGGAACTCGTCGTCATGACGCAGCGCCTCACCGTCCTCGGTCTGGCTCTCGGCCCGGAAGTGGCCGCCACAGGACTCACGACGGTGCAGCGCGTCCACGCACATCAACCGGCCCAGCTCGAAGAAGTCGGCCACGCGGCCGGCCCGCTCCAGGGTCTGGTTGAAGTCCTCGTTCACGCCGGTGACCTTCACGTTCGCCCAGAAGTCCTTCTGCAGCTCGTCGATCTTCCCGATCGCCGTCTTCAGGCCTTCTTCGGTGCGCTCCATGCCGCAGTACTCCCACATGATGTGGCCGAGTTCCTTGTGGAAGGAGTCCACCGTGCGGTTGCCCTGCACCGCGAGCAGCTTCTCGACCCGGCCCTTCACGTCGTCGACGGCTTCCTTCACGGCCGGGTGCGTGTCGTCGAGCTTCTCGTACGGCGCGCTGGCCAGGTAGTCGTTGATCGTGTTCGGGAGCACGAAGTAGCCGTCGGCCAGGCCCTGCATCAGGGCCGAGGCACCCAGGCGGTTCGCGCCGTGGTCGGAGAAGTTCGCCTCACCGGTCACGTACAGGCCCGGGATGTTGCTGGACAGGTCGTAGTCGACCCACAGCCCACCCATCGTGTAGTGCACGGCCGGGTAGATCCGCATCGGCGTCTCGTACGGATTCTCGCCGGTGATCTGGGCGTACATGTCGAAGAGGTTGCCGTAGCGGGCAGCCACCCCGTCCGCGCCCAGCCGGCCGATGGCCTCGGCGAAGTCGAGGTAGACCCCACGCCGCACCATCCGCTCGTTGCCCTCGTGGTCGAACTCCCTGACCGCAGGGCCGACGCCGCGTCCCTCGTCGCACATGTTCTTCGCCTGGCGGGACGCGATGTCACGCGGCACCAGGTTGCCGAACGCCGGGTAGATCCGCTCCAGGTAGTAGTCGCGGTCCTCCTCGGGGATGTGGCGGGGATCCTTGTCGCAGTCCTCGGCCTTCTTCGGCACCCAGATCCGCCCGTCGTTGCGCAGCGACTCCGACATCAGGGTCAGCTTCGACTGCGTCTCGCCGTGCACCGGGATGCAGGTGGGGTGGATCTGCGTGTAGCACGGGTTGCCGAAGTAGGCGCCCTTGCGGTGGGCCCGCCAGGTGGCGGTCACGTTGCAGCCCATGGCGTTGGTGGAGAGGAAGAACACGTTGCCGTAGCCGCCGGTCGCGAGCACGACGGCGTCGGCCGTCCAGCTCTCGATCTCGCCGGTGACCATGTCACGGGTGACGATGCCGCGGGCACGCCCATCCGCGATGATCAGTTCGAGCATCTCGTGCCGGGTGTGCATCTGCACCGTGCCGGCCGCCACCTGGCGCTCCAGCGCCTGGTACGCACCGATCAGCAGCTGCTGGCCGGTCTGGCCGCGGGCATAGAAGGTGCGCTGCACCTGCACGCCGCCGAAGGAGCGGTTATCGAGCAGGCCACCGTACTCACGCGCGAACGGAACGCCCTGTGCCACGCACTGGTCGATGATGTTCGCGCTGACCTCGGCGAGCCGGTAGACGTTGGTCTCCCGGGCGCGGTAGTCGCCGCCCTTGACCGTGTCGTAGAACAACCGGTAGGTCGAGTCGTTGTCGTTGCGGTAGTTCTTGGCCGCGTTGATGCCGCCCTGCGCGGCGATCGAGTGCGCCCGACGCGGGCTGTCCTGGTAGCAGAAGTTGAGGACGTTGTAGCCGGCCTCACCCAGCGAGGCGGCTGCTGCGCCGCCGGCCAGGCCGGTGCCGACGATGATCACGGTCAGCTTGCGACGGTTGGCCGGGTTGACCAGCTTCGCCTCGAACTGGCGCGTGCTCCACTTCTTGTCGATCGGACCGCCGGGCGCCTTGGTGTCGGCGATGTCCTCGCCGAGGGTGAAGAAGTCGGCGCCGGGAAGCGGCTTTGCCGCCTTGGCCGCGGGCTTGGTCGTCGTCGTCATCATGCACCAATCCATCCGAAGAGCACCGAGACCGGCATGATCATGAAGCCGATGTAGAGGATGAGCGCGACCGCCCAGGCGCAACCGTTCAGGATGGCGCGGGCCTTCGCGCTGGTGTTGGCACCCAGCGTCGCGAACGCGCTCCAGAAGCCGTGCCGGATGTGCATGCAGACGGCGACCATCCAGATCGCGTAGACGAGCACCATCCACCAGATGCTGAACTCACCGAGCACCATCTTGTACGGGTTGTCCTCGAACGCACCCGCGATCAGGGTGGCGTGGACGGTGAACTGCAGCAGGTGGAAGATCAGGACGCCGGCCAGGATGATCCCACCCCAGCGCATGGTGCGCGCCGAGTAGGTCTGCGCGAGCTTGCGCTTGGCCTCGTACGTCGTGGGGTTGGCAGCCAGAGCCCGCGACCACAACGTCACCGCCGAGTAGATGTGCAGCACGACGGCCGCGAGCAGGACTACGCGGAAGATCCAGATGAACCAGCCCGCAGGCAGGATCGGGTAGAGGATGCCACCGTCTGCCGTTTGCCCCTTGAGCCACTCTGCGTAGTGGTTGAAGGAGTCGGCCCCGATGAACATCTTGAGGTTGCCGAACATGTGCATCAGAAGGAATGCGATCAGGATCAACCCGGTGACGGCCATCAGGGCCTTCATCGCGACGGTTGATCGGACAGCTCTCTGATGTGGGGTAAGAGTCGTTGTCGCCACAGACACACCCTAGTGAGAATCGGCCCGCTCATCCGCCACCCGCCACCTTTCCGGGAGAGTGGGTCTCAGATTCCGGACAGGGACTGGACGAGACGGCCTTTCCGCAGATTTGGGCAATAGCGACGTTGCCTAATTGCGCCCCTCGAGGAGGTCCGGGCGACGTTCCGCCGTGCGGGCCCTGGCCTGCTCCATTCGCCACGCTGCGACCTGGCCGTGGTGGCCCGACAGCAGCACCGGCGGCACCTCCAGCCCTCTCCAGCTCGCGGGCTTGGTGTACACCGGGTACTCCAGCAGTCCCTCCAGGTCGGCGCCGTGGGACTCCTCCACCAGCGATTCCGGGTTGCCCAGAACGCCGGGCAGCAGCCGCACCACCGCTTCGGTGATGGCGAGCGCGGCAACCTCTCCGCCGTTCAGCACATAGTCACCCAGGCTCACCTCGAGCACGTCCATTCGCGTGGCCGCGTGCTCGACCACCCGGGCATCGATGCCCTCGTAGCGCCCGCAGGCGAACAGCAACCAGTCGCGTCCGGCGAGCTCGTGGGCGAGCGGCTGGCTGAACGGCGCGCCGGCCGGGGTCGGCACCACCAGCAGCGGCACGGCGCCACCCGCTGGCACGAGCTGATCCAGCGCCTCGCCCCACGGCTCGGGCTTCATCACCATGCCTGCGCCGCCGCCGTAGGGGGTGTCGTCGACCGTGCGGTGGCGGTCGTGCGTCCAGTCGCGCAGGTCGTGGACGCCGATCTCCACGATGCCCGACTCGGCCGCCTTGCCGACCAGGGAGAGCTGCAGGGGCGCGAAGTAGTCGGGGAAGATGCTGACCAGGTCAATCCGCATCGGGGACCTCATCCAGCAGACCCGGGATGGGATCGATCACGAGGCGCCCTGCGCCCGGGTCGACCTCGGGCACCAGCGCCTCCACGAACGGCACCAGCCGCTCCCCGGACGGCGTCCGGACGACCAGCAGGTCCTGGGCCGGGTGGTGCTGGACGGCGACGACCTCGCCCAGCCGCTCCCCGGACGGGTCGACGGCGGTGAGGCCGATCAGTTGGGTGTCGTGGAACTCGCCGTCCTCGACCGCCTCGCCCGCGCCGTCGGCCCACAGGTCGATCCCGCGCAGGGCCTCGGCTGCCGTGCGGTCGCCGACACCGGCGAAGGCCACAACCAGCCTCCCCTGCTGCCAGGAGTACCCGCTGACCGTGAGCGTCCGCCCGTTCGCGGTCAGGGACGCGCCGAGGGCGAACCGGTCCTCGACGCTGTCCGTGCGCGGGCGGACCGTGACCTGCCCGCGCAGCCCGTGGGCGCGACCGACCGTACCCACGATCACCTGGTCGGCCACGCGTCCTCCTTGGAATACGCTTCCGCCCCGACCGCGACGGCGGACGGGGCGGAAGAACGGGTGTTGCTCAGCGTCGGCGCGGCCGGCGGTCGACATCGACGAAGTCGACCCGCACCTGCTCGCGTCCGGCCAGAGCGGCGATCACCGTGCGCAGGGCGCTGGCCGTGCGTCCCTGCCGCCCGATGACCTTGCCGATGTCCTCGGGGTGGACCCGCACCTCGAGGGTGCGGACCCGGCCGCGATCGGACTCGCGCACCCGGACGTCGTCCGGGTTGGGCACCAGGCCACGGACCAGGTGTTCCAGCGCGTCAGCAAGCACGATCAGGCCTCTTCAGCCTCGGCCGGGGCGGCCGCCTCGGGCTCGGCCCCTGCCTCGGCCTGCTCGGCCTTCTTCTTCGACGACCTCGAGATCGCGGAGGTGGCCGGCTCGCTGTCGGCCTCGGCCAGCGCGGCGTTGAACAGCGCCACCTTGTCCCTGGGCTCCGGCTGCGGGTCGACCCCGGCCGGAGTGGTGTCGCCGCTGAACTTCTGCCAGTCACCGGTGCGCTTGAGCAGGGCGACCACGGCCTCCGTCGGCTGGGCGCCGACGCCGAGCCAGTACTGGGCGCGCTCGGAGTTCACCCGGATCACGGACGGATCGTTCTTCGGGTGGTAGAGCCCGATCTCCTCGATGGCCCGGCCATCCCGCTTGGTGCGGGCGTCCATGACGACGATGCGGTAGTGCGGGGAGCGGATCTTGCCGAGCCGCTTGAGACGAATCTTGACAGCCACGTGTGTGGTTTCTCCTGTGGAACTAGGGACGGTGACGTCACCATCCCGGACGGGTGAACACCGGCGCTCGCTGTGGGGCAACGCCCACCGGGTTCGGGTGGATCGGCGTCCGACGGCGATGAGAGGGCACCGACGGGCACAGATGCGCCGCTCATTGTGCCAGAGCATGCGGTGGCTGCGCCAATGCGCACCGGGTGAGCCCACGGCGAACACCGGAACAACACGGTGGCAGCCCGGCGTTGGCCCGGCATGCCCGATGAGGAGATCCTGGACGCGTACTCGGCAGCGGTCGTGCGCGTCGCCCGGAAGGTGCTGCCCGGTGTGGCGAGCCTGCGCGTGCACAGTCCACGCGGTGATGGCGGCGGCAGCGCGAGTGTGCTGAGCGCCGACGGCTACCTGCTCACCAGCGCCCACGTGGTCGATGGCGCCACGGCCGTCACCGCGTCGTTCGGCGACGGCACCGAGACCGCCCTCGACATCGCCGGTAGCGACCCGCTGTCCGACCTGGCCGTCCTGCGGGCCCGCGGCGAGGTGCCTGCACCCGTGGAGCACGGCGACGCTGCCTCCTTGCAGGTGGGGCAGCTCGTGGTCGCGCTGGGCAACCCGCTGGGACTGTCCGGCTCGGTCACCGCGGGGATCGTCTCCGCCCTCGGCCGCTCCCTGCCGACCCGGCGCGGCCGGGTCGTGGACGAGGTGATCCAGACCGACGCAGCGCTGAACCCCGGCAACAGCGGCGGCGTCCTCGCCGACAGCCACGGCCGCATGGTGGGGGTGAACACCGCCGTCGCCGGCGTGGGGGTCGGCCTGGCCGTGCCGATCAATACCAACACCCAGCGGATCATCGCCTCGCTGATCAACACCGGCCGGGTGCGCCGGGCGTGGCTCGGGATCGCTGCCGGCCAGTCGCCGCTGCCCCCCGCGCTGGTCGACCGGCTGGGTCGCCGCAGCGGCCTGCGGGTGGCCCAGGTGCTGCCCGACAGCCCGGCAGCGGTCGCCTCGCTGAAGGGCGGGGACGTGGTGGTCGCCGTGGCGGGCGAGCCGATCGGTTCGGCGACCAACCTGCAGCGCTGGATGCTGGAGGACGCCATCGGCACGGCGGTCGAGATCACGGTCTGGCGCAATGGCGCCCTCGTCGACGTGATCGCGGTGCCGACCGAGCTGGACTGAGCTGCCCGCGGACCGAGTTGGGGACGGTTCCGATCTCGGTCCACCTCGCAGGGTGGACCGAGATCGGAACCGTCCCCAACTCGGTCCAGCTCGGTCTGTCGTCCGGCCGGCCACGCCTGCCGCGACCACCCGGGCTGCCTAGCGGCTGAGCACGACCCGACCGCGAAGGATGACCAGCAGCGGGTGCCGGGTCGCGACGACATCGCGCCGCGGGTCCGCGTCGTAGACCACCAGGTCGGCCCAGCTGCCGTCCGCCAGCGGCGGCGCGCCCAGCCACTGCCTGGCCCGCCAGGACGCCGCCCCGAGCGCGAACTCCGCCCCGCCGATCCGGGCGAGCAGCCCGATCTCCGTGCCGATCAGGCCATGGTCGATCGTGCCGCCCGCGTCCGTGCCGGCGAAGACGCCGACACCGGCCTCGACCGCTGCGGCGATAGTGGCGAACCGGCGGGCGTGGAGCGCCCGCATGTGGGCAGCGTAGCCCGGGAACTTCGCCTCCCCCGCGTCCGCGAAGGCGGGGAAGTTCTCCAGGTTGACCAGGGTCGGCACCAGGGCGACCCGCCGTTCGGCCATCAGCGCGATCGTGCTGTCGTCCAGCCCCGTGCCGTGCTCAATGCCGTCGATCCCTGCCCTGACCAGCCCGTACACCGACTCCTCCCCGAAGCAGTGGGCGGTCACGCGGGCGCCGAGTTCGTGCGCGCGGGCGATCGCTGCCGCGGCGACGTCGTCTGGCCAGAGCGGCGCGAGGTCGCCGCGGTCACGGTCGATCCAGTCGCCGACGAGCTTCACCCACCCGTCGCCGCGGACGGCCTGCCGGGCCACTTCCTCGACCAGGGCCTCCGGCTCGACCTCCTCGGCGTAGTTGCGGATGTAGCGCTTCGGCCGGGCGATGTGCCGACCGGCGCGGATGATCCGGGGCAGGTCGGGGCGATCATCGATCCAGTGGGTGTCGACCGGGCTGCCCGCGTCGCGGATCAGCAGCGTGCCCGCGTCCCGGTCTGCGGTGGCCTGTGCCAGGGCGACCTCGGACGACACCGCGCCCTGCGCGCCGAGTCCGACGTGGCAGTGGGCATCCACGAGTCCCGGCATGATCCAGGCGTCCGAGCAGACGGTCACCGCATCGGCGACGGGCTCGGTGCGAACCAGCCCGTCCACCACCCACAGGTCCGCCCGCTCGCCACCGGGCAGCACGACGCCGGCGAGGTGCAGCCGCTGGGCCTCCGGTGGGCCCACCGGCACCCCGGAGCTGTGGGTGTGGGCGAATAACTCCGGCTCCCCCAGCCCGGGCGGCGCGTGGTGGTGGCCCATGGTCGAGACCCTAGCGAGGACCGGTGTTCTTCGGGTTGAACAGCTGCTGCAGCTCCGGCGGCAACTGGAAGTCGCCCACAGCCTTGGCCAGGTCGGCCTCGGACGGCATCTGCCCGAACGCGGACGCCGGCGCAGCGGTCGGCTCCGGGGCTGCCGCGGGGCCACCCGACCGCTTCGCCGGGTTGCCGGACACCTTGTGGTTGCCCTTCTTCTTCTTCGCCTGCTGCTTCGCCGCGGGACGGCGCACACCCGGCATCCCGGGCATGCCGCCGGCGAGGCTCTGCATCATCTTGCGGGCCTCGAAGAAGCGGTTGACCAGGGAGTTCACATCCGAGACCTTGGTACCGGAGCCGGCAGCGATGCGGGCGCGGCGGGAGCCGTCCAGGATCTTCGGGTTGGTGCGCTCGGCCGGGGTCATCGAGTAGATGATCGCCTCGATCCGGTCAATCTCGCGCTCGTCGATGTTGTTGATCTGGTCCTTCATCTGGCCCATCCCGGGCATCATGCCCAGGATCTTCGACAGCGGTCCCATCCGGCGCACCGCCTGCATCTGCTGCAGGAAGTCGTCCAGGCCGAACTCGCCCTTGCCCGCGATCAGCTTCTGGGCGGCCTTGGCCGACTGCTCGGCGTCGAAGGTCTTCTCCGCCTGCTCGATCAGGGTGAGGATGTCGCCCATGCCGAGGATCCGGCTGGCCATGCGGTCGGGGTGGAAGGCGTCGAAGTCTCCCAGCCCCTCGCCGTTGGAGGCGAACATGATCGGCTTCCCGGTCACCCGGGCGATCGAGAGGGCCGCGCCGCCGCGGGCGTCGCCGTCCAGCTTGGACAGCACGACGCCGTCGAAACCGACACCGTCGGCGAAGGCCTGGGCGGTGTTCACCGCGTCCTGGCCGATCATGGCGTCGACGACGAACAGGATCTCGGTCGGGCTGACCGCGTCGCGGATGTCGGCGGCCTGCCGCATCAGCTCCGCGTCCACGCCGAGGCGGCCGGCGGTGTCGACGATCACCACGTCGTAGAGCTTGCTCATCGCCTGCAGGATCGAGTTGCGGGCGACGGCCACCGGGTCGCCGACGCCGTTGCCCGGCTCCGGCGCGTACACGTGGACGCCAGCCCGGTCGCCCACCACCTGGAGCTGGGTGACGGCGTTGGGACGCTGGAGGTCCGCGGCCACCAGCAGCGGCGAATGGCCCTGGTCCTTCAGCCACTTGCCGAGCTTGCCGGCCAGGGTCGTCTTGCCGGAGCCCTGGAGGCCGGCGAGCATGATCACGGTCGGGGGACGCTTGGCGAACCGCAGCGGCCTGGCCTCACCGCCGAGGATGCTGACCAGTTCCTCGTCGACGATCTTGACGATCTGCTGTGCCGGGTTCAGCGCGGCGTGGATCTCTGCGCCCTTCGCCCGCTCGCGGACGTTGCCGATGAACTCCTTGACGACGTTGAGGTTGACGTCCGCCTCGAGCAGCGCGAGCCGGATCTCGCGGGCGGTGGCGTCGATGTCGGCGTCGGTCAGCCGGGTCTTGCCCCGCAGGTTGCGGAACGCGGCGGACAGCCGGTCGGAAAGGGTGTCGAACAAGGGTGATACCTCACGGTCGCGGAACTCCGGGACATCCTACCGGGCGCGCTGCGCCAACCCTGCGTCCAGGTGGACCGAAATCGGAACCGTCCCCAACCCGGTCCGGTGGACCGAGATCGGAACCGTCCCCAACCCGGTCCGGGGTCAGGCGAGGGCGAGCGCGGTCCAGGAGACCGGCGGCAGGGTCACCTCCACGGCACCGTCGGCGAGTCGCGCCGAGTCGTTGGGACGCAGGCCCACCCGCTCCGGGTCGGCGAGGGTGTTCTTCGCGTACACGTCGTCGTCGTGCAGGCTGAGCGCTTCCTCCAGCCGGGTCGGGCCGAGGTCGCCGAGCCCGATCGTCACCGCGACCGCCTCCCGGGAGCGGTTCACCAGGAAGACCGCAGCCCTCCCGGACGCCGCGTAGTGGGTGGCCACGGCGTCCACCAGCGGTGCGTCGCCGTGACGCGCGGTCGGGTAGGTGCCCACCTCGACGCGTGGACGCAGCACGTCACCGGCGGCGAGCCGCGCGGTGGTCGCGAACGGGAAGAAGGTGGTCTGGCGCCAGGCCGGGCCGCCGGGCTCGGTCATGATCGGGGCGATCACGTTCACCAGCTGCGCCAGGGAGGCGGCGTGCACGCGGTCGCTGTGCTTGAGCAGGGTGATCAGCAGGCTGCCGACCACCACCGCATCCGCCACCGAGTAGGCGTCCTCGAGCAGGCGGGGCGCCACCGGCCAGCCGTCGGTGATCTTCCCCGACTCCTCGTGCTCGGCGACGTACCAGACGTTCCACTCGTCGAACGAGATCGCGATGCTGCGCTCCTTGCGCCCGGTCGCCTTCACGTGGTCGGCCGTCGCCGCGACGGTCTCGATGACGTGCTGCATGTCGAGGCTCGAGGCGAGGAAGCTGTCCAGATCGCCGTCCTGCTCCTGGTAGTAGGCGTGGCAGGACAGGTAGTCGACCTGGTCGTAGGCCTGCTCCAGGACGATCCGTTCCCACTCACCGAAGGTGGGCATGCCCGAACCGGACGAGCCGCAGGCGACGAGCTCGAGCGCCGGATCGACCATCTTCATCGCCGCGCCGGTGCGGGCAGCGAGCGCGCCGTATTCCGCCGCGGTCAGGTGACCGATCTGCCACGGCCCGTCCATCTCGTTGCCGAGGCACCACATCCGCACGTCGTGGGGCTGCGGCGTCCCGTTCGCGACCCGTGCGTCCGACAGCGCCGTGCCCCCGGGGTGGTTGGCGTACTCGAGCAGGTCGAGCGCCTCCTGGATGCCACGGGTGCCGAGGTTCGCCGCCAGCATCAGCTCGCAGCCGGCCAGCCGGCACCAGCGCGCGAACTCGTCCAGCCCCACCTGGTTGGTCTCCAGGGAGTGCCAGGCCAGGTCGAGCCGCCGCGGACGGTCCGCCTTCGGCCCCACGCCGTCCTCCCAGCGGTAGCCGGAGACGAAGTTGCCGCCCGGATAGCGGACGGTGGTCACACCGAGTTCGCGGACCAGCTCGAGCACGTCGCCACGGAAGCCGTCCGCGTCCGTCGTGGGGTGGCCGGGCTCGTACAGCCCGTCGTAGACACAACGTCCGAGGTGTTCCACGAACGAGCCGAAGATCCGGCGCCGGACCGGGGCGACGAACTGGCTGCGATCAAGGCTGAGCCGGGCCGTGGGCATGGTGGTTCCTCTCGGGGAGTCGGGATGGTCGTGGAGGGCTGCGTCGCACCACGCCGGGGTCGGGGCGGGTCACAGGAACAGCTGCAGCAGCACGAGGTCGAGCCAGCGATCGAACTTGCGTCCCACCTCCGGCAGCCGGCCCACCTCGACGAAGCCGAGCGAGCGGTGCAGGGCCAGCGACACCTCGTTGTCGGCGCTCAGGCCACCGATCAGGGCATGCACCCCGTCGGCGCGGGCTGCCTCGATCACCGCGACCAGTAGCGCCCTGCCGATGCCGCGGCCCTGGTGGCCGGGCGAGACGTAGACGCTGTGCTCCATCGTGCGCGAGTAGCCGGCCTTGGGCCGGAACGGGCCGTAGGCGGCGTAGCCGACCACCTGGCCCTCGTCATCCGCGACCAGCACGGGATGGCCGTGCCCGGCCTTGGTTGCGTACCACTCGGCGTGCTCCACCGGCGTCCAGGGCAGCAGGTCCCAGCTGGCCGTCGTGTGCACCACGGCGTCGTTGTAGATCTCCAGCAGCGCCGGGAGGTCGGCCGGACGAGCCGCGCGGATCCGCATCAGGACTCCGCCAGCAACGCGTCCACGAATCCCTCTGCCTCGAACGGCGCGAGGTCGTCGGGCCCCTCACCGAGGCCGATCAGCTTCACCGGGACGCCGAGCTCACGCTGCACCGGCACCACGATGCCGCCCTTCGCCGAGCCGTCGAGCTTGGACAGCACGATCCCGGTCACGTCCACCACCTCCGCGAACACCCGGGCCTGGGCGAGCCCGTTCTGCCCCGTGGTCGCGTCGATCACCAGCAGGACTTCGGTGACCGGCGCCTTGCGCTCGATCACGCGCTTGATCTTGCCCAGCTCGTCCATCAGGCCGGTCTTGGTGTGCAGCCGGCCGGCGGTGTCGACCACCACCACGTCCACACCCTCGGCGATGCCCCTCTCGACGGCATCGAAGGCGACCGACGCCGGGTCGCCGCCCTCGGGGCCGCGCACCACCGGAACGCCCACGCGCGAACCCCAGGTCTGCAGCTGGTCCGCCGCGGCGGCGCGGAACGTGTCGGCTGCGGCGAGCACCACGGAGTGGCCCTCGGCCACCAGCACGCGGGCGAGCTTGCCGATCGTGGTGGTCTTCCCGGTCCCGTTCACGCCCACGACCAGGACGACGCCGGGCAGGCCGTCCGCGCCGGTGACCCGCAGGCTGCGGTCCGCCTCTGTGCCGACCAGCGTGAGCAGTTCGGTGCGCAGGACCTTGCGCGCCCGGTCCGGGTCGGATGCGCCGTCGACGGCCAGCTCGCGACGCAGCGCGGTGATCAGCTCGTCGGTCGGGCCCACGCCCAGATCGGACGTGATCAGCGTGGCCTCCAGGTCTTCCCACGCCTCCGCGTCCAGCCGGTCCGCGGAGAGCAGGCCCAGCAGGCCGCGAGCGAACGGGTTGTTGCTGGCGCTGAGGCGGCGGCGCAGCCGGGTCAGCCGGGACGCGGGCGGCTCGGGAGTCTCCAGCGCTGCGCCGGCATCGGCCGGGGCCTCCACCGGTTCGGCCGGTGTCCCGGTGGGTTCCTCTGCGGGGGCCAGTTCCGGGGTGACCGGGGCGGGCGGGACGGCGTTGCGTCGTCCTACCACGATGGTCACGGCGGCGACCAGGAGCACGACCGCCACCGCGGCCATCACGTACCAGAAGATCATGTCCACGCAGGTCATGGTAGGCAACCCGGGCTCAGCCCGCGCACGCGCCTCAGCGCTTGGGCGGCTCCGTTGCGGAGGCTGCGCTGCGTGCAGAGATCGCGCTGCGTGCGGATGCCGCGCTCCGGGCGGTCTCCTCGAAGAAGTCCACGAGCCCCTGCGGCGGGTCGGCATCCCCGTTGAGGTGGCGTGCCGTGTTCGCCAGCACGTTGGCCACCTCGGGCGCCCGGTCGGACAGGCTGCCCCTCATCCCGACGGCGACGACCGCGATGATGCACAACGCAATCGCGACGATCGCCACGGTGATGATCCAGTAATCCACGAACAGCCCTTCCGCCGGGGGTTACTTTCAGTATGCCTGACGAATTCGCGCTCTCAGGACTTCCTCCCGGCGGTCTCAGTCTTCCCTCAGCCGCTGGCTGATCACCGCTGAGACCCCGTCGGAGCGCATGGTCACGCCGTACAGGGCGTCCGCGATCTCCATCGTCCGCTTCTGGTGGGTGATCACCAGCAGCTGGCTGTTCTCACGGAGTTCTTCGTAGATCTCCAGCAAGCGGCCCAGGTTCGTGTCGTCCAGCGCCGCCTCGACCTCGTCGAGGATGTAGAAGGGGCTCGGCCGGGCCTTGAACAGGGCCACCAGGAACGCCACCGCGACCAGCGCTCGCTCGCCACCCGACAGCAGCGAAAGCCGCTTCACCTTCTTTCCCGGCGGGCGGGCCTCGACCTCCACCCCCGTGGTGAGCCACTCCCCCGGCTCGGTGAGCACCAGGCGTCCCTCACCGCCGGGGAACAGCCGCGCGAACGACTCCTCGAAGGCCTTCTCCACATCCGCGTAGGCGGCCGCGAACACCTCCTGCACGCGCGCATCCACGTCGGCGATGATGTCGGTGAGGTCGTCGCGGGTCTTGCGCAGGTCCGTCAGCTGCTCGGCGAGGAAGGTGTGCCGCTCGCTGAGCGCGTCGAACTCCTCCAGCGCGAGCGGGTTCACCTTGCCGAGCACGGCGAGGTCGCGCTCGGCAGCCCGCAGCCGCTTCTCCTGCTCTGCGCGGACGTAGGGCACCGGGTCGGGGCGGGGGTCGTCCTCCCCGAGCGGCTTGCCGTCGGCGTCCACGAGCACCGGCACCGGCACCTCGGGCCCGTACTCGGCGACCAGGGTCTCGGGCTCCAGGCCCAGCTCGGTGAGCGCCTTCTCCGCGATCGAGTCGATCTTCATCTGCTGCTGGGCTCGTGCCAACTCGTCGGCGTGAACGGTGTCGACCAGGCTCTCGAACGAGCGGGCGAGCTCGCGACCGCGCTGGCGCGCCGCGGTCAGGGCGGCCTCGGCCTCGTTGCGGCGTTCCTGCGCCCGGGTGCGCTCCGCGTCCGCCGCCTCCCGGGACGCGCTGATCCGATCCGCCAGCCACTCAGCCGCCACCTGCACCGCGCCAGCGACCTCCGCCTCGCGGCGCAGCTGCTCACGCCGGGCCGCAGCCTTGGCCCGGGCCGCCCGTTCGGCCTCCGCCGCGCGGGTCAGGCTTTCGGCGCGCCCGGCCAGGGCCCGGGCGCGTTCCTCGACCGTGCGCAGCGCCAGCCGGGCGTCCATCTCGGCCGAACGGGACGCGCGGGCCCGGTCGGCGCAGTGGTCGCGCTCGGTCGGATCGGCCTCGCTCACCTCGGTCTGCGCGGACGCCAACTCCAGGCGGCTCTCCAGCTCTCCGAGGTTCGCCAGGGCCTGGTCGCGCGCCGCGGCGGCGTTCTGCGCGGCGGCAGCGAGCCGTCCGGCCTCTGCCTGCGCGGAGCGGACCACCTGGTTCGCCTCGCCGGCCTCCTCCGCCAGCGCGGCGTGTTCGGCGTCGGACTCGTGCAGCCGGGCCAGCGCGGCGTCCGAGGACTGCTGCGCGGCGGCCAGCACGTGCTCAGCCTCCGCGATCGCGAACCGGAGCCGCTCCGTCTCCGCCTGCGCCGCGCCCAGCCGTTGGTTCGCCTCGTCGAGCGCGACCTGCACCTCCAGCAGCGACGGCTTCGCCGACGAGCCGCCGGCCGCGTACCAGGCGCTGAGCAGATCGCCGTCGCGGGTCACCGCCGTCACCTCGGGCAGCTTCGCGACCAGCGCGCGTCCCTGGTCGAGGTCGTCCACCACTGCGACCTTGAACAGCAGTCTCTCGATGGCCGGCCGCAGCGTGGCCGCGCACTCCACCATGCGGGCCGCGTAGGTCGCCCCGCCCGGGAGCTCCGGCCAGCTCGCCGTGTCGGGGGCGACCTCGCCGCCCAACAGCAGTCCGGCCCGTCCGAGATCCTCCGCCTTCAGGTGGTCGAAGGCGGCCACGGCCGCGTCCAGGCCGGTCACCGCGACGGCGTCGGCCGCAGCCCCGAGGGCGGTGGCGACCGCCACCTCCGCACCGGCCGGCACGCTGATCAGCGCCGCGACCGAGCCCAGCAGGCCGTCCAGTCGGTCGCCGGCAGCGAGCAGCGCTGCGGATCCGTCCCTGCGCTCCAGACCGAGGGCCAGGGCTTCCGCCCGCGCGGCCGCGGCACCGCGTTCGGCAGCAGCCGCCCGCTCGGCGGACCGCAGCTGCTCGAGGGCAGCCGTCGCGGTCTCGACCTCCGCCTCGGCCACCTCGTAGGCAGCGTCCAGGCCGGACTCCCCCGCGCTCAGGCCGGCCAGCCTGGTCTCCAGGTTCGCGAACTGGTGCCGGGCGGTCTCCGCACGAGCGTCGGCCTCGGCCCGGGCTGCGGTCAGCCGCTCGATCTCCGCCCCGGCAGCCTCCGCACGACTGCGCAGGGTGTTCACCTCACCCGCGAGCCGCGCCAGGCCCTCCCTGCGGTCGGCGATGGCGCGCTGCTGCGCCGCGTACTGCTTCTCCGCCTCGGCGTGAGCGGCCTCCGCCGCGGTGCGGGCCGCGGTTGCCGCGGCGAGGGCGTCAGCCTTCTCGCTCACCTCGGCCTGCAGTGCCTCCTCGGCCCTGCGGACCTCCGCCGCCTCACGCTCGATCGCCTCGGGGTCGCGTCCGGGCCGGTCCTCGGTACCGACGTTCCCGGCGTTGCGCAGCCGTTCACCCGCGATGGACGCGGTGCTGGCGACCCGCTCGGCCAGGCCGGCCAGCGCGTACCAGGTCTCCTGTGCCGCGGTCAGCTCGGGCAGCGCGTCCCTGGCCGCCACCTCGGCCGCCTGCTCGGCCTCGCGGGCCTGGACCAGGTCCGCCTCCAGCCGCAGCCTGCGCTGCTTGAGTTCCGCCTCCGCCGCCAGGTCGGAGGCCAGGGACGCCGAGGCCGCGACCAGGTCGTCCGCGAGCAGCCGCGCCCGCGCGTCCCGCAGGTCGGCCTGGACGACCGCGGCCTTGCGGGCGACCTCGGCCTGGCGGCTCAGCGGCTTCAGCTGGCGCCGGATCTCGCCCAGCAGGTCGCTGAGCCGGTTCAGGTTGGTGGCGGTGGCCTCCAGCTTGCGCTGGGCCTTCTCCTTGCGCTTGCGGTGCTTCAGGACGCCGGCGGCTTCCTCGATGAAGCCCCGCCGGATCTCGGGGGTGGCCTGCAGGATCGAGTCCAGCTGGCCCTGCCCGACGATCACGTGCATCTCCCGGCCGATGCCGGAGTCGCTGAGCAGGTCCTGCACGTCCAGCAGCCGGGCCGGGGAGCCGTTGATGGCGTACTCCGAGCCGCCGGTGCGGAACATCGTGCGACTGATCGTCACCTCGGTGAAGTCGATCGGCAGCGCACCGTCGGAGTTGTCGATGGTGAGCACGACCTCGGCCCGGCCGAGCGGGGCCCGTCCGGACGTCCCGGCGAAGATGACGTCCTCCATCTTCCCGCCGCGCAGGCTCTTCGCGCCCTGTTCGCCCATCACCCACGCCAGAGCGTCCACCACGTTCGACTTGCCGGAGCCGTTCGGGCCGACCACGCAGGTGATGCCGGGTTCGAAGACCAGGTTGGTGGTGGAGGCGAACGACTTGAAGCCGCGCAGCGTGAGGCTCTTCAGGTGCATGGCTCAGGCGTCGACGGTGACGGAATGCTTGGAACGGACGTGGGTGAAGGTCCACAGCTTGTTCACGATGAAGTTGATCGGCATCGTGATCAGGATGGTGAGCAACTGCGCCCAGTACTCGCGGGAGTGCAGGCCGACCTCCTCGTGGAACCACGGCTCCGGCAGGTAGACCGGAGAGTGCGGGTTCGTGAACGCGATCTTGATGAACAGGCCGAGGAACGCGGCGGCGCTGCCCACCGCCAGGAAGGGCCAGAACTCGCGCAACCAGGGTGCCTTCTGGCCGTACCGGAACGTCCAGGAGCGGTTCAGCTGGAAGTTGAAGAGGTTCGCGACCAGGAAGCCGACGATCCACACCAGCGAGGTGAACCGGAAGTTGTACGCGGTGCCCGGGATCGGGAAGAGCACGTTCTGGGCGTTCGCCGTGCCGCCGTTGAGCTTGTTCATGACGATCGCGACCACCATGTTCACCACGACGCCCGCGCCGCCGACCAGCCCGAACTTCACGAACTGCCGCACGACCTGGGGGTAGCGATCGAAGGGGCTGGCTGCTGTCACAAGTGCGAAGAATATCGGACGCCGGCCCGTGGCTGCCGCTGACAGGACGGGCAACGGTAGCTGGATCGGTTCATGAACGGCTCGCGCACGATCGGACGCCCGCAGCGCAGGCACGGCAGATCCTCGCGTCCATAGGCTGCGAGCGATCGCTCGAAGTACCCGGAACTGCCGTTCACGTTCACGTACAGGGTGTCGAAGGAGGTGCCGCCGGCGGCCAGGGCATCGGTCATCACCTCGCGGGCCGCGTCGAGCAGCTCGACCACCCGGGCCCGGCTCAGCCGTTCGGCCGGGGTGTTGTAGTGCAGCCTGGCCCGCCACAGTGCCTCGTCGGCGTAGATGTTGCCGATCCCGGAGACGACTTCCTGGTTCAGCAGCACCCGCTTGATCCCCGAGCGCCGTCGCCGGATGTCGGCGACGGTGGCGTCGAGGTCGAAGCCGGGGTCGAACAGGTCCCGGGCGATGTGGGCGACCTCCACCGGCAGGTCGGCGCCGCCGGGGCTGACCCACAGCCCGCCGAACATGCGCTGGTCGGCGAAGCGCAGCTCGGGGCCGTCGTCGGCGAAGGCGAGGACGATCCGGCACTGCGGTGGTCGGGGCTGGGCTGCGGCATCGAGCCGGAACTGGCCGCTCATGCCGAGGTGGGCGATCAGGGCGTCCCCGTCGGCGAACGGGAGCCAGAGGAACTTGCCGCGCCGCTTCGGCTCGCCGAACGTGCGTCCGACCAGGCCCGAAGCGAAGTCGTCCGGCCCGCCCACGTGCCTGCGCACGGGCCGGGGGTGCAGCACGCTCACGTGACGAATGCGTCGTCCGGAGACGGCGGCGACGAGGCCGCGGCGAACCACCTCGACCTCGGGCAGCTCAGGCATCACCCTCGCTGGCGGCATCGGCGAGGGCGGTGAAGGCGTTCTTGGCCGCGCCCTGTTCGGCTTGCTTCTTGGAGGTGCCCGCGCCGGGCGGATAGGCCCGGTTGCCGACGATGGCAACGGCCTCGAACCGCTTCTCGTGGTCGGGCCCCGACTCGGTGACCCGGTAGCTGGGTGCGCCCAGATCGGCGTCGGCCGCGAGCTCCTGCAGGCTGGTCTTCCAGTCCAGGCCGGCGCCGAGGGCGGCCGCCTGAACCACCAGCGGGTCGAACAGGTGGTGGACGAGGGTGTCCGCGTCGTCGCGTCCGCACGAGATCAGGACCGCTCCGAGCAGGGCCTCGAACGCGTCGGCGAGGATCGAGGACTTGTCGTCGCCGCCGGTGGTCAGCTCTCCCTTGCCGAGCCGGATCTGGCTGCCCAGGTCGAGGGAGCGGGCGACGTCGGCGAGGCTGTGGGAGTTCACGACGGCGGCGCGGAGCTTGGCCAGCCGGCCCTCGGGGAGGTCGGGGTAGCTGCGATAGAGGAACTCGGTGACCACGACGCCGAGCACGGCGTCACCGAGGAACTCGAGCCGCTCGTTGTGCGGCAGGCCGCCGTTCTCGTACGCGTACGAGCGGTGGGTCAGGGCAAGCTCGAAGAGCTGGGGATCGAGGTCGATCCCCAGCTTGTCGAGCAGCGCCAGGGTGCGGCTTTCTGCCGCGTCGGTACCGGACGTGGCCGGACTCCCCTACCGGGTCAGGGCTCGAGGATCTGGCGGCGCGCGGTGCGCGGACCGTACTGGCCGCACTCGGGGCAGGCGGTGTGCGGCAGGTGCTTCGCACCGCAGGCCGCGTTGGCGCAGGTCACCAGGGTCGGCGCGGAGGTCTTCCACTGGGAACGGCGGGCCCGCGTGTTGGCGCGGGACATTCTCCGCTTGGGAACGGCCACGGCGTTACTCCTTGTCCTTCGTTTCGTTCGTCGGTTCGTTCCAGCCCGTCAGGTCGGCCCACCGGGGATCGATGGGCTCGTCATGGCTGTGCGCCGGGTCTTCGTTCAGATTGGCTCCACAGGTGGGGCACAATCCGGCGCAGTCCGGACGACACAGGGGCGTGAACGGCAGGTCGAGCACCACCGCGTCCCGCAGGACGGGTTCGAGGTCGATCAACTCGCCCTCGACATGCATGGCCTCGGCGTCGTCGAGTTCCTTGCCCGGGTAACAGAACAACTCCTGGAGATCGACTTCCTCGGTCGAGGAGATCTCCCCCAGGCAGCGTGCGCAGTTACCCCGCAGCCGAACCACGGCGGTACCGGTGACCAGGATCCCTTCCACCACCGACTCCAACCTGAGGTCGAGATCGACGGGTGAGCCGGGTGGCACCCCGATTACTTCGATGCCGAGTTCCGCGGGAGCCTCCGCGACCCGGGTGACCTCCACCTGCTCGCCGGCCCTGCGACTCAGTCCATGAGTGTCCAGGACGAGCCCGGATCGAGGGTCAGGCAGACGGGGAGGCACGACGGATCCCTTCAGCACACGGTTCGACAGCGTCATAACCAACGCAGAACTCTACCGTGAGCGCACCGGCTCACCAAAACGGGCGGTCCGCGCCCGTTCAGCCCTGCAGCCGCGGCAGCGCCTGGGTGGACGTGTCGTCGAGCGAGGAGCGGGTGGCGAGCCGGTCCCGCATGGTGCGCACCTGCGACATGGTCTTCTGCAGGCTCGCCTCGAACGAGGCGATCCGGGCGTCCACGTAGGCGTCGGCCTCGCGACGCAACGCCTCGGAATCGGCCAGCGCCTTGGCCTCCAGCTGGATGGCCTTCTTCCGGGCGAGCTCCATCACGGGGGCCTGGCTGGCCAGGTACTCCGCCCGCTCCTCCGCGGAGGCGATGATGTGGGCGGCCTCCTCCTGGGCCCGCTCGAGCGTCTCCAGGGACGTGGCCGTGACCCGCTGGGCCTCTCCGACGTCGGTGTGCAGCGCCTCGGTCGCCTCGTCGAGGAGGGCCAGCACCTCGCCGCGGTTCACCATGCAGGACGCCGACATCGGCACGGCCTTGGCGTTGGCGACCATCTGGCGCAGGCGCGCGAGCACGTCGTTCGTCCGCTCAACCATTGGCCTGCTCCGTTCCCTGGGACTTGTGGCGGATCCGTCGGGCGACCACCTCCGGCACGAAGGGCGATACGTCTCCCCCGAAGGAGGCGACTTCGCGCACCATTGTGGAGGACAGCGTGGACCAAACCGGCGCCGTGGGCAACATCACGGTCTCCACCGAACCCACTACGGCGTTGATGTGGGCCATCTGCAACTCGAAGTCGACGTCGCTGGCGTTGCGGATCCCCTTCACCAGCACTCCGGCGCCGCGAGCCTTCGCGAACGCCACCAGCAGTCCATCGAGTGGCTCGACGGAGACGTTCGGCAGGTGCGCGGTGGTCTCGCGGACGAGTTCAAGACGCTCGGCAGCGGAGAACAGGTACTGCTTCGCCGAGTTCTGCCCGACCGCAACGATCACGTGGTCGAACAGCGCGGCGGCACGGGAGATCACGTCGAGGTGCCCGTGGGTGACGGGGTCGAACGACCCCGGGCAGATCGCGATCATGCAGGCGGCCTCCTGGCGAAGTACAACGTCGTCTCACCGTAACGCCGTTGCCAGCTGTGGGACAGCTGAGCGGGAAAGTCGGGCGGCAGGTCTCGACTTGACCGTTCGACTACGAGCAGGCCGTCGTGCGCCAGCCAGCCGGCCGCCTGGTCCAGGACGGGGACGAGCCGGCTCCCTGGCAGGTCGTAGGGCGGGTCCGCCCAGATCACGTCGAACGGTGTCGCCGTGCCCCCGGCGAGGACCTTCTCCACCGTTCCGGCCCGGACCGTGAGCCGCAGGCCGAGTGCCGCGGCGTTCTCGCGCACGAGCCGGGCCGTCGCCCGGTCGCTCTCCACCGCCCAGACCGGTGCGGCGCCGCGACTGGCAGCCTCCAGCCCGATCGCTCCGGAGCCGGCGTAGAGGTCGAGGAACGCGATCCCGGCCAGTTGCGCTTCCGCAGGGTCGCCGAGCGTGCCCGCCCAGTCGGCGAGAAGTGAGAACGCTGCTTCGCGCACCCGGTCGGTGGTAGGCCGGGTCGCGGAACCCGTGGGCGTCCGCACCGGGTGCCCTTTCGCCCGTCCCGCGATGATCCTGGTCACCAGGTCAGGCTAGTCGACCCGGGTCGCCGGAAAAGCTCAGCCGACCAGCCCGCCGACAACCGCGGTGACCATCACCAGCAGCACGATCCCCTCGATCCCGTGCAGCACCACAGAGAACCAGATTGTGCGGTAGCGGGCGGCAGCCCAGCTGAATGGCAGGCTGGTCAGGAACACCGAGGGCAGCACCCAGAACTTGTGCACGTGGTAGAGGGTGAAGAGCACATTGTTGACGAACCAGTCCGCCCGGCCGAAGACTCCACGCATCCGCGGCAGGAGCACCCCGCGGAACAGGAGTTCCTCCCCGAGCAGATAGTTGAACACGCTCGACACCACCGCCACGGCGAGGATCCACCACTGGCCGGCGAACTGCGGATCGGCGAGCTGGCGCACGTCGGTCCCCTGCGGAGCACTCAGCCAGCGACCCCCGAGGAACGGTCCGAACCAATCAGCGAGCAGTGTGATCACGCCGAAGACGGCGATCAGGGGAACGAGCACCCACCACAGGCGCACCCGGGCACGGCCCGTTTCAGGGTCACGCGGGTGCTGGGCCCAGATCCGCGGAGCGAGCGTCGACCAGCGAAGCGTCCCGAGTTCCTTGCGCAGCACCAGCAGGGACAGGACGCACTGCCACACCATGCCGAGGATCATCAGGAACCAGAAGAGCATCCCGGGGTGCATCGGCACCCGCACCCGCAGGGCTGGCCAGACGACCCAGGCGAGCAGGCCCATCGGAGCTGCGGCCGCCAGCCAAATCAACAGGATCCGCCGAAGTGAGTACTGCGCGGTTTCCGGACGGACAACGGGTATCGCAGAATCCACCATACAGACAGCATAACTAACCGTTAGTGCCACTGTCTATTAAGCGGATGTGCCACCATAGGCTTATGGAGCGACCGGCGGAGGGCCTGACGATCAGCCAACTGAGCAAGGCCTCCGGGGTGCACCCGTCAACCATCAAGTTCTACATCTCGGAGGGTCTGCTGCCCCGGGGAAGGCTGATCGCCTCCAACCGGGCGCTGTACGGCCCCGACCACCTGGACCGGCTCCGGATGCTGCGCACGCTGGTCGTCGTCGGCGGAGTCGGCATTGCCCAGCTGCGCCGCATCGTGACAGCGATCGACTCCGGACGCACCGTCGACATGCTCGCCGCAGCCCAGGACGCCGTCAGCGAGGAAGCGACCGAGCCTAGCCGGGCAGAGAACGTGACGCTGGCCCTGGTCCGAGAGCGATTCGGCATCGCAGAGGGCAGCCCGCTGTTCCACCACCCCTCCATCTACCGGGTGGCCGCCACCATCGACGCCGCCGCCCCCCTGCTCGGCCCCGGCGCGGCGGCCTGGGCTCTCGCCCTGCTGGATTCGGCCGAACTCGCCGCAACCGCTGACCTCGACCTCCTCGATCGGGTCGAGGATCCTGACCACGCCGTCCAGCTGGTCTCCGTCGGCACCGCTCTGGGAGACGTCGTGCTCGCCCACGCGCGTCGGATCGCGCAGTCCGTCACGGCGAGCGCCCGCTACGGGCCCGGCGCGGCGCGCCACGCACCCCCGGATCGCACGCCGGACTGAGTCAGCTCAGTTGCGTTCGAGCCAGTCCGGGGACGCCAGCAGTTCGGTGGCCCGGATGGCATCCGCGAAACCCGGCGTGGTCAGGTCGGGGTCGCGGGCCACGCACTCGGTGGCCAGTTCGCGCGCACGGGCGATCAACCCCGCATGCTCCAGCACCCGGAGCAGGCGCAGGCTGGAGCGCCCACCCGCCTGCGCTGCGCCGAGCACGTCGCCCTCACGGCGCTGTTCCAGGTCGAGCTCGGCGAGTTCGAAGCCGTCCCTGGTCGCGGCCACAGCGTCCAGCCGGACGCGGGCGGCCTCCGCGGCCGGAGCCCTGGTCACCAGCAGGCACACCCCCGGGTGGCTGCCCCGGCCGATCCGGCCGCGCAGCTGGTGCAGCTGGGAGATGCCGAACCGGTCCGCGTCCCAGACGACCATCATCGAGGCGTTGGGCACGTCGACGCCGACCTCGATGACCGTGGTGGCCACGAGCACGTCCAGCTGGCCGCCGGCGAAGGCACCCATCACCTCGTCCTTGACCTCTCCGGGCAGCTGCCCGTGCAGGACCCCCACCCGCAGCGCGGCCAGTGGCCCGGATCGCAGCTGGTCGGCCAGCTCGACCACGCCGATGCCCTCCGCGGAACTGGCGATCCGCGGAACCACGACGAAGACCTGACGGCCCGCCGCCACCTCCTCCGCGACGCGCTCCCAGGCGCGCTCCACCCACTGCGGTCGGCTCGACGCGTCCACGACCACCGTGCTGACGTCTGCCCGACCGGCCGGCAGCTCGGCGAGCGTGGACACGTCGAGATCACCGAAGATCGTCATGGCGACCGAGCGCGGGATCGGAGTGGCCGTCAGCACCAGCACGTGGGGTCGGCCCGCGGCCTTGTCGGCGAGGACCGCGCGCTGCTCGACACCGAAGCGGTGCTGCTCGTCCACCACGATCAGGCCGAGGTCGGCGAACTGCACGCGATCGGCGAGCAGCGCATGGGTGCCGACCACGATGCCCGCCTCGCCGCTCGCCGCCCGCAGCAGGGCCGACTTCTTCGCTGCGGCCGGGAGCGAGCCGCTCAGCAGGACGACGTCGGTCGCCACGTCGGGCGTGCCGAGCATGCGTCCGCCGCCGAGGTCTCCGAGCAGCGTGCGGATGGTCTGGTAGTGCTGGGCCGCGAGCACTTCGGTGGGCGCGAGCAGCGCCGCCTGGCCACCGGCGTCCACCACCGCCAGCATGGCCCGCAGCGCCACCACGGTCTTGCCCGAGCCGACCTCCCCCTGCAGGAGCCGCTGCATCGGCCGTGGCCGGGCCAGGTCGTCGAGGATCGCACTACTCACCTCCGTCTGGCCTCTGGTCAGCCGGAACGGCAGCTGGGCGTCGAAGGCGTCCAGCAGGCCACCGGAGACCCGGACGCGGGGCTGCGCGGGCCGGTTCGCCGCATCGGCGCGGCGGTACGCCATCGTGAGTTGGGTGGCCATGGCCTCGTCGAAGCGCAGTCGCTCGGCGCCCTCCTCGGCCTGCGCGAGGCTGGCCGGGGCGTGCACGGCGGCGAAGGCGTCGGCCAGCCCGAGCACGTCCGCCTTCTCGCGCAGCCAGGTGGGCCACGGGTCCTCCGCGCCCGAGAGGGAGGCGAGGGCGAGCCGGGCACACTCCGCCACCTTCCAGGTGGGCAGCTTGGCCGTGGCCGGGTACATGCCGACCAGGCCGCCGCTGGAGAGCGCCGCGATCCGCTCCTTCTCCTCCGAGGTCGAGACCACGCGGCCGTGCGCGTCCATCATGGCGAAGGTCGGGTGGCTCATCTGCAACTGGCCGCGGAAGCTGCCCACCTTGCCGACGAAGAGCCCGGCCACTCCCTCGCGCAGCTGCCGTTCCCACCACGAGAGCAGGTGGGTCTTGCCGAAGAACGTCGCGGTGAGGCGGCCCTGACCGTCGCTGAGCAGCACCTCGAGCCGACCGGGCCGGGCCTTGCGGCCGGGCTGGGCGTGCCCCTCATGGCGGCGGATCTCGGCCACGCGGGCCACCACGGCGACGAGCTCGCCCTCGGTGAGCGTTGCCAGGTCGGTGAGCTCGGTTCCCGAAAGGTAGTGCCGGGGGATGTGCCGGAGCAGGTCGCCGACGGTGGCGATCCGCAGGGCCGCGAACTCCTTCGCGGTCCGCTCGCCCAGGACCGTGCCGAGCGGCGCGTAGAGCTCGGCGTAGGTCGCCGTCCGCCAGCCGCCCAGCCCGATGTCCACGGTGCTTCAGCCTAGGCGGTGCCGCCGACACTGCGCCGGGTCGACACCCCCGGTGCGATGGTCATCTCCAGCCACGGACCGCTCGGAGCAGCACCGCCGCCGCGATCGCCACCGCGACGACGACGAGGAGGAACGGCCACCACTGGCCACCCTCTCCGCCGAACAACCCGGAGCCGAAAATGAGGAGCGCCACGGCCAGGAAGGCGCCGCGTACCAGTGCCACGGCGGACTTTCCCGAACCGATCCGGCGCAGCGCCTCCCGCGTCGACGGAACCGGCACGGGGGCGCTCGGCCCCAGCGCTGTCACGGACGGATGCGGGGTCGCCGGCGGTCGCGGGTTCGCCGGCGGACGCGGCGGCGGCGCAGTGGTCCGCACGGGACGCGAGGCCGGAGCGGGCGGCTCGGCGAGTGGCGCGGCCGCGGCAGTCGCGGGAGTCGGGTCCGCCAGGGGCAGTTGCGCCCACAGGTTCGTTGCGTCCCAGGCCGACGGCGGGTAGTCGTCCGGGGCCCAGCCGAGGAAGTCGCGGTCCGGGGTGGTCACCGTGCCATGGTCGCACAACCGTGCGTGGGTGCGGATCCCGACCGTGACCGGACATGCGAAGAGACCCGCACCCGGCGGGTCTCCACGGTGTGATTCAGCGGGTGACGCGACCAGCCTTGATGCAGGACGTGCACACGTAGAGGCGCTTCGGGGTGCCGTCGACGACCGCGCGCACCCGCTGGATGTTCGGGTTCCAGCGCCGGTTGGTCTTCTTCTTCGACCAGGGCACGTTGTGCCCGAAGCCGGGACCCTTGGCGCAGATGTCACAGACGGCAGCCACCGGAGTACTCCTTGTTGTCTAGCGAAACCGCGCGAACGGGCGCGCATACGTATCGGCCCCCTCGACGGGGACCTGTCTACGATACCCGACGCCGGCGACCGGGGGCCAATCGGCCCTCGGCGGCGCCGCACCCGGGCTCGGACTCAGCTCGCGATGACGATCGGCAGGATCATCGGACGCCGCCGATAGTTGCTGCTCACCCAGCGTCCGATCGTGCGCCGGACCAGCTGCTGCAGCTGGAAGGTGTCCTCGACGCCCTCCACGAGGGCCTGCCTGATCACCTGGGTGAGTTCGGTGCGGATCTCGTCGAAGACGGCGTCATCGTCGGCGAAGCCGCGGGCGTGGATGTCCGGACCGCTGACCAGGGTGTTCGCGTGGAAGTTCACCACCGCTACCACCGAGATGAAGCCCTCCTCGCCGAGGATCTTCCGATCGGTCAGCTCGGCGTCGCCCACCTCGCCCTCGGTCAGCCCGTCCACGAAGATATAGCCGCAGTCGAGCTGGCCGACCACCTTCGCGACGCCCTTGGCGAGATCGATCACGGCGCCGTCCTCCACCGCCAGTGCCCGTTCGGCCGGGACGCCGGTGGCGACGGCGAGCTGCGTGTTCGCGATCAGGTGCCGCACCTCGCCGTGTACGGGCAGCACGTTGCGCGGCTTGAGCAGGTTGTAGCAGTAGAGCAGCTCCCCCGCGCTGGCATGCCCGGAGACGTGGACGAGCGCGTTGCCCTTGTGCACCACGGTGACGCCGTTGCGGGACAGCCCGTTGATCACCCGATAGACCGAGTTCTCGTTGCCGGGGATCAGTGAGGACGCCAGCAGCACCACGTCGCCGGGCCCGGCGGAGACCACCGGATGCTCATGGTTGGAGATCCGCGACAGCGCGCTCAGCGGCTCGCCCTGGGAACCGGTGGAGATGATCACCACCTCGTCGTCGCGGTAGTTCTCGATCTGCTTCATGTCGATCAGGGTGTCGGCGGGCACGTGCAGGTAGCCGAGTTCCCTGGCCACGGTCATGTTCCGCAGCATCGAACGGCCCACGTAGGCCACCTTGCGGCCGTGCCGGACCGCGGCGTTCATCACCTGCTGCACCCGGTGCACGTGGGACGCGAAGCACGCCACGATCAGCTTCTGCTCCGCATTCGCGAACACCCGCTCCAGGGCGGGCTCGATGTCCCGCTCGTGGGTCGTGAACCCCGGCGTCTCCGCGTTGGTGGAGTCAGGCATGAACAGGTCCAGGCCCTCCTCGCCCAGCCGGGCGAAGCCCCGCAGGTCGGTCAGCCGGCCGTCGAGCGGAAGCTGGTCCATCTTGAAGTCGCCGGTGTGCAGGACGGTGCCGGCCTTCGTCCGGAGGACGACGGCGAGCGCGTCGGGGATCGAGTGGTTGACCGCCATGAACTCCAGATCGAACTCACCGACGGTGAGCCGGTCGCCCTCCGCAACCTCGCGCAGGTCGACGTTGCGGATCCGGTGCTCGCGCAGCTTCTCCCGGACCAGCGCGAGGGTGAGCCGCGAGCCGAGCACGGGGATGTCGTTGCGGCGGCGCAGCAGGTAGGGCACCGCGCCGATGTGGTCCTCGTGGCCGTGGGTGAGCACGAGCGCACGCACCTCGTCCAGCCGGTCCTCGACCAGATTCAGGCCGGGGAGGATGAGGTCGACGCCAGGGTGGTCGTCGGAAGGGAACAACACGCCGCAGTCGATGAACATCAACTCGCCGTTGATCTCGTAGGAGCTCATGTTCCGACCGATGTCACCGTGTCCGCCCAGGGGGGTCACACGCAGCGTGTCACGGGCCAGCGGGGGTGGGGTCTTCAGGCTTTCTCGCACAGCCCCCAACCCTAGCCCGACCGGCCAACCCGCTCGGGAGCCCCGCCCGCGGATGGGTACAGTGACCACCGTGCTGGCCGATTCCGTACGCCTGGCCCTGCCCGCGGAGGCAGGGGCCATCGCCACCCTGCAGCGCAGGGCGTGGCAGCAGACCCTGCCCGCCGACCTGCTCGGTGAGGTGCTCGCCTCGGTCGACCTGGCCACGATGACCGAGAGCTGGGAGGCCGCGATCCTGCGTCCGCCGCTGGCCCAATTCCGCGTCCTGGTCGCCCTCGGCGACGAGCGGGTCGTCGGGTTCGCCGCGCTCGGCCCGTCCGACGACCCGGACGCAGAGGCGGGCCAGGACGCCCTGGTCGCCGAGTTCGTGGTGGACCCGCTCGCCCAGCGCAGCGGCCACGGGTCGCGCCTGCTCAACGCCTGCGTGGACACGCTCCGGGCGGATGGCTTCCACCGGGCGACCTGGTGGGTGCAATCGAATGACGATGTACTACGCCGCTTCCTCACCGAGGCCGGTTGGGACGCCGACGGAGCCCACACCGAGGTCGCGCTGGCCGAGGCCGGTCCGCGGCTGAAGCTGGTCCGGCTGCACACCGCGATCGACTGAGGCCCAACCGGGTCAGGAGAGGGTGAACGACAGCCCGGTGGCCATCGCCGCCACCGCCACGCCGCCCTCGGAGGGCGTCAGCGCGGTCAGCCGGACGCCCGCGGGCAGCTTCAGCGGGATCGGCTTGGCGAGGCGGTCCAGCTGTGCCTGGCTGAGCCTCGCCGAGGTGCCCTCCTGCTCGAGCCTGACCGCGGTCAACTCGATCGACGACCCGTCCTCCGAGAGCCGGGGAGCTGCGGTCACCCAGAGCGTGAACTGCTGGCTCCCGACCCGGGCGGTGTAGTTCAGTCTCAGCCGCCCGTCTCCTCCAGAGCTCGTCGGGACGCCCGAGATCAGCGCGAGGTCGCCGTAGGAGAGCACGCCCGTGCCGGTGATCCTGGCGAGCCGCACCTGGTCGCCCTCAAGGCTGATCCGCTCGGCATCCACGAAGACACCGGTGACGTGCACGCCCTTGCCCGATACGGTCAGCGGCACGCTGCCCGCACTGATCCGCGCGCTCGGCACCGCCCGGGTGAGGAAGGAAAGGCTGAACGGGAACCCTCCGATCGTCACCTCCGGCTTCTGCCCGACCCCCAGCCGGGTCTGGATGACGGCCGCGACCTGGTCCTCGGCCCGGCCCCGCGCCCAGTTGTCAGCCGCCCATCCACCCAGGCCGACCACGACCAGGACGATGCCGAAGGTGACCAGGCGACGCACCTCAGAGTCCGAGCAGGGTGTCGATACCGATGGTCAGGCCGGGAAGCCCGGGGACGGCCCGGATCGCGGCCAGGACGCCGGGCATGAACCCCACCCGGTCGAGCGAGTCGTGGCGGATGGTCAGCGTCTCGCCCTCGGCGCCGAACAGCACCTCCTGGTGGGCGACCAGCCCGCGCAGCCGGACGCCGTGCACGTGGATACCGCCGACCTCCGCGCCCCGGGCACCGGGCAGGCCGGTCGAGGTCGCGTCGGGAACCGGCCCGAGGCCCGCCTCTGCTCGCGCGGCGGCGATCCGTGAGGCCGTCGCCTGCGCGGTGCCGGAGGGCGCGTCCACCTTGTTCGGGTGGTGCAGCTCGATGATCTCGGCCGACTCGAAGAACCGCGCGGCCTGCTCGGCGAAGTGCATCATCAGCACCGCACCGATCGAGAAGTTCGGAGCGATCAGCACTCCGACACCGGGGTTCGCGTCCACCAGCTCGCGGACGCGGGCCCGACGCTCCTCGGTGAAGCCGGTGGTGCCGACCACGACGTGGATGCCGCGGCGGGTGCACCACTCGATGTTGTCCAGGACGGCGTCCGGCACGGTGAAGTCGACCACCACCTCCGCGGACTCGACAGCGCTGCGGTCATCGCCCGCGTCCACCGCCGCGACCAGCTCGAGATCGTCGGCCGCCTCGACCGCGCGACAGACTTCCACGCCCATCCGGCCCCTGGCCCCGAACACCGCAACCCGCATGCTGCCCCTTCCGTCGTCCGCCCATCCTAGGCTGCACAGAACGACGAAACCGGCGCCCCGCGGGTGCGGGGCGCCGGTTGCGAAAGCAGGCGATCAGGCCTCGGCGGGAGCCGCCTCCTTGGCCGCGGCCTCCTCGACGACCGGAATCAGCGAAAGCTTGCCCTTCTCGTCGATCTCGGAGATCTCCACCTGGATCTTCTGGCCGACGCTGACCACGTCCTCCACGTTCTCCACGCGCGCACCGCCGGCGAGCGGACGCAGCTTGGAGATGTGCAGCAGGCCGTCCTTGCCGGGCAGCAGCGAGATGAACGCGCCGAACGGCATGATCTTGACCACGGTGCCCAGGTACCGCTCGCCCTTCTCCGGCATCGTCGGGTTGGCGATGGCGTTGATCAGGGTGCGCGCGGCCTCCGCGGCCTCACCGTTGTCGGCACCGATGTAGATGGTGCCGTCGTCCTCGATCGAGATGTTCGCGCCGGTGTCGTCCTGGATCTGGTTGATCATCTTGCCCTTGGGCCCGATCACCTCGCCGATCTTGTCGACCGGGATCCGGATCGTGATGATCCGCGGAGCGTAGGGGCTCATCTCGTCCGGGGTGTCGATCGCCTCGGCCATGACGTCCAGCAGCGTGGTACGGGCCTCCTTGGCCTGCGCCAGCGCACCGGCCAGAACCTCGGACGGGATCCCGTCGAGCTTCGTGTCCAGCTGCAGAGCGGTCACGAAGTCCCTCGTGCCGGCCACCTTGAAGTCCATGTCACCGAGGGCGTCCTCCGCACCGAGGATGTCGGTCAGCGCGACATACCGGGTCTCGCCGTCGATCTCCTCGCTCATCAGGCCCATGGCGATGCCCGCCACCGGCGCCTTCAGCGGCACGCCGGCGTTCAGCAGGGCGAGGCTGGAGGCACACACCGAGCCCATCGAGGTGGAGCCGTTCGAGCCCAGCGCCTCCGACACCTGACGGATCGCGTAGGGGAACTCGTCCCGCTTCGGCAGCACCGGCACCAGCGCACGCTCGGCGAGGGCACCGTGACCGATCTCGCGCCGCTTCGGCGAACCGACCCGGCCGGTCTCACCGGTGGAGTACGGCGGGAAGTTGTAGTTGTGCATGTACCGCTTCGTCGTCTCCGGCGAGAGCGTGTCCAGCTTCTGCTCCATGTCGAGCATGTTCAGCGTGCTGACTCCCAGGATCTGGGTCTCGCCACGCTGGAACAGGGCCGAGCCGTGCACCCGCGGAAGCACGCCCACCTCGGCCGACAGCGTGCGGATGTCCCGCACCCCACGACCGTCGATGCGGACCTGCTCGGTGAGCGTCTTGTGCCGCACGATCTTCTTGGTCAGCGCGTAGAAAGCCCCGCTGATCTCCTTCTCCCGCTCGGGGAACTGACCGTCGAGCTCTGCGTGCAGGGCGGCCTTCAGCTCCTCGGTCGAGGTCTCGCGCTCGGCCTTGCCTGCGATGCTCATGACCGCCTTGAGCCGGTCGGTGCCGGCGGCCTCGACCGCTGCGAACACGTCGGGCTGGTACTCCAGGAACACCGGGAACTGGGAGACCGGCTTGGGCAGCATCGCGGCCAGTTCGGCCTGGGCGTCGCACAGGGCCTTGATGAACGGCTTGGCCGCCTCCATGCCCTGCGCCACGACCTCCTCGGTCGGAGCGGTGCGGCCGGAGCGAACCAGGTCCCAGGTCGCGTCGGTCGACTCGGCCTCGACCATCATGATCGCGACGTCGCCGTCCGGAAGGACCCGACCGGCGATGGCCATCTCGAAGGTGGCGTCCGCCGACTGCTCGACGGTCGGGAAGCCGACCCACTTGTCACCGATCAGGGCGATCCGAAGACCGCCGACCGGGCCGGAGAACGGCAGGCCCGCCAGGGTGGTCGACGCCGAGCCGGCGTTGATCGCCAGCACGTCGTAGCGCACGTTCGGGTTCAGCGCCATCACGGTGATGACGACCTGGACCTCGTTGCGCAGCCCCTTCACGAAGCAGGGACGCAGCGGACGGTCGGTCAGGCGGGCGGCGAGGATCGCACCCTCGGAGGGGCGCCCCTCGCGACGGAAGAAGGAGCCGGGGATGCGGCCGGCGGCGTACATCCGCTCCTCCACGTCCACGGTCAGCGGGAAGAAGTCGACGGCGTCACGCGGGTTCTTGGCCGCAGTGGTCGCCGAGAGCAACATGGTGTCGCCGTCAAGGTAGACGGCAGCCGAGCCGTTGGCCTGCTTGGCCAGCAGCCCCGACTCGAACCGGACGACGTGCGTGCCCAGCGGGCCGTTGTCGATCACGGCCTCGGTGTAGCGAAGGTCAGGACCTTCCATTTGGGGTTCCTTTCGGGTTTTCGCCCCGCCCCGACCCCGTCCGGTCTTCGATCGAGGCTCGCGGGAGGCCGCCTCATGCGGCTGCCCGAAAGTCACTACCGAGGACCAAACCAGGTGGTGTGGGGCTCTCTTGTGGAGTTGTATGCACGACCAGCCGGTGACGGGTTCCCCGTCACCGGCTGGTCGTCAGGCTGAAGTCACCGACGCAGGCCGAGGCGTGCGATCAGCGAACGGTAATGCTCGATGTCCTGCTTGGCAACATAGTTGAGCAGGCGGCGGCGCTGGCCGACCAGAAGCATCAGGCCACGACGGCTGTGGTGGTCGCCCTTGTGCTCCTTGAGGTGCTCGGTGAGGTGGGCGATCCGCTTGGTGAGCAGTGCAATCTGAACGTCCGGCGAACCGGTGTCTCCCGGGGCGATCGCGTACTCTTCGATGATCTTCTTCTTGGTGTCAGCGTCCATCTACCGCTGCTCTCCTCTCGGTTTCCCGTTGCGCGGCGCTCCCCTGCCCGGTGGGCACGATGTCGAGATCGAGGATCGTCGGGAGCTCTTGGGCGTCCGCGGCCGTCGTGACGGCTCTCTGAGTCTACCGGAGCGGGCGACTCCCGGCGAATCCGTCGCGACTAGGCGCGAGGCCGCTCGGGACTGTGCGTCCAGTCGTACTTCTTGCCACTACGCTACCGACCGTTCGGTTTCCACAGATCTGGAAGGACTGTCAACGAAGATGCAGATCGGGATCCCCAGGGAGACTCTCGCGGGAGAGACCCGGGTAGCGGCGACACCCAAGACCGTGACCCAACTGATGAAGCTCGGCCACAGCGTGGTCGTCGAGGCCGGAGCGGGCACGAAGTCGTCCTACCCGGACGCGGAGTACGCGGCCGCCGGCGCGGCGATCGTCGACGCTGCCGGAGCGTGGAGTTCCCCTGTGGTGGCGAAGATCAACGCCCCAACCACGGCCGAGATCGCCCTGCTCGCGGACGGCGCGACGCTGATCTCGCAGATCGCCCCCGGCCGGAGCCCCGAACTGCTCGCCGAGCTCGGCAAGCGGAAGATCACAGTCCTGGCCATGGACGCGGTGCCCCGCATCTCCCGGGCCCAGGCACTCGACGTGCTCTCCTCGATGGCGAACATCGCCGGCTACCGCGCCGTGATCGAGGCTGCCAACGAGTTCGGCTCGCTGTTCACCGGCCAGGTGACCGCCGCGGGCAAGGTGCCACCGGCCACCGTCTTCATCTCCGGTGCGGGCGTGGCCGGACTGGCCGCCATCGGGACGGCGAAGTCCCTCGGAGCGATCGTGCGCGCCACCGACCTGCGGGCCGAGGTCGCCGAGCAGGTCGAGTCGATGGGCGGGCAGTTCGTCGCCGTCCAGGCCGAAGCGCAGAAGTCCTCCGACGGCTACGCCAAGGAGGCGTCGGCCGACTACGCCGATGCCGCGGCCAGGATGTACGCCGAGCAGTGCAAGGAGGTGGACATCATCATCACCACCGCGCTGATCCCCGGACGGCCGGCCCCGCGACTGATCACCGCGGACATGGTGGCGACCATGAAGCCCGGCTCGGTGATCGTGGACATGGCCGCCTCGAACGGCGGCAACGTCGAGGGATCTGTGGCCGACCAGCTGGTCGTCACCGCCAACGGTGTGAAGATCATCGGCTACACCGACCTCGCCGGACGGCTGCCCACGCAGGCGTCCCAGCTCTACGGCACGAACGTGGTGAACCTGTTCAAGCTGCTCACGCCGGAGAAGGACGGCGCGGTCAGCCTCGACCTCGACGATGTCGTGCTGCGCGGCATGACCGTGCAGAAGGACGGCGAGTCGATGTGGCCACCGCCACCGGTGCAGGTCTCGGCCGCGCCGTCCACGGCCGTCGCGACCGTCCCCGCGGAGGATCCGGCGGTCGTCGCCGCCCGTGAAGTGGCTCTCGCGAAGACCCGGACGCAGCGCCGGATCACCTCCTCCGTGATCGCCGCGGCGCTGGTCGTCCTCGCCGTCACCTTCTCGCCGGCCAGTTTCGTCGGCGCATTCACGGTGTTCGCCCTGGCCGTCGTGGTCGGGTTCTACGTGATCAGCGGCGTCTCGCATTCGCTGCACACGCCGCTGATGGCCCAGACCAACGCCATCTCGGGGATCATCCTGGTCGGCGCGCTGCTGCAGTTGGGTTCGACCAACGTCGCCGTGCTCGTGATGTCGTTCATCGCCGCGACGATCGCGTCGATCAACATCTTCGGTGGCTTCCTGGTCTCCTACCGAATGCTCGGCATGTTCAGGAAGGAGTCCTGACATGTTGCTGCACTTCATCGACGGGCTGTACATCATCGCCGGCGTCCTGTTCATCCTGTCGCTGGCAGGACTGTCCAAGCAGACCACCGCACGCCTGGGAAACATCGCCGGCATGATCGGCATGGTGCTCGCGCTGCTCGCAACGATCACCCACTCCGTGGCGATGTCCGCGGGCATGAGCAGCGACGGCAGCTGGCTGCCGGTTTCTGAGATCCATCGACAGTCGCCGCTGATCACTCTCGGCCTGATCGTTGCGGTGCTGGCCATCGGAGCGGCGATCGGCACCCCGGTCGCCCGCAAGGTCGAGATGACCCAGATGCCGGAACTGATCGCGGCTTTCCACTCCTTCGTGGGCATGGCGGCCGTGCTGGTCGGCTTCAACTCCTTCGCGGCCCCCGAGGGTGCTGTCGATTCCGTCCACATGGTCGAGGTGGCCCTCGGCGTCCTGATCGGCGCCTACACCTTCACCGGCTCGGTCATCGCCTACCTGAAGCTCTCCGCGAAGATGAGCTCGAAGCCGCTCGTCCTGCCGGGTCGCAACCTGCTCAACCTGTTCGGGTTCGTCCTCTTCTTCGCCCTGATGATCTGGTTCGTCGTGGCCGGAGCGAGCAACCCCGTCCTCGGCTGGACGTTGATCATCGCCATCGCGGTGATCGGCTTCGCCCTCGGCCTGCACATGGTTGCGGCCATTGGCGGCGGCGACATGCCGGTCGTGGTGTCGATGCTCAACTCGTACTCGGGCTGGGCCGCGGCAGCCGCTGGCTTCATGCTCGACAACAGCCTGCTGATCATCACCGGCTCCCTGGTCGGCTCCTCCGGTGCGATCCTGAGCTACATCATGTGCCGGGCGATGAACCGCTCGTTCATCTCCGTCATCCTCGGCGGCTTCGGCAGCGACGGCACCCCGGTGACCGCGGGTGAGACCGACTACGGCGAGCACCGCGAGATCGACGCCGCCGGCGCGGCGGACATGCTCTGGAACGCCAAGAGCGTGATCATCACTCCGGGCTACGGCATGGCGGTGGCCAAGGCCCAGTACCCGGTGGCCGACCTGACCACGAAGCTGCGGGCACACGGTGTGAACGTGCGTTTCGGCGTGCACCCGGTCGCCGGTCGCCTGCCCGGGCACATGAACGTGCTGTTGGCCGAGGCGAACGTCCCTTACGACATCGTGCTGGAGATGGACGAGATCAACGACGACTTCGACGACACCGACGTCGTGCTCGTGATCGGCGCCAACGACACCGTGAACCCCTCCGCGCTGGACGACCCGAACTCCCCCATCGCCGGCATGCCGGTGCTGGAGGTCTGGAAGGCCGCCGACGTGATCGTGTTCAAGCGCTCGATGGCGACCGGCTACGCCGGCGTCCAGAACCCGCTGTTCTTCAAGGAGAACACGCAGATGCTGTTCGGCGACGCCAAGCAGCGCGTCGAGGACATCATCCACGCTCTCGGCTAGGGCGGGTCTCCCAAGGCCTGCGGCGGGGGCGTGACTGCTCGCAGGGCGGCGAGACGACCGGTCGGCCAGACCGACGAGCAACGGGGCCGGGCAGCACTGCTGCCCGGCCCCGTTGCGGTCAGCCATCCGGTGCGGGACTACCCGCCCATCTCCACGACGTCCTTGTCGGCAGGGGCCTTGATGCTCACCGGCTCGTTGTAGTGGCCCATCACGCCACTCATCTTCATCGGCACGTCATCGTCGCCCGCCTTCGCCGGCACGTCCATCGCCACCTTGCGAACCAGACCGGCATCGTCGATCCAGACGTCGTAGTCGAAGTCCGCGTCCGCGACGCTCGCGGAGGATCCCGAGATCTTCGACAACCCGGCGGCGTCCACCGTGATCCGGTAGTGGTGGGTGGCGACGCCGTCGACGGTCTCGTCACCGACCGCCTCGATCTTCTTCATGGCGCTGCGGGCCTTCTCCATTCCCGCGGTGATGTCGGCGGAGTCGGTGGCGCCCTCGTACTGCGCCATCTTGTCCTTCGGCACCTTCATCCACTTCGTGCCCGCAGCGCCCAGCTGGAGGTACATGGCGCCGTCGACCTTGAGGGTCTTCATGGTGCCCGTGCCACCCATGTTGATGTCCATGGACATGTCGATGCTGGACCGGTCGCTCTGGTCGACGACACCCTTGAACGTCATCGTGGTGGGTGTGCCGGCCACTGCCGTCTCCAGGCTCATCTCGATGGTGTAGGTCTTCACCTCCTTGTGCGCGGCCATCACCTTGTCCATGAAGGCACTGACGTCGTCACCGGCGGGGGCGGCCTGGGTGGCCGGCGCTGCCGTGCTCGAAGAGGCCGGTTCCTGCGCGCCCGGAGCGGTCGCCGGTGGGGCGCCCTGGCTGCAGCCCGCAAGCAGGCCGAGACCGGCGGTCAGAGCGGCCAGGATCAGTCTTGTGGTCATACTCCCTCCTGTGATGTAGCTGTGATTCAGAGATAGCACCTCGGCCGATCGGCCGCTGCCAGAGCCCCGGATCGTCACCAGGTTGTGAACTCCGCCCCCGGATCCGGCAGGCAAGACGCCTCGACGCCGGTTTGCCCCACCGGTCACACTGGGGGCCAGGGAGCGCCCGACCATGACGGAGGATGCATGCTCGAAGACCCGATCACCGTGCGACTGTGTCGCGCCGAGGACCTGCCCGCGCTGCACGCCCGGGAACTGCATCCCTCGGCACGGGTTGCCCAGAAGCACTTCGATCGGCAGGCGGGAGGCAACTACTTCTTCGCTGTGGCCTGGCGGGGGGAGGAGCCTCTGGGCTCCGGCGTGCTCGAGTGCGACCCCGACCGCGACCTGTGCCCAGAGCTGAAGAACCTGTGGGTCTACCCGGAGAGTCGGCGCCAGGGCGCCGCCAGGGCGCTGACCACCTTCCTCGAGCAGCAGGCAGCGGATCTGGGCTTTGTCGAGGTGTTCCTCAAGGTCAACCCGGAGAACGAGGCAGCGATCCCGATGTACATCGGCCTCGACTACTCCCCCACCGGCGACCACGCGGTGACCACCTACGAGTGGGTGGACGCCGACGGCGTGACCCACGACACCGCGCAGCGGGACGCGATCTACCGCAAGTCGCTGCTCACCCGTTGAGGACCGCTCGAGCGCGCCCCACGAGGGAGAACACGCCGACCCACCGACGCCGGCGGCCGGCGGCGCGCGATCGCGGCCCTACACCGGTTGGGTGATACCCAGGGCGGCCAGGTGGTCCCGATGCCCGCCGTAGGTGAGTTCCAGGGTCACCCCGCCGCGATCAGCATGGAAGTCGGCCAGGTGCACGGAGCCGAAGTGGATGCCGGCCGCGACCCGGCCCAGGTCACCGGCGTGCTGGCCACGGACCAGCACCACGGTGCCGTCCGCGAACTGCAACCCGCCGATGCTGCGAATCTGCGCCGAATGCAGGCCCCGCACGGGCACCTGGCGGCGGATCAGCCGGGTCAGGGCTGCGGAGAGGACCGCGGGGGAACTCACGCCGTACTCCGCGGCGACCCGCGCGCCGATCTCGGCCAGGTCGTCGACGTCGGACACAGCGAGATTGAGGCCGGCCGCGGCCGCGACCGGCTCGGGGTCATGGGCTAACCAGCGCCGGATCGGACCGAGCCCGAACATGACCCAATTGTGCCGCCCGAAGGCACTGCGTGGAAGAGCGACCTAGTGCCCGACCGCGAGCAGTTCGCGGCACCGGATCACGTCGTCGGTCATCTGGACGATCAGCTGGTCGATGTCGTCGAACCGCACCTGCCCCCGGATCCGGGCCACGAACTCCACCGAGATCGGGGCGTCGTACAGCTCCAGGTCGTCGCGGTCGAGGACATAGGACTCGACCCGCCGGGTCAGACCGTCGAAGGTGGGGTTGGTGCCCACCGAGATGGCCGAGGGCCAGCGCGGCAGCGGCGCGCCCTGCGGCAGCGCCTCGCCGTGGGCATCAAGGCCGTCGCGCCGGGTGACCCAGCCGGCGTAGACGCCGTCCGAGGGACAGGCGAGGTCGGCCGGCACCGGCAGGTTCGCCGTCGGGAAGCCGAGCGCGCGCCCGCGGCGATCGCCGTGCGTGACCACCCCGCGGAAGCAGAACAGGCGGCCGAGGTGCTGCGCCGCGTGCGCGACGTCGCCCGCGGCCAGCGCCTCGCGGATCCGGGTCGAGCAGGTCTCCTCGTCACCGAAGCGCACCAGCGGGAGCCCGTCCACGTCGAAACGGCCCGCCGCGAGCTCGCGCAGGGTGGCGAGGTTCCCGGCCGCACCGTGGCCGAACCGGAAGTTCTCCCCCACCACGATCACGGCGGGATCCAGCGGCAGCAGCACCTTCTCCACGAACTCCGCCGGCGACCAGGTCGCGAACTCCGGGGTGAAGTCGATCACCTCGACCCGGTCCGCCCCGGCTGCGGTGAGCAGCTCGATGCGACCCTCCAGCGAGGTGAGCAGCAGCGGCCCCGTCCCGGGCCGCAGCACCGACACCGGATGCGGCCAGAACGTGACCACGACGAGGGGCAACTCGGGATGGCGACGCCGGGCCTCGGCGAGCACCTCACGGTGCCCGGGGTGGACCCCGTCGAAGTTGCCGATCACGACCGTTGCTGAACTCACGTCTGCCTTCCCGGCTCTTGCCTCTCGTACACCGGATCGAACCCTAGCAAGACGCGGGCGCGAGGACCGCCACCGGGTGTGCCAGACCGTCCGGGTCCGGTCGGTACAGGGCAAGCATCTCCCCGCCCCGAAGCAGCGCGGTGGGATCGGCGGGCAGCGCCAGTTCGAGCGCCCGCCCGTAGCCGACGTCGCGGGCCTGCGCCTCGGTCACCTCGGCCACCGCGAACGACCGGCGCGCCACCTCGGCGAGGCCGAGCAGCGGCGGCGCTGCGTCGCCGGCCAGGCCGCCGGCGTCCAGGCTCACCAGCGACAGGTCGAAGCCGCCCACCCGGGTGCGCCGCAGCGCGGTCAGGTGCCCGCCGGTGCCCAGGCGGCGGCCGAGATCGCGGGCCAGCGCGCGGATGTAGGTGCCAGAGGAGCAGTCCACCTGGACGTCGAGGACGAGCAGCGGGCCCTCGGTCGCCACGCCGCCGATCCAGCCGAAGGCCGCCGACTCTCGCACCGCAGTCACCTCGAAGCGGCTCACCGTGACCTCGCGGGCCTTCAGTTCCACCTGCTCACCGGCCCGGACGCGCGCGTAGGCGCGCTTGCCGTCGACCTTGATCGCCGACACCGAGGAGGGAACCTGGCTGATCAGACCAGTGAACTCACCGAGTGCGGCTCGTACGTCGGCCTCGCCCACGCCCGCGGCCCCCCGCCATTCGACGAGCTCCCCTTCGGCGTCGTCGGTCACGGTCGAGGCACCGAGCGCGATGGTGGCCTCGTAGGTCTTGTCGTGCCCGGCGAGGTGCCCGAGCAACCGGGTAGCCCGGTTGACGCCGACCAGCAGGACGCCGGTAGCCATCGGGTCGAGCGTGCCGGCGTGACCCACCTTGCGGGTCCCGAGCAGCCGTCGGACCCGCGCGACGACCTGGTGCGACGTCCAGCCGGCGGGCTTGTCGACGACGACCAGGCCGGAGCCGTCAGTCACCGTCGTCGCGGTCGTCGTCGTCCTCGGGCCTGCGGTAGGGGTCGGCGTCGCCGGCGTAGCTGGCACCCTGCGCCTGGGCCGCGACGGCGGCGTCCAGCTCGCGGGCCCGGGCAAGGGCCTCCTCGATGTGCGCGGCCTCCTCCTCCACCGCGTCCAGGACGAAGGTGAGCGTCGGCGTGAACTTCAGCCCCAGCTGCTTACCCACCGTGGAGCGGAGCAGACCAGTCGCCGAATGCAGCGCGATCGCCGACGCGGCGCGGGCGTCCGCGTCGCCGAGCACGGTGTAGAAGACCGTAGCCTCTCGGCCGTCGCCGGTGATCCGAACGTCGGTCACGGTCACAAAACCCAGCCGGGGGTCCTTGATCCGTCGCTCCAGCATCTGGGCGATGATCACCTTGATCTGCTCGGCCACCTTGGCGAAACGCGGGCCACTCATGGTTCATCCTCTCGGGAATTGAGCCGGACGCGGACCCGGGCCGGGTCCGCGTCCGCACACATGCGGATCAGTCGCGCGGCTTCTCCACCATCTCGAAGGTCTCGATGATGTCGCCGATCCGGATGTCGGAGAAGTTGGACAGCGTCATGCCGCACTCGAAGCCCTCGCGGACCTCGGTGGCGTCGTCCTTCTCGCGACGCAGGGACGCGACGCTGGTCTCCGCGACCACGACCCCGTCCCGCAACAGGCGCGCCTTGGCGTTGCGCCGGATGTTGCCGTCGATCACCATGCAGCCCGCGATCACGCCGAACTTGGAGGACCGGAAGATCTCCCGGATCTCCGCCTGGCCGCGGACCTTCTCCTCGAAGATCGGCTTCAGCATGCCCTTCAGGGCCGCCTCGACCTCGTCGATCGCCGCGTAGATCACCGAGTAGTACCGGATGTCGACACCCTCGGCGTCGGCCAGCTGCGTGGCCTTGCCCTGCGGACGGACGTTGAAGCCGATGATCACCGCATCGGAGGCCGCAGCCAGCGACACGTTGGTCTCGGTGATCGCGCCGACGCCGCGGTCGAGGATCCGCAGGTCGACCTCGTCGCCCACGTCGATCTGCAGCAGCGCGTCCTCCAGGGCCTCCACGGCACCGGCCGAGTCGCCCTTGAGGATGAGCCGCAGCTCCTGGGTCTCGCCCTTCGCGAGCTGCTCGAACAGCTGGTCGAGCGTCTTGCGCCGGGTGGACTTGGCGAGCAGGGCCGCCCGCTGCCGGGCCTCCCGCTTCTCGGCGATCTGGCGGGCCATCCGGTCGTCCTCGACGACCAGGAAGTTGTCACCCGCTCCGGGCAGCGACGTGAGCCCGAGCACCTGCACCGGCATGGACGGCGGTGCCGCGTCCACGGTCTCGCCCTGGTCGTTGATCAGGGCGCGGACGCGGCCGTAGGCCGGGCCGGCCACGATCGAGTCACCGGTGTGCAGCGTGCCGCGGTGCACCAGGACGGTGGCCACCGGGCCACGACCGCGGTCGAGGTGAGCCTCGATCGCGACGCCCTGGGCCGGCATGTCCGGGTTCGCCCGCAGGTCGAGGGACGCGTCGGCGGTCAGCACGATCGCCTCGAGCAGCTCGTCCAGGCCCAGCCTGGCGGTGGCGGACACGTCGACGAACATGGTGTCGCCGCCGTACTCCTCCGGCACCAGGCCGTACTCGGTGAGCTGGCCGCGGACCTTGACCGGGTCGGCCGCCTCCTTGTCGATCTTGTTCACCGCCACCACGATCGGCACGTCGGCCGCCCTGGCGTGGTTCAGCGCCTCGATCGTCTGCGGCATCACGCCGTCGTCGGCAGCCACCACCAGGACGGCAATGTCGGTCGACTTCGCACCACGGGCACGCATGGCGGTGAACGCCTCGTGACCCGGGGTGTCGATGAACGTGATCTTCCGCTCCTGGCCGTCCACCTCGGTGGTGACCTGGTAGGCGCCGATCGCCTGGGTGATGCCGCCGGCCTCGCCGGCCACCACATTGGTGTGGCGCAGCGCGTCCAGCAGCTTCGTCTTGCCGTGGTCGACGTGGCCCATCACGGTGACCGCCGGCGGACGCGGGGCGAGGTCCTCCTCGCCGCCCTCGTTCTCGCCGAACTCGATGTCGAAGCTCTCCAACAGCTCGCGGTCCTCGTCCTCGGGCGAGACGACCTCGATGTTGTAGTTCAGCTCGGCACCCAACACCTGCAGGGTGTCGTCCGCCACCGACTGGGTGGCATTGACCATCTCGCCCAGGTTGAACAGCACCTGCACCAGCGTCGCCGGCTCGACGCCGATCTTCTCGGCAAGGTCGGTCAGGGACGCGCCGCGACGCAGCCGGACGGTCTGCCCGTCGCCCTGGCGGACGCGCACGCCGCCAATGCTCGGGGCCTCCATCTGGTCGAATTCCTGGCGCCGCTGCTTCTTGGACTTCCGGCCCCGCTTGGTCGGACCTCCAGGACGCCCGAACGCACCCTGGGTGCCGGAGCCACCGCGGCCACCGCGGCCGCCACGACCGCCGCCACCGGGAGGACCACCGGCCCCGGGCGGGCCACCGATGCCGCCGCGACCAGGCGCGCCGCCGGGACGACCGCCCCGTGCGCCTGCACCCGTGCCGGGACGTCCGGCGCCGCGGGCACCGCCACCGAGCCCGCTCGGCGCGGTCTTCGGCATCATGGCCGGGTTCGGTCGCGGCATGCCCGCGACACCGCCACCCGGACGGGGCATCCGGTCACCGCCCGGACGCGGGGCGCCCTGGCGGTCGGAGTACGGACGATCGCCCGGGCGACCCGGGCCGGCGCCCTCCGGACGCGGGCGCTGCACACCCATCCCCTGGCGCGAGGCGAAGGGGTTGTTGCCCGGACGCGGCGCGCCGGGCTTGCGGGCGCCCTGGCCGGGCAGCCCTCCGGTACCGCCGGGACGCGGCACCGGGCGTGGACGCGCGGCGTCCGCAGGGGATCCCTGCGGACGGGCCTGCGGCGCCGGAGTCGCGGGGCGCGGGGCGGGAGCCGGCCGCGGGGCCGACGCAGCCGGAGCCTCGGGTGCAGCCGGAGCCTCGGGTGCAGCCGGAGCCTCGGGTGCAGCCGGAGCCTGGGCCGGGCGGGCCGCCGGCGCGGGCGCAACCGGGGCGGGCGCAGCGGGGGCGGGCGCGACCGGAGCTTCAGCCTTGGGCGCGGGCGCTTCCGCGACGACGGGCTGGGCCGGGGCGCTGGCCGCCGGGGCCGGGCGTGCCGGAGCGGGGGCGGGCGCGGGAGTTGCCGCGGGCTTCGCGGGGGCCGGCTGGGCCGGCGCGGACGTGGACGCAGCCGCCTTTTCCTTCAGGCGACGGACGACCGGCGCCTCGATCGTCGACGAGGCGGACCGGACGAATTCCCCCATGTCGTTGAGGGTCTGCAGAAGTTCCTTGCTTTCGAGTCCGAGCTCCTTGGCGAGCTCGTAGACGCGGACCTTGGCCACTACTCTCCTTCAGGTCCGCGCGGGCGCGTGGACCAGCTAGTTCTGTTCAGTGCTCATTGCGATGTACTCATCGAGTGGTCATGAGCGTTAGCCCACTTTCTGGTTGTGCTCGCCACTGTGGCGAACGCGCGGGGACTAGCTTATCCCTGTGCGGTGGATTCACCTAAGTGAGGCCCTCCGCTGCGAGCAGCGTTGCGACCTGCTCTCCGTCCACCACCCTGCGCAACGCCCGACCGACCGCCCGCCGCTTCACCACCGCCGCACCGCACCCGGGATGGAGGTAGCAGCCGCGTCCGGGAAGCACCTGGCGCCGGTCGACCCTGACCGCACCGGCGGCCGTGTCCCAGACCAGCCGGACCAGGTCCGGTTTGGCAGCGGGACGCCGGCAGCCGATGCAGGTACGCACGGGGATCACGGCCAGGAAGTCTATTCGCGCCGGTCGATCCACAGCGAACGCCGAGCCGGGGGTGAGTGCCACCGGGTCGCAGCCCCGAACTCACAGCCAACCCACAGACCGGGCCGACCGCGAGCACAGCCGGGTCCGGTCTCGTAGCGTGCGCAGGACTACGGACAGGAGCGGAATGAGCACCAGGACCACCATCGCGATCGGCGTCGGCGCGGGCATCCTCGCGATCGGCGCCGCGGTCGGCGTGGGCGCGCTCGCGGCGAACCTCGCGGGCGGACAGGACACCCAGCAGCAGGCCGGCTACGGCCAGGGTGGCCCTGGCGGCGACAGGGACGGCACCAGGCAGGGCCGGGGCGGTGTGGACACCACCCAGCTCGCCAGCGAGCTCGCCAGCAGGCTCGGGGTCGACCAGGCGAAGGTGGAGACGGCACTGAAGGAGGTCATGGCGGCCAGTCGCGCCTCCGGGCCGGCTTCGGGCCAGCCGAGCGGCGCGCCCACCGGCCAACCGAGCGGAAACCCCGCCGGCAGCCAGAACGGCCGCGGCGGCCAGTTCCTGCAGACCCTCGCGCAAGGTCTGGCCGACAAGCTCGGGCTCGACGAGGCGAAGGTGCTCGCCGCGCTCCAGGAGGTGTGGCAGGACCAGGGCGGCCCCGGCGGCGGGTGGGCGTCCGGGCAGCCGACCCAGAAGTAGATTCCCTGCCCGGGCACCCTGCGTGGCGGGATCCCCGCACGCCCTGGTGCCGACGAAGGTCCCCGGCCGGGCCGGGGACGGCGTCGGACTACTGCTCGGCGGTGTCGGAGCGGATGTCGATCCGCCAGCCGGTGAGCCGGGCGGCGAGCCGGGCGTTCTGACCCTCACGGCCGATCGCCAGCGAGAGCTGGTAGTCCGGCACGATCACCCTGGCCGCGCGGGCGGTGGCGTCGGTCACGGTGACTGATGCCACCTTGGCCGGACTCAGCGCCTGCGCAACGAACACCTTCGGGTCGTCGGAGTAGTCGATGATGTCGATCTTCTCCTCGTTCAGCTCGTGCATCACCGCACGCACCCGCTGGCCCATCGGACCGATACAGGCCCCCTTCGCCGACACGTCCGGGTTGTGGCTGACCACCGCGATCTTCGAACGGTGCCCGGCCTCGCGGGCGATCGCCTTGATCTCGACGATGCCGTGCTCGATCTCCGGCACCTCCATCCGGAACAGCTTCATGACGAGGTTGGGGTGGGTGCGCGAGACCACGACCTGCGGACCGTGCAGCTCACGGCGGACGCTGACCACGTACACCCGCAGCCGCTTGCCGTGGCTGTACTCCTCGCCGGGAACCTGCTCGGCCTGCGGCATGATCGCCTCGATGCTGCCCAGGTCGACCCGCACCGTGCGGGAGTCGCGGTCCTGCTGCACCACGCCCAGCACGATGTCACCCTCGACGCCGGCGAAGTGGCCGTACTTCTGCTCGTCCTCTGCTTCGCGGAGACGCTGGAAGATCACCTGCCGGGCGGTCGCCGCAGCCACGCGTCCGAACCCCTCCGGAGTGTGGTCGTACTCGCCGATCTTCTCCCCGGCCTCGTCCAGCTCCGGGGCGTAGACACTCACCTTCCCGGTACGCCGGTCGACATCGACGCGGGCTCCGGGAACCGCTCCGGGGGTCTTCTCGTAGGCGTTGAGCAGTGCCTCGGACAGTGCGTCGAGCAGCACGTCCATGCTGATTTCCTTGTCACGCTCCAGTTGCTTGAGCGCGCTCATATCGACGTCCACGTCACTCCTCCGCTTCTTCTTCGTCCTCGCCGGCGACCGGACGGTTCAACTCCACCTGCACCAGCGCCCGCTTCACCCCATCCAGCGGGATCCTCTGCGCGGTGCCGTCCACGTCCACATCGACCACATCATCGACCACGCCCAGCACCCGGCCGGTGAGCGTGCTCTCTGCGAGTGTGAACTCGACCAGGCGCCCGGTGTTGCGCCGGAAGTGCTTCGCTTCGGTGAGCGGGCGGCTCACGCCGCGGGAAGACACCTCCAGCGTGTACGGCCGGCCCTTCGTGATGTCCGCCGCGTCCAGCACGCCGGAGAGCTCACGGGTGGCCTCCGCGATCTGGTCCAGCGACGGGCCGTGCCCGTCGGGGCCGTCGCCGTCGAGGAAGATCCGCACCACCGACCGCTTGCCCGCCGCCATCACCTCGAGCCGGTCGACCTCGAGCCGGTGGGCCGCGGCCACCGGAGCGACCAGGGCCTCCATGTCGGTGGTGTTCATGGCCAGTCCTCGATCCGGTTGTGGGGATGCTGTTGTGTGCTGCGCGGGCGTTTGCCCGAGTCTACCCGGAATGCCCCGAAGAGCCCCGGGACGGCGACGCGCGCCGGGCCGACCGTCTCCTACCGGCCGGCCACGGCGACGAGGTAGTCGACGGCGTTCGCCAGTGGTACCTCGGTGCGCTCACCGCTGGCCCGGTCGCGCACCTCGACGAGGCCTTCGGCGAGGCCGCGACCCACCACGACCGAGGTCGGCATGCCCATGATTTCCGCGTCGGTGAACTTCACCCCGGGGCTGGCCTTGCGGTCGTCCAGCAGGACGCGGACGCCGCGGGCATCCAGCTCCTCGGCGAGCTTCGTGGCGGCGTCGAGGATTTCCTCGCCCTTGCCGGTGGCCAGCACCTGGACGTCGAACGGCGCCAGGGCGCGGGGCCAGGCCAGGCCGCGGTCGTCGCAGGTCGCCTCGGCCACGGCCGCCACCGCACGGGACACGCCCACGCCGTAGGAGCCCATGGTCACCGTGACCAGCTTGCCGTTCTCGTCCAGCACCTTCAGGCCGAGCGCGTCGGCGTACTTGCGGCCGAGCTGGAAGATGTGACCCATCTCGATGCCGCGGGCCAGGCTGAGCGGCCCGGAGCCGTCGGGGGCGGGGTCGCCGTCGCGAACCTCGGCCACGTCGAGGACGCCGTCGCTGGTGAAGTCACGCCCGCAGACCACGTCGACGGCGTGGGTGTCCACGACGTTGGCGCCGGTGATCCACGCCGTCCCCTGTACCACCCTCGGATCGGTCAGGTAGCGCACCTTCAGCGGCCCCTCGACGCCCAGGTAGGACCGGGCCGGCCCGCCGTCGAGCGCAGCGGGACCGATGTAACCCCTGACCAGGCCGGGATTGGCGGCGAAGTCCTCCTCGGTGACCGGGGTGGCCTCGGCGGGCGCGAGCGCCGCCTCGAGCCGCTTCGGATCGACCTCGCGGTCGCCGGGCAGCCCGACGACCAGCAGTTCGGACCTGCCGTCCGGCTGGACGAGCGTGAAGACGACGTTCTTCAGCGTGTCCGCTGCCGTCCAGGCACGGTCGGGGCGCGGGAACTGCGCGTTCGCGATGTCGACCAGCTCGACGATCGTTCCCGTGTTCGGGGTGTCCACGGTCCGGGCAGGGCCGATCCCGGACGCGTCCTGCGCGGGCGGAGCAGAGATCTGGACGGCCTCCACGTTGGCGGCGTACCCGGCGGGCGAGCGGACGAAGGTGTCCTCCCCGGTGGGCGAGACAGCCAGGAACTCCTCCGAGGCCGAGCCCCCCATTGCTCCGGACATCGCCTTCACGATCACGTATTCCAGGCCGAGCCGGTCGAAAATCCTGATGTAGGCCTGCCGGTGCGCCTGATAGGACGCCTCCAGCCCCGCGTCGTCCACGTCGAAGGAGTAGGAGTCCTTCATCACGAACTCGCGACCGCGGAGCAGGCCGGCGCGGGGCCGGGCCTCGTCGCGGTACTTGGTCTGGATCTGGTACAGCGACAGCGGCAGGTCCTTGTACGAGGAGTACAGGTCCTTCACCAGCAGGGTGAACATCTCCTCGTGGGTGGGCCCCAACAGGTAGTCGGCGCCCTTCCGGTCGGAGAGCCGGAACAGGGTGGCGCCGTACTCGGTCCAGCGGTTGGTCGCCTCGTAGGGCTCACGCGGGAGCAGCGCGGGGAACCGCACCTCCTGCGCGCCGATCGCGTCCATCTCCTCGCGCACGATCTGCTCCACCTGCTGCAGCACGCGCAGGCCCAGCGGTAGCCAGGAGTAGATGCCGGGGGCGGCACGGCGGATGTAGCCGGCGCGGACCAGCCAGCGGTGGCTGGGCACCTCGGCGTCGGCGGGGTCCTCGCGCAGGGTGCGGACGAACAGCTGGGAAAGGCGGGTGATCACCGGGCGATATTACCGACTCGGGTAGCCGTGCTCATCCCGGGCTCACGCGTGGCGCCAGTAGCCCTTCGTGATCACGGCCTCCGGCGGCAGCGCCCAGTGCTCGAGCAGCAGCGTCCGTGCGATCGGGACAACGGCGGACTCCGCGGCGACGAAGCCGAGCACGGAGCCCTCCGGACGGTCGCTCTCGCCCAGCGCGGCCAGGGTGTCGGCGAGGCTGTCGGCACCCCGGACCAGGACGGTCACGTGGGTGCCGGCGTCCGAGGGAAGCGGGACGAGTTCGTTCTCGGGGGCGACCTCGACGATCACCCGGGCAGGGGTGCCGGGGCGCCGGGAACGCAGGAACCGGGTGATCGCGGGGATGGCGGTCTCGTCGCCGGCCAGGAACCAGGCGTCCGGGTCGCCGGTGATCGCGTTGCTGCGCCGGGGCCCGGCCACGGCGACGCGTGAACCTGCCGGTGCCGTCGCCGCCCATTCGGAGCCCGGCCCGTCCCCGTGCACGACGAGGTCGAACTCGACCCAGCCGGCCACCGGGTCCGCGTTCAGGGGCGTGTACTCCCGGCTCGGCAACTCCCGCCACTCCTCCGGTGTCGCGGGCAGCGGGCCGTCCGCGGGGGCGAAGAAGAGCCGGACGTGGTCGTCGGCGCCCGGCGCGTGGAAGCCCCTCAGCCGGTCCCCTTCGAGGCGCACCCGCACGTAGCCTCGGGTGAGCCACTCCCTGGAGACGAGCTCCGCGGGTCGCAGGGCGGTGTCCAGGGGCACGGTCTCGAAGGCCGCGGGAGTGGTCAGGGTCATGGGGGTCCTTCGCTGGCGGAGTCGGGTGCTATTTAGGTTAGCTTCGCCTTACCAAAATCCACCAGCCGGTCTCGCGGTGCCGGGCAGCCCCGTCCGACCGCGCGGGGGCTGGCAGGATGACCGCGTGACCGAGACCCCGATCCCCGACGGCGCCCGGAGGGTCGCCGCGAAGCTGGCCGAACTGGGCCACCCGCACGACGTCGTGATGCTGCCGGTGACTGGCCGCACCGCCGCCGATGCCGCTACCGCGCTCGGCGTGGAACTGGGCCAGATCGCGAAGAGCATCGTGTTCCGCCGCAGGTCCGACGACAAGGCCGTTCTGGTGGTCACCTCCGGTGACTTGCGGGTGGACGAGAAGAAGGTGTCCGCGCTCGTCGGCGCACTCGGACGGGCGGACGCCGACTTCGTCAAGGCGTCCACGGGCTTCTCGATCGGCGGCGTCTCCCCGGTGGCACACAGGACCCCGCCGGTGATCGTCGTCGACCGGGAACTGTTCCGCTTCGGGCAGGTCTGGGCCGCGGCCGGCCATCCGCATGCGGTCTTCCCGCTCTCCCCCGACGAACTCGTCGCGCTCACCGGCGCCCCGGTCGAGGACGTCACCTGAGCGATCCGACAGGGTTCGGCACAACGGCCTAGAACAGGACCGTGGCGAACTCCCCCACCTGGTCGAATCCGACGCGCTCGTAGCAGCGGATCGCCCTGGTGTTGAAGTCATTCACGTAGAGGCACGCGGTCGGGTAGTCGGCCAGGACGTACTCGGTGACGCCGGCGACCGCCGCCTCGGACAACCCCCGGCCGCGCAGGGACGGGTCGAGCCAGACACCCTGGATCTGCGCCACCGGCCCGCTGCATGCGCCGATGTCGCTCTTGAAGACCACCCTGCCGTCCTGGACGATGCCGAAGGCGCGCCCCGCGTCGACCAGCCAGCGACAGTAGGCACGGTAGCTGCCGTCTCCGCCCACCAGCGGATCGGCGCCCACCTCCTCGGTGTACATCGCGACGGAAGCCGCGAAGTAGGACTCGAAGTCGGCCGGGGTGATCGGACGCACCCGGGTGTCGGCCGCGATCCTTGGCCCCTCGGTGATCGCCATCACGGGCTGGCGCGGACGCACCTCCCGCGTACGGCTGTACGCCTTGCCCCACCGCTCCCCCAGCGCCCGCCAGAACGGCAGCGTGAACCAGGACGGCCCCACGATCGACTGGAAGGTGCGGTACCGGCCGGCCGCCTCGACGAAGGCCGGCAGCGGCTCGGCGTCCGTCACCACCGGGACGAGGTTCGCTCCCACGTGCAGCAGTGCGGCGACATCGTCGCCCGGCCAGCCCCAGATCATGCCCGGCGAGCCGGGGTTGAGCACGCCAGCATCCAGGCGGGAGCCGACGAAGACGTTCGCGACCGGGTCCGCAGCGACCAGCCGCCGGGCCGTGGCGGCGTCCCAGCTGGTCAGGATCCGGGCGGACACGGGCTAGCCCACGGAGACTTCGACAGGGCCGGATTCGCCCACCGGCAGCTCGGCCGCGAGCCGGTTGGCCTCCTCGATCAGGGTCGCGACGATCTCGGACTCCGGGACCGTCTTGATCACCTCGCCCCTCACGAAGATCTGGCCCTTCCCATTCCCGGACGCCACCCCGAGGTCGGCCTCGCGCGCCTCGCCCGGCCCGTTCACCACGCACCCCATCACGGCGACCCGCAGTGGCACCTCCATGCCCTGCAGTCCTTCGGTGACCTCGTCGGCGAGCTTGTAGACATCCACCTGGGCGCGTCCGCACGACGGGCAGGACACGATCTCCAGGTGCCGCGGACGCAGGTTCAGCGACTCCAGGATCTTGATCCCGACCTTCACCTCCTCGGCCGGCGGTGCGGACAGCGAGACCCGGATCGTGTCGCCGATGCCCTGCGCCAGCAGCGCACCGAAGGCGACCGAAGACTTGATCGTGCCCTGGAACGCGGGCCCTGCCTCGGTGACGCCGAGGTGCAGCGGGTAGTCGCAGGCCTCGCTGAGCTGCTCGTAGGCGCGCACCATCACCACCGGGTCGTGGTGCTTGACCGAGATCTTGAAGTCGCGGAAGTCGTGCTCCTCGAACAGGCTCGCCTCCCACAGCGCGGACTCGACCAGCGCCTCCGCCGTGGGCGCGCCGTACTTGGTGAGCAGCCGCTTGTCCAGCGAGCCGGCGTTCACGCCGATCCGGATCGACACCCCGGCATCGGTGGCGGCCTGGGCGATCTGCTTGATCTGGTCGTCGAAGGCACGGATGTTGCCCGGGTTCACCCGGACGGCCGCGCAGCCGGCGTCGATCGCGGCGAAGACGTACTTCGGCTGGAAGTGGATGTCGGCGATCACCGGGATCTGGCTCTTCTTCGCGATGATGTGCAACACATCCGCGTCGTCCTGGCTGGGCACGGCCACGCGCACGATGTCACAGCCGGTCGCGGTGAGTTCGGCGATCTGCTGCAGCGTCCCGTTGATGTCGGTGGTCTTGGTGGTGGTCATCGATTGCACCGAGATCGGCGCGCCACCGCCGACCAACACCTTGCCGACCCGGATCTGCCGAGTGGGTCGGCGCGGGGCGAGCACGGGCGGAGGGGTTGTGGGCATCCCGAGATTGACGGTCATCCATTCCTCGATCTGTCGGTGTCGGTGCCGTGGGCACCATGCGCAGACAGCCTACCCAGCGGGTAGGCGCGGGAGCGGATGCGGTGCGGATCATGCGCAGAACTCCGGCCTCCGGGCAGGATGGACGCACAGCACAGCCCAGGGGGGACCGATGTCGCAGCGCACCGACCGGGACGCGGAGTTCACCGCGTTCCTGGCCGCCGACTCCGCGAGTCTGGCCCGCGTGGCGTTGCGCCTCACCGGCGACCCGGAGGCTGCTGCCGACCTGCTGCTGTCCGTGCTGGTGAAGACCTACCTCGCCTGGCCGCGGGTGGGCCCGGACGGAGCGCTGGCGCACGCCCGCGCAGCCATGGGCGCCCCCAGCGGCGGCGAGGAGCCCGACACCGGGGATGTGGACGTCCCGCTGGACCCTGACCACGTCCTCGCCGAGGGCCACAACGCGCTCCGGGGCCGCCGGATGGGCTGGACGGTGGCGGGCCTGGCCGCGCTCGCCGTCGTCGCGTCCATCCTCACCCCGATCCTGATCGCCGCGACCGTGCCCCCGGCCCCCGGAGCATCCCCTGCCACGTCGGCCACGGCCCAGGCCACCCCTTCGGTGCGGCCGAGTCCGGTGCCGGAGCTGCTCGGAACCGTGTGGCAGGTGGCCGGCTTCGATGGCGTCGCGTTCGGCCCGTCCCGGACCATGACCGCGCGGTTCGACGGTGGCGTCGTCTCCGGGTTCTCCGGGTGCAACACCTTCCGCGGCAGCTACTCCCTCGACGGGAGCACGCTCGTGGTCGAGTCGGTCGCCTCGACCGCGAAGAGCTGCCCCGGCGCGGCAGGGAGGGAGGAGAGGGCGTTCCTGAAGGCCCTGGCGCGGGTCCGCGGCTACGAGGCCGGCCTGAACGGGCCTGTCCTGGTCGGCGAGGACGGGTCGCCGGTGGTGGCGCTGGTCCCGCTCACCCCGGACGCGACGACCTGGCGGCTGGTTGACCTGGCCGGGACGGAGCAGGTCGGCGCAGGCATCACCCTCACGGTCACCGGCGACCAGCTGAGCGGCGACTCCGGCTGCGGCGAATACGCCGCCGACCTCACCCGCGAAGGGAACGCCTGGACGGTGTCGAACCTCGCCCTCGCCACCACCGTCCGCTGCCCGGAGGCGGCGAAACGGCGCGCCACCCACTACCTCGCCGCGCTCGGCCAGGTGACCAAAGCCGAACTGGACCCCTTCCGGCTCACCCTGACCGGCCCCGACGCCAAGCTGTCGTTCGCCCCCGCCGCCGCCGGCTGAGCTCGCCGGCACCGGGCGTCAGAAGATCTGCACCGGGCTGATGATGTCGGCCAGGATCAGCGCGACCCCGCTGAGCAGGAGCAGCCCGCCGACCGCGTAGGCCACCGGCAACAGCCGGGCGGTGTCGAAGAAGCCGGGGTCGCGGCGTCCGAACAGCTTCGCCAGCCTCCGCTTGGCGCCCTCGTAAAGGGCCCCGGCGATGTGGCCGCCGTCCAGCGGCGGCAGCGGGATGAAGTTGAACAGCGCCAGGAACAGGTTGACCGATGCCAGCAGCGACACGAATGTCGCGATCTTGTCCGGCCAGCTCACCTCACCGGAGGCGACGACCTGCCCGGCGACCGTGCTCGCGCCCACGATGCTGATCGGGTCGTAGGGACTGCGCGGCTGGCCGGTGACCATATCGGCAACCACGTTCCAGACCCTCGCCGGGAACTGCACGAGCGCGACGGCGCTCTGCGCGGTCATCGTCCACATGTCAGAGAGCACGTCGATGGGGCCGCCCCGGACCAGCGCGCGGTCGGGGCTGACGCCCAGCCAGCCCGCCTGCACCCGGGTGCCGGGGTCCAGGGTGCCGGGCACCGAGCTCACCACGGTGTGCACGGGGGTGAGGTTGACGGTCTGTCCGTTCCGCTCGACCGTGATCCGCGCCTCGCCGCCCAGGTTGGCCCGGATCAGGCCGCTGAGCTGGCTGTAGGAGCTGATCGGGGTGCCGTTGAAGCTCACGATGCGGTCCCCGACCTGCAGCCCGGCCTGGGCTGCCGGGGACTTCGGGTCCGAAGCGGAGCACTCGGTACGCGACGCGTCGGTGATGATGCACTGCTGGACGTAGGCGATCGTGGTCTGGGGACGCACGACGCCGTAGCCGGCGGTCACACCGAGGAGCAGGAAGAAGGCGATCAGCAGGTTCATCATCGGGCCGCCGGCCATCACGATCAGCTTCTGCCAGGTCTTCTTCTGGTAGAACAACCGCTGGTTCGCCACGTCATCGGGAGTGATGTCCTCCCACTCCGCGTCGCGCGCGGCGTCGGCGAAGTCGGCCAGCCGGGTGCGCCGCCGCCTGCCGTCCGGACGCGGCGGGTACATGCCGAGCAACTGGACGAACCCGCCGAGGGGGAAGCCCTTGATGCCGTACTCGGTGTCGCCGCGCCGGGTCGACCACAGGGTGGGCCCGAAGCCCACGAAGTAGCGGGGCACCCGGACACCGAACAGCTTGGCCGGCACCATGTGGCCGATCTCGTGCAGCGCAACCGAGACCATGATCAGCGTGAAGAACGCGATCCCGAAGGCGATCACGGTGAGGGTTTCCATTCAGTGCTCCTGGTCGATCCGGCTCGTCGCCGCAGCGCGGGCCCAGGCATCGGCGGCCAGCACCGTCGCCACACTGAGCGATCCGGTGACCGGCCGGGCGAGATGGGCGTCCACCACGTCGGCTACCACCTCAACGATGCCAGCAAAGTCCAACTTCCCGGCACAGAAGGCGTCCACGCAGACCTCGTTGGCCGCGTTGTACACCGCGGGGGCGAGGTCGTCGGCCTTCCCGCAGCGCCGGGCGAGTTCGACGGCGGGGAAGGCCTCGTCGTCGAGCGGCTCGAAGGTCCAGGTGGCAGGGCTCCCCCAGTCGCAGGGCAGGGCCGCGTCCTGCACTCGTTCGGGCCAGGCCAGCGCAAGCGCGATCGGCAGCCGCATGTCCGGCGGTGAGCACTGCGCGATCGTGGAGCCGTCCCAGAACTCCACCATCGAGTGCACCACCGACTGCGGGTGCACCACCACCTGGATCGCATCCAGGTCGACGTCATAGAGCAGGCCGGCCTCGAGCAGTTCGAGGCCCTTGTTCACCAGCGTGGCCGAGTTGATCGTGATCACCCTGCCCATGTGCCAGGTCGGGTGGGCCATCGCCTGCTCCGGCGTGACCCCCCGCAGCTGCTCGCGGGTGCGGCCGCGGAACGGACCCCCGGACGCGGTGAGGATCAGTCGGCGCACCTCCTCGGCCCGGCCGGCGCGAAGCGCCTGCGCGAAGGCGGAGTGCTCGGAGTCGACGGCGATGATCTGGCCGGGCGCCGCTGCCTCAGTGACCAGCCGGCCGCCGATCACCAGCGACTCCTTGTTGGCGAGGGCGAGGCTGGTACCCACCCCGAGCGCCGCGAGCGTCGGCTCCAGCCCCGCGGCGCCGGTGATGCCGTTCAGCACCACATCGCACTCCAGTGCGGCCAGGCGCGTCGCCGCGTCCGGGCCCGCCCACACCTCGACACCGGGCAACTGGTCCGCGACCCGGTCGGCCGCCGCAGCATCGCCGACCGCGACCACAGCCGGACGCAACGCCCGGGCCTGCTCGACGAGCCGCTCCACCGACGAGCCCCCCGCGGCCAATCCGACGACAGCGAAGCGTTCCGGTCGGGCCGACACCACGTCGATCGCCTGGGATCCGATCGATCCGGTGCTGCCGAGGATCACGACTTCACGCATGGGGCCCTTTCCGCCGTCCTGCCTACCGTTGCAGCTTATCCGCGGCGGATAGTGTGCTGTCGTTCAGCCGCCACGCGCAGGAGCAGCCCGATGCACGACGACCGTGTCCTCCTTGAACGACGCCTCGACCGTTTCGTGCGGGAGCGTCTGCAACCCGCGCTGTACGCACCCGGGCACCCGGTCACGGTCGAGCGCTGGGACGCCCCCGGCGAGCCCGTGTCGATCTACCGAGCGGTCGTCCAGGAGTTCGAACCCGCGCACCCCGGCGACGCGTGGGGGGCGCCGTGGTCCACCACCTGGTTCAGGCTCACCGGTGAGGTTCCGGACGCGCTCGGCCAGGCTCCCGGCACCGAACCCGAGCTGGTCGTCGACCTGGGCTTCACCGCCGACCAGCCGGGCTTCCAGGCCGAAGGTCTGGCCTGGCGGGCGGACGCGACGCAGGTGAAGGCGATCTCACCGCGCAACCACTACGTGAAGCTGTCCCGGCTCGGTACGGCGCTGGTCGGGGACCGGTTCACCCTCTATGTCGAGGCCGCGGCCAATCCGAACATCCTGCAGCTGCAGGACCTGCGTCCCGCCCTCAACGGAGACCCGGCCACGGCCAGCCGGGAGCCGCTGTACCGGCTGGGCGAAGTGGTGCTGGCCGAGCGTCGCACCGAAGTGGCCGAACTGCTCGCCGACGTCGCCGCGCTGGTCGGGCTGATGCACGAGCTGCCTCTGGACGCACCCCGGCGCCATCAGCTGTTGCGCGCGCTGGACGCGATGGTCGAGACGGTGGATCCCGACGACGTGCCCGGCACCGCTGCGGCCGGACGGGCGGTACTCGCGCCGGCGCTGGCTGCGCCTGCGGTCGCGTCCGCACACACGCTCGTGGCGACCGGCCACGCACACATCGACTCGGCCTGGCTGTGGCCGGTGCGGGAGACGATCCGCAAGTGCGCGCGCACGTTCAGCTCAGTGGCGGCACTGGCAGAGGACGACCCCGCCTTCGTGTTCGCCTGCTCGCAGGCCCAGCAACTGGCCTGGATCAAGGACGGCTATCCCGACCTGTTCGCGCGGCTGCAGGCACTCGCTGCGCGCGGCCAGTTCGTTCCGGTCGGCGGCATGTGGGTGGAGGCCGACACGAACATGCCGGGCTCGGAGGCGATGGCCCGCCAGTTCGTGCAGGGCACGCGGTTCTTCGCCGAGGAGTTCGGGACCGACTGCGAGGAGGTCTGGCTGCCGGACACGTTCGGCTACTCCGCCGGGCTGCCCGGGGTGTGCGTCGCGGCAGGGATGAAGTGGTTCCTCACCCAGAAGATCTCCTGGAACCAGACCAACAAGATGCCGCACCACACGTTCTGGTGGGAGGGCATCGACGGCTCCCGGATCTTCACCCACTTCCCGCCGGTGGACACCTACAACGCCGAGGTCTCCCCCGCCGAACTCGCCCACGCGGTCCGGAACTTCTCCGACCACGGCCGGGCATCGGTCTCGCTGCTGCCGTTCGGCTACGGCGACGGGGGCGGCGGGCCGACCCGCGAGATGCTGGCGTCCGCCCACCGCGCGGCCGACCTGGAGGGCTCGCCGAAGGTCGTCCTGGGCAGTCCGCGGGACTTCTTCGCCCGAGCGCAGGCCGAGTACCCGGACGCACCCGTGTGGCTGGGCGAGATGTACCTCGAACTCCATCGCGGGACGCTCACCACCCAGGCCAACACCAAGCGCGGCAACCGCCGCAGCGAGCACCTGCTGCGTGAGGCGGAGTTGTGGGCGAGCACGGCAGCGGTCCGGGTCGGGTTCCCGTACCCGGCCGAGCGCCTGCAGCAGTGCTGGCGCACCGTGCTGCTGCAGCAGTTCCACGACATCCTGCCCGGCAGTTCGATCGCCTGGGTCTACGCCGACGCGGAACGGCACTACGCCGACCTCGCAGAGGAGCTCGAGGAGCTGATCGCCGACGCCCTCACCGCGCTCACCGGCACCGGCGAGGTCCTCCTGGTCGCCAACGCGGCCCCGCACGCCCGCGCCGGCGTCCCCGCACTCGGCGTGAACTCCTCGACCACCACCCCGCAAGCTGCGGTCGAAGAGCACCCCGACGGCACCTTCACCCTCGCCAACGAGCACCTCCGGGCCGAGGTGGACGCCACCGGCGAACTGGTCTCCCTGGTCGACACCGCCACCGGGCGGGAGGCGATCGCCCCGGATCGCCCGGGGAACCGTCTGGAGCTGTTCCGCGACGTTCCCAACCAGTGGGACGCCTGGGATATCGACGAGTTCTACCGCCGCGGTGCCGTGCCCACCGAGCCCGGCACCGCCGCCCTGGACGAACGGGACGGGGAGCCGGTCATCACCATCCACAAGCAGGTTGGCGACTCAACGGTCACCCAACAGATCAGCCTGCCCCCAGGCTCACCCGCACTCGTGATCCACACCGAGGTCGACTGGCAGGAACGGCAGAAGCTGCTCAAGCTCGGCTTCGGCCTCGATGTCCGCGCCGACACCTCCGCAGCGGAGACCCACTTCGGCCACTATCGGCGTCCGACCCACACCAACACCAGCTGGGAAGCCGCCCGGTTCGAGTTCTGCGCGCACCGCTGGCTGCTCGTCGACGAACCCGGCTACGGGGTTGCCATCGCCAACGACGCCACCTACGGCCACGAGGTCACCCGCGACGTCCGCGCCGACGGCGGCACCACCACCACGGTCCGGCTCTCGCTGCTGCGCTCGCCCATCTACCCCGACCCCGAAGCCGACCGCGGCCGGCACGAGTTCACCGTCGCCGTCCGACCGAACGCAGGCGCCCCGGAGGCCGTCGAACTCGGCTACCGAACCAACTTGCCGCAGCGCCTCGTCCGCGGGGAGAACCCGGTCCAGCCACTGATCACCGTCGACACCCCCGGCATCGTCGTCGAGGCGGTCAAGCTCGCCGAGGACGGCTCCGGCGACGTGGTGGTGCGGCTCTACGAAGCCCACGGACGCCGCACCTCCGGCGTGGTCACGCCAGGGTTCGACGCCGCCTCCGTCGTCGCCACCGACCTGCGGGAACGCACCGTCGACACACCGGGCGTGACCCTCGACCCGACCAGCGTCCGGCTCGCCCTGCGCCCGTTCCAGATCGTCACGCTGCGCTTCGCCCGCACCCCGACCGCCGATCCGGCGGAAGCCCGAGCCGCGGAGGCCGATCCGTCATGAATGAGGAGCGGAACGTCTTCGGCGAGCCGCTCGAGCCGTGCGGCGACGACCCGGTCACGGGCTTCTACCGGGACGGCAGCTGCACCTGCGGCCCTGCCGCCGCGCAACACCTGGTCTGCGTGCTGGCGACCCGGGAGTTCCTGGCGCACCAGCGCTCCCTCGGCAACGACCTGACCATCCCCGGACCGGGCTTCCCTGGCCTGAGCCCCGGCGACCGCTGGTGTGTGGTCGCGCAACGCTGGGCACAGTCCTACGCGGCCGGAGTGGCGCCGCCGGTGGTGCTGGCGTCCACGAACCTGCACGCGCTCGACGTGGTGCCGTTCGAGATCCTCGCCGAGTTCGCGGCGGACGTCCCCGACGACCCGGGTTCGCTGGCATGACCGCGCCGGCGCAGGACGGCGGGATCGAGATCGAATCGCTCGACCAGCTCGACGAACGGCTCGCGTCCGGCAAGGGCCTGGCCGAGTGCTCCCTGCAGTCGCTGGACCTGACCGCGCACGGCGAGGCTCTGCTGGCCGCGGACGTGACCCGTGCGATGTTCCTCGGCTGTGATTTCGGCCCCGGTGTGGAGCACGCGCTGGAACGGCGGGGCGCCCTGGTCTTCCCCACGCTGCCCGATCTGCCGTTCAACCCCTACCGCTCGGGGCTCTACACCGCCGACGAGTTGTACGCCGGCCTGGAGTCCGGCTACCGCTACACCCTGGACGCGCGGAACTACCGGTGGTGGAAGTACGTGGGACGGCACCGCAGCCTGACCAGCGAGCTCGCCATGACGCTGCACGACCACGCGATCTCCGAGGCGCTGGACGACGTCGGCCTGCAGGGCGCGGTCGGGGTGATGGGCGGCCACCAGCTCGTACGTGGGGCGGAAGGGTACACCGGGGCGGCGCGGCTGGGGCGGGCACTGGCCGCGTCCGGTCGCACGGTGATCACCGGCGGCGGCCCGGGCGCGATGGAGGCGGTGAACCTCGGCGCAGCCCTGGTCGGGACGGAGGCCGAGCTCGATGCGGCGCTGGCCCTGCTCGCCGAGCGTCCGCGGTTCGCAGAGGACATCGCATCCTGGGTGGGCGCCGGCATGGCCGTCCGGGATCGCTGGGAGCTCGGCGGGCGCAGCTACGGCATCCCGACCTGGCTGTACGGGCACGAACCGCCGAACGTGTTCAGCGCGGGGATCGCGAAGCTGTTCTCGAACGCGATCCGCGAGGACGTCCTGCTGCGGCACGCCTCCGGCGGCCTGGTCTGCCTGCCGGGCGCGGCAGGCACGGTGCAGGAGGTCTTCCAGGCGGTCACGCCGCGGTTCTACGCCGCGCCCGACGAGCCGATCCCGCCGCTGGTGCTGGTCGGGATCGACTACTGGACGCGGGTGCAGCCGGCCTGGCCGCTGCTCACCGCCCTCGCGGACGCCCGTCCGATGGCCACGGCGATCCACCTGGTCGAGACCGCGGCCGAGGTGCCGGCACTGCTCGGCTGAACGAGCCGCGCGCCACCCTCACCGCGTCCGCTGAGGAGCGGGCGAGGAGCCAGCCGGCGTCACGAACGCCCTTCAGCCCGCCGCGCGCCTGATCAGCTCGATCAGCTTCCTCTCCTCTGCCGGCCCGATGGTCGTCAGCGCATAGGAGGTCGGCCACATCGCGCCGTCGTCGAGCTGTGCGCCATCGTTGAAGCCGAGCGTGGAGTAGCGCGCCTTGAACTTCGAGGCCGGCTGGAAGAAGACGATCGCCCTGCCGTCCCGGTTGTAGGCGGGCATTCCGTACCAGGTCTTGGGCGCCAGCTCGGGTGCGTGCTCGCGCACCAGCGCGTGCACCTTCTCGGCGAGAGCCCTGTCATCGCCGGTCAGCTCGGCGATCTTGGCGACCAGGTCGGCCTCGTCCTGGGCGGCCTTGTCCGCTGTGCCCTTCCGCTTCTTCTCCGCCTTCAACTCGGCGGCGTACTCTTTCATCGCCGCCCGCTCCTCTGCGCTGAAGCTGACCTTCTCGTCCGTGGCCATGTTGTTCCTCTCGTCCGTTGTCCGGCAGCCAGTCTGCTCTGACAACCTCGGGCTCCGCTTCTCCATTCCTGCCCGATGAGAGTGTCAGTGGCGGGTGCTTGGATGGACACATGTTCGAATACGTCGAGTGGCCGGGCTGGACGCCGGCGCTGCCCTGGCTGTACTCGAGCGGGCGCGGGCGGCCAGGCGTCGAGCCGAGGTGCAGGAGGCGCTGGCGATGCTGCAGGTCGTGCGGACGTACCGGCACCAGATCCCCACCGACAAGGTGCAGCTGGCTGGCGAGGGCACCGGGCTGGCCCCACGCTGCGGCCCTCAGCGGCCAGGTCGGCCGCCCCAGCCCGCGGGCCGGGAAAGCCCCTTACGCGCCCTGCGCGGCCAGCTGGCCGCAGGCGCCGTCGATCTCGCGGCCACGGGTGTCCCGGACGGTGACGGGCACTCCCCGCGCCTCCAGCCGGTGCACGAACGCGGCTTCGTCCTTGCGGCGCGACGCTGTCCACTTCGAGCCGGGCGTGGGGTTCAGCGGGATCAGGTTCACATGCACCCACCCGTAGCCGTCGGTGCGGGAGTCGGCCGAGGCTCCGGCCGTGGCCAGCACGTCCGCCAGCGCGTCCGCCCGCCACGCCTGGTCGTTCACGTCGCGGATCAGGGCGTACTCGATCGACACCCGGCGTCCGGTCGCCTCGAAGTAGCCGCGCGCCGCTGCGACCACCTGGGTCACATTCAGGCGGGTATTGATCGGGCACAGTTCGTCGCGCAACTCGTCGTCGGGCGCGTGCAGGCTCACCGCGAGAGTCACCGGCAGGCCCTCGGCGGCCAGTCGCCGGATCTGTGGCACCAGACCCACCGTTGACACGGTCACCCCGCGCGCGGAGATGCCTAGCCCTTCGGGGGCGGGCGCGATCATCGTGCGCACCGCTCGCAGCACCGCAGGGTAGTTGGCCATCGGCTCGCCCATGCCCATGAACACGACGTTGTTGACCCGGCCCGGCCCGCCGGGAAGCTCGCCGTCGCGCAGGCGCCGCGCCGCGTCCATCACCTGGGCGAGGATCTCCGCCGTGCTGAGGTTGCGCCGCAACCCACCCTGTCCGGTGGCGCAGAACGGACAGGCCATGCCACACCCGGCCTGGGAGGAGATGCAGACGGTGGCCCGCTCCCTCCCCGAGCCGCTCGCGGCCACCCCCGGCACGCCGTAGCGCATCAGGACGCTCTCCACCAGCGACCCGTCGTGCAGCCGCCACAGGGTCTTCACGGTCGTGCCCGCGTCCGCGCGCTGGTCGCGCACCCGCTCCAGCAGCGATGGCACGAACCGATCCGCGAGCACCGCCCGCTCTGCCTTCGGGATGTCCGTCCACGTCTCCGGATCGGACTCCAGCCGGTCGAAGAGGTGCCGGGTGAGCTGCCCGGCCCGGAACCGGGGCAGGCCCAGTTCCGCGATCGCCTCGGCACGCTGCGCCGCGTCCAGGTCGGCCCAGTGTTTCGGGGGTCTGCCCCGTCGGGGTGCGCCCAGCCGAAGCGGCACCGTCCGGCCAGCCTCGGCGTGCGCGATCGACTCGGCGTAGGCCGACTCCTCCTGCGGAGTGAGCCCGCTCACCAGTTGATCCCTGCCAGAACGAACACAAGCCAGGCCGCCGGGGCGGCCACCAGTGTCGAATCGAGCCGATCCATCACGCCGCCGTGCCCCGGCAGGATCGAACTCATGTCCTTGATCCCCACATCGCGCTTGATCAGCGACTCGATCAGGTCGCCCGCCGTACCGGCGAACACCACGACCACCGCGAGGATCAGGCCGAACCACCACGCCTGGTGCAGCACCCACACGCTCAGCCCGATCCCGAAGGCGCTGGCCAGCACGACCGACCCGGCCATGCCCTCCCAGGTCTTCTTCGGGCTGATGTTCGGTGCCATCGGGTGCTTCCCGATACTCGCCCCCGCCGCGTAGCCGCCGACGTCACTTGCGACGATGCACACGAACACCGCGACCGTCTTCGCGACCCCGTGCTGCTCGGCGAGGATCAGGCCAACGAAGGACGCCAGCAGCGGGATGTAGCCGATGATGAAGACGCTGGCAGCGCTGTCCCGCACGTAGTTCTCGGCGCCGCCGAACATCCGCCAGACCAGTACGAGCAGTACGGTGCCGCCGATCGTCCCGAGCAGCACGATGTGCCAGGGCAGCCTGGTCACCGGTTGCAGCACCGCGGCCGCGTACGAGCCGCCGATGATGAAGATGTTGCCGAGCACGACCGGGACCACGGCGGACGTCATCCCCACCCGCTTCAGCGCCCCGTGCACCTCGTAGGCTCCGAGGCTGGTCAGCAGCACCAGGAGCACGATGAACCCGACCGGCCACCAGGTCAGGGTGATCACCACGTAGATGAACAGGGCGAGGCCCACCCCGATGGCTGCAGGCAGGTCTCTTCCGGCCCGCGACGTGCGCGGGGACGGCTGCTGGTCGCTGTCGGCCAACTCAGACCTCCAGGAGTTCGGCTTCCTTGGCCTTCAACAACTCATCGACGAGCTCGACGTACTTCTTGGTGACGGCGTCCAGCTGCTTGTCGGCGGAGCGGGCGTCGTCCTCGCTGACCTCCTTGTCCTTGACCAGCTTGTTCACCGCCTCGATCGAGTGACGGCGGACGTTACGGACGGCGACCCTCGCCTCCTCTGCCTTGTGCCGGGTGACCTTGATGTACTCCTTGCGCCGCTCTTCGGTGAGCTGCGGCATGACCAGGCGGATCACGTTGCCGTCGTTGGCAGGATTCACGCCCAGATCGGAGTCGCGGATGGCCTTCTCGATCCCGTGCATCGCTCCGCGGTCGAACGGGCTGATCAGCACCGTACGGGCCTCCGGCACCTGGAAGGTCGCCAGTTGCTGCAGCGGCGTCGGCGCGCCGTAGTAGTCCACCATCAGCTTGCTGAACATCGCCGGGTGGGCGCGTCCGGTGCGGATGGCGGCGAACTCCTCGCGAGCATGGTCGACGGCAGCCGTCATCTTGTGCTCGGCGTCCTTGATGATCTCCGGGATCACGTCGTCCCTCCCCTTCTCGTTCCCCTGCACCCCGGTCTAGGCGTGCAGCGTGGTTCCGATCTTCTCACCTGCGACTACCCGGGCGATGTTTCCCCGCACACCGAGGTCGAAGAACACCATCGGCAACTGGTAGTCGCGGGCCAGGCTGACCGCGGTCGCGTCAGCCACCTTGAGGTCGCGGGCGAGGAAGTCATCGTAGGTGAGGTCTTCGAACTTCTTCGCGTCCGGGTTGGTCCGCGGGTCGGAGTCGTAGACCCCGTCCGTACCCTGCTTCGCCATCAGCAGCACCTCGGCGTGGGTCTCCAGGGCGCGCTGGGCGGAGACCGTGTCGGTGGAGAAGAACGGCATCCCGGAGCCGGCGCCGAAGATCACCACCCGACCCTTCTCCATGTGCCGGATCGCCCGCAGCGGGACGTACGGCTCGGCCACCTGGCCCATCGCGATGGCGGTCTGCACGCGGCTCGCGGCGCCGGCCTTCTCCAGGAAGTCCTGCAGGGCGAGGCTGTTCATCACCGTGCCGAGCATGCCCATGTAGTCCGCCCGGGCACGGTCCATGCCGCGCGTCTGCAACTCGGCGCCGCGGAAGAAGTTCCCGCCACCGGTCACGATCGCGACCTGGACGCCGGTCGCCACCACCTCGGCGATCTCCCCGGCGATGCCGGCGATCACGTCCGGGTCGACGCCCAGCTTGCCGCCGCCGAAGGCCTCACCGGAGAGCTTGAGCAGAACACGGCGGTACGGGCTGGTCATGGCTTCTCCTCGTGGCAGGCGGATTCAGCTGTCGTCGGCGGGGGTGTGTGCCCCACCTTAGTGGCAAAAGCCGAAGCGGCCGTCCAGCAGTGCTGGACGGCCGCTCCCGGGCTCTGCTCAGGCGCCGGCTGCGAACCGGACGAAGCGCTTGACCTCGACGCCGTTGTTCTTCAGCAGCTGGCCGACGGTGAGCTTGTCGTCGGAAACGCTGGGCTGCTCGACCAGGCAGACCTCCTTGAAGAAGCCGCCCAAACGACCCTCGACGATACGCGGAATGATCTGCTCGGGCTTGCCTTCCTCGCGGGCGGTCAGCTCGGCGATCTTGCGCTCGTTGGCCAGGACGTTGTCGGGCACCTCGTCGCGGGTGACGTAGGCCGGGGACATCGCTGCGATCTGCATCGCGATACCGCGGACGAACGTCTCCTCGCCACCGACGTACTCGACCATCACGCCGACCTGCGGAGGCAGGTCCTGGGACCGCTTGTGCAGGTAGACGGTGACCGGGCCGTCGAAGGTGGCCGCAGCGGCCAGCTCGAGCTTCTCGCCGATCTTCGCACTGAGCTCGGCGATCGCCTCCGCCACGGTCTTGCCGGACGGCAGCGCAACGGCGCTGGCCGCCTCGACCCCGTGCGCACCGGCCGCGTCCACGGCCTTCGCGATGTCGTCGGCCAGGGCCATGAACTCGGCGTTCTTGGCCACGAAGTCGGTCTCGGCACCCAGCTGGATGACGGTCTTGCCGGCCGAGGCCACCAGGCCGTTGCTGGCGTCGCGGTCGGAGCGGTTGGCCATCTTCGCCTGTCCGGTCACCCGGAGGATCTCGATGGCGGCGTCGAAGTCGCCGTCCGCCTCGGTGAGTGCCTTCTTGGCGTCCATCATCCCGGCGCCGGTGGCGTCGCGGAGCTTCTTGACGTCCGCGGCAGTGATCGTTGCCATGTTCTCGCTGGTTCCTTACTTGGTCTTCTTGGCGGGCTTCTCAGGAGTGGCGGGTGTCGCCTCGGCGGCAACCTCGGCGTCCTCGGCTGCGGCCTCGGTGGCGGAGGCTGCCTTCACCTCGGGCTCTGCCGGAGCGGGCTCCGCCGCAGCAGCGTCCTCGGCGACCGGCTCGGCCGGAGCCTCCTCGACAACCGGAGCCTCCTCGACAACCGGGGCCTCCTCGACAACCGGAGCCTCCTCGACAACCGGGGCCCCCTCGACAACCGGGGCCTCCTCGGCTTCGGCAGCGACCTCCGCCACGGCGGCGTCCACCGCGTCGGCCTGCTGGTCGGCCTGCAGGTCGCTGCCCTCCAGCGCCTCGGCCTCGGACACCGGGGCTTCCGCGCCACCGCCGAGCAGGTCGCGTTCCCAGGCGGGCATCGGCTCGGCCTCTTCACCGGACACGGCGCCGGCGGAGCGGGCCAGCAGGCCCTCGGCCACGGCGTCCGCGAGCACCCGGGTGAGCAGCGCGACCGAACGGATCGCGTCGTCGTTGCCCGGGATCGGGAAGTCGACCTGGTCAGGGTCGCAGTTGGTGTCGAGGATGCCGACGATCGGGATCCGCAGCTTGCGGGCCTCGTCGATCGCCAGGTGCTCCTTGTTGGTGTCGACCACCCAGATGGCCTGCGGCAGCTTGTGCATGTCGCGGATGCCGCCCAGGGTCTTGGCGAGCTTGTCCTTCTTGCGCTTCTGCTGCAGCAGTTCCTTCTTGGTCAGCCCGGACGCGGCGACATCGTCGAAGTTGAGGCCCTCGAGCTCCTTCATCTTCGCGATCCGCTTGCTGATCGTGCCGAAGTTGGTCAGCATGCCGCCCAGCCAGCGCTGGTTCACATAGGGCATGCCCACGCGGGTGGCCTGCTCGGCGATGGCCTCCTGGGCCTGCTTCTTGGTGCCGATGAACAGGACCTGCCCGCCCTTGGCGACGGTGTCCTTGACGAAGGAGTACGCGGAGTCGATGTAGGACAGCGACTGCTGCAGGTCGATGATGTAGATGCCGTTGCGCTCGGTGAAGATGAACTTCTTCATCTTCGGGTTCCACCGGCGGGTCTGGTGCCCGAAGTGGACGCCACTGTCGAGCAGCTGGCGCGTGGTGACGACGGCCATGGCCGTTCCTTTCTGCGCGAGCCCGGGCACGCCCGAACCCACTTGGGTTCTCCGGACCGAGATCTTCGGTCCGCCTGATGCAGTCGCCGGTGACCCACCCATCGCTGGGACCACGGGCCCGGCCCGCCTCACGGCGGTGGGACTGCATGCGAAGTCGCCCGGATCTGCCGGAACGCTGGGCACATTCTACGCAGCGTGAAGGCGGCACCGCCAAACCGGACCCACCCGTTGTCCACAGCCCTCGACTTGTCCACAGCACGCACCGCGTCGTGACCACCCGACCGTCCGGTTGCCGAAGCTGTCGGCATGGCGAAGATGAGGGCGTTGGCCGGGTTACTGGTGGCGGGTTGTCTGTGGGCGGTCGCAGCGGCGCCGGTGGCCACGGCCGCCGGACGGGCGGTGCTGCCCCTGGCCGGCCCGGTCGTGCGCGGTTTCGACCCACCCGACCAGCCTTGGCTGTCCGGTCACAGAGGGGTTGACCTCCTCGGCGCTGTCGGCACCGAGGTTGTGGCGGCGATGGCCGGCCGGATCGTCTTTGCCGGGACGGTGGCCGGACGCGGGGTGGTGGTGGTTTCGCACGGGGCGTTGCGCACCACCTACCTCCCGGTCCGGCCACTCGTCTCGGTCGGCACGGCGGTTCAGGCCGGTGAGGTGATCGGACGCCTGGTCGCCGGCCACCCCTGCGCCGGCGGCAGCTGCCTGCACTGGGGGCTGAAGCGTGGTGCGGAGTACCTCGATCCGCTCAGCCTCCTCGACGACCCCGAGGTGCGACTGTTGCCCGCCGACGCGTCGGGGCGGGTCGCGGCGCTGATCGACTTCCGCGACGCGGCGCTCAGCGGCGGGCAGTCGGTGCCGGGCGCGCTCAGCCGGCCGGTGCCAGGGGGAATCGGCTCCCCGTTCGGACCGCGCCTGCACCCGATTCTCCACATCTGGAGGTTGCACAACGGGCTCGACCTGCACGCCGCGTGCGGCGACGCCATCCACGCCGCGGCCCCCGGCCGGGTGGTCCGGGTCAGCTCCGACCCGGAGTCCGGGCACCGGCTGGAGATCGACCACGGCACCCTCGGCGGGCACCGCCTGGTCACGATCTACCTGCACGCCACCGGCTACTCGGTTCACGTCGGCCAGACCGTTCGCCGGGGCGAGGTCGTGGGCAGAGTGGGTTCGACGGGCCTCTCCACCGGGTGCCACTTGCACTTCGCGGTGAAGGTCGACGGGCACTACGTCGATCCGGAGCGGTTCCTCTCGTAGGGTGGCCGCATGCAGCTCAGAGTCGGCATGGTCACCACGGACTCCCCCGATCCGCTCCCGCTCGCCGAGTGGTGGGCGGGCCTCCTCGGCGGCACGATCACCGAGAACACTGGCGGCTGGTTCGTGGTGGTGAAGGCCGCCGCGACCACGCTGGCCTTCCAGCGGGTGGACGATCCCACTCCGGGCAAGAACCGGGTTCACCTCGATCTGTTCACCGACGACCTGGCCGCGGCGGTGGTCGCTGCGCGGTCTGCCGGGGCACGGCAGGTGGCCGAACTGGAGGAGGGCGGCGTGCACTGGTTCACGTTCGCCGACCCCGAGGGCAACCTGTTCGACGTGGCGCAGGCCTGACCAGCGGCGACGCTGTCGCTCACGCCCTGGGGTGCGCCTGCTGGTAGGCGCGGCGCAGACGCTCGCCCGACACGTGGGTGTACAGCTGCGTCGTCGCCAGTGAGGAGTGCCCCAGCATCTCCTGCACCGAGCGCAGGTCTGCCCCTCCCTCGAGCAAGTGCGTGGCCATCGCGTGCCGCAGCCCATGCGGGCCGAGCTCCGGTGCGCCCGGAACCGCCGCGAGCGCACGGTGCACGATCCGGCGCACGACGCGCGGGTCGATCCGTCCGCCGCGGTCACCGACGAACACCGCGCGCCCTGCAGCCGGGCGGGCCAGCCGCGGGCGGACGTCCAGCCACGCGGCCAGGGACCGCAGCGCCGGAGCTCCCAACGGCACCGTCCGCTGCTTCCCACCCTTGCCCAGCACCCGCAACAGGCCGCGCTGGGCGTCGAGGTCGCCGGTATCCAGCCCGGCGAGCTCGGAGACCCGGATCCCCGAGGCATACAGCACCTCCACGATCGCCAGGTCGCGGCAGCGGGCCGCCCGCTCGTCCGGAGTCTCCGCGTCATCGACCCGGGCGGCCAGCGCGTCTAGCGCCTCCCGCGCCTGGTCGGCCTCGACCGTCGGAGGCAGCCGGCGATCGACCTTCGGTGACCGGAGGGCCTGCGCGGGGTCGGCCGGCAGCCGCCCCGTCCGCGCCGCCCAGGCGAAGAACGTCCGAGCCCCCGCCGCCCGCCGCTGCAGCGTCGCGCGATCCGCCCCGGTGGCGTACTGGTTCGCCAACCAGGTGCGCAGGTCGCCCAGTGTCACGTCCGCGGGATCGCCCTCCCCCACCCGCGCCAGGTGCCCGAACAGGTTCACCAGGTCACCGGTGTACGCGCGCACCGTGTGCCCGGAAAGGCCGCGTTCGAGCCGGAGGTGAGCGGCGAACGCGTCCACCAGGGCCGCGGCCCGCGGCGAGAGCTCCTGGGCTTCCACGGGGCCAGCGTCCCCGCGCGGGGCGGCTGGCGCAAGCGCACCCGCCGCACGCCCTAAGATGTCGCACCGGAGAACAGGAGCGCTCAGGTATGGGGATCGAGGAGTTGACCAGCGGCGGAACGCTGCTTCGGATCACGCGGTGGGGAGAACCGGTGATGCACGCGAAGACGCGTCCGGTGACCGACTTCAACGACGACCTCCGCACCCTGGTCCGGAACATGTTCGCCACCATGGAGGTCGCCCGCGGGGTCGGGCTCGCCGCGACCCAGGTGGGCTCCGACCTGTCGCTGTTCATCTACGACTGCCCCGACGCTGACGAGATCAACCGCGTGGGGGCGATCTGCAACCCGGTCGTCACCCTTCCCGAGGGCGACTCCCGCAACCTGGAGTCGGCCGAGGAGGGCTGCCTGTCGCTGCCCGGCGCGTTCCAGCCGCTGGCCCGGCCCGACAAGGCCACCTGCACCGGCGTCGACCCGTGGGGCCAGCCGGTGACCGTGCACGGCACCGGCCTGCTGGCGCGCTGCCTCCAGCACGAGACCGACCACCTCAACGGGACCGTCTTCGGCGACCGGCTCTCGAACCGGCTGCGCCGGAAGCTGTACGCCCAGCACGAGGAACTCGCGCACCTCTACCCTGCTGAATGGCCCCTGGTACCGCGGAAGACCTCCGCGGGCGAGTAGCCCTCAGGCCAGCACGTAGCCGGCGATCGCGCTGGCCGCGGCCACATTGAGCGAGTCGACCCCGGCCCGCATCGGGATCCGCACCACGGCGTCCGCGGACGCCACCCAGCTCCGGCTCAGCCCATGACCTTCGGTGCCGAGCAGAACCGCCAGCCGGTCGTCAGGACCCAGCGAGCCCGCGAACGTGGCCAGCTCCACCGCGTCGTCCCGCAGGGCGAGCGCCGCCACCCGGAACCCCGCCTCCCGCAGCAGCGGACCGATCGGGACCCCCGCGTCGAGGCGCGCCCACGGCAGGGAGAAGACCGTGCCCATCGACACCTTGATCGAGCGTCGGTACAGCGGGTCGGCGCAATGGGCGCTGACCAGCATCCCGTCCCAGCCGAGGCCCGCAGCGTTCCGGATGATGGCCCCGACGTTGGTGTGGTCGACCAGGTCCTCCAGCACCATCACCCGCCGGCCGGCGAGCACGTCCGCGACGCTGTGCCGGGCGACCCGGTACAGCGAGCCGAGCGCACCGCGGTGCACGTGGAAACCGGTGACCTGCTCGGCCAGCGCCTCGCTGACCAGGTAGACCGGCACGTCCAGCGGGTCGAGCACATCGGCGAGCCCTTCCAGCCAGCGCTCGGCGAGCAGGAACGACCGCGCGGGGAACCCGGCCTCGAGCGCGCGGCGGATCACCGTACTGCCCTCGGCGATGAAGATGCCCTGCTCGGTCTCGAGCAACCGGCGCAAGCTCGCCTCCCGCAGCCCCACGTAGTCGGCCAGCTGCGGGTCGTCGGCGGTCTCGATCGGGATCACAGTGGCCACGCCGAGATTCTAGGGACGCCGGCCCGGTCACTCCGGGCCGGGCCCGAGGCCTAGGATGAGCCGCGATGTCCTGGCTCTCCCGTCTCCCGATCGACAAGTTCCTGCTCGCCATCATCACGGCGGCGGTGCTGGCGTCGATCTTCCCCGCGACCGGGGTCTGGGTGGACGTGCTCGACGTGGCCACAACGATCGCGATCGGCCTGCTGTTCTTCCTCTACGGCGCTCGGCTCAGCCCCTCGGAGACCCTCGCCGGCCTGCGGCACTGGCGCCTGCACGTGACGATCCTCTCGTTCACCTACCTGCTGTTTCCGGTACTCGGCCTGGCGATCGTGGCGATCGTCGGCCCGACTGTTGGGCCCAGCCTCAGCTCAGGACTGCTCTACCTGACCCTGGTGCCGTCCACCGTGCAGTCATCGATCGCGTTCACCTCGATCGCGAAGGGCAACGTCGCCGGTGCCGTGGTGAGTGCCTCGGCGTCCAACATCCTCGGCGTGTTCCTCACCCCCGCCCTGGCCTGGCTGCTGATGAGCAACACCGGACGGGTGGAGTTCACCACCTCCACGATCGTCGACATCATGCTGCAGCTGTTTCTGCCGTTCGTGGCCGGCCAGCTCTCCCGGCACTGGACGGCCCGCTTCGTGAATGCGCACCCTCAGCTGAAGCTCGTCGACCGCGGTTCGATCGTCCTGGTCGTCTACTCCGCCTTCTCTGCGGGCATGCGCGAAGGCATGTGGACGCAGACCTCGTGGACCTCGCTCCTGGTCGTGCTGGGCGTCTGTGTCGTGATCCTCGCGATCATGCTCGGCCTCACCTGGTGGACGGCGCGCCGGCTCGGCTTCAACCGCCCGGACGCGATCGCGATCCAGTTCTGCGGCACGAAGAAGTCCCTTGCCAGCGGGCTGCCGATGGCGGGCGTCCTGTTCGCGGGCCAGCCGCTGGGGCTGCTGATGTTGCCGCTGGTGCTGTTCCACCAGGCGCAGCTGATGGCCTGCTCGGCCCTCGCCGGACGGTACGCCCGGCACTCAGCGGAAGCGGAGGTCGGCGAACACGGGTGAGTGGTCGGACGGGACGATCCCCGTCCAGGTCGGCACCCGGAGGCCGCGAACCCGCTGCCAACCCACCCCGGGACCGGACAGCACCGCCCACGCGCGCACCGTCGTCCCCTTCGGCACCCAGACGTAGTCGATCCGCCGATCGGTGCGCCGCACGACCTTCGCGACCTCCACGCCTGCGACGCGTGCCGTCATCTGCTGCAGCGAACTCGCCCGCGGCACGTCCGAGGCGTCCTTCTCCGCGACCCGGCGCGCGTCCACGAGCCCGGCCGCAACGAGCTTGTCGAGGTGGTCGCGATACACCGGCCGGGTCTCGTCGTCGCGGGCGTTGAAGTCGCCCAGCAGCACGAGTGGCTCGTGCAGCCCCGGGTCGAGCCTTCCGAACAGGTCGACGAGCCGGTCGATCGCCAGCGAGCGCGTCGCCGCGAGTTGCGGCGACTGCCACGCGTGGGCGTGCAGGTTCAGCACCAGCGCGGTGCGTCCGGACCCACGGTCGCGCACCCGGACCCAGTCGACGTAGCGGTCCAGGATCGCGCCCTGCTCGCCGGCGGTGTTCACCCGTTCGCTCCCGGACGCGGCGACCGCGAACCGGCTGGTCCGCAGCGCGATCGCGTGGTTGTCCGGCCCGGGCAGCCAGGTGTAGCCGGGCAGGTGCTGCTCGATCCAGGTCGCGGACTCCGAGCCATTGACGAACTCCTGCAGGCCGACGACGTCGGGATCGGCGAGCTCCACCTTCGCGACCATGCCGGGAGCACGCGCCATCGGGGTCAGCTCGTCCCGCGCGATCAGTGGGAACCAGTCGTCGGGAACCGGACCACCCAGCACGTTGTAGGTCATCGCCCGCAGCGACATCGCTGGCCCGCCGAGACGGGCGCCAGTGGGCACGGCAGGTGAGGACGGGGCGGCCGCCCCGGCCGGCGTGCAGGCGACGAGGAGAGCACAAGCCAGGATGATCGGCCACATCCGACCCCGGCGCCGTCCCTCCACGCTCGCAGGCTACCTCGCTCCCGAACCCCGACCGCACCGTACGATGAGCGCGTGAGCCGCCCCGCCAGGTACGCCAAAGGACTCGCCAAACGCGAGGAGATCCTCAACACCGCCCTCGAGGTGATCGCCCGCACCGGCTACGGCCGCACCTCGGTCCGCGAGCTGGCCTCGGCGGTGGGGCTGAGCCAGGCCGGGCTGCTGCACTACTTCGCGTCCAAGGAGGAGTTGTTCGCGGAGATCCTGCTCAAGCGCGACCGGGTCGACCATGACCGCAGCGAGCCGGAAGCGGGCTCAGAGATCGCGGCGCTGGCCAGCATCGTGCGGCACAACGCCGAGGTTCCCGGGCTGGTGCAGCTGTACGCGCGGTTCTCGGTGGAGGCCACCGAGCCCGGACACGCCGCGCACGAGGCGTTCGTTCGCCGCTATGCCGAGATCAGGGCCCTGCTCTCGGACGAGATCACCACCCGCCAGCAGGCCGGGACGCGCTCGCCCGAGCTGGACGCGCGCAAGGTCGCCAACCTGCTGATCGCCGTGTCGGACGGACTGCAGACGCAGTGGCTGCTCGACCCCGACTTCGACATGGCCGACCACCTGGACTACCTGATCGACCTGCTCGGGCTCGGCCGTCCGGCCGAGGGCTGACCGCTACTGCTGCGGCTCCGGTTCGGGCTCGACCGCCGGCGCCGGGTCCTGCGCCACCGGCTCGGGACCGGATGTGATGGCGTTGCCGAGTTCGGTGGCCAGCCGCGCCGCGCGCCGTCCCTCCAGGGCCTCCGCTTCCGCGATCGCCTTCTTCACCGATTCCGCGGAGTTGGCCTCGTCGACCTTCTTCTGGGCCTCGATCTCGGCGAACACGTCCACCGGGTCGGGCGCGGAGAACTCGGTCTGCTCGTCCTCCTCGACACCCTTGATGCCGGCCGTCATCGCGTTCCCGGCCACCTGGCCGAGACCCTTCATGGCGTCGTTCAGCTCGCTGGGAATGATCCACACCTTGTTCGACTCCCCGCGGGCGAGGTTCGGCAGCATCCGCATGTACTGGTAGGCCAGCAGCGACTGGGTCGGCTTGCCCGCGTGGATGGCGTTGAACGTTGTGGTGATCGCCTGCGCCTCGCCCTCCGCGCGCAGCATCGCGGCCTGCCGGTCGGCCTGGGCCCGCAGCACGGCGGACTCACGTTCGCCCTGGGCGCGCAGGATGGAGGCCTCGCGGTCGCCGGAGGCGGACAGGATCATGGACTGCCGCTGGCCCTCGGCGGTCAGGATCGCAGCCCGCTTGTCACGCTCGGCCCTTGCACCCTTCTCCATCGCGTCCCGGATCGTCGCGGGCGGCTCGATCGAGCGCAGTTCGACGCGGTTCACCTTGATCCCCCACTTGCCCGTGGCCTCGTCCAGGACGGCCCGCAGCTTCTGGTTGATCTCCTCGCGGCTGGTCAGCGTCTGCTCCAGGTCCAACCCGCCGATGATGTTGCGCAGCGTGGTCATGGTCAGCTGTTCGATGGCCTGGATGTAGTTCTGGGCCTCGTAGGCGGCCCGTACCGGGTCGACCACCTGGTAGTAGATCACCGAGTCGATGTTGACCATGAGGTTGTCCTCTGTGATCACGCCCTGCGGCGGGAACGGCACGACGGCCTCACGCATGTCCATCGTGTAGCGCACGGCGTCGATCACCGGCACCAACAGGTGCGGACCTGGCTCCAGTGTCCGGCGGAACTTGCCGAGCCGCTCCACCACCCCCACCTGCTGCTGGCGGATGACCCGCACCGCACGCAGCAGCACGGTCACGACGACCAGCGCGATCAGGATCCAGAGGATCGCGAAGAAGTACTCCATAGTCTTTCCTTCCGGGTGGGATTCAGGGCAGGGCCAGGTTGCGCGGGTACACGATCGCGATCGCGCCGTCGATCCGGTACACCTCGACCTCGGTGCCGGCCGGAATGGTGCCCTCCACGCTGTGGGCGGTCCACACCTCGCCCGCGACCTTCACCTCGCCGGTACCGGAGGTGATCTCGGTCAGCGCGATGCCAGGGCTCCCGACCATCTTGTCAACGCTCGAGCGGTAGCCCGGCAGCGCGCGCACCTTCCGCAACAGGGTGGGACGCGCCAGGGCGAGCATCGCCACCGCGACGACCACAGCCCCGGCGATCTGCACCCACAGCACGCCGGGGAACGCGAGAGCGACCAGGCCGCCGGCGAGCGCGCCGGAGGCCAGCATCAGCAGGGTGAAGTCCAGGGTCATCAGTTCGGCGACGCCGAGCAGGGCGGCCAGGGACACCCACAACACCCACAGGTGTTCAGCGAGCCACTCCATTGCGCATCACCTTCCTGCCCCCATCATGCCAAGTACCCCGAAGAGTTCCCGGTCTTCCCGCAGATCCGGTCCGCCGTTCAGGCCAGGCGCGCCGGCGGTGGCCGGTGCGCAGCCCGGGCTGCGGCCCGCGCCGACCAGCGCCCGTCGGTATGGCTGATGTCGAGCAGGATGTCGAAGGTCGCGCTCAGCCGCGGGCTGGTCAGCACCTCGCCGATCGGCCCGGCCGCGACGATCCGGCCGTGCTTGAGCAGCAGCGCGTGAGTGATCCCGATCGGGATCTCCTCGACGTGGTGGGTGACCAGGACGGTCGCGGGAGCGAACGGATCGGAGCAGATCTCCGACAACGTCCCGACCAGCGCCTCGCGTCCGGTCAGGTCGAGTCCCGCCGCAGGCTCGTCCAGCAGCAGCAGTTCGGGATCGGTCATCAACGCGCGGGCGATCTGAACCCGCTTGCGCTCCCCCTCGCTGAGGGTGCCGAACGTGCGGTCCGAGAGGTGGTCGACCTGCAGCTGCTGCATCAGCAGCCTGGCCCGGTCGTGGTCGAGCTCGTCGTAGGCCTCACGCCAGCGTCCCATCACGGCGTAGGCGGCCGAGACCACGACGTCGGAGACGCGTTCGGTGCGCGGGATCCGGTCGGCGAGCGCTGCGGAGGTCACCCCGATCCGGGGACGCAACTCGAAGACGTCCACCCCTCCGAGCGTCTCGCCGAGGATCGACGCACTACCCCTGGACGGGTGCCACTGCGCGCTGAGCACCTGCAGCATGGTGGTCTTGCCGGCACCGTTGGGGCCGATCACCACCCAGCGCTCGCCCTCCTCCACCGTCCAGCTCACGTCGTTGAGCAGGGTCGCCCCGGAACGGACGATCGAAACACCCTGCAACTCGACGACGCTCATGCGGCCAAACTTACCGATTCCCGCGCGCCGAACCGTCGTGTACGCGCGGGGATACCTCCGAAGTCAGGCGCCGGTTGAGTGCAGGCCGCCGTCGACGTGGATCATCTCGCCGGTTGTGGCGGGGAACCAGTCGCTGAGCAGGGCGACCACCGCCTTCGCGGTCGGGTCGAGATCCCGGGGATCCCAGCCGAGTGGCGCCCGGGTTCCCCAGATCGCGTTGAACTCCTCCGAGCCCGGAATGGCCTTCTTCGCGATGGTCTCCAGCGGGCCGGCGGCCACCAGGTTGCAGCGGACGCCGTCAGGCCCGAGGTAGCGGGCGAGGTAGCGCGACGTGCTCTCCAGTGCGGCCTTCGACACGCCCATCCAGTCGTAGGTAGGCCAGGAGACGGTCGCGTCGAAGGTCATCCCCACGATCGAGGCCTTCTCCGCGAACAGCGGCTTGCACGCCATGGCCAGGCTGACCAGGGAGTACGCAGAGACGTGCACGGAGAAGCCGACGTCGCTGAACGGCGTCGAGAGGAACTTGCCGCCCAGGGCGGTCTCCGGGTTCGCGAAGGCGATCGAGTGCACGACGCCGTCCAGGTGGTCGAAGTGCTCGCCGAGGCGGTCGGCGAGGGTCTCGAGGTGCTCGGCGTTGCTCACGTCCAGCTCCAGCAGTGGCGGCTCGGGATCGAGCCGGCGCAGCACGCGGGCGGTGAGGCTCATCGCACGGCCGAAGTTCGACACCACGACGTTGGCGCCCTCCGCCTGGGCGATCTCGACCACGCGGTAGCCGATCGAGGTGTTCATCGTCACCCCGGCGACCAGGATGTTCTTTCCCTCCAGGATTCCCATGTCGATGCCCCTCAGTGGCCCATGCCAAGGCCGCCGTCGACCGGGATCACGGCGCCGGAGATGAAGCCCGCCTGCTCCGAGGCGAGGAAGGCCACCGCGGAGGCCACCTCGGCCGGCTGGCCCAGCCGCGCCGCCGGAATGGACGCCAGGTACTTCGCGATCACGTCCTCGGGCAGCACTGCGGTCATGTCGGTCTCGATGAAGCCGGGCGCGACCACGTTGGCGGTGACGCCACGGCTGCCCACCTCACGGGTCAGCGAGCGGGCCATGCCCACCATCGCCGCCTTGGAGGCCGAGTAGTTCACCTGGCCGGCCGATCCGTACAGGCCGACCACAGAGCCGGTGAACACGATCCGGCCCCATCTGCCCCGGATCATGCTCTTCACGGCCCGCTTCGCGACCCGGAAGGCGCCAGTGAGGTTCACGTTGATCACCGCGTCCCAGTCCGCGTCCGTCATGCGCAGGATCAGCGTGTCCTTCGTGATCCCGGCGTTCGCGACCAGGATCTCGACCGGGCCGTTCGCCTCCTCCGCGGCCTTGAACGCGGCCTCGACCTGGTCGGCGTCAGTCACGTTGCAGGTGACGCCGAGGACGCCCTGCGGAGGCTCGCCGCCCATGTCGAAGCTGGCCACCCTGTGGCCGGCGGCCAGGAACCGTTCGACGATCGCCGCGCCGATGCCCCGGTTACCACCGGTCACGACCACGCTGCGGGCAACTTCATTCGTTGAGGTTTCAGTCACGGCCGCAACGGTAGCGACAACCCTCGCGGCGCGACAGCGCCGACACGGCGGAAGTCCCCATGCCGACATTTGTAGGATCCCGACAATCTCGACCCGCCGCGGGTCGCGATGGCCCCGGGTGCGGCGGACGCGGGCCCTCGGCCTAGTCTTGTGGGGTGAGTCCGGCCAAGCTGCGCAAGCCGGCGCTGATCACCAGCGCCCGGTTCGGCAGGACGCTGGACACCGACGCCCGCCGTGTGCGCTACCTGTGGACGATGGGCGTCCGGGTGGCCTGCTTCATCGCCGCCACCCTGACGCCGCTGCCGTGGAACCTGTTGCTGCTCCTCGCCGCCGCCGTCCTGCCCGCCTTCGCCGTGATGCTTGCGAACGCGATCGACCAGCGCAGCCTGCCCGAGCCCGAGCAGGCCGAGACCGAGCGGCCGGCGCTGCCCGGGGCCGAGACCGTCGGCGGCACGGTGGAGGACGAATGATGCTGCTCTCCGCGCCGATGGGCGCCCAACCCGGTGGACGCCGACTGTGGCTGCGCTGGCTGGCGCTCGCTGTCTTCGTGGTCGCGCTGGCGATCGCGTTCGTGAACCTCGGCTTCTGGCAGCTCGCCCGGCTGGACCAGCGGCGGGCCATGAACAACTCGGTGGTCGCCCACGAGAACTCGACCCCGGTGAGCTTCGATTCGGTGTTCAACCGCACCATCGTCGAGGCCGACCAGTGGCAGCGGGTGAGCGTGCAGGGCAGCTTCGACGCCGAGCACCAGTACCTGGTCCGGTACCGCTCGAACGGCGAGCAGTCGGGCTATGAGGTGATCACCCCCCTGCACACGACCACGGGTGCATGGGTGCTCGTCGACCGCGGCTTCGGGGTGAAGCCCAACGACGCCGACTACCCGACCACCCTGCCTGCTCCCCCCTCCGGCCAGGTCAGCATCACCGGCTACGTCCGCCGCGACGAGCAAGGTAGCCAGGACGCGATGACACCGGTACAGCCGTCCAACACGATCCGGCTGGTGAACTCGGCAGCCCTGGCGGCCACCCTGCCGTACCCCCTGGTCAACGGCTTCATCTCCGTGATCGAGATCACGCCGGCGCAGCAGGGCGAGCTGGTTCCCGTGCAGCCTCCGGCGCTGACTGAGGGAAATCACTTCTCCTATGCGATTCAATGGTTCACGTTCGCCGGAATGGCCGGCGTCGGACTGGTGGTGCTGATCCGTTCGGACCTCCGCGCTGCCCGCCGTCCAGCAGCTCCGCAGTCCGGCGGGGAAGAGGAGACCTGATGAGCAGGATCTGGGTCGTTTCGGTGGGGCTCGTCGCCCTGCTGGCCGCCTGTGGTTCGACGACACCGGCCGGCCCGGCCGCAACCCCCGCGCCGACGCTGGCGGGGACGTCGTGGACCGTCACGGCGATCAACGGGACCGCGCCGATCAGCGGGAACGAACCCACCATGGAGTTCAGCGACACCACCGTCACCGGGTCAGCCAGCTGCAACCGCTACAACGCCGCCTTCACCCAGGACGGGTCGAAGGTGACGATCACCCCTGGCGTCACGACCGCGATGGCGTGCGGCGCGGACGTGATGACCCAGGAGCACGCCTTCACCGTCGCGCTCACCCAGGTGAGCGGCGCCCGCACCACCGGCGAGGGCGCCGAGCTCACCGACGGCGCCGGAACGGCCGTGCTCAGCCTGGCCAGGATCACCGACAAGCCGCTCGAGGGCACCACCTGGACGCTGACCGGGATCATCAGCGGCGAGACGGTGGCCTCCCCGGTCGCGGAGAGCACGGTGACCCTGAAGATCGCCGACGGGCAGCTCTCCGGCAAGGCGTGCAACACCTTCCGCGGCTCCGTGACCTCCGCCGACGGCAGCTTCAAGGCCGGCCCGCTGGCGAGCACGAAGATGGCCTGCGCCTCGACGGAGCTCAGCAAGCAGGAGACCACCGTGCTGGCCACGCTCCAGGCCGCCACCGGCTACACGATCAAGGGCAACGAGCTGACCATCACCGCCGACGACGGCACCGGCCTGGTCTTCACCGCGAAGTAACCGTGGGCATCGAGGCCGGGCTCGATCTGCTGGCCTGCCCCCGCTGCGGGAGCGGGCTGGATCTGGTCGCCGCGGGCGCCGGACGCGCGCTGGCCTGCGCGTCCGGCCACTCCTTCGACGTGGCGAAGCAGGGCTACGTGAACCTGCTGGGTGGTCCCGAGCCGGGCAACGCCGACACCGCGGCGATGCTGGCCGCGCGGCAGCGCGTGCACGCGTCCGGGTTGTTCGAGCCCGTGGCAGCGGAAGTCGCGACCCACCTCGTGGGCCGGCCCCGCGTGCTCGAGGTGGGGGCGGGCACGGCGTACTACCTGGCCCGGGCCCTCGGCGACGACGACGCGGGCGTGGGGATCGCACTGGACGTGTCGAAGGCCGCTGCCAGGGTCGCCGCCCGCGCCGACCGCAGGATCGCCGCCGTGGTCGCGGACGTCTGGTCCGCCCTGCCGCTCGCCCACCACTGCCTGGACGCCGTCCTGTGTGTCTTCGCGCCCCGCAACCTCGCCGAATTCGCCCGGGTGCTGCGTCCGGACGGACGGCTGGTGGTCGTGACGCCGAGGCCCGAGCACCTCGCCGGCCTGCGCGATCGGCACGGGCTGCTCGAGGTGCCGGCGGGCAAGGCCGACCAGCTCGCCGCCGCGGCGGCGGAGTTCTTCGAGCCGGTGGCCAACTCCGGTCTCGTCCGGGCCGCCGACGTGGACGCTGCGCTGGCCGCGGACGTGATCGCGATGGGCCCGAACGCCTTCCACCGCGTTCCCGACGACGTCACAGCGGGCAGCATCGTCGTCGCCGTCAACATCCAGGTCTTCCGACCGCTCGCCCCCACCGCCGCCTGAGCAGGTCCCCGGCCCGGGCTCGCGTCGCGGACGGCACGGAGCGCGATCGCCGGATTTCCTGCAAGATGGCCCCTGTGACCACCTGGCCGAGCGCGGAAGCGGAGCGACTGCTGGCCGACCTGGTCACCCATCTCGGCCCACAGTTCTCGCACGCCCAGGCCCTGCGCCGCGAGCTGCACCGCCACCCCGACCTGAGCGGGGCGGAACGGCCGACGGCCGAACGCCTCCGTCACGCCCTGCCGACCCTGAAGCCCCACCGCGTCGCCGACACCGGATTCCTGGTCCGGGTGGGCCCGCCGGGGCCCTCCATCGCACTGCGGGCCGAGCTCGACGGCCTGCCGGTCGCCGAGCGCACCGGGGTGGAGTGGGCCTCAGCGAACGACGCCATGCATGCCTGCGGCCACGACGTCCACATGGCGGCGCTGTGGGCGCTGCTGCAGGCCGCGCGGCACGTGGAGCTGCCGGTGGGCCTGGTCGGGCTGTTCCAGCCCCGCGAGGAGATCCAGCCGTGCGGCGCGGAGGACGTGGTGACGTCCGGCCTGCTGGCCGAGCAGGAGGTGCGGGCCGTGATCGGCGGTCACGTGCAGCCCCGGGTGCCCGCAGGGGTGGTCAGCACCGGCGTCGGAGCGGTCAACGCCGCGGCGGACCAGTTCGACATCACCGTGCACGGCCAGCCGGGGCACAGCGCCTACCCGCACGTCGCCCTCGACCCGATCCCCGCCCTGGCCGCGATCGTGCTCGGCTTGCAGGAGCTGGTGGGACGCACGATCGACCCGATCCACCCCGCGGTGATCACGGTCGGGCGCATCCACGCAGGGACCGCGCCCAACATCATTCCCGAGAGCGGCTCGGTACAGGGCGTGATCCGAACCATGAACGAGGCCGACCGCACCCACCTGCATGCGGCGATCCGGAGGCTGGCCGAGCACACCGCCTCCGCGCGCGGGGCCCGCGCGGAGGTCGACATCATCGTCGGCGATCCGATGCTGAACAACGATCGGCGCCTGGTCCAGTTCGTCGACCCGCTGCTCACCCACCTCGGCCTGCCGGTCGCGCACGAGCCGTTCCGCTCCTGTGGCGCCGACGACTTCTCCCACTACTCCCGGATCGCGCCGATCCTGATGATGTTCGTCGGCACGGGCGGCCCTGCCGGCAGCGGCCGGCATCGCGTCGGACTTCACCACCCCACGTTCCTGCCGCCGGAGGAGTCGATCCGGCAGCTCGCGCTGGCGCTGGCCGCGGGCTACGTGGGCGCGGCCCAACTCGCCCGCTGACGCCCCGTCCCGACACGCCGGATCAGACGGCCTCGGCGAACGCCTCGGCGAGGATGTCCATGGCCTCCTCGAGCAGGTCGTCGGAGATGACCAGCGGTGGCAGCATCCGGATCACATTGCCATAGGTGCCACAGCCCAGCATGAGCAGGCCGCGGCGGGCACAGCCGGCGAGGACAGCCTTGGTCAGCGCGGCGTCCGGGGTCTTCGAGCCGTCCGGACGCACGATCTCGACGGCCATCATCGCGCCTCGCCCCCGCACCTCCCCGATCTGGGGGTGGATGGTCGCGAGGTGGCCCAGTCGCGCCGACAGCGTCGTGCCGATCTGCCGGGCCCGTCCCGCGAGGTCCTGGGCACGCATCATCCCGATCGCGGCCAGCGCTGCCGCGCACGAGATCGGGTTGCCCCCGAACGTGCCGCCCAGCCCGCCGACCACCGGGGCGTCCATGATCTCTGCCCTGCCGGTGAGGGCAGCCAGCGGCAGCCCGCCGCCGAGGGCCTTCGCCGTGGTGACCAGGTCGGGCACGATCCCCTCGTGTTCGCTGGCGAACCAGTCGCCGGTGCGGCAGAACCCGGTCTGCACCTCGTCGGCGATGAGCACCACGCCATGCGTGGCGCACCAGTCCGACAGCAACGTCAGGAAGCCCGGAGCCGGCACGATGAAACCGCCCTCGCCCTGGATCGGCTCGATCAGGACCGCCGCGACGTGCTCCTCCCCCACCTGCACGTGCACCTGCGCGGCGAACTCGGCGAACGCCTCCTCCGCGCAGTGCTCGGGGCCGGTGGGCCAGCGGTAGGGGTACGCCATCCCCATCCGGTAGATCTCGGGGGCGAACGGTCCGAACCCGTCCTTGTACGGCTGTACCTTCGCGGTCAGCGCCATGGTCAGGTTGGTCCGGCCGTGGTAGGCGTGGTCGAAGGCGATCACCGCCTGGCGTCCGGTGTAGGCCCTGGCCACTTTCACGGCGTTCTCGACCGCCTCCGCGCCGGAGTTGAACAGCGCGGAGCGCTTCTCGTGGTCGCCAGGGGTGAGCTCGGCGAGCTGTTCGCACACCTCGACGTAGCCGGCGTAGGGGGTCACCATGAAGCAGGTGTGCGCGACCCGGGACGCCTGCTCCTTGACCGCTGCCACCACGGCCGGTGCCGCATGGCCGACGGACGCCACGGCGATGCCGGAGCCGAAGTCGATCAGCTGGTTGCCGTCCACGTCGACGAGAATGGCCCCGTCCCCGCGGTCGATGTACAGGTCGTTGCCGACGCTCACCGCCGACGAGACGGACGCCTTGCGGCGTTCCGCCAGTGCCCGGGATGCGGGCCCGGGCAGCTCGGTGAGCAGGAGCCGCTCCTGGGTGAGGGATTGCTCGTTCACCGGTCCTCCATTCCCCACGCCGAGCTGTAGCCCTCCGGCGCCGGCCCGGCCAGCAGGTCAAGGAACGGCACCGCGTCGAACGACTCGGGGCCGCGTACACCCGTCCCCGACCACGCCCCGGTGGCCAGCAGCTCCAGCGCCACCACCGGGTTGATCGCGGTCTGCCAGACCACGCACTGGGCACCGTAGTTGGCCATCGACCACTCGTTGTCGACCACGTGGTGAAGGTAGGTCCGGCGCGGCTGCCCGTCGGTGCCGGTGCCGGTGACGTAGAGGCCGGCGCAGGTCTTGCCGGTCATCCGCGGCCCGATCGTGGCCGGGTCGGGCAGCACGGCGGCGACCACGTCGCGCGGTGACACCTCGACGCCCTTCACCCGCACCGGTGCGGTCCGGTCCAGCCCGAGGGCGTGCAGCGTCTTCAGGACGCCGATGAACTCATCACCGAGGCCGTACTTGAAGGTGACCCGCTTCGCGTCCACCCACCGCGGCATCAGGAGCACTTCCTCGTGTTCGACGTTCACGCACTCCACGGGCCCGATCCCCTCGGGGAACTCGAACACCTCGGGCTCGCTGAACGGCGCGGTGGTGTACCACTCGCGGCCCTTCTCCCAGATCACCGGCGGGTTCAGGCACTCCTCGATGGTGGTCCAGATCGAGAAGCTGGGTGCGAAGATCTCCTGGCCGTCCTCGTCGCGCACGACCAGGTTGGCGCCGTCCCGGGTGCCGAGCTCATCGATCTCCGAGAACAGGTGGTCGGCTGCATAGCGCGCGAACACGTCCGAGAGGCCGGGCTCGACGCCGATCCCGACCAGGGCCAGCCGCCCGGCGGTCTCCCACTGGGACGCCTGGGCGAACTGCTCGTCGCCGAGCTTCACCCCGACGTCGCCGTACGGGTTCTCCGGGTGCGGGTGGGAAAGGCTCATCGCCATGTCGAGGTAGTCCGCGCCGGCGGCGAACGCCCCCTCGAACACGCTCATCACGAACCTCGGGTCGACTGCGTTCAGCACGTGGGTGATCCGGTGCTCGCGGGCCAGTGCCGCAACCGAGGCCGGATCGGACGCATCCACGTGCGCGGCGACGAAGCGCTCCCCTCCCCCCGCGGCTGCGACACTCGCCTCTGCTCTGGTGAGGTCGTAGTCGGCCATGACCATCACCTCGAAGAAGCTCCTCCGGGCGGCGATCCGCGCCACCGCGTCGCCGACTCCTCCGGAGCCCACCACCAGAATGCGCATCTAGGGCGCCACCTTTCTCCTCCGAGCGCCGATCGCCTGCGCGATCCCGACGATCGCCAAGGCGCCGACGAACATGACGGTGCCGATCACGTTGATCTGCACCGGGGTGCCCCGCTGGGACGCGCCCCACACGTACATGGGGAACGTCACGGTCGTGGCACCGGCATTGAAGTTGGTCACGATGTAGTCGTCGAAGCTCAGGGCGAAGGCGAGCAGTGCGCCCGCGGCGATACCCGGCGCGACCAGCGGGAACGTGACCCGCCAGAACACCTGCGACGGCCGCGCGTACAGGTCGGCCGCGGCCTGTTCCAGCGCTGGGTCGAGGGAGGCCACCCTGGCCTTCACCGTCGTGATCACGAACGAGAGCGTGAACAGGATGTGCGCGATCAGGATCGTGCCCTGGCCGGACGGAATACCCATGGCCACGAACAGGGTGAGCAGCGAGGAGCCCATCACGACCTCGGGCGTGGCCATCGGGAAGAACACCAGCAGATTGGTCGCCCCGCGGCCACGGAACCGGTAGCGGCCCAGTGCGAACGCCGCGGCCGTCCCGATCACGGTGGCCACCAGCGACGACACCACTGCCACCCACAGGCTGAGCCCGAGGGCTTCGCACATGCCCGCGCTGGCGCAGGGGTGCAGCCAGGCGTCCAGGGAGAACTCGTTCCACTGGTAGTTGTACCGGCCGCTGGGCTTGTTGAACGAGAACACCGTGACCACGACGTTCGGCATCAGGATGTAGGCCATCACCAGCAGGCCGACGATGATCACGAGGTTGCGCCGGAGCCACGCCATCAGACCAGCTCCTCGGTACCGGCGATGCGCACGTACACGCCGACCAGGATGATGATCGTGATCATCAGGATGAAGGACAGCGCCGCAGCGGTCGGGTAGTCCAGCACACGCAGGAACTGTGCGTCGATGACCTGACCGATCATCACGGTCTGGGTGTTGCCGAGCAGCTTGGAGTTGATGTAGTCGCCGGCGGCAGGGATGAAGGTGAGCAGTGTGCCCGAAACCACCCCGGGCAACGACAGCGGCCAGATCACCCGCCAGAACGTGTGCCAACCGTTCGCGTACAGGTCACCGGCGGCGTCCAGCAGCCGGGTGTCGAGGCGTTCCAGCGAGGCGTACAGCGGCAGCACCATGAACGGCAGGAAGTTGTAGACGAGGCCGGAGACGACGGCGAACGGCGAGAACAGCAGGGTGTCGTTGTTGGTCAGTCCGACCGCCTGCAGGACGCTGGTCAGCCCGGTCGCCCGGAAGAACCCGGTCACCGGGCCGGTGTCGGTGAGGATGATCTGCCAGGCGAGGGTGCGGATCAGGAAGTTCGTGAAGAACGGCGCGACCACCAGGACGAGCAGCGCGTTCTTGTACTTCCCCGAGCGGTGCGCGATGAACCAGGCCAGCGGGTAGCCCAGCAGCAGCGTCCCCACGGTCGCCGTGGCCGCGTAGCCGAAGGAGCGCAGGAAGTGCGGCCAGTACCGCGCCAGCGCATCGGCATAGGTCTGGAAGTTCCAGGTGAGGGTGTAGCCGTTGTCGATGTCGCCGGTCTGCAGCGACTGGGACGCCAGCGAGATGGTCGGCACCACGAAGAACACCGTCAGCCAGAGCATCGCGGGGGTGAGCAGCAGGACCGGAACGAAGTAGCCGCGGCGCCGGCTGGACCGGACCGGACGGACGCCGCCGATCGGGTGGGCGAACGCCATCAGAGCGCCTCCGACACCACGAACGACTGGTGCGGATCCCAGCCCAGCACCACCGCGTCGCCGGGCCGGGCGCGCAACGAGCCGTCGTTGGGCCGGGTGACAGTGAGCTCCTGCCCCCAGGGCATGGCCACGAGGTAGGTGGTGGCCACGCCGGTGAAGGAGGCATCGGTGACCGTGCCGCCGAGCCGGTTCGCGCTCGGGGCTTCGTCCGGGGAGAGGATCCGCAGCTTCTCCGGGCGGATGCCCAGGTGCACGGAAGGGGCACCCTCGGCGAACCCTCCGTCCAGCGGCATGCCCTTGGGCAACTGGGCGCGTTCCACCACGAGGCCGTTGCCGTGGGCGTGCGCGGTGACGAACTCGCCACCGGGATCGCTGAAGCCCTCCAGCGGCAGCAGGTTCGACTGGCCGAGGAAGCTCGCGACGTAGGCCGTCGCCGGGCGGTCGTAGAGCGCGGCCGGCTCGCCCACCTGCTCCAGGTGGCCGGCATTCATCACCGCGACCGTGTCGGCCATCGTCATGGCCTCCTCCTGGTCGTGGGTGACGTGGATGAAGGTGATCCCGACCTCCTGCTGGATCCGCTTCAGCTCGATCTGCATCTCGCGGCGCAGCTTCAGGTCGAGTGCGCCCAGCGGCTCGTCCAGCAGCAGCACCTCGGGACGGTTCACGATCGCCCGGGCCAGGGCGACGCGCTGCTGCATGCCGCCGGAGAGCTGCCGCGGGCGCTGCCGGGACCGGTCGGCCAGCTGAACCAGTTCGAGGGCCTCCATGGAGCGCTGCTTCCAGTCGGCCACCTTCAGCTGGCGCAGGCCGAAGCCGACGTTGTCGAGCACGCTCAGGTGCGGGAACAACGCATAGCTCTGGAAGACGGTGTTCACCCGACGCTGGTAGGCCCTGGTCGCGGTGATGTCCTCGTCACCGAGGTAGATCCGGCCCGCGGTGGGCTCCTCCAGCCCCGCGACCATCCGCAGGGTCGTTGTCTTGCCGCAGCCGGAGGGTCCCAGCAGGGCGAAGAAGGACCCTGCGGGCACCTCGAGGTCGATCCCCGCCACCGCGACGAAGTCGTCGAAGTGGCGGGTCAGTCCGACCAGGCGGAGCGGTCCGGAGGACGTCGTGGGCTTCGTCATCGCCTAGCCCGTTACCACGGCCTGGAACTGGCGGTTGAACGCGGTCTCCTCGTCCGCGGTGAGCGCCCGGAAGACCTGCGCCTTCGCCAGGATCGCCTCGCTGGGGAAGATCAACTCGTTGTTGGCGACCTCCGGATCCTTCTTCACCAGGATCGGCTTCACCCCTGCGACCGGCGGAATGTAGTTGACGTAGTCGGCCACCTTCGCCATGACCGCCGGGTCGTAGTAGTAGTTGATCAGGCGCTCGGCGTTCTTCTTGTGCTGGGCGAGGTTCGGGATCACGAAGTTGTCGGAGAACATCGGGATGCCCTGGTCGCCCAGCGTGTAGCCGAGGCTCGGGTTGTCCGCCCGGAGCTGCACCACGTCGCCGGTCCAGGCCAGGCAGGCAGCAGTGTCCCCGGAGGCGAGCGGCTTGGTGTACTCGTTGCCGGTGAAGCCCTTGATCTGGCCGGAGTCCTTGGCGTCCTGGATCACCTGCAGCGCAGCGGCGAACTGCTCGGCGGTGACGTTGGCGAGACTCACGCCCTGCTCGATCAGCACCACGCCCACGGTGTCGCGCATCTCGGTCAGCATGGTCACCTTGCCCTTCAGTGCGGGGTCGTGGAGCAACTGGTCGACGCTGGTCACCTTGCGTCCACCGGTGGCCTTCGGGTTGTAGGCGATCCCGACGAATCCGCTCTGCCAGGGCAGCGAGTACACCCGGCCGTTGTCGAACGGGACGCTCTTCAGCGACGGCTCGAGGTTGGACAGGTTGGGGATGTTGTCGTAGTTGAGCGGCTGGAGGTAGCCGAGCCGGGCGAGCCGGGCGACCATCCAGTCAGTGCTCACCCAGGTGTCGCGTCCGGTGTCCTGGCCGGCCTCGAGCAGCGGGCGCACCTTGGCGAAGAACTCGTCGTTGTCGTTGTAGTCCTCGTTGTAGTTGACCTTGATGCCGGTCTGCTTGGTGAAGCCCTCGATGCTGGGGTGCTTGCCCGCATCGTCGACGTCGATGTACTCGGGCCAGTTCGACCAGTTCACGACCTTGTCGGTGTCGGAGAGGTCCTCGGCGGCCTTCGGCGTGGCCGCGGACGCCGTACCGGAGTCCGTGGACTTGCGTCCGGCCGAGCCACAGGCGGTCAGCAGCCCGGCAGCCGCGACGGCGGCGAAGCCGGTCAGCGCACTGCGGCGGGAAATCGTCGCGCGGGCGAAGGACGTCAGCAACGGGTCGGGTCGGTCGGGCATGTCGCCTCTCTTTCTCGGTTCTTCTCAGGAGTCGATGTTCGCCATCACATGCTTGATCCGGGTGTAGTCCTCGAACCCGTACATGGACAGGTCCTTGCCATAGCCGCTGCGCTTGAAGCCGCCGTGCGGCATCTCGGCGACCAGCGGGATGTGAGTGTTGATCCAGACGCAGCCGAAGTCGAGCTCCTTGCTCGCCCGCATGGCGCGACCGAAGTCCTTCGTCCAGACGCTGGACGCGAGGCCGTACTCGACGTCGTTCGCCCAGCGGATGGCCTGGTCCTCGTTGCTGAACGACTGGACCGTGATCACCGGGCCGAAGATCTCGGACTGGATCGCCTCGTCGTCCTGGCGGAGTCCGGACACCACGGTCGGGGCGTAGAAGTACCCATCCCCGAGGGTCCCGAGGCGCTCTCCCCCGGCCACGAGGCTCGCGTGATCGGGCAGCCGGTCGATGAATCCGGAGATCCGGCCGAGCTGAGCGGCGTTGTTCACCGGGCCGAACAGTGCGTCCGGATCGTCGGGCGGGCCCACCACCGTGCCTGCGGCGAACTCGGCCAGCGCCGCGGCGAAGTCGTCGTGGATGCGCTCGTGCACGAGAATCCGGGTCGCGGCCGTGCAGTCCTGGCCGGCATTGAAGAAGCCCGCGACGCCGAGGCCCTCGACGGCCGCTTCGATGTCTGCGTCGTCGAAGACGATGCAGGGCGCTTTGCCTCCGAGTTCGAGATGGACGCGCTTGAGCGACCTGGCGGCACTGCTCGCCACTTCCGCCCCGGCCCGCACCGATCCCGTGATGGCCACCAGTGCGGGGGTCGGGTGCTCCACGACGAGCCGGCCGGTGTCCCGGTCGCCCGTAACCACGTTCAGTGCGCCGGGCGGCAGGAACTCGGCGGCCAGTTCGGCCAGCAGCAGCGTGGTCAGCGGGGTCGTCTCGGCCGGCTTCAGCACGACCGTGTTGCCGGCGGCAAGGGCGGGGGCGATCTTCCACACCGCCATCATCACCGGGTAGTTCCAGGGCGTGACCTGACCCACGACGCCGATCGGTTCGCGCCGGATCCAGGAGGTGTGCCCAGCCATGTACTCCGCTGCGGCGCGTCCCTCGAGCACCCGCGCCGCACCGGCGAAGAACCGGAGCTGGTCGACCATCGGCGGGATCTCCTCCGATGCGGTCAGGCTGAGCGGCTTCCCGGTCTGGCTGGCCTCCAGGGCGACGATGTCGTCCGCCCTTGCCTCGATCGCGTCCGCGAGCTTCAGCAGCGCGGCCTGCCGCTCGCCGGGCGTCGTGCGTCCCCAGCTGGTCCGGAAGGCCGCATCCGCAGCGGCGTACGCGGCATCCACGTCGGAGGCGGCCGACACCGGAGCCCGGGCGATCACCGCCGCCGTCGCGGGATCGATCACCTCGGTGAAGGAGTCAGTGGCGGCGTCGACGTAGCCGCCGCCGATGAAGTTCTGCAACCGCCTGGCGTCTGTCATCCGTCCCTCCGATCCGCGGTCCTGGTTGAGCATCTTTGACGATGCGCAGCCTAATCCGCAATTGTTTCGACCCGATTACCACGAATATCGTGGTTTCAGAGTTTGCCAACTCCGACTATCGCAGGGCAAGATCTGGAGCCATGGCGAGAACACGTACGTCAACTGCCACTCTCGAGCGGCCCGCACCGGTCTTGGACGATGTCGGGAAGCGGATCATCGAGCTGCTGCAGACCGACGGTCGCAGGCCGTTCGTGAGCATCGCCGGCGAGGTCGGGCTGTCGGAGGGGGCAGTCCGTCAACGCGTGCAGCGCCTGATCGAGTCGGGCGTGATGCAGATCGTCGCGGTGACCGACCCGCTCGTGGTGGGCTTCACCCGTCAGGCCATGATCGGGATCCGGTCCCACGGCGACGTCAGCCCGATCGCGGCCAAGCTCTGCGAGATCCCTGAGATCGACTATGTGGTCACCACGGCCGGAAGCTTCGACCTGCTGGTCGAGGTGGTCTGCGAGGGCGATGCAGAGCTGCTCGACCTGCTGATGACCCGGATCCGCACCATCCCCGGTGTGACCGACACCGAGACCTTCGTCTACCTGAAACTCAACAAGCAGCACTACGACTGGGGCACCCGATGAGCCAGCAGACCACCCGCACCGGCACTCCGCTCACCGACGCGGCGCGCGACCACCTGTGGGGACACTTCACCCGCCACTCCGTGTACGAGCCGACCGCGGACGGAGGGCTCGGCGCGCAGGTACCGGTGATCGTGCGCGGCCAGGGGCACCGGATCTGGGACGACCGCGGACGGGAGTACTTCGACGGACTCGCCGGGCTGTTCACCGTCCAGGTCGGGCACGGGCGCACCGAGCTGGCCGAGGCGGCAGCCGAGCAGGCCGCGAAGCTGGCGTTCTTCCCGCTGTGGAGCTACGCGCACCCGACGGGCATCGAACTCGCCGAGCGGCTGGCCGGTTACGCCCCCGGCGATCTGAACCGGGTGTTCTTCACCACCGGCGGCGGCGAGGCCGTGGAGTCGGCCTGGAAGCTCGCCAAGCAGTACTTCAAGCTCACCGGCAAGCCGGGCAAGACCAAAGTGATCTCCCGGTCGATCGCGTACCACGGCACGCCGCACGGCGCGCTGTCGATCACCGGCATCCCTTCGGCGAAGGCGCCGTTCGAGCCGCTGGTGCCGGGCGCGCTGAAGGTGCCGAACACCGGCTTCTACCGGGCCCCGGAGCACCTGCGCGACGACGAGTACGCGTTCGGCCAGTGGGCCGCGGACCGGATCGCGGAGGTGATCGAGTTCGAGGGACCTGACACCGTGGCCGCGGTGTTCCTCGAGCCCGTGCAGAACTCGGGCGGCTGCTTCCCGCCGCCGCCAGGCTACTTCGAGCGGGTTCGTCAGATCTGTGACGAGTACGACGTGCTGCTGGTCTCGGACGAGACGATCTGCGCCTTCGGCCGAATCGGCTCGATGTTCGCCTGCGACGACTTCGACTACGTGCCCGACATCATCACCTGCGCAAAGGGGATGAGCAGCGGCTACTCCCCGATCGGGGCCATGATCGCCTCCGAGCGGCTGTTCGAACCGTTCCGGCACGGCACCACCTCGTTCGCCCACGGCTACACCTTCGGTGGCCACCCGGTCTCGTCCGCGGTGGCGATGGCCAACCTCGACGTGATGGAGGCCGAGGGCCTCAACGACCGGGTGAAGAACCTTGCACCCGCGTTCCGGGCGCAACTGGACACCCTGCGAGACCTGCCGATCGTCGGCGACGTCCGCGGCGCCGGCTACTTCTACGGCATCGAACTGGTCAAGGACAAGGAGACCAGGGAGACGTTCAACGAGGCCGAGTCGGAGCGGCTGCTGCGCGGGTTCCTCTCGAAGGCGCTGTTCGACGCCGGCCTGTACTGCCGCGCCGACGATCGCGGCGACCCGGTGGTCCAGCTCGCTCCCCCGTTGACGATCGGCGAGCCCGAGTTCGCCGAGGTCACCGGGATGCTGCGCGACGTCCTGACCAGGGCATCCGAGCTGCTGTAGTCCACGGACGCCACCGGACGCCGGCGACACCGCTGGTCCACACTGGAGTAGTGGAGATCGCGATCGGTGGGGACGTCATCCGGCTCGGCCAGCTTCTGAAGTTCGCCAGTGTGGTCAGCGACGGCGGCGAGGCCAAGGCCCTGCTGGCCGCCGGCGCCGTGCGGGTCGACGGCGACGTCGAGACCCGCCGCGGGCGGCAGGTGCCGGTCGGTGCGACGGTCGAGATCGACGGCGGGCAACAGCGCATCACGCTGCACGTCGTTGCCTGAGGGCCGCGGTCAGTCGCGCCCTTCGTCCTTGAGTCGCTGCTTCTCCGCGACCACGTCGCGGTAGGTCTCGCGCTCGCGGACCAGCCACGCCGGCGGATCGGCGATCAGCTCACCGACCTGGTCTGCCGTCAGCGCTTCGGTGACACCGCCGCGCACCAACCCCGATCGGGAGACGCCGAGCTTCTGTGCCACCACGTCGCGCGGGAAGGGGCCGTTGCGTCGCAGCTCCACCAACCACTCCGGCGGATCGCTGCGCAGGGCTTCGAGTTCGTCGCGGGTGATCGGTGAGGTACGGAACTCCTCAGGCGCCGCGGGCAGGTAGATGCCGAGCTTGGCAGCGGCGGTCTGGGGTTTCATCGTCTGGCTCACCGGTGAAGCGTAGCTGGCCGACAGCAGCTAGCCTGCGGGGGTGACCAGTGAGCAGCCGGCCAGGCCCGTCCTTCGGGTGGCTTTCGTGCCCGGTGTGACCCTCACCAAGTGGCGGACGATCTGGCAGGAGCGCTTCCCCCGGGTGCCGCTGGTGGTGCAGGAGGTCACCCAGGCCGGACAGCGGGGCGTGCTGGACTCGGGCGAGGCCGATCTGTGCTTTGCCCGGCTGCCGCTCGAGACCGACGAGCTGCACCTGATCCGGCTCTACGACGAGGTGCCGGTCGCCTGGGTCGCCAAGGATCACGCTGTCGCTGCCGTCGAAGACGTGAGCCTGGAGGAGTTGGCCGACGAGGACTGCCGCACCGAGGTGAACCCGCAGGCGATCGACCTGGTCGCCGCCGGCGAAGCCGTGCTGCTGGTGCCGATGTCGGTTGCACGCTCGCAGAGCCGCCGCGATCTGGTCTACCGTCCGATCCGCGACGGCGAGTCGACGACCGTCGGCCTGGCCTGGAGGGTCGACAACCCCAACGACCTGATCGCCGAGTTCATCGGCATCGTCCGCGGGCGGACGGCGAACAGTTCCCGCACCGTCCGGGAGCGCGGCGACGCGGCGACGAAGAAGCCGGCCAGCACACCGAGGCCGGCCCAGGCGTCGCCTCGCGGACGCTCGCGCGGGCGCCGCTCGCGGTAGGCCTCCTCACCGGGGCAGGGCGAGCGCTCCCGTCGCGGTCACGGCAGCCGCCGCCGCCCAGGCCTGCGGGCGGCAGGCCGCCGGGTAGGGCGTCGGACGCGGCACCTCGTCGTCGGCGTCGCCCCCGTGCAGCTCGGGGACGCGCCACCCGAAGGCCTCCGCTGCCACCAGCAGCTGCTCGGCCAGCCGGCGGGCCGGCTGGTGCAGCCCGGCCCGGGAGAGCCCGAAGATCGCGATGGCGTTGTCGTGGGTCCACACGCTGCCGCCGTGGTACGACAACGGCCAGTAGCCGCTCGCGCCCTTCGACAGCGTGCGGATGCCGTAGCCGGAACTCAGCGAAGGGCCCAGCAGCAGCGCGGCGAGGCCGGTCTCTTCCGCGGGGTCGAGCAGGCCGGTCCCGATGAGGTGGCCGATGTTGCTGGTCAACGAATCCACCGGATGCTTGTGCCGGTCCAGCGCGATCGCAGGGTAACGGCCCTCGACCGTCTCCACCCAGTAGGTCCTGCGGAAGCGCGCGCGCAGGTCGGCTGCCCACCGCCGCAGCTCCGCTGGCCTGGTCCCGGCCTCGCCGACCCCCAGGGCGTCCAGCAGGTCAGCGGCCCCGGTCGCAGCCTCGTAGGCGTAGGCCTGCACCTCGCACAGCGCGATCGGGCCCTCGGCGATCCGTCCGTCGCGCCACTGGATCGAGTCGCCGGAGTCCTTCCAGCCCTGGTTGGCCAGGCCATGGCCGGTCTGGTCCTGGTAGTCCAGAAAGCCGTCGCCATCGGCGTCCCCGAACTCGATGATCCAGCGCAGTGCCGCGTCCAGGTTGGGCAGGAGCGCGCGCACCTGGTCCTCGTCGAGCCCGGCCCGCCAGGCGTCCACCAGCAGGCAGACCCACAGCGGGGTCGCGTCCACGGTGCCGTAGTACAGCGGCGGCAGCTCAACCCCCTCGCCGGGCAGGGTCAGCGCCGCCGATCGCAGCTCGTGCAGGATCTTGCCCGGTTGCTGGGCTGTCGCCGGATCGTCGAGCCTGCCTTGCAGGCGGGCGAGCACCCGCAGCGTCGAGGCAGCGATCGACAGGTCCGCCGGCAGCAGCAGACGGGCGGCCCACAGCGAGTCCCGGCCGAACAAGGTGAGGAACCACGGCGCGCCGGCTGCGTAGAACTGGTCGTCGGGGTGCTCGGGCAGGCACAGCCGGAGGGCGTCGAGATCGCCCAGAGCCGTGCGCAGCCAGCGGCCACCGCGGGGGTCGGACGCGCCGGCGTCGGCGAGGAGGGCAGCCAGCCGACCGTCGCTCGTCCACGGCGCCGGGCTCGTCGGAGCCTGGACGACCAGGCTGTCGTCGACGAGGTCGAGGCTCCAGTGCAGCCGCACTTCCGCACCCGCAGCCACCGTGACCGACCAGCGCAGGACGACCTGGTCGCTCTCCACGGCCAGCTCGGCTCCGGACGCCCGGACGACGGTGCGGGCCGTCCCGGAAGAGGCAACGACCGCATCATCGACCACTCCCAGGTCGAGCGGGGCGGCAGGACTGAGGCCCGCCTTCACGTCCTGCATCGAGCCGAACTCCGGATCCAGCCGCACCTCCAGGCTGGTGGAGATGGTGGCGGCGGTCCGGTTGGCCACCAGCAGGCGCTCGGTCAGCCGTCCCGCCGCGACGACCCGCTCGCGGATCAACCGCACCCGCGGATCAGAACCCGCATCGTCGATACCGCGCAGCAGCCCGATGAACGTGACCGCATCGGCGCCGCGTTCGCCGGTCGAGATCCACTCGATCGGCGAGTCCGGGCAGCTCAGTCGCAGCCGGCCGATGTGCCGCACGTCGCCGTGGTAGACACCCTCGATGGCGTGCTCGCCCATGTCGCCGCCGACGTCGCTCCACACCTGGGTGGGCGCACGCAACGCGATCACTGCGCGATCGAGCAGGGGCTGCAGATGGCTGTCGCCGACAGCGGTCATTCCTTGACTGCTCCTTCAATGGAGTTCATGATGCGGCGCGGGAAGCCGAAGAACGGCACACCAGTGAGGGTAGTCAGCCCGGACGGCCGGGTCGAGACGAAGGATGCTGGATCTGCGGCGCCCGGCTCGCCGGCCGATGCGCTCAGGCCAGGCTGACCAGGTCGGTGTAGTCCGGGTTCCACAGGTCCTCGACGCCATCGGGCAGCAGCAGGACTCGGTCGGGCTGCAGCGCCTCCACCGCGCCCTCGTCGTGCGTGACCAGGATGACCGCGCCGGCATAGGTCCGGATCGCGCTCAGCACCTCGGCGCGGGAGGCCGGGTCGAGGTTGTTCGTCGGCTCGTCCAGCAGCAGCACGTTGGCCGCGGACACCACCAGCATCGCCAGCGCGAGCCTGGTCTTCTCCCCGCCGGACAGCACGCGAGCAGGCTTGTCCACATCGTCCCCGGTGAACAGGAACGAGCCGAGGATCTTGCGCACGTCGGTCTCGGTCATGTCCGGCGAAGCGGTCATCATGTTCTCGAGCACGGTCGCGGACACGTCGAGCGTCTCGTGCTCCTGCGCGTAGTACCCCAGCCGCAGGCCGTGCCCGGCCACGACCTCGCCGGTGTCCGGCTGCTCGATGCCCGCCAGGATGCGCAGCAGCGTGGTCTTTCCTGCCCCGTTCAGGCCCAGCACCACCACGTTCGCGCCCCGGTCGATCGCCAGGTCGACGTCGGTGAACACCTCCAGCGACCCGTACGACTTGCTCAGCTCGGCCGCGGTCAGCGGCACCTTGCCGCACGGGGCGGGCTTCGGGAACCGGATCTTGGCGACCTTGTCGTGCGCCCGCTGCTCCTCCAGCCCACTCAGCAGCTTCTCCGCCCGCCGGGCCATGTTCTGGGCCGCGACCGCCTTGGTCGCCTTCGCGCGCATCTTGTCCGCCTGCGCCATCAGCGCATCGGCCTTGCGTTCGGCGTTCGCGCGCTCGCGCTTGCGGCGCTTCTCGTCGGTCTCGCGCTGCAGCAGGTAGCGCTTCCAGTCCATCGCGTAGATGTCCAGCTCGGCGCGGTTGGCGTCGAGGTGGAAGACCTTGGTGACCGTCGCATCGAGCAGGCCCACGTCGTGGGAGATGACCATCAGCCCACCCGGGTAGGCCTGCAGGAAGCCCCGCAGCCAGACGATCGAGTCGGCGTCGAGGTGGTTGGTCGGCTCGTCCAGGAGCAGGTTGTCCGCGCCGGAGAACAGGATCCGGGCGAGTTCGACCCGACGCCGCTGGCCGCCGGAGAGCGTCCGCAGCTCCTGGCCGAGGACGCGGTCGGGCAGGCCGAGGTTCGCCGCGATCCGAGCCGCCTCCGACTCCGCGCCGTAGCCACCCGCGGCGGCGAGCTCGGCCTCCGCGCGCGCGTAGGACGACATCGCCTTCTCCTGCGCCTCGCCCTCCTCGCTCGCCATCGCCAGCGAGTAGGTGTTCAGCCGACGCAGGATCTGGTCGAGCCCGCGGGCGGAGAGGATCCGGTCCCTGGCGAGCTGGTCGAGGTCACCCGTGCGTGGATCTTGCGGCAGGTAGCCGATCTGGCCCGACCGGCTCACCGTCCCGGCGGCCGGCAGCGACTCTCCGGCAAGGATGCGGGTGAGGGTGGTCTTGCCCGCGCCGTTGCGCCCGACCAGGCCGATCTTGTCGCCCGCAGCCACCTGGAAGGACGCCGGGGACAGCAAAAGGCGGGCTCCCGCCCGCACCTCAAGATCTCGTACCACCAACATCGCCCGGCAAGGTTACCTGAGTCGCGGCGTCCCGCCGGACACCCGACCCGCGGAGGTCAGCGCAGCTGGGTCAGGGTGGACTGGTCATCGACGACGAAGTCCTCGGCGACCGCGGACACGTCGATCACGGTGAGTTCGACCGGGGCGCCGAAACTGGTCAGGAACGCCGTGTCGGCGGCGTCCCTGCCGGTGGCGACGCGCAGCAGGCTCTGGCGCGGCGCGTGCCTGGTGGCGTCCACCACCCACCAGGCCCCATCGACCAGCGCTTCGCAGACCGCATGGAATTCCATCGGGCTGAGCCCCGGAGCGTAAACCGCGGCCAGGCGTGCCGGGACGCCGAGCGCACGCAGCAGGGCGATCGAGAGGTGGGCGAAGTCCCGGCAGACGCCCTGGCGCGCCAGCAACGTGTCCAGTGCGCTGTCGGTGCCGCTGCTGGACCCGCCCACGTAGGCGATCCGCCGATTCACCCACTCCCCCACGGCGACCAGCAGCGACGGCCCTTCCAGCCCGGCGAACTCTGCCGCGGCTGTCGGCGCCAGGCTGTCCGCCTCGCAGTAGCGGCTCTGCCGCAGGTAGTGCAGCCTGTCGAGCTCGGTGGCCGGTGCGGGGTCAGCCAGCCCTCCGGCGACCGCCGCGTAGTCGAGCACCACCGCGTCCCCCTCTGCGTGCACCTGGTGCAGCCGGGTGCCGTGCTCGTCCCGCAGCTCGGTCGGTGGCTCCGGGCGGCCGTCCACCAGGACGCTGATCGACTCGCTGAGCAGCGGTACGCCCGCAGCGACGGCCACACAGAAGACGAGCTCGACCGGCCCCGACAGGCTCAGCTCGAGGTGGCAGGAGACGTTTCGGTTCACCCAGCCATGCTGCCCCAAATTCGTCGGTCCCGAAACCCTATGCTGAACGGCAAGGAGGAACCCGGGTGAACTATCGCAACGTCCAGGCTCCCACGGCCGTCGTGATGGTGCGTCCCCACCGCTTCTCGGTGAATGCCGAGACGAGGCTCGACAACGCCTTCCAGGTGAGTCCGCGGGAACACTCGGTGGACCTGATCGCGAGCGCCGCGAGGGAGGAATTCGACAGTTGCGTCGACGCTCTCGTCGCGACCGGCGTCCGGGTGCACGTGTTCGACGACTTCGGGCAGTTCGACACCCCCGATTCCGTGTTCCCGAACAACTGGTTCTCCACGCATACCGGCGGCCGGATCGCGATCTACCCGATGTACGCGCCGAGCCGCCGACGCGAGCGCCGCAGCGACGTGATCGAGCTGCTGAAGAGCACCTACCGGGTGCAGGAGGTCATTGACTACTCGGGACTCGAGTACGACAACCTGTTCCTCGAGGGCACCGGTGCGATGGTGTTCGACCATCTCGAACGGGTCGCGTACGTGGCCAGCTCGCACCGGGCCGACCCGGTCATCCTGGAACGCTTCTGCACGGCCTTCGGCTACGAGCCGATGGCCTTCCCGACGGCGGACGCGCACGGACGGCCGATCTACCACACCAACGTGCTGATGGCGATCGCCACCGAGTACGCCCTGGTCTGCCTGGCGGCGATCAGCGACGACGCCCGCCGGGCCGAGGTGGCCGGCCGGCTGGCCGACAGCGGTCGCACCGTCCTGGACCTCGACTTCGGGCAGGTCGGGGACTTCGCCGGCAACGCCATCGAGCTGACCGGACGGGACGGGCGCGTCCTGGCACTGTCCGCCCGAGCCGCCGCCGCGCTCACGCCGGAGCAGCGCGCCGTGATCGAGGCGTCAGCGCAGCTGCTGCCGCTCTCGATCCCGACGATCGAACTCGCGGGAGGCTCGGTGCGCTGCATGCTCGCCGGTGTCCACCTGACGCCCCGCTGAGGCGGGCTGATGCCTCGCTCACCACTGCCGCAACGGCACGGGCTGGACGCTGCCTGGGTGCGCACCCCGGACAACCTGCCGGACGCCCCCCGCTGGGCGACGATGCGCGACTTCCTGCGCGACCGGCTGGCGAACGGTGCCCCGGTGGACGAGATGCTGGCCGCGGGTGCGTTCGTCGATCAGGCCGGACGTCCGTGGACCGGCGCGGAGGCGTACCGTCCGCACACCATGGTGTGGTTCCACCGCGAACTGGCCGCTGAACCTCCGGTGCCGTTCGAGGTGATGGTGTTGCACGCCGACGAGCGGCTGGTGGTGGTCGACAAGCCGCACTTCCTTGCCACCACGCCGCGCGGGGTGCACGTGCGCCAGACCGCGCTGGTGCGGCTGCGCGAAGCCCTCGGCCTGCCCGAGCTGGCGCCGGTCCATCGCCTCGATCGGCTGACTGCCGGGGTGGTGGTCTTCACCACCCGACGGGTCTGGCGCGGCCCGTACGCCGAGCTGTTCCGCACCCGGGGGGTGCACAAGACCTACGAGGCGCTGGCGCCGTACGACCCGAGCCTGTCCTTTCCGCGCACGGCGCTCAGCCGCATCGAGAAGCCGCGGGGCAGCCTGCAGGCGCTGCTCGTCGAGGGCGAGCCGAACGCCGAAACCCTGGTCGAACTCGTCGAGGTCCGTGGCCGCCACGCCCGCTATCGGCTCACCCCGCGCACCGGCAAGACCCACCAGCTACGCGTGCAGCTGGCCGGGCTGGGCCTGCCGATCCTGGGCGATCCGCTCTACCCGCACGTCCTGGACGTGGCCGGCGACGATTTCTCCGCCCCCCTGCAGCTGGTGGCTCGCACGTTGTCCTTCACCGATCCGATCGACGACATCCCCCGAGAGTTCAGCAGCCGGCTGGCTCTGGCATGGCCCTGAGTCGCGGTCAGCGCGGCGGAAGCTCGCCGGCCGAGATCGCCTTCCAGTTGGCTGTGAAGTAGTCCAGCTCGGCCAGGGCGGCGGTGATCGTCCGGGCGACCACCCCGGCGTCGATCGAGTCCGGGGCGGTGAAGTCCAGCATCCGCAGGAACGTGCTGGATCCTTCACGAAAAGCCGCTGGCGGGTCGGGCAACAACCCGCCGAAATGGAAGGTGAGGGTGACCTGCTTCTTGCTCACCGACGTGGCGCAGATCCAGTGGTGAAAGTCACCGTTCGCGGCGTAGGTGAGCTTGCCCCACTTGATCGCGGTGTCGAGTTGCGCGGCCTGATGAACGGCCCGGTCCACGGCGATCACGGTCGCCGCCGCATCCGGACGGACCGTCGCCAGGAAGGTCGACAGGGCCGATTCCGTCATGGTGCGCCCCCTCATTCGCCAGCGATGCTGCTCACGCTAGCTGCGGCCTCTGACAACCGGTTCGCCGGGGCGGTGAAAAGATGGCCGGCGTGACCCGCCCGCTGCGCATCCTGTTCTGCACCCCGCAGATCCCCAACAACACCGGCTCCACCATGCGCCTGGCCGCGGTCACCGGCGCCGAGCTGCACCTGGCTCGTCCCCTCGGTTTCGACATGGACGACACCAAGCTGCGCCGGGCGGGTCTGGACTATCGCGACGACGCGGCCACGTTCGTCCACGACTCCCTTGACGCCGCCTACGCCGCCCTGTTGCCGGCCAGGGTGTTCGCCTTCACCGTCCGTGCCGAGACCGCCTACACCGACATCGCCTACCAGCCCGGAGACGTGTTGCTGTTCGGCCCGGAGGACCACGGGCTCGCGCCCGAGGATCTGGACGATCCCCGCGTCACCGAGCGGGTCCGCATCCCGATGCGCGCCGGAATGCGTTCGCTCAATCTCGCCAGCGCCGCCGCCGTCGCGGTCTACGAGGCGTGGCGTCAGTTGGGGCACGTCGGCGCCCGGTAGCGGGCTGGGCTCGTTCTCCCGCCGGGGTCACTCCCCCTTCGCCGGCCGCCCCCGTTTCGGCAGCGGTCCGGCGTCCTTCGGGCTGCGGCCGGCCTTCGCCAGAGCCTGGCGCAGCAACAGTTCGATGTGCGCGTTCACGGAACGCAGGTCGTCGGCGGCCCAGCGCGCCAGGGCCTCGTGCACCGCCGGATCGAGCCGGAGCAGGACGGGCTTGCGCTCCCGTCCGCCCTGACCCGGCTCCGGCGGCGGAACTCCTGTGCTCGCCATCGGCTCAGGTGTACAGCGACCCGGTGTTCACCACGGGCGTCGCCTGCGACGAGCCGCACAGCACGACCAGCAGGTTCGACACCATCGCAGCCTTGCGCTCCTCGTCCAGGGCCACCACGTCGTCGGCCTCCAGCTGCCGCAGCGCACCCTCGACCATGCTCACCGCACCCTCGACGATCTTCTCGCGCGCCGCGATCACGGCAGCGGCCTGTTGCCGCTGCAGCATCGCGTGGGCGATCTCGGGAGCGTAGGCGAGGCTCGAGATCCGTGTCTCGACCACCTCGAGGCCGGCGATGGCGATCCGTGCAGCCACTTCGGCGGCCAGTTCGGCAGCCACCACGTCGGTGGAACCGCGCAGCGACTCCTCACCCGGGCCCGCGTTGTCGTAGGGGTGACTGGACGCGACGTGCCGCAGTGCCGCCTCGGATTGCACCCGGACGAACTCCCGGTAGTCCTCGACGGCGAACACGGCCTTGGCGGTGTCGGCCACCTGCCAGACCACGATCGCGGCGATGTTCACCGGGTTGCCGTCGGCGTCGTTCACCTTCAGTTCGTTGGTCTCGAAGTTGCGGACCTTCACCGACACCTTCCGGCCCATCACGAGCGGCATGTTCAGCTGCAGGCCGCTGCGGCGCAGGGTGCCGACGTAGCGGCCGAAGAACTGCAGAACCCGGGTGTCGCCGGGGCTGACCACGGAGATCCCCGTCGCCAGCAACACGGCCAACACGATGAGCAGCCCTCCGGTGAGCCCGAACCCGGTGCCGTCGCCACCGGCGTCGTCGGTGGTCGCCGCGAGGACGACCAGCCAGATCGCCACTCCGACCAGCACCAGGAAGCCGATCACCGCCGGGCCGCCCGGGACCGACCAGGCACTGCGTTCACTCACCTCGACCCGTGCTCCGTCGTGGCCCACCGGCACGCCGGCGGGCTCGCCGCCCACGGTGTGCGCATCGCGCGGCAGGTCTTGTTCGGTCATCGAGGCTCACTTCCTCCACTAGGAAAACAGATAGCTAAATGATATCAGTTTTCCCGGCGCCGGCAAGACCGCGACCGACCAGCAGCGCCGCCACCACGCCGCCGCTCGCACACAGCAGCAGGTCGAACGCGACGAACCCGCCCAGCAGCAGTGCGACCGTGCCCGACCCGAGCCCCTGAACCGCTTCCGCCACGGCAGCAGGGAAGGTGTCGGCGAGCGCCCAGTAGGCCAGCAGGTCGCTCACCGGCGCGAGCGCGATGCAGGCCCCGATCAGCGCGAAGAAGGTGATCACGAACGCCAACGCAGAGCGCGCCGGGTTGCGCCGCGGCCCGAGCCACACGGTGAGCACGCCGACATAGAGCGCGGTCAGCGGGAAGTCGATGAACAGCGCATAGAGCACTTCCACCACGATCAGGGTCATCGGTCCGAGCCTCGGTTGAAGCACCTCATACGACGGCCCCATCACCAGGGGCGCTGCGGCGATCGCCACCACGCTCAACAACGCCGCCAGGCCGGCCTTACCAGCGAACTCCCGGGTCATGTCCCGCTCCTTCTCCATGTGGAGAAGACCATAGCACGCTATTCTCTCCACGTGGAGAAGCCAGTCCCGGAACGGCTCATCGAAGCCGCCATCGGCCTGCTCGGCACCGATGGCGCCGGCGCGGTCACGGTACGGGCCGTCGAGGCAGCCGCAGGAACCCCGCATGGCAGCGTCCGGCACCACTTCGGCTCGCTGGCCGGCCTGCGCCAGGCCCTCGTCCGGGGGCTGCTCCTCGCCGAGCGCGCGGACAGCCAGGACGCGAGCCTTCCCGACCTCGTCACCCGGTGGACCGGCGCGGGAGCACCGATCGCCAGGGCGCGCTACGAGGTCATGCTGATGGCCATGCGCGACCCGGCGCTCCGGGAGGTCTTCGTGAACGCAAGGGACGATCTGGTCGCGCGCCTGGCGTCGACCGGCGTGCCTCCGTCCGAGGCTCCCGCGCTGGTCGCGATGCTCGACGGCATCGTGCTGGACGCGCTGCTGCGGGGCACGCGGCCGAACCTCGCGCCATGGCAGCGCGCGCTGTCCGGCTCGGCAGGGCCGGGGTCTCTCCCGGAGTGAGGGACGAGGCCCGCGCGCTCAGCTACAGGTTGTAGCCGATCGAGCGAAGCTGCTCCCTGCCGTCCTCGCTGATCAGTTCCAGCGTCCACGGCGGCAGCCACACCCAGTTGATCGTGACCGAGTTGACCAGGCCCTCCAGGGCCAGTTGGGTGTCGTACTCGAGCCGGTCGGTCAGCGGACAGGTGGGCGAGGTGAGGGTCATGTCGATCGTGGCGTTGTTGCCGTCATCGATCGTGACGCCGTAGACCAGTCCGAGGTCGACGACGTTCACCATCAACTCCGGGTCGACGACGTCCTTCATCGCCTCCAGCACATCCTCCTCGGACGGACGCGCGCTCGGGACGGTGTCGGGGAAAGTGTCCTGGACCAGATCCGAGGGACGGGGGTTCTGGGTCATTCGGCTTCCTTCCCTTCCGCAGCAATCGCCTGGGCTGCCGCGTCCGCGAAGGCCAGCCAGCCGAGCATCGCGCACTTCACCCGGGCCGGGAATTGCGACACTCCGACGAAGGCTACCGCGTCCTCCAGGCGGTCCTCGTCGGGCTCCGCCCGGCCCTGGGAGTGCATCATCTCGGTGAACTCCTGCAGCAGCGACAGCGATTCCTCGACGGTCTTCCCGATCACCAGGTCGGTCATCACCGACGTGGACGCCTGCGAGATCGAGCAGCCGACGCCCTCATAGGAGACGTCCGCGACCCGGTCGCCGTCGAGGGCCACCCGGAGCATCACCTCGTCGCCACAGGTCGGGTTCACGTGCGAGACCTGGGCCTGGTACGGCTCACGGAGCCCGCTGTGATGCTTGGCCTTGTAGTGGTCGAGGATGATCTCCTGGTACATGGCTTCGACGCTCATCGCGACCCTCCGAAGAAGCTGCGGACGTATTCGAGGCCGTCGGCGAGTGCGTCGAACTCGGCCTCGGTGGTGTACAGGTATGCGGACGCCCGGCTGGACGCGGTCAGCCCGAGCCGCTCGTGCAGCGGGCGCGCACAGTGGTGCCCACCCCGCACCGCGATGCCGCGGGAGTCCAGCAGCTGCATCACGTCGTGCGGGTGCACCTCGGTGCCGTCGGCTGTGGTCACGGTGAACGAGATCGCCCCGCCCCGGTCGACCGCCTCGGTAGGCCCAAGGATGCTCACTCCCTCGACCGCCTGCAGGCGCTCCAGCGCGTACGCGGTGACCCGCTGCTCGTGGGCGGCGATTTTGTCCATGCCGATCCGCTGCAGGTAGTCGACCGCCGCGCCCAGGCCCACGGCCTGCGCGATCGGCGGGGTACCGGCCTCGAACCGGGCCGGCGGCTTGGCGAAGGTGGAGCCGGTCAGCCGGACCACCTCGATCATCTCGCCGCCGCCGAGGAACGGCGGCAGCGTCTCCAGCAGGTCGTAGCGACCCCACAGGACGCCGATCCCGGTCGGGCCGAGCATCTTGTGACCGGTGAACGCCATCAGGTCGGCTCCGAGCGCACCCACGTTCGTGGGCAGCTGAGGCACGCCCTGCGAACCGTCGACCACCACGTGGGCGCCTACCCGGTGCGCCATCGCCGCGATCTCCCGAACGGGGTTGACGGTACCGAGCACGTTCGACACCCAGGCGATCGAGACGATCTTGGTGTGCTCGTTGATCAGGCCCTCGGCCGCTGCGCGCTCCAGGTCGAGCCGCCCTTCCGAGGTGATGTCGAACCAGCGCAGGACCGCCCCGGTGCGCTGGGCGAGCAGCTGCCACGGGACGATGTTGGAGTGGTGTTCGAGCACGGAGATGACGATCTCGTCACCGGGCTCGAGGCGTCCACCGAGGGTGTGCGCAGCGAGGTTGAGCGCCTCGGATGCGTTCTTGGTGAACACCACCTCGCGAGGGTCCGTGGTTCCGATGAAGGCCGCGATCTTCTCCCTGGCGCCCTCGAAGGCGGCAGTGGCCTCGCCACCGAGGGTGTGCATGGCCCGCGCCACGTTCGCGTTGTGCTCCAGGTAGTGGCGCGCCACGGCCTCCACGACCACTTTCGGCTTCTGCGAGGTGTTCGCCGAGTCGAGGTAGACCAGCGGCCCGCCCGCAACCGTGCGATCGAGGATCGGAAAGTCCCGGCGCAGCCGGGTGACGTCGTAGTCCGACGCCGGGACGAAGGCCGTCCCGGCGATGGTGGCGCTGGACTCAGGCATCGACCCTGGCTGCACGGACGAACCGGTCGTAGCCCTCGATCTCGAGCTGGTCGGCCAGCTCCGCGCCGCCCTCCTCGACGACGTGACCGTCCACGAACACGTGCACGAAGTCGGGCTTGATGTAGTTCAGGATCCGCGTGTAGTGCGTGATCAGCAGCAGGCCTCGATCACCCTGCGCGGTGTACCGGTTCACACCCTCGGAGACGATCCGCAGCGCGTCGATGTCCAGGCCGGAGTCGGTCTCGTCCAGGATCGCGAACTTCGGGTTGAGCAGCTCCAGCTGGGCGATCTCGTTGCGCTTCTTCTCACCACCGGAGAAGCCCTCGTTGAGCGAGCGCGCGGCGAACGTCCCGTCCAGGCCGACCCGCTCGAGGGCGGCGTTGACATCCTTCACCCAGGTGCGGACCCGGGGGGCCTCGCCGCTCAGCGCGGTCTTGGCCGTGCGCAGGAAGTTGGCGACCGACACGCCGGGCACCTCGATCGGGTACTGCATGGCCAGGAACAGGCCGGCCCGGGCGCGCTCGTCCACGGTGAGCCCGGTGAGCTCGGTGTCGTCCAGCGTCACCGAACCGCCGGTGATCCGGTACTTCGGGTGGCCGGCGACGGAGTAGGCCAGGGTGGACTTCCCGGAGCCGTTGGGTCCCATGATGGCGTGCACCTCGCCGCTACGGACGGTGAGGTTCACGCCCTTCAGGATCTCCTTCGGGCCGCTCTCGGTCTCGACCTCGACCCGCAGGTCGCTGATGCGGAGTTCGGACAACTTAGTGCTCCTGGATTCTGATCGGATTGTCTGGGTCAATGAACACGTTCTCCTCGTCCACCCGGACCGGGTAGACGGGCACCGGCGCTACGGCCGGCAATTCGAGCGGCAACCCCGTGCGCAGGTCGAACCGCGAACCATGCATGTAACACTCGAGGGTGCAGCCGTCCACGTCGCCGTCGGACAGCGGCACCTCGGCGTGGCTGCACACGTCGCGGATGGCGAAGAAGCCGTCAGCGGTGTTCACCACGGCGATGTCGGCGTCGCCGCCGAGGTCGACCCCGATCGCGGAACCGACCGGCACCTCGGCAACGGCACAGGCGCGGACGAAGCTCACTGGGCCGCCCCCGGGTGGCCGACGATGATCTCGAGCTCGGACTCCACCGCGGCCATCAGCCGGGTCTCCACCTCGGCCACGCCGATCCGGCGGATGATGTCGGCGAAGAAGCCGTGCACAACGAGCCGGCGGGCCTCGTCCTCACCGATGCCGCGAGAGCGCAGGTAGAACAGCTGCTCGTCGTCGAAGCGGCCCGTGGTCGAGGAGTGGCCCGCGCCCTCGATCTCACCGGTCTCGATCTCGAGGTTCGGCACCGAGTCGGCCCGACAGCCGTCGGTCAGCACGAGGTTCTTGTTGGTCTCGTAGGTGTTGATGCCCTCGGCGACCTTGCGGATCAGCACGTCGCCCACCCAGACCGAGTGCGCGCCCGCGCCCTGCAGGGCGCCGCGGTAGTCGACCCGGCTGCGGGTGTGCGGGGCGTTGTGGTCGACGAACAGTCGGTGCTCGATGTGCTGGCCGGCGTCGACGAAGTAGACGCCGAACTGCTCCAGCTCACCACCCGGGCCGGCGAAGCGGGCCGTCTCGGCCAGCCGGACGACATCGCCGCCCAGGCTGGCGGTGACGACCCGGACGCGGGCATCGCGGCCGACCAGTACGGCGTGATGGCCACCGTGCACGGCCCCGGCGTCCCAGTCCGCGATGGTCACGAAGGTGACCGAGGCGCCGTCGCCGACCACGAGGTCGGTCTTGTCCGCGAAGGTGGCCACGCCGGTGTAGCGCAGGACGATCGTGGCCTTCGCTCCCGCGCCGACAGTGATCACCATGTGCTCGGCGACCGCGCCATCCTGGCCGGCGCCAGTGAGCACGATCGGCCCTTCCACTTCGGTGCCTGCCGGCACGTCGAGGCGGACGGCGTGGTCAGTGTTCCCGGCTGCCAGCGCCGAGATCCGGTCGATCGGGGCCTCCGCGGCGAGTTCGCGGGCGCGCTCGAGGCTGATCGGCTCCAGGCTCACCCCCGCGGGCAGTTCCACCGACCAGTCCAGTCCGTGGCCGCTGGGCCCGTCGTCGGAGAGCAGCCCGGCGAGCCGCCGCAGCGGGGTGAACCGCCACACCTCTTCGCGCCCGGTGGGCACGGGGTGGTCGGCCACGTCCCAGGACGGGGTCGGGTGCAGGTGAGAGGCGATCTTCGTCTCGATCGCCTCGGCCACGTTCGGCAACGCGGTCATCAGCCCACGGCCCCTTCCATCTGCAGTTCGATCAGGCGGTTCAGTTCCAGCGCGTACTCCATCGGCAGCTCGCGCGCGATCGGCTCCACGAAGCCGCGCACGATCATCGCCATCGCCTCGTCCTCGCCCATCCCCCGGCTCATCAGGTAGAACAGCTGGTCCTCACTCACCTTGGACACGGTGGCCTCGTGGGCCATCGACACGTCGTCCTCGCGGACATCGACGTAGGGGTAGGTGTCGGAGCGGGAGATCGTGTCGACCAGGAGTGCGTCGCACTTCACCGAGCTCGCCGAGTGGTGCGCGCCCTCCTGCACCTGGACCAGGCCGCGGTAGGACGAGCGTCCCCCGGAGCGGGCCACCGACTTGGAGATGATCGAGCTGGACGTGTGCGGGGCGGCGTGCACCATCTTGGAGCCGGCGTCCTGGTGCTGGCCCTCGCCGGCGAACGCGATCGAGAGGGTCTCGCCGCGGGAGTGCTCACCGAGCAGGTAGACGGCCGGGTACTTCATGGTCACCTTGGAGCCGATGTTGCCGTCGATCCACTCCATCGTCGCGCCCTCGTCGCACGTTGCCCGCTTGGTGACCAGGTTGTACACGTTCGTCGACCAGTTCTGGATGGTCGTGTAGCGCACCCGGGCGTTCTTCTTGACGATGATCTCCACGACGGCGGAGTGCAGCGAGTCCGAGGAGTAGATCGGCGCCGTGCAGCCCTCCACGTAGTGCACGTAGGAGCCCTCGTCGGCAATGATCAGCGTCCGCTCGAACTGGCCCATGTTCTCGGTGTTGATCCGGAAGTAGGCCTGCAACGGGATGGAGACGTGCACACCCTTCGGCACGTAGATGAACGAGCCGCCCGACCACACCGCGGTGTTCAGGGAGGCGAACTTGTTGTCGCCGGTGGGGATCACCGAGCCGAAGTACTCCTCGAAGATCTCCGGGTGTTCCTTCAGGCCGGTGTCGGTGTCGAGGAAGATCACGCCCTGACGCTCGAGCTCCTCGTTGATCTTGTGGTAGACGACCTCGGACTCGTACTGCGCGGCGACGCCGGCGACCAGTCGCATCTTCTCGGCCTCGGGGATGCCCAGCCGGTCGTAGGTGCGCTTGATGTCGTCGGGCAGGTCCTCCCAGGACTGGGCCTGCTTCTCCGTGGAGCGCACGAAGTACTTGATGTTGTCGAAGTCGATCCCGGACAGGTCGGCACCCCAGGCGGGCATCGGCTTGCGGTTGTACAGCTTGAGGGCCTTCAGCCGGGTGTTCAGCATCCACTCCGGCTCTTCCTTCAGCGCGGAGATATTGCGCACGACGTCCTCGGTCAGGCCGCGTTGGGCGGACTCGCCGGCGGCGTCGGTGTCATGCCAGCCGTACTTGTAGTTCCCGAGCGCCTGCAGATGCTCTTGCTGGGTGGCGCCCAGACCGGGCGCGGCAGGTGCGGTGGAAGTCATCAGGAGGTCCTTCCTGTCGGGGATGGATGCATGGCCGGGGCCACCGGACGCGGCACGTGGGTGGTGCACACCCCGTCGCCGTGGGCGATGGTCGCCAGCCGTTGCACATGCGAGTCGAGCAGTGTGGCGAACACGCGGGTCTCCGCCTCGCACAGCTCGGGGAACTCTGCCGCCACGTGGGCGACCGGGCAGTGGTACTGGCACAACTGGACGCCGGAGGCGACGGGCTGCAAGGACGCGACGAAGCCCTCGGCGGTCAATGCCTCGACCAACGCCTCGGTGGGGTTGTCGTATTCCGGGGCGAGCCCGCGGAACCGCTCAGTGACGGCTTCGGCCACCTGGGCGGCGAAGGTCTCTACCGCGCCGGAGCCGGCCACCTCCCTGAGGTAACCGAGGGCATCGATCGCCAGCCGGTCGTAGGCCTGGAAGAACTCGCACCGGCCGGAATCGGTCAGGGCGAACACCTTCGCGGGGCGACCGCGTCCGCGGTGCCCGTAGACCCGCTGCTCATGGCTGGTCACGTGCCCGGTGGTCGCGAGCACGGTGAGGTGGCGGCGGACGGCGGCGGGGGTCAGGCCCAGCCGTCCGGCCAGGTCGTTGGCGGTGGACGGGCCGTGCTGCAGGATCGAGCGGGCCACCCGGCTTCGCGTCGAAGCATCCGCGGCCTGCTGCTCGGCGTCGGCCGCCAGCGCCTCCGCGTCCAACTCCGGTTCGCTTTTCACAACGCCATTCTTACCTTATTCGCGCCCGCACTCAACTCGCGAGGCATGCACACTCCGGATTCCGAGACGCGACCTTCCAGCAGGTGGCGTGGTTGCCTGGACTACGACGAGGCGTCGTAGAGTGCTGGCGGTGACTTTGTCTTGTCAAAGGTGACAGAGCATCAACAACAACAGACACCCTTGTAGAAGGAAGAATCGTGACGACTCCCTCGCTCGATACCGAACCGTCCACAGGACGATCGCACAGGTCTGTGCGCGCGCTCCTGCTCGCGGTCTTCGGGCTGCTCGCACTGACCCTGACCGCCTGCTCCGGTGGCGGTGGCGCCGCCGCCGAGGGGGGCGGAGGCGAGGCCAACCTCAAGCTGCCCGAGCTGCTGCGAGATCCCAACTTCACCATCGGCGGTATGAACGGCCTGGTGCCGCTCTACATCGGCCTGGTGATCACCATCCTCGGCCTGCTCTTCGGCGTGTGGACCTACTCGCGGCTGAAGGCTCTGCCGGTGCACAGGTCGATGAAGGAGATCTCCGAGATCATCTACACCACCTGCAAGGCCTACCTGGTGAAGCAGGGCAAGTTCCTGCTCCTGCTGTGGGCCTTCATCGCGGTGGTCATCATCGTGTACTTCGCCGTCTCCGGCATCCCGGCCTGGCAGATCGCGGTGATCATCCTGTTCTCGCTGATCGGCATGGCAGGCTCCTTCGGCGTCGCCTGGTTCGGCATCCGGATCAACACGTTCGCGAACTCGCGCACCTCTCACGCAGCACTCAAGGGCGAGAAGTGGGCCGTCCACGACATCCCGGCGCGCTCCGGCATGTCGGTCGGCATGGTGCTGATCTCGCTCGAGCTGTTCCTGATGCTGATCATCCTGGTCTTCCTGCCCGTCGACCTCGCCGGCAAGAGCTTCATCGGCTTCGCGATCGGCGAGTCGCTGGGCGCTTCGGCCCTCCGCATCGCGGGCGGCATCTTCACCAAGATCGCCGACGTCGGCTCCGACCTGATGAAGATCGTGTTCAAGATCGACGAGGACGATCCCCGCAACCCGGGCACCATCGCCGACTGCACCGGTGACAACGCCGGCGACTCGGTCGGCCCGTCCGCCGACGGCTTCGAGACCTACGGCGTCACCGGCGTCGCTCTGATCACGTTCATCCTGCTGGGCGTCGCCCAGGTCCAGGGCGCGAACCCGGCCCTGCAGGCCGTCCTGCTGGTCTGGATCTTCGCGATCCGCGCCATCATGCTGGTCGCCTCCGCTGCGTCCTACTTCGCCAGCGAGGCGATGGCCCGCAACTCCTACGGCAAGGAAGACTTCGACTTCGAGAAGCCCCTCACCTCGCTGGTGTGGGTCACCTCCATCGTGTCGATCGTGCTGACCTTCGCGTTCTCTGCGTTCCTGCTCAGCGGCAACGGGGTGAGCCCGAACCTGTGGTGGCAGCTGTCGATCATCGTCTCCTGCGGCACCCTCGCCGGCGCGCTGATCCCGGAGCTCGTGAAGGTCTTCACCTCCACCAACTCCGCCCACGTCAAGGAGGTCGTGAAGTCCTCCGAGCAGGGCGGCCCCTCGCTGAACATCCTGTCCGGCTTCGTGGCGGGCAACTTCGCCGCCTACTGGCTGGGGATCGTCATCGTCGGCCTGATGGGGATCGCCTTCCTGGTCGCGCAGGCGAGCGATCTCGACACCGCGCTCGGCACCCTGCCGCACGCGTCCGCCGTGTTCGCCTTCGGCCTGGTTGCCTTCGGCTTCCTCGGCATGGGCCCGGTCACCATCGCGGTCGACTCCTACGGCCCGGTCACCGACAACGCCCAGTCCGTCTACGAACTGAGCCGGATCGAGGCCATCCCCGGCATCGACGAGGAACTCCGGACCGACTTCGGCTTCACCCCTGTCTGGGACAAGGCCAAGGCCATGCTCGAGGAGAACGACGGCGCCGGCAACACGTTCAAGGCGACCGCCAAGCCCGTGCTGATCGGCACCGCAGTGGTGGGCGCGACCACGATGATCTTCTCGATCATCCTGTTCCTCGCCCAGAACCTCGCCGGAGGCAAGGAGCTCACCGATCTGAACCAGGTCGCCGCGCTGCTCAGCCCGATCCACGCGCCGTTCCTGCTCGGCCTGATCACCGGCGGCGCCATGATCTTCTGGTTCACCGGCGCGGCCACCCAGGCCGTGACCACCGGCGCCTACCGTGCGGTCGAGTACATCAAGGCCCACATCCACCTCGATCCGAGCGCGGACGCGAAGGCGTCGACGAAGGATTCCACCGAGGTCGTGGAGATCTGCACCGACTACGCCCAGAGGGGCATGCTCGTGATCTTCCTCGCGATCTTCTTCGGGACACTGGCCTTCGCCTTCGTTGAGCCGTACTTCTTCATCGGCTACCTGATCGCGATTGCTGTGGTCGGGCTGTACCAGGCGATCTTCATGGCAAACGCCGGCGGCGCCTGGGACAACGCCAAGAAGATCGTCGAGACCGACATGGGCATGAAGGGCACCGCGCTGCACGACGCGACCGTCGTCGGCGACACGGTGGGCGACCCGTTCAAGGACACCTCGTCCGTGGCCCTCAACCCGGTGATCAAGTTCACGACCCTGTTCGGCCTGCTGGCCGTCGAGCTCGCCGTGAGCCTGACGAACCAGGGTGGCGGCACCATCGTGCAGGTGATGGCCGCGGTGTTCTTCCTGGTGTCGGCGTACTTCGTGTGGCGCTCGTTCTACCGCATGCGGATCACCGACGCGTCCACCGGGGGCAGCCAGCCCACCGATGGGGTCACCGCTCCCGCGGCCGAGGTGAAGGCCGAGGCCTGAGCAACACCGCTCCGCACCGCTGCCCGGTTCCCACAAGGGAGCCGGGCAGCGGCTTTCCGGCAGGAGGGGCCGCCCTACACTGAGCACGTGCCCGCAGCCCTCACCGTCGCCGACGTGCGTTTGAGCCTCGGTGGGAGGGTCGTGCTGGACGGGCTGAGCCTGACCGCCGCGCCGGGCGAGGTGACCGCGGTGCTCGGCCCCAATGGCGCGGGCAAGACGACCATGATCCGGTGCTGCACCGGCCTGTTCACGCCCGACCACGGGCACATCGAGGTTCTCGGCGAGGCGGCCGGCAGCCCGTCCGCGAACGCACGGATCGGGCTGATGCCGCAGGCGGCGGGCGCCTGGTCGGGGGTGAAACCCGCGGAGCTGCTCGGCTACCTCGCTTCGCTGCACGCCTCCCCGCTGCGTCCGGCTGACCTGATCGCAGCGCTCGGCATCGGCAGCTTCGCCAACACCCCGTACCGTCGGCTCTCCGGTGGCCAGCAGCAGCTGGTGAACCTCGCCGGCGCGATCATCGGACGCCCCCAACTGGTCTTCCTCGACGAGCCGACGGCCGGCCTCGATCCGCACGCCCGCCGGCAGGTGTGGACGCTGGTCGGTGAGCTCCGAGCCGCCGGCGTCGCGGTCCTGCTGACCACCCACGCCATGGACGAGGCCGAACAACTCGCCGATCGCGTCGCGCTGCTCAACGCCGGACGCAAGGTGGCCGCGGGCACGGTCGCAGAACTCACCGCGGAGAAGGGCCTGGAGGAGCTGTTCCTCGAGTTGACCACGCCGGGAGATACCCGGTGAGCGCGCTCGACCTCACTCCTGCCGCTGCCCCGGCGCCGTTGCTGCGCCGGATCCTCCACCACGCCCTGATGGAGACCCGGCTGATCCTGCGGAACTCCGAGCAGCTCCTGTTGGCCCTGGTCATCCCGCTCGGCCTGATCGTGGCCGGCGTGCTGGTCGGCGACCGCTTCGGCGTCGCGCGGGAACCGTTCGTGGCCTCGGTGATCGCGCTGGGCCTGTGGTCGAGCGGATTCACCTCTCCCGCCATCACGACCGCGTTCGAACGCCGCTACGGCGTCCTGGAGCGGCTGGTGGCCACCCCGTTGCGGCGCGCCGACCTGCTCGCCGGAAAGGCGACGATGATCGCCGCGTTGGCGCTCGGGCAGGCCGTGGTGCTGGTGCTGGCCGGCCTGCTGCTCGGCTGGGCACCGGCTCCCCTGCTCGCGCAGGTGCTGGTGACGGTCGCGGTCGTGCCGCTCGCTCTGGTCGCCTTCGCCGGGCTCGCACTCTCCCTCGCCGGACGGGCGTCCGCCGAACTCACCCTCGGCCTGGCGAACCTGGTCTACCTGCTGGGCGCCGCCGGCGGCCTGCTGGTGCCCGTGGCCACCTTCCCTGCGTGGGCGCGGCCGCTGGTCGGCCTGCTGCCGACCACGGCGCTGGGCGAGACCCTGCGCAACCTCGCCACCGGCGCGTTCGATCCCCTGCCGCTGCTGGTCGTGCTGGTCTGGGCCGTCGCAGCGGTTGCCCTGGCCAGAAAGGTGTTCCGATGGATCTCGTAGGCAGTCCCGCAGCGCTCCGACGCTGGGCGGTCGCGTCCCTGCTCGGCAACATGGGCATCGTGGTCACCGGCGGACTGGTCCGCGTGACCGGCTCCGGTCTCGGCTGCCCGACCTGGCCACAGTGCACCCCCGGCTCCTACGTCCCCCACGCCGCCGCCGACGTCCACGCATTCATCGAGTTCGGCAACCGGATGCTCACCTTCGTGCTCGTCGTGATCGCCATCGGCACCTTCCTCGCCGCCTGGCGGGCCCGGGACGAAGCGGGACGGCCTCGCCGCCTGGTCCGTGGCCTCGCCCTCGCCGCAGCCCTCGGCATCCCCGCCCAGGCCGTGATCGGTGGCGTCTCTGTGCTCACCGGCCTCAACCCGTGGGTCGTCGGGCTGCACCTGGTGCCCTCGGTGGCCCTGATCGTGCTCTGCGTCGTGCTCGTCCACGAGACCTGGCCGGTGCCGCCGGTGGCGGTACGTCCGCTCGCCCGGCGGCTCGTCCTGGCGGCGTCCGCGGTCGGCCTGCTCGTAATGCTCCTCGGCGTCATCGTCACCGGTGCCGGACCCAACTCCGGCGACGGCGGTGCGGCCCGCAACGGCCTCGATCTGACCAGCATCGCCCGCGTCCACTCCCTCAGCGTATGGCTGATCGTTGCCCTGACCATCGCGCTGCTCGTAACCACCACCGGCGCGGGCCGTCGGGCCGTCCTGGTTCTGTTCGGCGTCGAGCTCGTCCAGGGGCTGATCGGCTACGCCCAGTACTTCCTCGCCCTGCCGGCGGCACTGGTCGCCCTGCACATGCTGGGCACCACGCTGTTCGCCGCGGCCCTGACGAACCTGTGGTGGCTCACCCGGGCGGCATCAGGAGACGGCGATCGCCACGCTCGCTCCGGCGAACGGGCAGCCGAGGGGTCCTGACCAGCGCGGCGCGCGCCCGGGCGAGGGTCAGAAGATCAGGGGGTCGACGGCGGCCGCGATGAACACGATCGCCAGGTAGCTGTTCGAGAGGTGGAACAGGCGCATGGGCTTGAGCGCGGCGTCCATGAGACCCCGGCGGGCCCTCAGCAGAAGTGCCACCGCCTCGACCAGCATCGCCGCGCCGGCGAGCCCCGCGACGGCCGGGTAGAGCCACCCCGTGCCGGCGACCGGCCACAGCAGCAGGCTGACCGCTACGGTGAGCGCGCTGTAGGCAAGGATCCGCGAAGCCACCCGGACCGGTGGCGCCACCACCGGAAGCATCGGCACGTGCGCGTGCAGGTAGTCCTCGCGGTAGCGCAGCGCGAGAGCCCAGGTATGCGGCGGGGTCCAGGCGAAGACGATCGCGAACAGCACCAGCGGCGTCCACGCCACCGAGCCGGTCACTGCCGTCCAGCCGATCAGCGGGGGGAAGCACCCGGCGATGCCGCCCCACACGATGTTCTGGGCGGTGCGACGCTTCAGCGCCATCGTGTAGACGAACACGTAGTAGAGGTTCGCGACCAGCGCGAGCGTGGCCGAGAGCCAGTTCGCCCCTAGTCCCAGGACCAGCGTGGCAGCGATGCCCAGCACGACGCCGAACGCGAGGGCGCGACCGGGCTGCACCAGGTCGCGGGCCATCGGACGCCGCCGCGTCCGGCGCATCCTGGCGTCGATGTCCGCGTCCAGCACCGAGTTGAACACGTTCGCGCTACCCGCAGCGGCAGTGCCGCCGAGCATCGTCCAGACCACCAGCTGCCAGTCCGGGAACCCTCCGGCGGCGAGGAACATCGCCGGAATGGTCGTGACCAGGAGGAGCTCGATGATCCGGGGCTTCGCCAGCGCCACGTACGCCTGCACCACGGACCGCCAGTCACCGGGCGCGAGGGCTGCCAGTGGCGCGCCCTCCTCGGCTGCTTTCATTCGCTCCCCGATCGCTTCTGGCAAGGTCGTGCGCAGTTTAGCCACGATCCCGTCCCGACGGCGATGCCCGGTTCGGGCCGTGCCCGGCTGCTTGTACGCTCGCAGTCGTGAACCCGCTTCGTGATCCGCGTGACCCACGCCTGCCCCGGATGGCCGGCCCGTCGGCCCTGGTGCTGTTCGGCGTCACCGGAGACCTCGCGCGCAAGAAGCTGCTGCCCGCAATCTACGACCTCGCCAACCGCGGCCTGCTCCCGCCTGGCTTCGGCATCGTCGGCTTCGCCCGCCGCGACTGGGCGGCGGAGCACTTCACCCAGCTCGTCTCGGACGCCGTCCACGAGCACGCCCGCACCGAGTTCCGCGAGGACGTATGGAAGCAGCTGCAGGAGGGCATCCGGTTCGTTCCCGGTGACCTCGGCGACAACGACGCGTTCGCCCAGCTCAAGGCGACCCTCACCGACCTGGACGAACGACAGGGCACCGGCGGCAACCACGCGTTCTACCTTTCCGTGCCACCCAAGGCGTTCGACGTCGCCGTGGCCCAGCTGCGCCGGCACGGGTTGGCCGACCGGCCGAAGGGCTCCTGGCGGCGGGTGGTGATCGAGAAGCCGTTCGGTCACGACCTGGCCAGCGCCCGTGCGCTGGAGAAGAAGCTGTCGAGGGCGTTCGAGCCGTCCAGCATCTTCCGGATCGACCACTATCTCGGCAAGGAGACCGTGCAGAACCTGCTCGCCTTCCGCTTCGCGAACACGATGTTCGAGCCGATCTGGAACCGCAACTACATCGACCATGTTCAGATCACGATGGCCGAGGACATCGGGATCGCGGGCCGTGCCGGCTACTACGACGGCATCGGCGCAGCCCGCGACGTGATCCAGAACCACCTGCTGCAGTTGCTCGCCCTGACCGCCATGGAGGAGCCGGCCTCCTTCGACGCGAACCAGCTCAGCATGGAGAAGCGCAAGGTGCTCGCCGCGGCGCGCGTGCCCGCCGACCTGGACGCCCACAGCGCCCGAGGCCAGTACTCCGGCGGCTGGGCCGGCGGCGTCGAGGTGCCGGGCTACCTGGAGGAACAGGGCATCCCCGGCGACTCGCGCACCGACACCTACGCAGCGATCCGGGTCGACATCGACAACCGCCGCTGGGCCGGAGTGCCGTTCTACCTGCGCACCGGCAAGCGGCTGCCCCGCCGGGTCACCGAGGTGGCGCTGAACCTGCGCCCGGCGCCGCACCTGCCGTTCGACGGCACAGACGTCCGCTCGCTCGGCACGAATGCGCTCGTCCTGCGGATCCAGCCCGACGAGGGCATCACGCTCCGTTTCGGCGCCAAGGTGCCGGCGACGCCGATGGAGTTGCGCGATGTGAATATGGACTTCGGCTACGGCACCTCCTTCGCGGAGACCAGCCCCGAGGCGTACGAGCGGCTACTGCTCGACGTTCTGCTGGGCTCGGAACCGCTGTTCCCGCAGCCGGCCGAAGTCGAGCTGGCCTGGCAGATCCTCGACCCAGTGCTCGACCGCTGGGCCGAGAAGGAGGCACCACCCGAGTCCTACCCGTCCGGAAGCTGGGGGCCGCAGGCCGCGTTCGAGATGCTCGCCCGCGACGGCTTCAGCTGGCGTCGTCCCTGATCGGAGCTGTCGATGATCGTCAAATTGAGCACCACCAACGCCGCAGAGGTGCAGCAGGCCATCGCCAGTGCCCGGCACCACGTCGGGGCCTCCTCCGGCTTGGTCTTCACCCTGGTGGTGGTGGCCGAACTGGCCGAGTACGACCGCGCCATGGAGGCGTGCATGGAGGCCGGGCGCGAGCACCCGTCCCGGATCCTGCTGCTGACCAACGGCCGCGCCCGTGCCGACCGGATGGACGCCGAGGTACAGGCCGGCGAAGGCGCACCGGGCGAGATCATCGCGGTGAAGTTCCACGGCGTGCTGCAGAAGCACCGCGAATCGGTCGTGCTCCCGCTGCTACTGCCCGACCTGCCGGTGATCGTGTGGTGGCCCGGACGCTCGCCCAAGGCCCCCGGCCTCGACCCGATCGGACGGCTGGCCACGCGCCGGATCACCGATGCGATGGGCGACCCGGACCCGATCGGCGCCCTGGAGGTGCGCGCCCGCAACTACTGCCCCGGCGACACCGACCTGACCTGGACGCGGATCACCCGCTGGCGCGGGCTGCTCGCCGCGGCGCTGGACGCCTACCCGATGGAAGTGAGTCGGGTCGGTGTGTCCGCGGCGCCGGAGAACGCGGCCGGCTCACTGCTGGCCGCCTGGCTCTCGGACCGCCTCGACGTGCCGGTGAGCGTGGATCGAGACAGGCCCGGAGTGGGCATCACCGGCGTGGTGCTCGGTTCGGTCGACGACGAGATCCGGGTCACCAGGGCCGACGGCAACCTGGCCACCTTCTCCGCGCCCGGCCTGCCCCAGCGCCTCGTCGCACTCCCCCGCCGCGACCTGAACACGCTGCTCGCCGAGGAACTGCGCCGTCTCGACGATGATCCGATCTACGCTGAAGCCATGGCAGCTCTCGTCCGGCGACTCGACAAGGCCGCAGACCGCGGGAGGGGGCGCCCGGCATGAGCGCAGCGCAGCCCCAGGTCGTCCGGTACGCCGACGCGGCTGAGCTCGCCGACCACGCCGCGGCGAGGCTGCTCGCCACGCTGATCGAACTGCAGGGTGACGAGCATGTCGTCCAGGTCTGCCTCACCGGCGGGCGGATCGCACACGCGGTCTATGCCCTGCTGGGAGAACAGGTGGGCGACTCGGCCCTCGACCCGACCCGGCTGGAGTTGTGGTGGGGCGACGAACGCTTCGTGCCCACCGGCGACCCGGAGCGCAATGCCGGGCCGACACTGGCCCTGCTGGCCGGCCACTTCCCGCTCGACCCGTCCCGAACCCACCCGATGCCGAGCGCGGACGGCGTGATCGACGCGGCGGCGTCCGCTGCCACCTACGCCAAGGAGTTGGGCGACACGCGGTTCGACCTGTGCCTGCTGGGCCTGGGACCGGACGGCCACGTCGCCTCGATCTTCCCGAACCATCCCTCCAGCGAGCCCACGACCCAGCCGGTGATCGGGGTGAGCGATGCCCCCAAGCCCCCGCCGGAACGGATCAGCCTGACCATCCCGACCCTGAACGAGTCAAGCCAGGTGTGGTTCCTGGTCAGCGGTACGGAGAAGTCGAACGCACTGTCCCGCTCGCTCGCCGGCGACACCAGCCTGCCCGCGGGACGGGTTGCCGGACGCGACCGCACCTTGTGGCTGGTGGACCAGGCCGCCGCGTCAGAACTGCCCTACTTCGACTGCATTCAGTAGATGACCTCGCCGGCCGCCCGGCGGGCCCGCAGCGCGTCCAGCGCCTCGGCGAGGATCGCAACGGCCTCCGCGTCCGAGCGGCGCTCCTTCACGTAAGCCAGGTGGGTCTTGTACGGCTGGGTCTTCGGCGGGGGTGGCGGGTTCTCGGAGTCGAGGTTCGCAGGGAGGCCGCAGCGCGGGCAGTCCCAGGTCTCGGGGACCGCCGCGTCCGCGGCGAAGGCCGGACGGGTCTCGTGCCCGTTCGCGCAGAAATAGGAGACGTACAGCCTCGGCGCGGCGTCGCCGCGCTCGGCCTCTCCCATCGGACCGGCGCCGACGCGGCTGCCTCGAATCGCACTTCCACCAACCACGTGCCTTTACTCCTTGCTGCGAGAGCGATCAGACGGGCCTCAGCCCAGGGCCCCGACTTCGGGGAAGTACCGGTAAAGGACGAGCAGGCCGACGACGCTGGCCAGCCAGACCAGGCCGACAGTGATGGTCAACCGATCGAGGTTACGTTCTGCCACCGACGTGCCGCCCATGCCCGTGGTCATGCCGCCGCCGAACAGGTCGGACATGCCGCCACCGCGGCTCTTGTGCAGCAGGATGAACAGGGCCAGGACGGCGCTGGTCAGGATCAGGACGATAGACAGCGTCACGATCGGCCAGGTCATCAGGGGGAGCAGAGTCACCGGAGAATCCTAACTCACGCGGTGCCGCAGCACCGAAACGGCGGGGGATCCCAGACCCGCGTCGAGACTGCCGGACCGTCCGTGCACACCGAGGGCCAGCCTTGGCGCCCAAAGCTCCACCACAGGGTGGGGCGTTCGGCGCGAAGGCTGGCCCTCGACGAACTTGCTCGTTGTCAGACCGCCACGGAGTAGAACATGACGATCTTGGCGAACTCTTCGGGGTTCAGGCTCGCCCCGCCGACCAGAGCGCCGTCCACGTCGGGCTGCGCCATGATCTCGGCGACGTTGTTCGCCTTGACCGAGCCGCCGTACTGGATCCGCACGGACTCGCCCTCCGCCGCACCGAAGGTCTCGGTGACGTATCCCCGGATCGCTCCGCACACCTCCTGGGCGTCCTCGGGAGTGGCCACTTCGCCGGTGCCGATCGCCCAGACCGGCTCGTAGGCGATCACGGACGCACCGACCTGCTCCGCGGTCAGCGGCGCGAGGCAGTCCTCGAGCTGGCTGAGCACGTGCTCGACGTGGGTCCCCTGCTTGCGGATCTCCAGCAGCTCGCCGCAGCAGATGATCGGGGTCATTCCGGCCTCGAAGACCGCCTTGGCCTTGGCGCCGATCAGTGTGTCGGTCTCGCCGTGGTACTGGCGGCGCTCGGAGTGCCCGACCACCACGTAGCTGCAGTTCAGCTTCGCCAGCATGTCCGCGGAGATCTCGCCGGTGTAGGCGCCGGAGGCGTGCTCGGAGACGTCCTGCGCCCCGAACTTCAGCGGCAGCTTGTCACCCTCGACCAGGGTCTGCACGGTCCGGATGTCCGTGAACGGCACGATCACCGCCGCCTCCGACTTCTCGGCGACGTACTTCGCGTCGGTCAGCGTCCAGGCCAGCTTCTGCACCAGACCGGTGGCCTCGACGTGGTTGAGGTTCATCTTCCAGTTGCCAGCCATCAATGGCGTGCGCGCCATGTCACTCCCCTTCCAGTACTGCGAGCCCGGGTAGCACCTTGCCCTCCAGGTACTCCAGGGACGCGCCGCCGCCGGTCGAGATGTGACCGAAGGCGTCGTCGCTGAAGCCGAGGTTGCGGACGGCTGCGGCGGAATCGCCACCGCCGACCACGGTGAAGGCCGCCGTGTCTGCCAGCGCCTTCGCGATCGCCGCCGTGCCCTGAGCCAGCTCCGAGATCTCGGAGACGCCCACCGGGCCGTTCCAGAACACCGTCTTGGCGCCCAGGATCGCCTCGGCGAACAGCACCTCTGTCTGCGGGCCGATATCCAGCCCCATCTGGTCGGACGGGATGGCGTCCGCGGCCACCTCGGTGACCGGGCCGTTCACGGTGCGGGCAGCGAAGTCCATCCCGCTGGCCACCCGGACATCGACCGGAAGCAGGATCTGCTTGCCCGTGGCTGCGGCCTGCTCGAGGTACCCCGCACAGGTATCGACCTTCTCCGCGTCCAGCAGCGAGTTGCCGATCTCGTAGCCCTTCGCCTTCAGGAAGGTGTAGGCCATGCCGCCGCCGATGATCAGGGTGTCGGCGACCTTCAGCAGGTTGTCGATCACGGCCAGCTTGTCGGCGACCTTGGCGCCACCGAGCACGACGACGTAGGGGCTGGCGGGGTGCTCGGTGAGCTTCTTGAGCACCTCGACCTCCTTCGCCACCAGGAAGCCGGCCGCATTCGGCAGCAGCCTGGCCACGTCGTAGACGGACGCCTGCTTGCGGTGCACCACGCCGAAGCCGTCGGAGACGAACACATCGCCCAGAGCGGCGTACTTGGCAGCGAGCGCCTCGCGCTCGGCGTCAACCTTGGATTCCTCGGCCGGCTCGTAGCGCACGTTCTCCAGCAGGACGATCCCGCCCTCGGCCAGCCCGGCGACAGCCGCGGTGGCACTCTCGCCGACCACGTCGCCGGCCAGCGTGATGTCGGCGCCGATCAACTCGCCGAGCCGCTTCGCGACCGGGGCGAGCGAGTACTTGGGGTTGACCTCACCCTTGGGCCGGCCCAGGTGGGCCATCACGACCACCTTCGCGCCGGCGTCCTTGAGCAGGGTCAGGGTCGGCAGCGCCGCCCGGATCCGACCATCGTCGGTGATGGTGTCCCCGTCCAGCGGGACGTTGAAGTCGCAGCGGATCAGGACGCGCTTGCCCTTCAGGTCACCGAGGTCCTTGACTGATTTCACCTCTTGCCTTTCTTGCCGTTGTCACATGAAGAGACGGGCCGGCCCGCAGTGCGGACCGACCCGTCATGGTTCATCAGAGCTTGGAGCCCACCAGCACGGTCAGGTCGACCAGCCGGTTGGAGTAACCCCACTCGTTGTCGTACCAGGAGACGACCTTCACCTGGTTGCCGATGACCTTGGTCAGGGGCGCGTCGAAGATGCTGGACAGCGGGTAGGTCTCGATGTCCTTGCTGACGATCGGGTCCTCGTTGTACTCGAGGATGCCCTTGAGCGGGCCCTCGGCCGCGGCCTTGACGATCGCGTTGATCTCCTCGACGGTGGTCTCGCGGCTGGCCTCGAAGGTGAGGTCGGTCACCGAGCCCGTCGGCACCGGAACGCGCAGCGCGTAGCCGTCCAGCTTGCCCTTCAGCTCCGGCAGCACCAGGGCGACGGCCTTGGCCGCACCGGTGGTGGTCGGGACGATGTTCAGGGCGGCGGCGCGGGCGCGACGCAGGTCCTTGTGCGGGGCGTCCTGCAGGTTCTGGTCCTGGGTGTAGGCGTGGATGGTGGTCATCAGGCCCTTGACGATGCCGATGCCGTCATTCAGCGCCTTGGCCAGGGGGGCCAGGCAGTTCGTGGTGCAGGACGCGTTGGAGATGATGTTGTGCGCGGCCGGGTCGTACAGGCCGTCGTTGACGCCCATGACGATGGTGATGTCCTCGTTCTTCGCAGGCGCGGAGATGAGCACCTTCTTGGCACCGGCGTCGATGTGCGCCTTGGCCTTGGTCGCGTCGGTGAAGAAGCCGGTCGACTCGATCACGATGTCGACACCCAGCTCGCCCCAGGGCAGGTTGGCCGGATCGCGCTCCTCGAACGCCTTGATCTCCTTGCCGTTCACGTAGAGGGCCTTCTCGTCGTACGTGACCTCACCCGGGAAGCGGCCCAGGATCGAGTCGTACTTGAGCAACTGCGCGAGGCTCTTGTTGTCGGTGAGGTCGTTGACGGCCACCACGTCGAGATCGGCGCCGGAGGCGACGAGGGCACGGAAGTAGTTGCGGCCGATCCGGCCGAAGCCGTTGATACCAACCTTGACGGTCATGTTGTGAGGGTCTCCTTTACGAACCGGTGTCCAGCGGCGGGCAGTGCGGCCCAGCCGTGTTCAGGTTCCACCCTAGCGGTTTGCGATGCGCCCGGTTGCCGCAGCCTCCGATCCGGAATTGTGCTCCGTGACCCGTCGCGATCCTCTGTGGACGAACGTCGCGTGAGCGCTGCCTTTCACGACTCCTCCGCTGGACCGGCTGACGCCGCTCACGCGTCGTCGTCTGTTCAAGAACACCGCTCACGCGCTGCTTTTCAAGACTCCTCCGCTGGACCGGCTGACGCCGCTCACGCGTCGTCGTCTAGCAGGTCCGGGGTCAGCCCGGCCTCCGTGTTCGGGATACCGAGCTCGTCCGCGCGCTTGTCCGCGGTCGCCAGCAGCCGGCGGATCCGCCCGGCGACCGCGTCCTTGGTCAGCGGGGGGACGTGCAGCTGGCCGAGCTCCTCCAGGCTGGCCTGCTTGTGTTCCAGACGCAGCTGGCCGGCCACGAGCAGGTGCTCGGGAATGTCGTCACCGAGGATCTCCAGCGCCCGCTTGACCCGGGCGCCCGCGGCGACGGCGGCGCGGGCCGACCGACGCAGGTTGGCGTCGTCGAAATTCGCCAGCCGGTTGGCCGAGGCACGCACCTCGCGGCGCATCCGCCGATCCTCCCAGGCGAGCACAGTCTCGTGAGCGCCGAGCCGGGTCAGCATCGCCGAGATCGCATCGCCGTCGCGGATCACGACCCGATCGATACCGCGCACCTCCCGCGCCTTCGCGCTGATCCCGAGCCGCCGGGCCGCGCCGACGAGGGCCAGGGCGGCCTCCGAACCGGGACAAGTGACCTCCAGCGCCATCGACCGGCCGGGCTCGGTGAGCGAGCCGTGGGCGAGGAACGCACCCCGCCAGGCCGCGACCGAGACGTCCAGGCCACCGTTGACGACCTGCACGGGCAGACCGCGGACGGGGCGCCCGCGCGGGTCGATCAGGCCGGTCTGGCGGGCCAGCGACTCACCGTCCCGGATCAGCCGGACGACATAGCGGGTGCCGCGGCGCAGGCCGCTGCCCGTGATCACGACGAACTCGCAGGTGAACCCGAACAACTCGGCGATCGCCGTGCGCAGCCGACGTGCCGCCGCGCCCGTGTCCAGCTCTGCCTCCACCACGATCCGCCCGCCGGCGATGTGCAGGCCGTTGGCGAACCTCAGCAGGGCGGCCACCTCGGCCTTGCGCAGCTCAGGCTTCGCCACCTCCAGGGTGGCGAGCTCCGACTTCACCTGCTGCGTCATTGCCATGTGGTCCTGGGCTGCCTTTCGCTGGAGGGGATGACGGGTGCGCTTAGCCTACAGACCCATGATCCCGGCATAAACCGCGGCGAGCAGGTAGGGATCGTGCCGGGGCGATCCGTCCCGCATCCGGACGGGCGCAACCACCAGCCGCGCACCCAGCGACTCGACGAAGGTCGACAGGTGCGGATCACCCCTGCTGAAGGACGGGTCGGCGACGACCACGTCGAACCGAAGCTGCGGAGCGTGCTCTGCGAGCACCTCGATGTGTCGCGCCGCCGTGTACGCCGGCGTCTCGTCGTCGGTCGGCACCAGGTTCAGCGCGAGGATGCGCTGGGCCCGGGAGGTCGCGATGGCCTCGAGCAGCTCAGGCACCAGCACGTGCGGGATCACCGAGGAGTACCAGGAGCCGGGCCCGAGCACGAGGTAGTCCGCAGCGTGGATCGCCCGCAGCGCCTCGGGGACGGCGGGCGGGTCGCTCGGGGTGAGCCGGACGTTGCCGATCTCGCCGGTGGCGAGCGCGACCGCCTCCTGCCCGGCCACCACCGTGACCTCGTCGGGCCGGGCCGGGTCGGCACCGATCATGTCCGCCTCGATCACCAGCGGGACCGCCGCCATCGGCAGCACGCGTCCCTCGACGTGCAACATAGATGCGACCATGTCGAGCCCTGCGACCGGATCGGCCAGGGTCTGCCACAACCCGGCGATGAGCAGGTTCCCGATGCTGTGCCCGCCCAGTGGCCCGTCCCCGGGGAACCGCGATTGCAGCACCTCGGCCCAGGCCCGGCCCACCTCGTCGTCACCGCACAGGGCGGCAAGGGCCATCCGCAGGTCGCCGGGCGGCAGGATCGGGAACTCCTCCCGCAGCCGGCCCGACGACCCGCCGTCGTCGGCCACGGTGACCACCGCGGTGAGCCGATGGGTGAGCTGGCGCAGCGCGGTCAGGCTCGCGGCGAGGCCGTGGCCGCCGCCGAAGGCGACCACGGCGGGCGGTTGGCGGAAGGCACTCATGCGGAGATCCCGCGGAGTTGCTCGCCGGACCGCGACGCAGCAGAGAGACCCTGCGGGGTGCCCAGGCGGGGGCGCCTCGACCTCGTTCGGGGGAAGGCAACCCGGCAGGAGTCACTCCGCGGGACGCTCACTCCAGCCCCAGATCCCGGTGCACGACCTCGGTGCGGACGCCCTGCTCCGACAGCCGCCGCGCGAGCTCCTCGACCAGGGCGGTCGAGCGGTGCTTGCCGCCCGTGCAGCCGATGGCGACGGTGGCGTGGCGCTTGCCCTCGCGAACGTAGCCCGGCCGGATCAGTCCGATCAGGCCCAGCGCGTGCTCGAGGAAGGGCCCGGCGTCCGGCTGGCCGAGGACGTAGGCGGAGACGGGCTGGGCGAGCCCGGTCTGCGGCCGCAGCGCCGGCACCCAGTGCGGGTTGGGCAGGAACCGCGCGTCGAGGACGAGGTCGGCGTCGATCGGGATGCCGTTCTTGAAGCCGAACGACATCAGGGTCAACTGCAGTTCGGTCTCGTCGGGGTCCGCGAACGCCTTGGCCACCCGCGCGGTCAGTTCATGGATGTTGATCGAGGTCGTGTCGATGACCAGATCCGCGCTGGCCCGCAGGCCGGCGAGCATCTTGCGCTCCTTCTGGATGCCGTCGAGCAACCGCCCGGACCCCTGCAGTGGCAGGGGCCTGCGAACGGACTCCTGGCGGCGAACGATCGTCTCGTCGCTGGCGTCCAGGAAGAGGATCTGCGGCACCACGCCGCTCTCCCCCAGCGTCGTGAACGCCGCGGGGATCCGCCGGAAGTCGGAGCGGCTGCGCACGTCCAGCAGCACCGCAACCCGGCTGAACTGGCGTTCCCGGCTGACGTCGATCAGCTCGGGCAGCATGCTCGGCGGCAGGTTGTCGACCACGAACCAGCCAAGGTCCTCCAGTGCGTGCCCGGCGGTGCGTCGCCCTGCCCCGGACATGCCCGTGATGACGAGCAGCTCGACAGGGGGTGCGAGGTCGTTCATGAGGTCATTATCGCGTGGGGGACGCTCACTCCTGCAGGACCTCGCCGGTGCTGACATTGATCGCCACCGGAGCCTCCTGCCCGTCGAGAGCCTCCTTGATCGCCGCGGCGGTCCGCGGACCGATGCCCGGCACCTCCGCGATCTGTTCGGCGGTCGCCGCGCGCAGCTTGCGCAGCGACCCGAAGGAGGAGATCAGGGCCTTGCGGCGGATCTCGCCGAGGCCGGGCACCTCGTCCAGCAGCGACTCGACCATGGACGCGCTGCGCCGGCTTCGGTGGTGGGTGATCGCGAACCGGTGCGCCTCGTCGCGGACGCGTTGCAGCAGGTACAGGCCCTCGCTGGCACGGGGCAGGATCAACGGGTACTCCTCGCCGGGCAGCCACACCTCCTCCAGCCGCTTCGCCAGCCCGCACAGCGCCACGTCCACGATGCCCAGCTCGGCCAACGCCCGCCCGGCCGCAGCCACCTGGGGCGCGCCCCCGTCCACCACGACCAGGGAGGGGGCGTAGGCGAACTTCCGCGGCGCGCCTGTGGTCGGGTCAACCAGCAGCGGGCCGGACTCCGGATCGGCGTCGGCCTCGGCCCGCTTCCGCTCCTCGATCAACCGGGTGAACCGTCGGGTGATCACCTCGTGCATGGCGCCTACGTCGTTGCTGCCCTCGACGGTGCGGATCACGAAGCGGCGGTACTCGCTCTTGCGGGCGAGGCCGTCCTCGAAGACGACCATCGAGGCGACGACCTCCGTGCCCATGGTGTGGGAGATGTCGTAGCACTCGATCCGCAGCGGCACCTGGGGGAGGTCGAGCGCCTCCTGCAGTTCCTCCAGCGCACGGTTGCGGGTGGAGAGGTCACTGGCCCGGCGGATCTTGTGCAGCGCAAGAGCGTCCGCTGCGTTACGGGCGGCGGTCTGCAGCAGCGCGGCCTTGTCGCCCCGCTGGGGTACCTTCAGCCGCACCCGGCCGTCGCGCTGCTCGCCGAGCAGCTGGGCGAGCACGTCGGCAGACTCCGGCAGGGTGGGCAGCAGCACCTGCGGAGGGATCGCGTCGGCGTCGACGTCGGCGTAGAGCTGCAGCAGGAACTGCTCCAGCAACGCTCCGGTGTCGGCGTCGTCGCTGCGCTCGGCCACCCAGCCGCGCTCCCCGCGCACCCGACCGTCGCGGACGTGGAACACCTGCACGGACACCTCGAGCGGATCCTCGGCCAGCGCGACCACGTCGGCGTCGGTGCCGTCGCCGAGCACGATCGCGTTCCGCTCGGTGGCCTGGCGGAGTGCGCCCAGCCGGTCGCGCAGCACCGCAGCGCGTTCGAACTCGAGGTTGGAGGACGCGACGAACATCTCCGACTCGATGCGCCGGACCAGTGTCGCGGTGCGACCGGCGAGGAAGTCGCACACGTCTTCAACGAGATCGCGGTGGGCCTCGGCGTCGATCCGACCCACGCACGGCGCCGAGCACTTGCCGATGTAGCCCATCAGGCACGGACGCCCGGAGGCGTGCGCGCTGTTGAACACACCCTTCGTGCAGGAGCGCATCGGGAACACCCGCAGCAGCGAGTCGATCGTGTCCCGGATCGCCCACGCCTGTGCGTAGGGCCCGAAGTAGCGCGTGCCCTTGCGCTTGCTGCCGCGGCCGACGAAGACGCGCGGGAACTCCTCCGACCAGGTCACCGCCACCCACGGGTAGGACTTGTCGTCGCGGTACTTGATGTTGAACCGGGGCTCGTACTGCTTGATCCAGGTGTACTCGAGTTGCAGCGCCTCGAGCTCGTTGCGGACCAGCGTCCATTCGACCCGGGCAGCCGTACGCACCATGGTCTGGGTGCGGAAGTGCAGCGCCGCGGGATCGGCGAAGTAGGAGTTCAACCGCTGGCGGAGGTTGATCGCCTTCCCCACGTAGATCACCCGGCCGTCGGGGTCGCTGAAGCGGTACACGCCGGGACCCGTCGGGATGGTGCCGGGTGCCGGACGGTAGCTCGCCGGATCAGCCATGCCGTTCAGCATAGGCATCGGCACCGACTACTCCGCAGGAGCGCGGCGGCGGTCGCTTCCCGTGGCGCAGCGAAGGAGAAGGTGCCGTCTGGTCGAGCGGGCCGCCTGCATCGACGAGCACCGACTTCACAGGCTGCGCACAGCTCTGAAGTGGCGGACGGTTCTAGTGTGTGGGGTGCTACAGAGGAGGCTCGATGACCGCCCACCCGCATCCCACCCGCCGCGCCGTCCTGAGCTCGGCGGGCATCGCCGCGATCACCCTGTGCCTGGGCGGGTGCGGGTCTGCCGGCCCGGACGCAGCCGGGTCTGCCGGTCCGGCGACGGTGCCGGCGTCGGAGATCCCGATCGGCGGAGGCAGGATCGTCGGCCGATTCGTCGTGACCCAGCCGACCAAGGGCACGTTCGAGGCGTTCAGTTACCTGTGCACACACCAGAACCTGCCCGTGCAGCAGGTCACTGACGCGGCGATCGTCTGCGGCCGCCACGGCAGCAGCTTCTCGCTGGCGGACGGGTCCGTGCTCACCGGTCCGGCCACGAAGCCCCTGACCAAGGCAACCGTCACCGCGAACGGTGACACGCTCACGATCAGCTGAGGGTCGCTCAGCCTGCCTCGCCGAGCAGATCCGGCTCGTCTCCGACGCTCACCCGGTGACCGGCAAGGATTGGCTTGAGGAATTGCCCGGTGAAGGACGCGGGGTTGTCCGCGACCTGCTCGGGAGTGCCCTCCGCGACCACCATGCCGCCGCGGGAGCCGCCCTCAGGTCCGAGGTCGATCACCCAGTCGGCCGCCTTGATCACGTCAAGGTTGTGCTCGATCACCACGACCGTGTTGCCCTTGTCGACCAGCGACTGCAGCACCTCCAGCAGCTTGCGGATGTCCTCGAAGTGCAGGCCCGTGGTGGGTTCGTCCAGCACGTACAGCGTGCGGCCGGTCGACCGCTTCTGCAGCTCGGAGGCGAGCTTCACCCGCTGCGCCTCACCGCCGGACAGGGTCGTCGCCGGCTGCCCGAGCCGCACGTAGCCCAGGCCCACATCGACCAAGGTGCGCAGGTGCCGGGCGATGGCCGGGATTGCGGCGAAGAACTCCACCGCCTCCTCGATCGGCATGTCGAGCACCTCTGCGATCGTGCGGCCCTTGTAGTGCACCTCGAGCGTCTCCCGGTTGTACCGGGCACCGTGGCACACCTCGCAGGGCACGTACACGTCGGGCAGGAAGTTCATCTCGATCTTGATCGTGCCGTCGCCGGCGCAGTTCTCGCACCGGCCGCCCTTCACGTTGAACGAGAACCGGCCCTGCTGGTAGCCGCGCACCTTCGCCTCGGGCGTCTCGGAGAAGAGCTTGCGGATGCGGTCGAAGACGCCGGTGTAGGTGGCAGGGTTCGAACGCGGCGTGCGACCGATCGGCGACTGGTCGACGTGGATGCTCTTGTCGATGTGTTCCGTGCCGATGATCGAGCGGTGCCGCCCCGGCACGGCGTGGGCGTTGTACAGCTTCTTGGCCAGCGCCGTGTACAGGATGCTGTTCACCAGCGACGACTTGCCGGAGCCGGACACCCCGGTCACGGCGATCAGCGTGCCCAGCGGGAATGCCACGTCGATGGTGCGCAGGTTGTGTTCGGCGGCCCCGAGGACCGTGAGCGCATTGCCGTCCCCTGCCCGGCGCCGCGCCGGCATGGGGATCGAGCGGCGCCCCGACAGGTAGGCGCCGGTCAGCGACGCCGGATTGCGGAGCAACTCGTCCACCGGACCGGAGACAATCACCTCGCCGCCGTGCTCGCCTGCCCCCGGACCGATGTCGACCGCCCAGTCGGCGGTCCGGATCGTGTCCTCGTCGTGCTCGACCACGATCAGAGTGTTGCCGAGTTCGCGCAGCCGCAGCAGCGTGTCGATCAACCGGCGGTTGTCCCGCTGGTGCAGCCCGATCGACGGCTCGTCCAGCACGTAGAGCACTCCGACCAGGCCCGACCCGATCTGGGTGGCCAGCCGGATGCGCTGCGCCTCGCCGCCGGAGAGACTGCCCGCCGGACGCGACAGCGTGAGGTAGTCGAGGCCGACGTCCAGCAGGAAGCGCAGCCGCTCGTTGATCTCCTTGACCACACGCTCCGCGATCTGCGCCTCACGCTCGGTCAGCTCGAGGTTGCGCATGAACGCCGACACCTCGTCGATCGCCATCGCGGACACCTCGGCGATGTTCCGGCCGCTCACGGTCACCGCGAGCGAACTCGGCTTCAGCCGGGCACCGTTGCAGGTGAGGCAGGGCACCTCGCGCATGTAGCCGGCGTAGCGCTCCCTGGCGTTGTCGGACTCGGCCTCGGCGTGCCTGCGCCGGATGTAGGGCACGGCGCCCTCGTACTTCGCGCGGTAGGTGTGCTCCCGGCCGTGCCGGGTGCGGCTGTGCACGGTGAGGGCGTGTGGCACACCCATCAGCAGCAGCCCCTGCACGCGACTGGGCAGTTGCTCCCAGGGCTCGTGGACGGAGAAGCCCTCCTGCTCGGCCAGCGCAACGAACAGGTTCTGGAAGTAGCCCGCAAGGTAGGGGGTCTGCCACATCGAGATGGCACCATCGGCGAGGCTCCGGGTCGGGTCGGGCACGACCAGGTCGACGTCCACCTCCATCCGGGTGCCCAGGCCGGAGCAGGCCGGACAGGCGCCCCACGGCCCGTTGAACGAGAACTGCCGTGGCTCGAGCTCCTCCACGGAGATGTCGTGCTCGTTCGGGCAGGCCAGCCGTTCGGAATAGCGCCGCTCGCGCCGCGGGTCGCTTTCGGGCAGGTCGACGAAGTCGACCGCCACCACTCCCCCGGCCAGACCGAGCGCGGTCTCCACCGAGTCGGTGAGCCGCTGCTTGATGCTGGGCTTGACCGCGAGCCGGTCGACGATCACGTCGATGGAGTGCTTCTTCTGCTTCTCGAGCGTGGGCGGGGACAGCAGCTGGTACACCTCGCCGTCCACCCGGACCCGGGACAGACCCTGTCCGGCCAGCTGGCGGAAGAGGTCGACGTACTCTCCCTTGCGACCGCGTACGACAGGAGCGAGCACCTGGAACCGGGTGCCCGCGGGCAGCGCGAGGAGCCGGTCAACGATCTGTTGCGGCGACTGGCGGCTGATCGGCTCGCCGCACTCGGGACAGTGCGGGCGCCCGGCCCGCGCGTAGAGCAGGCGCAGGTAGTCGTAGATCTCGGTGATCGTGCCCACGGTCGAGCGCGGGTTCCGGCTGGTCGACTTCTGGTCGATCGAGACCGCGGGTGAGAGCCCCTCGATGAAGTCCACGTCGGGCTTGTCCATCTGGCCGAGGAACTGCCGGGCGTACGCGGACAGGCTCTCCACGTAGCGACGCTGCCCTTCGGCGAAGATCGTGTCGAAGGCCAGACTCGACTTGCCCGACCCGGACAACCCCGTGAAGACGATCAGGGCATCTCGCGGGAGGTCGAGGTTGATGTTGCGCAAATTGTGCTCGCGCGCCCCTCGCACGATCAGCCGATCAGTCACGCCGAACATGGTAGATGGTGCCTCCGACACTCCATCGCGGGCCCCTCCCGGGGTGGTCCCGGGCGCCCGCGGGTCGTAGGTTTGTCCCATGAGCCAGTACACCGGGTCGATTCCGGTGGAGGACGTACATCGCTGGAAGGCGGACGCCACCCAACGACTGCTCGGCTACACGATCGGCATCTCTGATGACGCGTGGCACGAGCCGTCCCCACTGCCGGGATGGTCCCGCGCGCACGTCGCGACCCACCTCGCCCGGGGCGCTGACTACCTGACCGACGTCGTGAACGCGGTCGCCGCTGGCCAGCCACAGCCCCGCCAGCCCACGCGGGCCGAGCGCAGGGCAGCCCTCGAGGCGGGCGCCGACCGAACCGGACTGGAACTCCAGATCGACCTGGACACCAGCGCGGGGGCACTCCAGTCGGCCATCGAGAGGGTCACCTACTGGACCTCGCCCGTGGTCCTGCATGGACGGAAGCTGATCCTGGCGGCCGTACCGCTGTCCCGGTTGCACGAGGTGTGCGTGCACCACCTCGATCTCGACCGCGACTACAGCCCGGACGCCATCGACACCGACGCCGCGGCATGGCTGTTGCGCTGGGTGGTGGACCGGCTCCAGGACGCCGACCTGCCCGCATTGCGGGTTGAGGGCGAATCGCTCACGGCGGAACTCGGCCGCGGTGAGGACCGGCGTCGGGTCACAGGCAGCGACGCGCGCCTGTGGGCCTGGCTGAGCGGGCGCCTGCCGGCCGCCGCGGTGTCCGGCACGGACGGCCTGCAGCCGGCGCTACTGGCCTGATCGCTGGTCACGACGCGACTTCACGAGGCTGGCCACCGTCGTGACCGCGAGCGTCCCGATGATGACCAGCAGGGACAGCCAGATCGGCACCTCGACGTCAATCCCGAGCGCCTCGTCCCAGCCGTACTCGTGCAGGGCGTGCAGGACGAGCTTCACCCCGATGAACGCAAGGATCACGGCCAGCCCGACCGAGAGGTAGACCAGCCGCTGCAGCAGCCCGCCGATCAGGAAGTAGAGCTGCCGCAGCCCCATCAGCGCGAACACGTTCGCCGTGAACACCAGGTAGGGCTCCTGGGTGAGCCCGTAGATCGCGGGGATCGAGTCGAGTGCGAACAGCAGGTCGGTGGTGCCCAGTGCGACCACAACCAGCAACATCGGCGTGACCAGCCGGCGCCCGTCCTCGGAAACGACCAGCTTCGTGCCACGGAAGTCGGGCGTCGCCGGGAAACGCGTCCGCACCCACCGCATCACGGCGTTCTCGGTCGCCTCGTCGGAGTCGTCGTCGGCGCGGTAGTCGATGTACAGCTTCGCCGCGGTGTAGATCAGGAAGGCGCCGAACACGAAGAACACCCAGCTGAAGCGCTCGATCACGGCAGCGCCAGCCGCGATGAAGATGCCGCGGAAGATGAGCGCCAGCACGATCCCGAACATCAGCGCGAACTGCTGCAGCTTCCGGGGTACCCGCAGGTTCGCCATGATCAGCACGAAGATGAACAAGTTGTCCACGCTCAGGCTGTACTCGGTGAGCCAACCCGCGAAGAACTCGCCCGCGAAGCGTGCCCCGTGGGCGTACCAGACCCACACCCCGAAGAGCACGGCCAGGCCCGAGTAGGCGCCGATCGCGATCCCCGCCTCCCGCATCGACGGCTCGTGCGGACGGCGTCCGATCACGACCAGATCGACCACGAACACGACCACCAGAACCGCGATCGTGCCCAGCCAGACCTCGGCGGTCACGTCCATGCAAGCGGCTTTCTGCTCGTCGGTCAGGGAGGGGGTCCTCGCTGTTCCCAGCGCTACCTGTCGATTCTCTCAGGCGCTCCGCTCCCGTCCAAAGCGGACCTGATCACCCGCGCTCAGCGAGTGGCCTCCAGCATCTGCCGCAGCGTCTTCTTCAGGTCGGCGATCTCGTCACGCAACCGGGCGGCAAGCTCGAACTGGAGTTCGGCCGCCGCCGCGTGCATCTGCTCGGTGAGCTCGCTGATCAGCCCCGCGAGTTCGCTGGACGGCATCGCGCCGAGGTCGCGCGACTTCTCCGCCGACAGCGGCACCGGGCTGGTCGGACGCCGGCCCCCTGCTCTGCTGACCAGCTTCTCGGTGTCCGCGTCCTCCCGGGCGAGCAGGTCGGTGAGGTCGGCGATCTTCTTGCGCAGCGGCTGCGGGTCGATCCCCCGTTCGGCGTTGTAGGCCACCTGCTTCTCGCGGCGCCGGTTGGTCTCGTCGATCGCGGCGGCCATCGATGGCGTGATCGTGTCCGCGTACATGTGCACCTGGCCGGCGACGTTCCGGGCGGCACGTCCGATCGTCTGGATCAGCGACCGCGCCGAACGGAGGAACCCCTCCTTGTCGGCATCCAGGATCGCGACCAGGCTCACCTCGGGAAGGTCGAGCCCCTCCCGGAGCAGGTTGATCCCGACCAGCACGTCGTAGGTGCCCAGCCGCAACTCGCGGAGCAGTTCGATCCGGCGCAACGTGTCGACCTCGGAGTGCAGATACCGGGTGCGGACGCCGTTCTCCATCAGGTAGTCGGTGAGGTCCTCTGCCATCTTCTTGGTGAGCGTGGTGACCAGAACCCGCTGGTTCAGCTCGGTACGGGTGCGGATCTCGGCCATCAGGTCGTCGATCTGGCCCTTCGTCGGCTTCACGACGATCTCGGGGTCGACCAGCCCGGTGGGCCGGATCAGCTGCTCGACGAAGCCGTCCGACTTCGCCAGCTCGTAGGGGCCCGGCGTGGCGGAGAGGTAGACGGTCTGCCCGATCCGTTCGACGAACTCCTCCCACCGCAGCGGACGGTTGTCCGTCGCCGAGGGCAGCCGGAAGCCGTGCTCGACCAGCGTGCGCTTGCGGGACATGTCGCCCTCGTACATGCCACCGATCTGCGGAACGCTGACGTGCGACTCATCGATCACCAGCAGGAAGTCCTCGGGGAAGTAGTCGAGCAGGCAGTTCGGCGCGCTGCCGGCCTCTCGTCCGTCGATGTGGCGGGAGTAGTTCTCGATCCCGGAACAGGTGCCGATCTGGCGCATCATCTCGATGTCGTAGCTGGTGCGCATGCGCAGCCGCTGTGCCTCCAGCAGCTTGCCCTCGGCCTCGAGACCGGCCAGCCGGTCCTCGAGTTCGGCCTCGATCCCGGCGATCGCCCGCTCCATTCGCTCCGCTCCCGCGACGTAGTGCGAGGCAGGGAAGACGTAGATCTCCCGATCAGTGCTGAGCACCTCGCCGGTCAGCGGGTGCAGCGTGGAGAGGGCCTCGATCTCGTCGCCGAAGAACTCCACCCGCACGGCGTGCTCCTCGTACATCGGGAAGACCTCGACGGTGTCCCCGTGCACCCGGAAGGTGCCGCGGGTGGCCGCCAGGTCGTTGCGGACGTACTGGATGTCGACCAGCCGGCGCAGCAGCGTGTCCCGGTCGATCTCCTCCCCGACGCGCAGGCGGACCATGCGGTCGACGTACTCCTGGGGCGTGCCCAGGCCGTAGATGGCCGAGACCGTGGCGACCACGATCACGTCACGCCTGGTCAGCAACGAGTTCGTGGCCGAGTGCCGCAGGCGCTCGACCTCCTCGTTCAGCGAGGAGTCCTTCTCGATGTAGGTGTCGGTCTGCGGGACGTAGGCCTCGGGCTGGTAGTAGTCGTAGTAGGAGACGAAGTACTCGACAGCGTTGTCAGGGAAGAACTGGCGCAACTCGTTCGCGAACTGGGCCGCAAGGGTCTTGTTCGGCTGCATCACCAGCATGGGACGCTGCAGCCGCTCGGCCAGCCACGCGATCGTGGCCGTCTTGCCCGTGCCGGTGGCGCCGAGCAGCACAACGTCGTTCTCACCGGCCTCGAGCCGTCGCTGCAGTTCCTCGATCGCGGCCGGCTGGTCGCCCGCCGGCTCGAAGTCGGCCACCACGTGGAAGGGCGCCACCCGGCGCTGGACATCGGTCACTGGTCGCACGGGGACGAGCATAGGCGTCCCCTCCGACAATCCTCCGGGTCGCGGGCTCCGGCCACGCCTGGCGGCCGGAACCCGGCTCAGTTCACCCGACCGACTGGGTCGTGAGCACCACTCCGAGCATCTTGTCGATGTCGGAGAAACTCGAATCCGGGGTGTCCTTCGTGAACAGCATGGTGGACAGCGTCGCCACGCCATCGGTCGTCCGGACGGCCGCGAACGTGACCACCAGCATCTGCGTGCTCTTGCCGCTCGTCGTGGAGATGAACGCCGCAGGGCACTGTGCAACCCCGAGGTTCTTCAGCTTGACCCCGACGTCCTTCGGGTCACCGAACTTCGCCCCGGTGCTGTCGGCGAGCACCTGCCGGTTGAAGGCGTCGCAGAGCTGACCCGGGTTGGTGTTCTTCTGCTGCTGCACCACCCGCGTGACCAGCACGGCGTTTCCATCGCCCACCGAGATCGCGTTCGCAGCCTGCTCCTGGATCTCCCACCCCGGCGCGACGAGGAACTTCACGCCGTTGCCGAGGTCGACCAGGCCACCCGCGGTCGGCTCGTCGGTGGGTTGGGTGGTCGGGGCCTCGCTGGCCGTCGGCTCCTCGGTCGGCTCGGTCGTGGGTTCGCTGCTCGCGGTCGCCGTCGGCGCCGGCGACACCTGTGGGTTGACCGGGTCGGTCGGCGGCTGCCGGTTCGACATCATCAGCAACACCGCACCCGCGAGCACGAGAAGCGCGACGGCGCCGATCACGATCAGCAGCACCTTCGAGGACGATGCCCGTCCCGGAGGCTGGCCGCCACCGGTGGGGTAGCCACCCTGCGGCTGGTAGCCACCCTGCTGTGGGTAGGGCTGGCCCGGATAACCACCCTGCGGCTGCTGTGGGTAGGGCTGGCCCGGATAGCCGCCCTGCGGCTGCTGCGGATAGGGCTGGCCCGGATAGCCACCCTGCGGCTGCTGCGGGTAGGGCTGCCCCGGATAGCCACCCTGCGGCTGCTGCGGGTAGGGCTGCCCCGGATAGCCACCCTGCGGCTGCTGCGGATAGGGCTGGCCCTGGGACGGGCCGCCCTGCTGGCCGGGGACCTGCGGATTGCCGGGCTGCTGGCTCATTCGTCAGCCCCCCGATCCTGGGCGTCGGCGACGACCTCGGTGGCGTCCTCCAGCGGCGGCGCGGACCCGGCCTCGTCCGGCGGCGGTGCAGCCATGGCCTCGGCGACCACAGCGACCGCGGCAGCCGGCTGCCTGGCCCAGGTCCTCGTCGCGACCCCACAGGCGTTGCAGAACGCCGAGCCGGGCAGCAGCGGCAGCTCGCACCGGGCGCAGAACCCCATGTCGGCGTCGGTTGCGTGATCGGCCTTCGCCGCAGCCTCCAGTGCTCCCTCCAGCAGGCCGGTCTGAAGCACCACCCGCAGGCGCAGGATCAGCACGGCGAGCACCAGCAGGCCCCAGAGCACCTGCAGCACCAGCGCGAGGCTCTCGGTTCCGACGTAGCCGAGCAGGTAGGTACCGGTGTTGAACAGGATGTTCGCGCCCATCGCCAGGCCGACCGCCCCGAAGTAGCGCGCCGTGAAGCCGTCGTAGCCGCGCCCGAGGCCGGAGAACTCGGCCACGGCAAGGCCCGTCGCGGTGCCCATCACGAGCGGCTTGACGAAGCCCTCGAGAAAGACCAGCGAGGCGAACTGGGCTGGCTGCGGCGCGACCATCCCGCCGGTCAGCAGCGCCCAGTGCCGCACCAGCGTGTCGAAGCAGGCGTACGCCACGCCGCTGACCACGCCGAAGGTCACCCCGTCCATCAGGTCGTCGAACGCCGGCCGGCTCGCGAGCACCACCGGGCCGAGCTGACGGATCACCTCGCCGACGACGGGAACCAGCACGGCCACGATCAGGAACGGGACCCACTGCGGACCGGCGAGCAGTCCGCCGTCCGGCGCACGCAGCGTGGAGGTCAGCGGCAGCAGCGGCGTCCACAGCACCGTGAACAGGGCGGCCAGCAGGCCGGTCAGCGCGAACGCGAACCCGGTCACCGCGAGGGGTTCGTCCTCCCAGAGGTTCACGTCGTAGAGGTAGGTGATGTAGACGATCGGGATCGCGAACGCCGCGACCAGTACCGCGATCGGCATCGCGCCGAAGATCGCGGCGACCAGCGCCACCACCAGGGTGATCGTGAACGCCGTGCGGTAGGTCTGCGGGTGCCGCCCTGCCTCGCGCGGCATGATCGAGGAAATCAGGGCGAAGGCCGCCACCGGCTCGTCCGGGGCGAGAGCGAAGCGCCGCTGTCCGCGAGTGTCCCCGGGGACGAGGTCGAGACCGCAACGATGGCAGAAGTGGGCGACATCCGGAACCGGTGAGAGACAGCGCGAACAATCCATGAAGGGCCTCCAGGGTCGGCGTTGCGGGACAGCTTAGGGGGCGTGCATTCGACCCCGACAGCCCTCCCCGGAGGGAACTACCCCGCCCGTGGGCCGAGCCGCTCGCGCCAGAGCCGCTCCACCTGCTCCTCGAGGTGAGCCGGGGAGCCGTCGTTGGCGATCACGACGTCCGCAACGGCCAGGCGTGCGTCCCGACCGGCCTGCGCCGCCAGCCGGGCACGCGCCTCCGGCTCTCCGAGCCCGTCGCGGGCGCGGACGCGGGCGAGTTGCACCTCCGGCGGCACGTCCACCACGACGACCAGGTCGAAGGCCTCCTGCTGCCCGGTCTCGACCAGCAGCGGGATCACCTGCACGACGATCGCCCCGTCGGGCGCCGCAGCGGTGAGGGCCGCAGCCCTGGCCCGCACCGCCGGGTGGATGATCGCCTCCAGGTCGCGCCGCGCGGCGGGGTCGGCGAACACCAGCCGGCCCAGCGCCGGCCGATCCAGGTCGCCGTCGGCGGTGAGCACGCCCGGGCCGAAGCGCTCCACGACGGCGGCCAGCCCCGCTGTTCCCGGCGCGACGACCTCGCGGGCCAACAGATCGGCGTCGATCACGATGGCGCCACGGGCTGCGAGCAGGTCCGCGACAGTCGACTTTCCGGCCGCGATGCCCCCGGTCAGACCGATCACGAGCCGCCCGGGTGCCGCGCTCATGCGAACTGCCCGTCGAGATCGTCAACCATCGACTGGGCTTCGTCAGCGGCGGGACTGCCGCCCTTCGCCGTGAGCACGCGGAGAAGAAGCAGCGCGTCCCCGAGGTCGTCGATCCAGAGCTGCCCGATCAGCGTCGCCTTCTTCTTGCCGACCTTCCCCGCCGCCTTCACCAGGGCACGGTCCACGCCGTCCGACTGGTCGACCGTGCTGCCCAGCGTGCCGGTGAACTTCGACGCCTTCAGCCGCCGTTTCACAAGCCGGTCGACCAGGTCGGTCGCCGCGTCGCCCTCGTTCGCGGTGAAGTTGAGGACCTGCAGGCGGTTCGACCCGTTCGTCAGCGCGACCTCCCCGGAATCCAGCCACTGCGCGGACCAGCCGTCGGGGACCTCCAGCGTGTAGGCGCCGATGTCGATCGAGGATCCGGTGTCGGCCTGGCCCCCGTCGTCGGTCGGGTCGTCAGCGACGGTGCCGTCCGCCCACGGGTCGCCCGCGTCGCGTTCGCCGGCCCGGGACCACTGGGCGAGGATGAATCCGGCCAGCGGGACCCCCACGATCAGTCCGATCACGCCGCGGCGGCTCGGATCAGGGCCGCCCGAGGGCGGCGGCACCTGCGGCGCGCGGTACGTGGTCACGGGGTAGGCGGCCGGGGTCGTGGACGCGGCACCGGGCTGCTCCCAGGTGGGCGTGGCCGCGTGGGGGGTCACCGTCTCCGTCGGTGCCGGCCCGGCCTCCGCTGCCGGCGGGTACACCTCGAACTGCTGCTGGTCGCTCAACAGCGTCCTCCCCTCGGCAAGGCCATCCGTGCGGCTCCATGATGCCAGCGCCCCCGGAAATGCAGCGTGCCCCCCACCGGAGTGGGGGGCACGTCGTACAGACTCGGTCAGCGGCCGCCGGTGAGCTTCTCGCGCAACGCCTGCAGCGCCTCGTCGGAAGCCAGCGAGCCCTCGGGAGCGGTCTCGTCGCTCGCGCCGGAGGAGTACGCCGCGGCACTGGCCGAAGCCACCGCCGCCTGCACGTCCGCAGCTTCGGCCTCCTCGACCTGCTTCTTGTGGGCCAGCCACCGGGCCTGGGCCTCGGCGTACTGCTGCTCCCACGCCCGCTGCTGCTCCTCGTAGCCGGGCTTCCACTCCTGGGTCTCCGGATCGAAGCCCTCGGGGTAGATGTAGTTGCCCTGCTCGTCGTAGGACGCGGTCATGCCGTACAGCGCCGGATCGAAATCGTCCGCTGCGACGTCGACACCCTCGTTGGCCTGCTTGAGGCTCAGCGAAATGCGGCGACGCTCGAGGTCGATGTCGATGATCTTGACCATGACCTCGTCGTTGACGCTGACGACCTGCTCGGGGATCTCCACGTGGCGCTCGGCCAGCTCGGAGACGTGCACCAGACCCTCGATGCCTTCCTCGACGCGGACGAAGCCGCCGAACGGCACCAGCTTGGTGACCTTGCCGGGCACGATCTGACCGATCTGGTGGGTCCGGGCGAAGGTCTGCCACGGATCCTCCTGGGTCGCCTTCAGCGACAGCGAGACGCGCTCGCGGTCCATGTCGACGTCCAGCACCTCGACCGTGACCTCGTCGCCGACCTCGACAACCTCGGAGGGGTGGTCGATGTGCTTCCAGGACAGCTCGGAGACGTGCACCAGGCCGTCCACGCCGCCCAGGTCGACGAAGGCGCCGAAGTTGACGATCGAGGAAACGACACCCTTGCGGATCTGGCCCTTGGTGAGCTGGTTGAGGAAGGTGTGACGCACCTCGGACTGGGTCTGCTCCAGCCATGCCCGGCGGGAAAGGACCACGTTGTTGCGGTTCTTGTCCAGCTCGATGATCTTGGCCTCGAGTTCCATCCCGACGTAGGGCTGCAGGTCGCGGACCCGACGCATCTCCACCAGGGACGCCGGCAGGAAGCCGCGCAGGCCGATGTCGATGATCAGGCCGCCCTTGACCACCTCGATGACGCGGCCGGTGACGACGCCGTCCTCTTCCTTGACCTTCTCGATCGTGCCCCAGGCGCGCTCGTACTGAGCCCGCTTCTTGGACAGGATCAGGCGGCCTTCCTTGTCCTCCTTGGTCTGAACCAGCGCCTCGATCACATCACCCACGGAGACCACGTCGAACGGGTCCACGTCGTGCTTGATGGAGAGTTCCTTGGAGGGGATGACACCTTCGGTCTTGTAACCGATGTCGAGCAGGACCTCGTCCCGATCGACCTTGACGACCGTGCCGGTCACGATGTCGCCGTCATTGAAGTACTTGATGGTCGCGTCGACCGCTGCCATGAACGCCTCGGGAGATCCGAAGTCGTCGACCGCGACGGTAGCTGCCTCGTTGGTAGAGGTCATGTAGTAGGGCTCCGATGGGTTTGTATGGAATTGACGGGTGCACGCCGACCACGTGCTCCACTGCGAGGACCAGGCTGACGTCTGGGTAACCGCGCTGAAAGCGAGCCGACCCGCTAGGTCTGAGGTCATGCCGGTCGAAGTGCGACCGACAGCCTATCGATTGCTGTGAGTGAGGGCAATCCGGGCACGAACCTGGGATTAGGCTGATTAGGCTAGTGAACCGACCCAAGAGGAGGACCTGTGAGCGGCACAGCTGAGATCCACGACGCGACACTGAACCCCACCAAGCTCGAGTTGCTCGCCGGCTGGCTGCCGTCGCAGGAGTGGTTCGTCGGCGATCCTGACGATCTGGCCAGGGTGGCGTCCTACCGGTTCGTCGACCCGGACGGCGAAGTCGGCATCGACACGATCCTGGTGAGCTCCCGCGGGGTGACCTACCAGGTTCCACTCACCTACCGGGGTGAGCCGCTGGAGGAGGCGAAGGATTCCTTCATCGGCACCATGGAGCACTCTGTGCTGGGCACCCGTTACGTCTACGACGCCGTGGGCGACCCGGTCTACCTGGTGGAGCTCATGCGGGTGATCCACGAGGGCGACAACGAGGCCGATCTGTCCCGCGGCGAGAAGTCGATGACCGTGCTGGGCTCGGGCATCGTGCCGGTCTCCAATGCCGCCGGCGAGATGATGCGGGTGGTGCGGGTGCTGGACGGGCATCACGTGCCCGGCAGCCGGGTACCTCTGGGCACCCTGATCGGCACCTGGACCGACGCCGACGGGCAGCAGCAGGAGCAGGTGCTCGCCGTCCTGCGCTGAGGATCAGACCTCGACCAGCCGGAAGCCCTGCACAGGCTCGGCCTCCCACTCGTCGAACGGGTCCTCAGCCACCGCCTGGCGGGCTCGCTGCACCGAAGCCAGGAAGGCGTCCTCGGACTCCCACAGTGCGAGCCCGACGAGCACGCCGTCCGCGGCGTCCTCCAGCGTGTGCACGGAGACCAGTCCGGGCGCGTCCTCGATCGCTGCCCCGTAGCGGTGCATGGAGGCGACCAGCGCATCCCTCGCGCCCGGCGCCGGGTGGTGGATCGACAGGTGGCAGTACATCGCGACTCCTTCCCGCCGGTGCACCCGGCGTCGGGTGCTCATCGTCGCCGAATCCCCGCTCCGCGGGAAGGTCGCGATTCTGCGCAACCGGCGTCCACCGTGCGGGACCGCGCGGAGGTTCAGTGGGCCGCCTCGTGCCAGGACCGGCCCGCACCCACGGATACCTCCAACGGCACCCGCATCTCGACGGCGTGGCCCATCTTGTCGCGCACCAGCGCCTCGAGCTGCTCCCGCTCCCCCGCCGCCACCTCGAACACGAGCTCGTCGTGCACCTGCAGCAGCATCCGGCTGCGCAGGCCGTCGCGGGCGAGCGCGGCTTCCACGTCGAGCATGGCCACCTTGATCACATCCGCCGCCGAACCCTGGATGGGGGCGTTCAGAGCGGCCCGCTCGGCCATCTCGCGGCGCTGCCGGTTCGACGAGGTGAGGTCGGGCAGATAGCGACGACGACCCAGGATCGTTTCGGTGTAGCCGGTGCGCCGGGCGGTCGCGACGATCTCGTGCAGGTAGTCACGCACGTGCCCGAACCGCTCGAAGTACTCCTCCATCAGGCCGGCGGCCTCGGACCGCTCGATCTTCAGCTGCTGACTCAGCCCGAAGGCGCTCAGCCCGTAGGCCAGCCCGTAGTTCATCGCCTTGATCTTCGCGCGCATCGCGCCGGTCACCGCGTCAGCGGGGACGCCGAACACCCGGGACGCCGTGATCGAGTGGAAGTCCTGCCCGGACGCGAACGCCTCGATCAGGCCGTCGTCCTCGGACCGGTCGGCCATGATCCGCATCTCGATCTGGCTGTAGTCGGCCGTGAGCAGCGTCTCGTACGCCGCACCGACCACGAAGGCCTCGCGGATCCGCCGCCCTTCCTCGGTGCGGATCGGGATGTTCTGCAGATTGGGGTCGGTGGATGAGAGCCGCCCGGTGGCCGCGATGGTCTGCACGTAGGTGGTGTGGATGCGCCCGTCGTCGGCGACCGACTTCAGCAGCCCTTCGACGGTCTGGCGCAGCCGGATCTGATCGCGGTGCCGCAGCAGGTGTGCGAGGAACGGGTGCTCGGTCTTCGCGAACAGGGTCTCCAGCGACTCGGCGTCCGTGGTCCAGCCGGTCTTGGTGCGGCGCGTCTTCGGCATGCCCAGCTCGTCGAACAGGACGGCCTGCAGCTGCATCGGCGAGCCCAGGTTGATCGGGCGGCCGAGCACGGCGAAGGCATCGGCCTCCGCAGCCACCACTGCGGAGTCGAAGTCGGCGTGCAGCCGGTGCAGGTAGTCGAGGTCGACTGCGATCCCGGCTCGCTCCATGGTGGCCAGGGTGCGGGTGAGCGGCAGCTCCACCTCGCGCAGCAGCTGGGCTCCCCCGCGCTCCTCCAGCTCGGTCTCGAGCGCCGTGGCCAGGTCGATCACGGCCCGTGCCCGCACCATCGCGTCGTTGCTCTCGGTGTCGTCGAAGCTGAACGCGGCCTGGTCGCCGCCGTCCGTCCCGCCAGCAGCAACGGAGAGGTCGCGACGCAGGTGCCGGACCGTCAGGTCGGCAAGGTCGTACACCCGCTGGTCGGGACGCAGCAGGTACGCGGCCAACTGGGTGTCGCTGGCCAGCCCGCCGAGCTCCCAGCCACGCGACCAGATCGCCAGCAGCGGGCCCTTCGCGTCGTGCATCGCCTTGGCCGCGGACTCGTCGGCCAGCCACTCGGCGAACGCCGCGTCATCGTCGGGTGACAGCGTGGTGACGTCGAGCCAGGCGGCCGCGCCGTCAGCGGCGGCGAGGGCGACACCGGTGAGATCTCCGGCGCCGGCACGCCACCTGCCCTGGCAGTCCAGCCCCACGACCCCGGCGCGGGCGTGGGCATCGAGCCAGGCACGGACGCCGCCGGTGGGCAGCACCTCGCCCTCCACCTCGAACCCGCCCTCGGAGGTGAGGTCCTCCGCCGGCAGCGTCTCCAGCAGGCGATCGCGCAGAACCCGGAACTCGAGACCGTCGAAGAGGTCGTGGACGGCCTCGCGATTCCAGTCGCGACGGGTGAGCTCTTCGACGCTCACCGGCAGCTCGAGGTCTCCGACCAGCGCGTTCAGCCGCCGGTTGCGGACCACGTCGTCAAGGTGGGCACGGAACGACTCCCCCGCCTTGCCGCCGACCTCGTCCGCGTGCCGGACCAGGTTCTCCAGGCCGTCGTAGGCGTCCAGCCACTTCGCCGCCGTCTTCGGCCCCACCCCGGGGACGCCGGGCAGGTTGTCGCTGCTCTCACCGACCAGCGCGGCCAGCTCCGGGTAACGCGACGGTTCCACCAGGTACTTCTCGAGCACCGTCGGCGGGTCAAGCCGGGCCAGGTCAGAAACCCCCTTGCGCGGGTAGAGCACCGTCACCTTGTCGTTGACCAATTGCAGGGTGTCGCGGTCGCCGGTGCAGATCAGCACGTCGAGCCCCGCGGAGGCACCCTGCCGGGCGAGCGTGGCGATGATGTCGTCGGCCTCGAATCCGTCGCGCTCGATGTGGACGATGTTCAGGGCGTCGAGCACCTCCTTGATCAGCGCGACCTGCCCGCTGAACTCGGGCGGCGATGCCGACCGATTGGCCTTGTACTCGGCGTACTGCTCGCTACGAAAGGTCTGCCGGGACACGTCGAACGCCACCGCAAGGTGCGTGGGCTGCTCGTCCCGCAGCACGTTGATGAGCATCGAGGTGAACCCGTACACCGCGTTGGTGTGCTGGCCGGTGGTCGTGGAGAAGTTCTCCACCGGCAGCGCGAAGAACGCGCGGTAGGCCACCGAGTGGCCGTCGATCAGCAGCAGGGTCGGGGCTTTCTCGCCACTCGCGCTCACCGGGGTCGTCACATTCCGGAACCTTACCGGCCGCCACTGACGGTGCGCCGGGGCCGGTGTGCCAAGGTATGCCCCATGGACATTCCCGACTGGTTCAGCGGCCTGCGCAGCGCCCTCGACGAGAAGCTGGGCGTCGAACTGCTCGAGGTCACCCCGACCCGTGCGTCCTGTCGTGTCCCGGTCGAGGGGAACACCCAGCCGTTCGGGTTGTGGCACGGAGGCGCATCGTGCGTGATCGCCGAGAGCCTCGCCTCACTCGCCGCTGCCGCAGAGGTCGGGCCGGACGGATCGGTCACCGGCGTGGACATCAACGCCACGCACCTGCGCCCGGCCACCAGTGGCTGGCTGCACGGCGTGGCCACAGCCATCCGGATCGGCGGCACGCTGGCCACCTACGACGTCTCGCTCACCGACGAGGCCGGTGGGCAGGTCTGCGCGGCCCGGATCACGGTGTTCCTGAAACGGGCCACCCGCTGAGCGCTACTTCTTGCGCTTCTCGCCCTTCGACTGCTCGATCACTGCCTCGGCCACCTCGCGCATCGACTTGCGCAGGTCCATCGCGGTCTTCTGGATCCAGCGGAACGCCTCCGGCTCGCTCAGGCCAAGGCCCTCCTGCAGCAGCCCCTTGGCCTGGTCGACGGCCTTGCGGGAAGCGAAGCGCTCCTCCAGGTCGGCGACCTCGGCCTCCACTGCCCGGATCTCGGCGAACCGGGACACCGCGATCTCGATCGCGGGGACCACGTCGGAGGAGTCGAACGGCTTCACCACGTAGGCCATCGCGCCGGCGTCGCGGGCCCGCTCGACGAGCTCGCGCTGGCTGAACGCGGTCAGCATCACCACGGGGGCGATCCGCTCCTCGGCGATGATCGCCGCCGCCGAGATGCCGTCCATCTTCGGCATCTTCACATCCATCACGACCAGGTCGGGGGTGAGCTTGCGGGCCAGTTCGAGGGCCTCCTCGCCGTCACCGGCCTCGGCGACCACCTGGTAACCCTCGTCGGTGAGCAGTTCGACCAGGTCGAGACGGATCAGCGCCTCGTCCTCAGCCACCAGCACGCGGAGCTGTTCGTCGTCTTTGCGGTCGTCGTCGGCAGTCATCTCTGTTCAGCTTCCTGGCTGGGATCGTCATCGGGCCCCGGGGTGCGGTGCAGGGACGAGGTTACCCTGCGGCCCGGAGGGACCGCCAAGTGTGGCAGACTTCTTGGGCGGCCCTGCCGGGGTGGCGGAATGGTATACGCGGACGGCTCAAACCCGTCTGCCCGCAAGGGCGTAGGGGTTCGAATCCCCTTCCCGGTACTTTGTCCTCGCGCGCCGACCGATCAGTCGCGCGACCTGGCCGCTCCCGGGGCCGGAACGTCCCTGCGCCGCGCGATCTGGTCGGCGAGCAGCACCGCCACCCGCAGCTGCTCGGGGCGTGGTCGCTCCCGCTTCGCCGGCGCCACCAGGAAGTGCCCGACGACCCGCTCCTGCTGGACCACCAGCACGGCCGTGTGCCGATCGGCGGGCAGCCCGTCGCGGGTGACATCGAGCGGGTCGCCCTCGAGCGTCACCGTGCCGTCCCGCTGGATGATCGCGCAGTCCCGGTGCGGCACACCCTGCTCGTAGGTGACCCGCTCCGCGCCCAGGGTCCGCCAGATGTGTCCGGCGACGGTCGGAATGGCGTCGCTGATCGGGATCCCGCGCGCGGCCAGCTCTGCCGATTCCAGCACGCCGCTCAGGTAGCCGGAGCGTTCGCTCGCGGCAGCCTGCTGGCGGCGTCCCCGCAACGCCAGCTCGCTGACCGCGATCCCGACGAGGAGAAGCAGGATCGCCATCTCGACATCCGCCACGTCGTCGATGTCGAAGTCGAGCCTCGGGGACGCGACGAAGAAGTCGAAGCCGATAGCGCTGGACAACGCTGCCAGCGCACCGCTCACTCGGTCTCCCGTTGCGGCCATCGCCACCACGACCAGGACGAGGATCAAGGCTGCGGAGGAGCCACCGATGAGGGACCGCAGCAGGTAGAGCAGGCCTGCCGTCGCCAGGGGCAGGACCACCGCCGTCACCCTGAGCAGGACAGGGCTGTCTCGGATTCGATCGATCAGCACGTCGTCCAGCGAACCACCCGGCTGCCCCATTACCAAGGCCCGGGCACCTCAAGTTCTCCTCAAGAAATCGCGCCTTCGAGCCGTCGCACCACGCCCGCGGCGATTCCGGCCAGGTCGGACGCAGCGAAGCGCGCCGCGCCGGGAGCGCGGGTGTTCGCCGCTGCGGCATCCGTCGCGAAGGCCAGCGCGTCGGGCAGCGCTTCGCCCGCGGACAGCCCGGCCAGCAGGCCCGCGAGGAACGAGTCCCCCGATCCGACCGCGTAGCGGCCCCGCTCCCCGGGAGTGGCGAGCCACGCCCCGCCAGCGGTCAGCCCGACCGCGCCGAACGCCCCGTCAGTGACCACGGCGGTCGCCGCTCCCGCCTCGTGCAGGCGGACGGCGAGGTCGCGCGGCTGGCCTGGCCCGAACAGCTCGGCGGCCTCCGACCGGTTCACTTTCACCAGCGCCACGGGGACTCGGTCCAGGACGGCGCGCAGCGCAGCACCCTGCAGGTCCACCGCGAGCCGGACTCCCCTCCCAGCCGCTCGAGCGAGGGCGTCGGTGACGGCGGGGATCACCGTGGCATCCATCGAGCCCGACACCGCCAGCCACCCGTCCAGGAGCCCGTCCACCAGCCCGCACACCCGGTCAAGGGCGTCCGCGTCCAGCGCAGCGGCCGGTTCGTAGAACTCGGTCGTCGCACCGGACTGCTCGTTCACCGCCGACACGCAGCGACGGGTGTTCGCGGACGTGGGCACCAGGGTCGCGGGGATGCCCTCCGCGGCGAGGGCGTCCGCCACAGCGGCGCCGTTGTGACCCCCCAGCGGCACGACCACCCGGGCCGGTGCTCCGAGTGTGACCAGCGCGCGAGCCACGTTCACTGCCTTGCCACCGGCCAGTTCCAGCACCCACTTGGGCCGGTGGATGCGGCCGATCCCGACCGAGTCGACGCCGTAGGTGATATCGAGTGCGGGGGCGAGGCCGAGGCAGGTGATCACGGTCGACCCAGCGCAGCGAGCAACTCGTCCCGGGTGGCCTGCCGTCCGGTACCGCCGGCCCCTGTGGTGGACAACGATCCCGCGGCAACCGCCCAGGCCAGGCTCTCGGCCGGCCCCCTGCCCTCGAGCCAGGCGGCGAGGAAACCCGCGTCGAAGCTGTCGCCCGCTCCGGTGGTGTCGACCACGTCGACCGTCAGTCCCGGCGCGCGGAGCAGTTCCTCCGCGGCCACGACGAACCCGCCGGACGCCCCGTCCTTCACCGCCACCACCGGGCCGCGGGAGGCGAGCACCCGGGCCGCCGACACGGCGTCAGGGATAGGCGTCCCCCCGGCGACGCCGGCGAGCTCGACGGCCTCGGCGGCGTTCGGCATCAGGACGTCGACGTACGGCAGGCACTCGGCGACGCCCGACCATTCCTCCTGCGGATCCCAGTTCGGGTCGAGGCTGATCGTCACCCCGCTCGCGCGGACGTCGGCGAGCAGGCCCGGCAGGTCACGGGCGAACGCCGGCACCAGGAAGAAGGACGCCACGTGCAGGTGGGTCGACCCCGAACGGGCCAGCGCCGTACGCACCGCGTCCACGCCCAGCTCCGCCATTGCGCCCGGCAGGGTGAGGATCGACCGGTCGGTGGCTGCGGAGAGGATCACCGACACGCCGGTCGGCGCCGGCGTCGTACCGAGTTCCGTGACGTCCACGCCGCGCTCGGCGAGCAACCGCCGGGTATGCGTCCCGAAGAGGTCCTCGCCCACCCGGGCGACGAGGCCGACCTGGACGCCCAGCCGGGCCAACCCCGACGCGCAGATCCCGGCGCTCGAGCCCAGCACCAGGTTCGCGTCGGTCAGGAGCTGTTCGGCCTGCCCGAACCGCGGACGCACATCTCCCTGCAGCACGAGGTCGAGGTTCGCGTCCCCCGCGACCAGCACCCGCACGCTCATCCCTTCAGCCCCGACATCGTCATCGTCGCGATGAAGTGCTTCTGCGCGAACAGGAAGAACAGGATCAGCGGGAGCGTGGCCACCACGTTGCCGGCCATCAGCAGCGACCACTGGGTGCGCCGGGTGCCCTGGAAGTTCGCGATGCCCAGCTGAACGGTGAAAAGGTCCTCGTTGTTGATCGCGATCAGTGGCCAGATCAGGTCGTTCCAGGCACCCAGCAACGTGAAGATCGCGAGGGTGGCCAGCGCGGGGCGGGCCAACGGCAGGACCACCCTCAGGAAGGTCTGCCAGCGGTTGCACCCGTCCAGCGCCGCCGCCTCCTCGAGCTCGACCGGGATCGAGAGGAAGAACTGACGCATCAGGAAGATGCCGAACGCCGAGGCCAGCCACGGCACGAAGGCCGCAGCCAGGGTGTCGATCAGGTGCAGCTTCGAGAACATGATGTAGGTGGGAATCATCAGCAGCTGGATGGGGATCATGATCGTCGCCACCACGGCGAAGAACCCGAAGTTTCGGCCCCGGAAGTGGAGCCTGGCGAAGCCGTAGCCGGCCAACGAGCAGAGCACCATTTGGGAGCCGATGGCCACGATCGACACGATCGCGCTGTTCACGAGCCAGCGCACCACCTGGGTGTCGCCGAACAGCCCGACGAAGCCGTCCAGGGTGAGCCGGGAGGGGAAGAACGGCGGCGGGAACCTGACCAGCTCCTCGGCCGGCGACAGCGAGGCCATCACCATCTGCAGAAACGGGGTCAGGAAGACCAGGGCGATCGGCGCCAGCACGAAGTGCCAGGGGTCGATCCGCCGACGGCGGCGACGCGGAACCTCGGTCCGGGTCAGTTGGGTCGTCATCAGAACGCCTCCAGGTTCTTCCGCCGGGCATAGACCACCATGCCGACCGTGATCACGAGGGTGACGAAGAACAGCACGTAGGCCGCGGCTGAGCCGTAACCGAACTCCAGGCCCTTGAAGGCCTTCTCCCACAGGAAGTAGACAATCGTCTTGGTGGCGTCGAGTGGTCCGCCGCGGGTGGTGGTGTAGACGAGGTCGAACAGCTGGATCGCGCCGATCACCTGCCAGATCGTGACGAACACGGTCACCGGGGCGAGTTCCGGCCAGACCACCCGCCAGAAGGTCTGCCAGGGGCTGGCGCCGTCCACCCTCGCCGCCTCGATCAGCTCGTTCGGGATGTCCTGGAGCGCCGCGAGGTAGATCACCGTCGTGAACGCCGCCTGACCCCACAGCGACATGATTGCGATCACGAGCATCGCCTGATTGGGATCTTCCAGCCAGCCCTGCGCAGGCAGGCCGACTACCCGGAGCACGTTGTTGACCAGGCCGTACTGGGGGCTGAACAGGTAGGTGGACAAGATGCCGGTGGCCGCGGCGGACGCGACGAACGGGATGAAGATCGCCGTCCGGTAGAACCCGATGAACCGGATCTCGCGATTCAGCGCTACGGCGAGGAACAACCCCGACAGCACGGATGCCGGCACGAACAGCAACACGAACAGGCCGGTCTGGGTCACCGCCTGGCCGAACTCCGCGTCCGTGATCAACCGCGCGTAGTTCCGCACCCCCACGAACCGTGGCTCGGAGAAGCCGTTCCACTTCTGCAGCGAGAGCAGGAACGCCCAGGCGGCCGGGAAGATCGACAGGCCGAGCACCACGACCATTCCGGGTCCGATGAACGACCAACCCGCGAGGCCTTCGGCGAATCCGCGCCGTCGCCGCGCCGCCCTGCGCCGCCGCCGGTACTCCTGCTCGGTCTCGCCCGGCGCCGCGGTCGGGGTCGCGCTGACCGGCCTGGCTTCGTGGGAAGTCATCGTCATCTGCACCGCTCCGCTCTGCGTCCGCTCAGGGTACGACCACTCAGTTCAGGACGACGGCACGCGTCAGGTAGCGCGGCCGGTCGGGGTTGAGCCCACGGGCCGCGGCCACGCTGACCGCGAGCCGCTGGGCGAGGACCAACTCGATCAGCGGGTCGGCGGCGGCGCCGGACACCACGGTCGCCCCGGTGGTCGCGACCAACTGGTCGGCGAGTTCGGGATCCTCCACCCCCAGCATCCAGACCAACGAACCCGGATGCGCCACGGCCATCGGCCCGTGCCGGTAGTCCAGCAGTGGATAGGACTCCGCCCAGGCCTGGGCCGCCTCCCGGATCTTCAGCGCGGCTTCCATGGCCAGGCCGTTGGTCCAGCCGCGGCCGAGGTAGACGAAGTGATCGAGGAGCCCGGGCTCCGCCACCGGATGGGCGGCGGCGAGAGCGGCCTCGGCCTGCGCGGGAAGCGCCGTCACGTCCTCGCCGAAGGCCGCGCGGGCGAGCACGAGGAAGCTGGTCGGGAACCGGGTCTGCACCACCGACTCCTCGTCGGCGAAGTCGAGCAGCAGGACATCGTCGGCGAGCCGTGCGCACGGCGAGTCCGCGACCCCGGTGACCACGATCCTGCGGACGCCGGCAGGCAGCGCGCGCAGCGCGTCGATCACCTCAGTGGTGTCACCGGACCGGCTGATCCCGAGCACCGCGTCATAATGACGCGGAGTGCGCGGCTCCGAGGCGTAGGCCCAGTCGGTCGTACCGAGCCCGGCGTTCTCGCGCAGCGTGGCGAACGACCCGGCCACGAACGCCGAGGTACCGCAGCCGAGCGCAAGCAGCCGCTCCCCCGGTCGGGCCAGCAGAGCCCTTGCCTGCGGGGTGAGGTCCAGCGCCCGGCGCCAGACGTGGGGCTGGCTGTCGATCTCCCGGATGGTGATGGTCATCGTGGATTTGCTCCTGTGTGTTCTGACGGGTCTTTGGGCTACTGGTTGGAGAGGGCTTCGTCGGCCTTCGCGGCGGCCTGCTGCAGAGCCTCCGTCGGGGTGCCCTTGCCCTGCAGCACCTGGGAGATCGCCGAGCCGACCGCCTCGGAGAGACCCACGTAGCCCGATACGGTTGGCCGCGCCTGGACAGCGTTGGCGCTGTTGGCCGCCATCACGTCCAGCCCCGGCAACTCCTTCACCTGGGCCTTGAACTCCGGGGTGTCCAGCTCGCTGGTGCGCAGCGGAAGGTTGCCGTAGGCGACATTCCAGCGCAGGTCCTGCTCGGGGGCGGTCAGCCACTTCAGGAACTCGACCGACCAGTGGTTCTGGTTGGCGTCCCCGCTGTCGGGCAGCGCCCAGATGTCCGGCCCGGAGACCGTCTGGTGATCGCCGTTCGTTCCGGGCAGGATGGTCACGCCGTACTTCGTCTTCGCGGTCTTGAGGTCGGTCAGCTGCCAGGGCCCCGACGTCATCATCCCGATCCGGTCGGCGGCGAACAGCTGGGCGAACTTGGTGTCGGTCTGGTCGAGGTAGACGCTCTTGTCGTCGACGGCCATCGCCCGCAGGAACTCCAGCGCCTGGTCGCCCTCGGGCGAGGCGAACGCCGACCTCTTCCGGTCCTCGGTGAGGATCTGGCCGCCGTTCTGCCACAGGTGTGGCCAGAACTGCCAAGTGGTCTCCTCCGAGCCGGACACGGAGTAGGCGTACCCGTAGATCTGCTTGCTCGGGTCGGTCAATTGCTTCGCGGCGGCGCGGAATTCGTCCCAGGTCCACTGGTCGGTCGGGTAGGCCAGGCCGGCGTCGTCGAACACCGTCTTGTTGTAGATCAGCGAGATGTTGTCGACCAGGGCCGGGAAACCGATCGTGGCGGTGCCGGTGGGCTGGACGGTGGCCCGGGCCGCCTGGGAGAACTCCTCCCAGCCGAACGACGGGTCCTTGACCTGCTCGGTGATGTCCTGCATCTTGCCCGAGGACTCGAGTTCGCTCGCCCAGGAACCGAAGGCGTAGGAGATGTTCGGGTAGGTGTTGGACGCGAACCCCGCGGACAGCTTCTGCAGGAGTTCCTCGGTCGAGGAGGCGCCCGAGGAGGTCCTGATGGTCACGTTCGGGTGCAGCTTCATGAACTCGGCGGCGAGGTGCTCCAGCAACTGCTCCGCAGTGTCCGACTGGCCCGTCCACCAGGTCAGGGTGACCGGCGCGTTCGGGTCGACCGAGGCGGTCGTCCCCGAGTTCTCAGTGGAACTGCAGGCCGAAAGCGCGATCATCGAGATCGCGACGGCGGCGGCTCCGGCGGCACGCAGCAAGCGATGGCTCATGGGTGGTCCTCTCCAGCGACGGCGTTGCCTCCATTTTCCGCAGGAAATGCGCAATCGCGCAATCAACTGAGCAATTTGCTCAATCAGACTGAGCGATGCGGAACGAAGTCGTGCAATTCGATGCGGTCGGGCGGGACGATGCTGCCATGTTCGCCATCGAGGAGCTCCACCTGCGCGACTGGAAGCCTCGCGCCCAGTTGCGGACGACCAGCACGGACGTACCCGTCCCTGCCGTCCCCTGCATCGATGCCCACAACCACCTGGGCCGCTGGCTCAGCGAGGACGGTGACTGGATCGTCCGCGAGGTGCACGCACTCCTGTCGATGATGGAAGCCCGCCAGGTCGAGACGATCGTGAACCTCGACGGCTTGGCCGATGCCGAACTGGAGGCGAACCTGGATCGACTCGATCGGGCCCACCCGGGGCGGTTCCTGACCTTCTGCCAGCTGGACTGGTCGATGCTCGCCAGTGGGGACGGCACCCGTGGCCTGCTCGACCAGCTGGAGGATTGCGCGCGCCGCGGCGCCCGCGGAGTGAAGGTGTGGAAGACCCTCGGGCTCAACTATCGCGACGGGTCGGGAGCCCTGGTGTACCCCGACGACCCGCGGGTCGTCGAGGTGCTCGGCCGCGCAGGCGAGCTCGGCCTGCCTGTGCTGATCCACACGGCGGATCCGATCGCCTTCTTCGATCCGCTGGACGAGCACAACGAACGACTCGACGAACTGGCCGGCGAGCCGGACTGGTGGTTCGGCGACCGGGAGCGCTACCCCTCCTTCGACGCCCTGCTCGACGCCCACGCGCGGCTGGTGCTGGCCTGCCCGCAGACCACCTTCGTCGGCGCCCACATCGGCTGCTGCGCCGAGGATCTGGACCGGGTCGGACGCCTCCTCGACGCCGCCCCGAACTACCACATCGACATCGCCGGCCGGATGGCGGAGCTCGGGCGCCAGCCCCGGCACGCCGCGGCGTTCATCACCGCACACGCCGATCGGGTGCTGTTCGGCACCGACATCTACCCGGTGACCGACGAGCAGTACCGCCTGCACTTCCGGTTCCTCGAGTCCGCCGACGAGGGGTTCGACTACGCCCCGGACTCCGACATCCCCCCTCAGGGCCGCTGGACCGTCTCCGGGCTGGCACTCCCCCCTGACGTGCTGGTGCAGGTCTACGCGGGGAACGCACGTCGGGTGCTCGGGCTGGGCTGACCGCCCGGGGACGATCGCCCACGGCGACACCGGAAGGCGGGAAGCGCGGAGTCCCGCGGCGGGATCAGCCGACGACATGGAGCAGGCGAGCAGCCGTCTCGCCGGTCGCCTGGCGGACGCCGTCGAGGTAGGTCCTCGGGTCGACCGCATCCAGACGTGCGGCCAGTTCCTGCCGCAGCCGGCCGGTGCCGGCGACCGCCAGTGCGGTGCCGATGTTCACCTTCCGGATCCCGGCCCGGACCGCCTCCGCCAACTGGTCGTCGGGGACACCGGAACTGCCGTGCAGCACCAGCGGCACCGGAACCGCGTCCCGGAGCCTGGCGATCAGCGCGAGGTCGAGCCTTGCCGTTCGATCGACCATCGCATGGCTGCTGCCCACGGCCACCGCCAGGGCGTCCACGCCGGTCGCCTCGACGAAGGCCCTGGCCTCGTCGGGATCAGTCCGGACGCCGGGCGCGTGGGCGCCGTCCTTGCCTCCGATCTCGCCGAGTTCGGCCTCGACCCAGACTCCGCGCGCGTGCGCTTCGCTCACCATGTCCGCGGTGAGCGCGACGTTGGTGTCGTAGTCGTTGCGGGACGCGTCGAACATCAGCGAGCTGAGCCCCAGTTCCCTCCCGCGCAGCAGCGCGGCATGGGCCAGTGTGGCGTCGTCGATGTGGTCGAGGTGGAGCGCGACCGGAGTGCCGGCGGCAATCGCGAGCTCGCGGCAGGCGGCCAGCAGCGGAGCGAACGCACGCCGGAACCGGATCGCGTTCTGGCTGACCTGCAGGATCACCGGCCGACCGGTCGTCTCCGCGGCAGTCACGACCGCCTCCACCTGCTCCAGCGTGATCACGTTGAAGGCCGCGACGGCACCTCCGCGGGCAGCGGCTGAGCGGACCAACGCGCCTGCGCCGGCCAGGGTCACGACGGGTCCAGTGTGCCGCCGAGGACCCGGGGCAGGAACCGCGCGTGGGCGCCGGTCAGTTCGTCGCACAGGGCCCAAATCTGGTCCGGGGTGAGGCTGGACGCCGCGTTCGGGTCGGCCAGGACGGCCTGGCGGACGAGCATCGGGTCACCCTCGCGCGCTGCGGCGACCGCCAGCTCGGCGACCGAGAGATAGGCGCGGTTGAGCGCGGCACCAGCCCGAGGCACGCTGCCGAACCGCTGCGGGCGCAGTCCCTGGCCATCGACCTCGGCGGGGACCTCGACAACCGCGCCCTCGGGCAGGTTGTCGATCAGGCCGTGGTTGACGACGTTCACGTGGATCGTGCGCGGTGTGCCGGTGAGCATCGAGTGGATGACCTGCGGCGCGTACTCGGCCGCGTCGCTCTCGTCGTGCATCGGCAGGTCGCCCCCGGCGGAGAGGATCGCCCTCGCCTGCTCGTACTCGGCGACGTTGTCCTCGGAGATCTGCAGGTACTCCAGCGGCTGCAGCCGGTACCGCTCGACCTGGGCGTCGGAGCGCAGGAACCAGCTCAGGTACTCCGAGGAGTGCTCGCTGGTCTCGGTCGGGTAGAAGCCGATCCGGGAGAAGATCTCCACGCGCACCCGCCGCTCCAGTCCGGGGTCCGCCGCGATCTTCGCGCGCAGCAGCGGGTAGAGGTCCTGGCCGTCCCGGCTCCACTCGGTCAGCCATGCCTGGTGGTTCACGCCGCCGGCGCGGTAGTGGGTGCCCTCCAGCGGGACTCCGATCAGCTCGCAGAGGTCGTGGACGGTCCAGTACACGCTGTGGCACAGGCCGACGGCCTTGAGCTGCGGCGCAACCTCGGCCAGCCACCACACGTTCATCGCCATCGGGTTGGTGTAGTTGAGCAGCCATGCGTCCGGGCACACGGCCAGCATGTCCGCGGCGATGCCCGACAGGACGGGGAAGGTGCGCAGACCGCGGAACACCCCGCCGACCCCGGTGGTGTCGCCGATCGTCTGGCGCAGGCCGTACCGCGCCGGCAGCTCCAGGTCGAACCGGGTCGCGGCGATCCCGCCCACCTGGATCATGTTCACCACGAAGTCGGCGCCGGCCAGTGCGGTCCTGCGGTCGGCCTCCGCTCGCACGACCAGCGCCTTGCCGAGTTGCCGGGCGACGTTCTCCGCGGTGCCCCTGGCCACCTCGAGCCGCTCCGGGTCGATGTCGTGCAACACCAGCTCGAACACCGGCAGGTCCTGGAACCGGAGCAGGTCGATGATCAGCTGGCGGGTGAACACGACGCTCCCGGCGCCCACGAAGGTGATTCTCGGCATGCTCCGATTCTCGGGAGAAACGCTCACTTCGCGCAACAAACTGATCGGATTGACGCGCAAATGCGCGACTGAGATGATCGTTTCGTGGCTAGCGAATACAACTCTTCCACAATCGCCCAACTCGGCAGCTCGACCAAGAGGTCTCGCAGGATGGCCGACATCCTCGACTTCGTCAGCGAGCGGGGCGAGGCGTCCATCCCGGAGCTGAGCGACCATTTCGGGGCGTCCGCGGCCACACTGCGGCGCGACCTCGGCCTGCTCGCCGACCAGGGACTGCTCGTGCGTACGCACGGCGGGGCGACGATGAGCGGAGGTCCGTCCGAGGTGCCGGTGGCCCTTAGGGACACGCGGTTCGCGGACGCGAAGGCGCGCATCGCCCGCGCCGCCGCCGCCCTGATTCCCCGGGAGCGCCACGCGGTCAGCTTCAGCGGCGGCACGACCACGGCGTGCGTGGCCCGCGAACTCGCCTGGCACAACGACCTGACCGTGGTCACGAACTCGCTCACGATCGCCACGCTGCTGGCCCGCTTCCCCCGGCTGAAGGTCGTGATGACCGGCGGGATCCTGCGACCGCAGTCTCTCGAACTGGTCGGCATCCTCGCCGAGGGCACCTTCAATGCGGTCAAGCACGTCGGCACCGCGATCCTCGGCGCAGACGGGATCTCCGCCGAGGACGGCGTGACCACCCACGACGAGACCGAGGCACGCACCAACCACGCGATGGTGAGCAAGGCGGACCGGACCGTCGTCGTCGCGGACGGCTCGAAGGTCGGTCGCGCGGCGTTCGCCTCCATGGCCGACATCGCAGAAGTGGACATCCTGGTCACCGACGACAGCGCGGACGCCGAGGAGCTCGGGCGATTGCGAGCCCTCGGCGTCCAGGTGATCGTCGCCTGAGCCGGCGTCCGGCTACCCGACGGGCTGGGAGTCCTTCTGCCGGGCCAGCCCGTAGAAGAACAGCGAGACCGGCCGGTACATGGCGTGGGCGAACTTCGTGAACGGCAGGAAGAGCACCAACTCCATGGCGATCGCCACGTGCACCAGGAAGACCCAGTAACCCCACGCGGGCACCGGCGCGGCGTACAGGGCGGCCTCGATCAGGAACCCGGTCAGGCCGGTCACCCACAGCAGCACGAGGAACAGCCAGTCAGAGGGCTTGCTGTCGTCGTTGCACTCCCGGTTGGCCTGCCAGCGCCGCACCATGAACCAGGTCACGCCGTACATCAGGGCCAGGCCGGCCACCGTGCCCAGCAGCCGCACCGGGTACCAGATCGGCACCGGCGTGCCGGTCGCCTTGATCCCCAGCACATCCATCCCGTAGTCGAGCGTGGTGGCCAGCAGCAGCCCGAGGAAGCCCCAGATGGTCAGCGCGTGGATCAGCCAGCGCCGCCGGTACAGCGGCTCCACCGGCTCGTCGTCGTGGCAGTCGTCGCGGTACCGCTTCTGGCCCAGCGACTCGATGCCCAGCGCGTACCAGAGCGCCCGCCCGGTGCGTGCCCAGGCCTGCTTGCTGCCGAACAGCGCCTCCCGCGTGACTCCGTCCCTGCGCGCGATGTTGCGGGCCAGCAGGCCCACGCCGAGCAGGCTGAACAGCGCCACGACGACCATCAGCACGATGCCGGTGGTGTGGATCACGGAGTAGGGAATGAAGTCGAACAGCGCCAGCGAATCCCGGCTCTGCTCACCGCGGATCGCCGCGAAGAACAGGGCGAAGAACGCCGCAGCCCCGATCACGATCGCGCTGCTGATCACCGGACGCGTGTACATCGCCCGGGCGATGCCGCTCTTGTCGTAGTGGGCGATCGCGTAGCGACGTGCCGTCCCCATGAACTCGCCGGGATCGGCGGACTGGGGGCACCGGGTGGTGCACACGCCGCACCCGTAGCAGGTCCACAGCTCCTTGCTGCCGACCAGGTCATCGGTGAGGCCCACCTGCGCGAGGCGGATCAGCTTGCGCGGGAACAGGGCGTCGTCGTCGGTCAGCGGGCAGATCGCTGTGCAGTTGCCACAGCTGAAGCAGGCGTTGATGTCCGTCGCCCCGAACTTCTGCAGGTCGGTGATCAGGTTCGGATTCACCACGGTGGTCATTCGTACTCACACTCCTCGAGGGGGGCCTCGGCCTCGCCCTGGCCGACGATCTTGTAGCTGAAGAAGCCGTCGTCGTCGGCCTCGGCACTCTCGATCAGGTGCCCGTAGCGGCGCATCCCCATCACCCAGTACACGGTCTCGTGCACGGGGTGCCCGATCCGCTCGGCGATCTCGACGATGGTGGCCGGGCCCGAAGCGAGCGCCTCGAAGATCGGCCTGTGCATGAGGGGCTCCTCGCGGATCACCTCGCGCGGGTCCCGCAGTGTCTGGGTCATCCCACCGGCTCCTTGACTGGTACGTCGGTCGCGATCATCTCCTCGATCGCGGCCCTCATCTGTGCATCGGTGTAGCCGAGCAGGTCGATCGCGTCCGAACCGCAGACCGGCACACAGCCACCGCAGCCCTTGCAGGTGGCCGGATCGACCGTGGCGACCTGGCGGCCGTCCCACTCGATACTGGTGATCGCGTCATACGGGCACGACGTGAGGCACTCACCGCTGCCGACGCACTTCTCCGGGTCCACTCGGGCGACCAACGGCTCGAGCTCGGCGAAGCCCTTCTTCAGCAGCGCGGCACTCTGCGCAACCGCGGCCAGCCCGGCAGCGACGCTCTCCCCCACCGTGCGCGGGCTCTGGCAGCAGCCGGCGATCATCACGCCGTCGACCACCGTCTCCACCGGACGCAGCTTGGGATGGATCTCGTTGAAGAACCCGTCGCTTCCGACCGGGAGCTTGAGCACCTGGACCAGATCGGAGTTCTCCCTGGGCACCATGCCGGTGACCAGCACCACCAGGTCGACCGGGAGGGTCAGCTCACGGCTCTCGGTGAGCAGGTCGGTCACGGTGACGCTCAGACCGCCGGACGCCTCCTTCTGTACCGACGGCGGGGTGTCGTCGGGGAACTTCAGGTAGATCGACCCGCGGTCGCGCGACTCGTTGTAGAGCAACTCGTTGCGCCCGTAGGCACGGATGTCGCGGTGCAGGTGGTACTGGCGGATCCCCGGATCCAGCTTCGAGACCAGCATCGACGCGTGGATGGTCGCCGTGCAGCAGTACTTCGAGCAGTACTCGTTGCCGGGGGCCTCCTGCCGCGAGCCCACGCAGTAGACGTAGGCGATCGAGCGCACCGGGCGTCCGCGGTAGCTGAGCGTGCCGGCCGGGGCCGCGTCCACGAGCTCCTTGAACTCCGGCAGCGTGACCACGCCGTCGATGCCGTAGCCGAACTCGCCCTCGTCGGGGGCATAGGAGTCGAAGCCGGTGGCGACGATGATCGAGCCGACGTCGACGGTGAGCTGCTTGTCCGAGCCGTCCCGGTGCAGGGTGAGCTGCGCGGCGTAGTTGCCGAACGTGCCCGACTTCCCGGTCAGTTCGGCGTTCGTGTACACCGTGATGTCGCGGCGGGCCTTGATCTGCTCGACCAGCCCGGCCACCTCCTCGGCACCGGACGCCTCGTCGGGGAAGGTGGGGCCGAACCGTCCCACCCAGCCGCCAAGCCGGGACTCCCGCTCCACCACGACCGCCTGGATTCCCACGTCGGCCAGCCCGATCGCGGCACGCAGTCCCGCGATCCCGCCGCCGACCACCAGGGCCCTGGGCACGGTCTCGATCCGCAGCGGCTCGAGCGGATCGGACAGTCGCGTCTTCGCCACCCCGGCGCGGACCAGGCCGATCGCCTTCTCGGTCGCGCCGGCCCGGTCGTGCGGGTGTGCCCAGGAGTCCTGCTCGCGCACGTTCACCTGGGTGTAGGCGTACTGGTTGAGGTCGGTGCGCTTGGCGACGTTACGGAACGTCACCTGGTGCAGCTTCGGCGAGCAGGACGCGACCACCAGTCCATCCAGGTTCTGGGCGCGGATGTCGTCGATCATGTCGTGCTGGGTGCCGTCGGAGCAGGCGAACACCGGCGACTCCGACACCACGACGCCGGGCTCGTCCTTCAGTGCCTCACGCACGGCCGCCACGTCCACGTAGTCGGAGATGTTGCCCCCGCAGTGGCAGATGTAGACGCCGATCCGACGCTGCTGCGGCGCTGCCTTCGGCTCAGGGATCTCCTGGCTCATACCGTCACCTCCTCGGTGAAGTGCTGGTGTTCGAGGTGCGCGGCCACCTGGGCGACCGCCGCGCCGGAGTGCAGGATCGTGTCCACGATGTCCTTGGCACCCGAGGCCGTGCCGGCAACGAAGACGCCGGGGATGGTGGTCTGACCGGGGCTGAGCTCCGCGCTCGGCTCTGCGACGTAGTAGTACTCGTCGAGCCCGAGCGGCGCCTCGTCGAACAGGCGCTCCACGTCCCGGTTGGGTTGGATGCCCACCGCGAGCACCACCAGGTCATAGGACGTCTCGACGATGCCTCCGCCGTTCTCGATGTCCTCGTAGCGGACCAGCAGGTCACCGTTCTCCTGCTCGGTGATCTTCGAGACCCGACCCTTGATGTACTGCGCGCCCATGTCCTTGGCCTGGGTGTAGAACTCCTCGTACCGCTTCCCCGATGCCCGCATGTCCATGTAGTGCATGCTCACGTCGGCCAGCGGCAGGGCGCCCATGATCAGCTGGTTCTGCTTGATCGAGTACATGCAGCAGAACTTCGAGCACAGCGGGTTGCCGACGGTCTTGTCGCGGGAGCCCGTGCACGAGATGTACGCGATCCGGTCCGGGACCTTGCCGTCACCGGGACGCAGCACCGTGTTGAACGGACGGGTCGGGGCCAGCAGGCGGTCCATCTGCATGCCGGTGATCACGTTCGGGAACTTCCCGAACCCGTACTCGGGCTTCAGGTCGGCCGCGAACAGCTTGTGCCCGGTGGCGACCACAACGGCTCCGACGGTCACGTCGCGGAGCTCGTCGCGGGCGTCCATCCGGATCGCGAAGGCCGGGCAGGCCTTCACGCATTCCTGGCATTCCGAGCACACGCCGCAGTCGAGGCACGACCCGGCGCCCGACCGGGCCTGGTCCTCGGTGAGCGGAGCCTCGATCTCGGAGAAGTCGCGCGGGTTGTGCACCAGCGAGACGTCGCCGCTGATCGGGTGCCGGTGGCCGAAAGCGGTCTGCCGGGACAGCACGGTGTCGGTGGAGATCGTCTCCAGACGGTCGTCCAGGGCGGTGAACCCGTCCAGCGGCTGCCCGGTGATCCACCGGTCCACCATGTGCGCCGCGCGGCGGCCGGAGCCGATCGCCCGGGTGATGTCGGTGGCCCCCGCGGTCACGTCGCCGGCCGCGAACAGGAACGGCACCGACGTCTGCAGGGTCTTCGGATCGACCGCCACCCGGCCGCGCTTGTCGGCGAGCGGGGCGAACGGAGCGGAGTCCGGGCTCATCCCGATGGTGGAGATGACCAGGTCGCAGTCCAGCACGTACTCGCTGCCCGGGATCGGCTCGGGGCTGCGACGGCCGGACGCGTCCGGCTCGCCCAGCCGCATCTTCTGCAGCTTCAGCCCGGTCACGCGGCCACCGGCGGTGACCACCTCGGTCGGCGCGACGAGCAGCTCGAACACCGCGCCCTCGGCCTCGGCGTCCTTGCTCTCGACATGGTGGGCAGGCATCTCGGCGCGGGTGCGCCGGTAGGCCACCCGTGCCTCGGTCGCGCCGAGTCGCAGCGACACCCGGGCGGCGTCCATGGCGACATTGCCCCCGCCCACCACGACGACCCGCTTGCCGCGGAGGTCAGGAGCGGCGCCGTTGGCGACGTCAGCCAGGAAGTCCAGGCCGTTGACCGAGCCCTCCGCGTCCTCGCCGGGCACGTCCATGCGGGTGGCGACCTGGGTGCCCGTGGCCAGGATCACGGCGTCGTAGCCGTCATCCTTGAGCGCCTGGGGATCGGCGACGGACACGCCGCACTCGATCTCCACCCCGAGCGAGGTCAGGTTCGCGATGTCGGCGTCGACGACCTCGTGCGGCAGCCGGTAGGTCGGGATCGCGTGGCGCAGGTAGCCGCCCGGCTTCGAGCGCTTCTCCAGGATCTTCACCTGGTAGCCCTTGCGGGCCAGCTGCCACGCGGCAGTCAGCCCCGCCGGGCCGGAGCCGACGATGGCGATCTTGTGGCCGTTGGGCTCCTCGACCTCGACCGCTCGGCCGTCGGACTGCCCGGACGCCTCGTAGTGCTTGTCGGCGGCGAAGCGCTTGATCAGCCGGATCGGCACGGGGCCCTCGAGCTTGGCCCGCGTGCAGTCCGACTCACACGGCGCGTAGCAGGCGCGGCCGAGGGTGCCGACCAGCGGGGTGGCGTCGAGGACGAGCTGGAAGGCCTCCTCGTACTTGCCCGAGCGCACCAGCGACACATAGCCGTGGGCCTTGATCCCTGCCGGGCAGGCGCCCACGCACGGCGAGGTGCCCTCGCGCTGTAGCACTGCCTTCTTCGGCACTGCCTGCGGGAACGCGATGTACGCAGCCCTGCGGGCGGCGAGATCCGCGTTGAACTGGTCCGGAACGGCTACCGTGCAGGCCTTCTGGCATGCGTCACAGCCGGTGCACGCGGCCCAGTCGACGAACTTCGACTTCTGCCGAATAGAGGCATGGAACCCGCCATCGGTATTTCTGCTTATGCCCTCCACCTGGCTGTAGGCCATCGTGGTGATGTTCGGGTGGTTGATCGTCGAGGACATCTTCGGTCCCGAGATACAGGACGCGCAGTCCAGGGTCGGAAAGACCTTGCTGAGCAGGATCATCCGGCCGCCGACACTGGCCTCCTTCTCGACCAGCAGGACGTGGTAGCCCATGTCGGCCAACTTGATCGACGACTCCATTCCGCCGATACCACTGCCAATTACGAGGACGTCGTAGTCCATCGCACACGCTCCTTGTCGCCGCGGCATGCGGCCGGTGATCAGATGAACAGGTTGACGTTGGCCTCGTCGGCCTCGCCCAGGTAGGTGGCGACGCCGGCGTACTCGATGCCGTCGATCAGCTCTTCCTTGCTGATGCCGAGGACGTCCATCGACATCGTGCAGGCGATCAGCTTGATGTCCTGCTCCCGCGCCGTGTCCAGCAATTCCGCAACGGTCATGACATTCTCGGCCTTCATGACCTTCTTCATCATGAAGCGGCCGGCGCCGCCGAAATTGAACTTGGAAAGTGTGAGTTTCTCGGCGTGTTTCGGCAGCATTGTTGAGAAAGCCGTCTGCAAGCCACTCTTCTTCTTGCTGGGTGTCGCGGTCGGGTTCACCTTCCGCAGTGCCGACAGGCCCCAGAACGTGAAGAACATGGTGACCTCGTCATCCATGGCCGCAGCTCCGTTGGCGATGATGAACGCGGCCATCAGCCGGTCGTAGTCGCCACTGAACACAATGATGGTCTTCTTTGCCATCGCCTTTCCTGACTTCCTTGTCGTGGGGGGACGCTCAGCCGACCGGGACCGGGGTCCGGAGTCGGGTGAGGGTCGCGGAGAACTCGCGCATGTAGTTGGCGAACGGCTCGGCACACACCGAGCAGAGGGCGGCCATCTTGAGCCGCTGGGCGGGGATGCCCCGTTCGCTCATCATCGCCTGGGCCCTGTCGATGATCGCCGCGGTTCGCTCGGCGCAATCGGGCAGGTAGGCACACTCTTCACCATCAGAGGCGACGAAGACGCCCTCGAAGCCGCTCTCCAGCGCGTGAACGAGCCAGGACGGCTTGAGCCCGCTGCTGCACGGTACGGCCATCGTCTGCACGGTGGCGGGGTACTCGAGGTGCCGGCTCCCGGCCAGGTCGATGCCCGGATCGGAGATGTTGATGGTGGAGAAGACGAGGACCCGCGGAGTGTCCGCCGCGGGTTCGGCAGCTCCGGACACGGCCTACTTGGCCTTGCGGAGGAAGAGGTGGATCGCACCGGCCTCTTCGAACGAGCCCAGGTAGTCGTGGCCCATCTTCTTGCACCACGCCGGGATGTCCTTCAGCGTGCCGGAGTCGGTCGCGAGGACCTCCATGACATTCCCCAGTGACACGCCGCCGATCTGCTTCTTGGCGGCCAGGATCGGACCCGGGCACGAGACGCCCCGCGCGTCGACGACGACGGGGGTGGCAATCGACTTCAGCTCTTCTATGGTTGCGGACATTGTCCTCAGCACTCCTCTTTCTGAACCGGACAACTCCGTCCGGACACCCAGAAGCGTACACCCCCGGGGGTACTTGTACGTACCTTGCGGCAAGCTGGTCTGAATTCGTGTCGGCAGGTTTGATGGTGGCTGCAGGAACCATTTCGGAAACGATTTACGAAACGTCCTGCTTGCAGATTCGCCTGCGGCCCGCGCAGTCGCTCAGCGGTCGTTGAGCGCCATCTCCACGACCGCGCGGCCCGACACCGCCCCGCGCTCGAGGCGCCGGTAGGTCTCCTCTGCGCGGTACAGCGAGACCCGCTCGGACACCACGCCGCGATAGTCCAGCACGCCCCGGGCAGCCAGGTCTACGACGATCGGGAGGTCGGTCCGCGTGCGGGCACCGTAGGAGCCGCGGACCTGCTGGCCCCGGCGGACCAGCCGGTTGATCTCCACCGCCGCGGTCTGCGACCCGGCGGCCAGTCCGACCGGCACCATCCGGCCTCCGTCCGCGAGCAGGGTGAGCGCCTGCTCGAAGGTCGTAGGGAATCCCAGCGCCTCGATGGCCACGTCGACGCCCCGCCCCCCGGTGAGGGCGAGGACGCGGTCCCGGGCGTTCACGTGCCGGGAGTTGATCACATCGGAGGCGCCGTAGCGGATCGCATGCTCGAGCTTGTCGTCATCGACGTCGATGGCAATCACCCGGCGAGCACCGAGCTCGTGGGCGACCTGCACGATGTGGGAGCCGACGCCACCGATGCCGATCACGGCGACCGTCTCGCCGTGGCGCAGGTCCGCGCCGCGCCGCACCGCGCCATAGGCGGTCATCGCCGCGCAGCCGAGGATCGCCGCAGCCACGGCGTCCATCCCCTCGGGCATCGGGGTGACAGCGGTGACCGGGATCACGCAGTACTCGGCGAGCCCACCCATCGAGTACTGGGCGATCACCGAGCCGTCGAGGTCGGCCAGCCGGCTGCTGCCGTCGAAGAGCTGGCCCTGCAGGCGGTTGAACCGGAAGAACGGGGCGCAGAGGTCGTCGCGGCCGCGGGCGCAGTCCGGGCACTGACCGCAGGGCATCAGGAAGGCGCCGCAGACCGCGTCCCCGACCGCGAGACCGCTGTGCAGGGTGTTCTCACCGAGTTCGACCAGAACGCCCGAGACCTCGTGACCGAGCACGGCCGGCGTCGGGAACAGGATCTTCCCCGACATCACGTGCAGGTCGGAGTGACACAGCCCGCACGCGGTCACCTTGACCAGCACCTCACCGGAGCGTGGCCGCGGAGTGCGGATCCGCTTCACAGCCAGCGGCTCACCCGGGGCGACCAGCACGGCCGCCCGCATGGTCTCGGGAACGGTCGGAGTCTGGTCCACCTGGGTCGCCTGTCGCTCGGTCCGGCCGTCGGCTCCACCGCCGACGGCCCAAAACTAACGACAGTGCTTTGTCCTGTCAATAGACCAAAGAGTCAGTCCATCTCGTAGACGCGTAGCGAGTTGGTCTGGCGCGAGTGCCGGCCGGGGTTGCCGGCCACGATCACGACGTGGTCGCCGTGCTGGACGAACCCGGTCTCGGTCAGCGCCGTCTGCACCGACTCGACCATCGCGTCGGTATCGGTGTACTCGGGCGTGACATAGGACTGCACGCCCCAGCACAGGGTGAGCGCCTGCGCGGTCTTGGGCAGCGGGGTGAAGGCCATGATCGGCACCTCGGAACGCAGCCGGGCCAGCCGGTGCGGAGTGTCCCCCGAGATCGTGAACGCCGCCAGGTACTTCGCGCCGACCCGTTCGGCCACCTCCACAGCAGCCTTCGAGATCACGCCCGAGGTGGTGTGCGGGTTCCAGTTCAGTGGACGGATCTTGTCCAGGCCCTCCGCCTCGGTCCGGGTAATGATCCGGGCCATCACGGTGACCGCGTCGATCGCGTACTCCCCGACCGCCGTCTCACCGGACAGCATCACGGCGTCCGCGCCATCGAGGATCGCGTTGGCGACATCGGAGGCCTCGGCGCGGGTGGGCCGGTGGGCGGTGATCATCGACTCCAGCATCTGCGTCGCCACGATCACCGGCTTGGCCCAGGCGCGGGCCGCGTCGATGATCCGCTTCTGGACGCCGGGCACCTCCTCCAGGGGCAGCTCGACGCCGAGGTCACCACGCGCGACCATGAAGGCGTCGAAGGAGTCGATCACCTCGTACAGGTTCTCGATGGCCTGGGGCTTCTCCAGCTTCGCGATCACCGGGACGTGTCGGTCCTCCTCGTCCATCACCTTTCGGACCGGCTCGATGTCCGAGGCGTTCCGGACGAACGAAAGGGCGACCATGTCCACGCCGTGGCGCAGGGCCCAGCGCAGGTCACGCTCGTCCTTCTCGCTCAGCGCGGGCACACTCACCGGAACCCCCGGCAGGTTGATCCCCTTGTGATCGGAGACCCGGCCGCCCACGACCACCTCGGTGACCACGTCGGTGTCGGTGACCTCGACCGCCAGCAGTTCGATGGCGCCGTCGTTGATCAGGATCTGGTCGCCGGGCTTCACGTCTGCGGTCAGCGTCTTCAGCGTGGTGGACGCGCGTTCCGCATCGCCCTGCACGTCATCGGTGGTGATCACGAACCGGGCTCCGGCCTCGATGAAGGCCTCCCCGTCGACGAACTCGCCCAGGCGAATCTTGGGACCCTGCAGGTCGGCAAGGATGCCCACCGGCCGGCCCGCCACGCGGGCCGCGTCGCGAATCCACTCCACGCGCTTGGCGTGAATCAGGTGGTCGCCGTGGCTCATGTTCAGCCGCGCGACGTTCATGCCGGCATTGACGAGGTTGACGATCGCTTCCGCAGAATCCGTCGCGGGCCCGATCGTGCACACTATTTTCGCTCTACGCACAGACAGAACCCTAGCCGAACCGCCCCAACCCGTCAGTGCAGGGGTCAGCCGCGGACGAGCTCCAGCGCTGCCCTGAGATCGTCAGGGTACCGTGAGTGGAACCTCACCAGCTCCCCCGTCCGGGGATGGACGAAGCCGAGTTCGACCGCATGCAGCCACTGTCGCTCCAGGCCGAGCCGCGCGGCCAGCACCGGGTCGCCGCCGTAGGTCGGATCGCCCACGCAGGGGTGCCGGATCGCCTGCATGTGCACCCGGATCTGGTGGGTACGCCCGGTCTCCAGGTGCACCTCCAGCAGGGTCACCGCGGGAAACGCCTCCAGCATCCGGTAGTGGGTGACGCTGTGCCGGCCGCCGGCGATGATCGCCATCTTGTAGTCGGCGCCGGGGTGGCGCCCGATCGGCGCGTCGATAGTGCCCTCGAAGGGGTCCGGGTGGCCCTGCACGAGCGTGTGGTACACCTTGCTCACCTCGCGGGAGCGGAACGCCCGCTTCAGGACCGTGTAAGCCGACTCGCTCTTGGCGACCACCATCAGGCCCGAGGTGCCGACGTCCAGCCGCTGGACGATCCCCTGCCGTTCCGCGGCACCCGAGGTGGAGATCCGGAAGCCGGCCGCAGCGAGGTGTTCGACGACCGACGGGCCGTCCCAGCCGAGGCTGGGATGGGCGGCGACCCCGGCCGGCTTGTCCACCACGACCAGGTCGGCGTCGTCGTGGACGATGGTGATCCCGGCCACCTCCTTGGGCACGACCTCGACAGTCGGAGCGGTGGTCACCTCCACCTCCAGCAGATCGCCGGCGCGGACGCGGTGCGACTTGGTCACGGGAGTGGAGTTGACCTGCACGCCGCCCGCCTCGGCAAGGTCACCGATCCGGCTGCGCGACAGCCCGGTCATCCGGGCGGCAGCCGCGTCGACGCGCTCCCCGTCCAGTCCGTCCGGCACCAGCCAGACGCTACTCATCGCCTGCGTCGTCCCGGTCCTCGAGCCGGACGCCGGCCGGTGAGACCTTCGTGATCACGGTCAGCCAGACGATCATCACGGCCGCGGCGGTGATGCAGATGTCCGCGACGTTGAAGATCGCGAAGTAGGGCAGCTGGATGTAGTCGATCACGTGGCCGCGCAGCGGCCCGGGCTCGCGGAACAGCCGGTCGAAGAGGTTGCCCATGATCCCGGCCAGCAGCAGGCCGATCGCGACCGCCCAGCCCGTGTGCCGGATCCGCGGCACGAACCAGACCAGCACGCCGATCAGCGCAGCGATCCCCACCAGCGAGATCACCACGGTGAAGCTCTCCCCCATGCTGAACGCCGCGCCGGGGTTGCGGATCAGCTGCAGCGTGACCAGACCGCCCAGCAGGGGGATCGGCCGGGTCGGGTCGAGGTGGGTCAGCGCGACGCTCTTCGCCCACAGGTCGAGTCCGAGACCCGCCGCGGCGATGGCGAGGCAGAGCGCACGCAGGCGCCAGACTCTCGTGCCGGTATCGGACTCCGTCGCGGCCACCTCGCCAGTTATCGCCGTTCCTCCCGCTGCTTGCAGGCGACGCACATGGTCGCGCGCGGAAACACCTGGAGCCGGTCCTTGCCGATCGGCTGGCCGCAGGACTCGCAGGAGCCGTAGTTGCCGGCCTCGAACATCCGGTAGGCCAACTGGGCCTGATCGAGCATGTCGCGGGCGTTCTGGGCCAGGGACATCTCCTGGTCGCGCTCGAAGTTGGAGGAGCCCACGTCGGCGGGATCGCGGCCCGCGCCGTCGGAACCCTCCTCGAAGAGGTCGGCCAGTCCGGCCTCCGCGACCTCGATGGCCCGCTCCATCCGCGCGATGTCGGCGAGCAGCTCCTGGCGGATCTCCTCGACCTCCTCCTCGGTCCAGGGATCCTCGCCCTCGGCAACGGGGAACGACACGCTCGCCGCGGGTTCCGCCGCGGCCTGCTGGGTGTGCGTCGACGCCATCGAAGACTCCTCTGAGGTGATGCTTGAGCAGGGAGAGTACCACCTGCCCGGCAGCTGACCGGACAAAACGCCGGACGCCGCCCGAGGGCGGCGTCCGGTCGAGATCTTGCGGTCTGACACCAAGCGCAACGGTCGCGTCAGCGACCGGGAAACGAGGGCTAGTTCCCTTCGTTGAGCAGGGCGTCCAGCCGCGGCGTGGCCGACTGCGGCGCGGGCTCGCTGAGGATCGCCGGAGTGTCGCCCGGCTCGATGGTGACCTCCGACAGCGCCTTGATCTGGCTCTGCAGATGGTTCGACATGTTCGAGCGGAACGTCGCCTCGAAGCTGCGCAGGTGGTCGACCTTGGTGCGCAGCACGTCGCGCTCCTGCTCGAGGTTCGTGAACAGCTCGGCCCGACGCGCGTCGGCCTCGCCGTTGACCGCGTCTGCACGCTGCTGTGCCTCGGTGGTGACCTTCTCCGCGTTGACCCGGGCCTCGGACTCGATCCGGTCGGCGCGGGTGCGCGCGTCGGTGAGGGTCTCGTGGGCCTTCTTGTTGGCGTTGTCGATCACGCTCTCTGCCTCTGCCCTGGCCGACGACACGATCCGCTGCGCCTCGACCTGCGCCTCGCCGACGAGGCGCTCGGACTGCTCCGTGGCCATCTGGAGCAACCGGGTGACCGCAGGAGACGCCTCGGCGGAGGCGGTGACCACGATGTTCTCGACCTTGCCGCTCGGTGCAGCGGGCTGCTCGGCCGCGGCCTGGGATGCGGCGAACGCGCGCAGCTGCCCGACCTCGCCGCGCAGCGACTCCAGCTCGGCCTGCGCCGCGGCGAGATCACTCCTCGCCTGGTCGAGTTCGTGCGCCCGCTGGGCGGCCTCGTCCGCCTTCGCCTGGAGCTCGCCCTTCACGCCGTCCAGTTCCGCCTGGCGTCCCTGGAGGTCGGCCTTGAGCTTGTCGGCCTCGGCCGAGTCACCCGGCACGAAGATGCTGGACGGCTCGCTGGAACCCAGCGCATCGATCTGCTGCTTGAGGGTGGCGTTCTCCTCCGTGAGCGCGGAGAGTGTTGCCTCGACCTTGTCTACGAAGTTGTCGACGTCTACGGGCTCGTAGCCGTTCCGCCGGGCCAGGTGGAAGCGGGTCTGGCGGACCTGCTCGAGGGTCAGGGTCATTGCTCACCTCACGGATTCGGTTGCAGGGCCCGGTCCACCGGGCCCCGACAGGGCGCTCTCAGGCTAGTGCGTCGGGTTTCGCTAGTCCAAGCACGCCCAATCAGCCGCGCCGCAGGGGTAAACCCGAGGTCAAGACATTTCAGATCCAGCGCAGCAGCACCAGAATCGCGATGAACAGGACGGTGAACGCGGTGTCGACGGTCATGCCGCCGAGGCGCAGCGGAGGCAGGAACCGCCGCAGGAAACGCAGCGGTGGATCAGTGAGGGTGCCGACGAGTTCCGCGACCACCCTCAGGCCGCCACGGGGCTCCCAGTCACGCACGAACAGCGGCACCCAGCCGAACACCGCCCGGATCGTCAGGAGGGCAAGGAAGATCAGCAGGACCCCGTGCAGAACGATGCCGACCAGGGCCATGTGCTTCGCCTCTCAGGACTGGTTGTAGAAGCCCCCGGCGAGGCGCTCCTTGTCCTCCGCCGCCACGGTCACGTTGTGTGGCGAGAGCAGGAACACCTTGCTGGTGATGCGTTCAATGCTGCCACGCATGCCAAAGATCAGCCCGGCGGAGAAGTCGACCAGCCGCTTCGCGTCCGCCTCCTCCATGTCGCCGAGGTTCATGATCACCGGGATACCGTCACGGAAGTTCTCCCCGATCGTGCGGGCCTCGTTGTAGGTACGCGGATGCACGGTGATGATCCGGTTGATGTCGGCGACCCTCGGGTGCTCGCGCGGCGGCCGACGGGTCTCCAGCTCGGTGACCGTCGCCGGAACGGCGGCCTCCTCCTGGCTCTCCTCGCGAACCTGCTCGGTGACCTCGTCGGAAGCCGGCTCGACCTCGGCGTAGTCGTTGTCGGACACCAGGCCCAGCCACACGGCCGCCTTCTTGAAGCGATCAGCCATCGTTTGCCCCTTTTGTCTCACCGGTCCCACACGATGCTAACCGGACGGGGGCCCGGCGCCGTGGAGGGCACGCCCTGATACACCCCACTCTCAGGGCAACCAGACCAGCCCGGCCTGGCGCCCGGACCGCTCACCGTCCCGCCGGTAGGAGTGCAGGGTCGGGGTCTCGCGGGTGCACGCGCCGACCCGCAGCACCGTGCAGCCGAGGGCAGTGAGCTGCGCCTGCGCCGCAGCACCCAGGTCGAGCGACGGCGTGCCCCAGCTGGTCGTGGCCACCGCGGCGGGGTGGTCGGCCCCGAAGGCGTCCCGCATCGCCTCGGGAACCTCGTAGCAGGCACCGCAGATGTGCGGCCCGATCCAGGCCGTCACCCGGCCGGCCCCGAGTTCGACGAGCCGGGCGAGGGTGGCCGGGAGTACCCCGGCGGCGAGGCCCGCCCGCCCGGCGTGCGCGGCACCGACCACGCCGGCGTCCGGATCGGCGAACAGCACCGGAAGGCAGTCGGCGGCCCGGACGGCGAGCGCCACTCCCCGCGCGTTGGTGACCAGGGCGTCGGCGTGCTCTGCGGCGAGCGCACGCGGGTCGGTGTCCGCGTCGACCCGCACCACCCGGTTGCCGTGCACCTGGTGGACGTTCAGCGCGGGAAGCCCCAGCGTGGCCTCCAGCACGTCCCAGTCGGGTGCGCGCCAGGCGTCCGGCACCACCAGGCTCAGGTCGAAGCCGCCGCCGTCGGGACCGACCGCGTCACAGCAGACGACCCCGGCGCCGTCTGCGCCGGGGTCGTTGCGGTAGCTGAAGACCACCGGGTGGGTCCTACTTCAGGAAGTCCGGTACGTCGAGCTCGTCATCTCCCAGCTCGGGCGCGACCGGCTTCGGCACCGGCCTGACCACCGGTTCCACAGGCTCCGGCTTCGGCTCCGAGCCGAACGGCACCGCGGCAGCCGGCGTGGCCGGACGCGGAGCGAGCGGCTCGGGTTTGCGCACTTCCGGACGCGACATCACCTTGCGCGGCGGCAGCCCGCCGTCGAAACCGGCGGCGATGACCGTCACCCGCACCTCGTCGCCGAGGGCGTCGTCGATGACCGTGCCGAAGATGATGTTCGCGTCCTCGTGCGCCGCAGCCTCGATCAGGTTGGCGGCGGCCGAGACCTCGAACAGGCCCAGGTCGGAGCCACCGGCGATGGAGAGCAGGACGCCGTGCGCCCCGTCGATGCTCGCTTCGAGCAGCGGAGAGGAGACCGCCATCTCCGCCGCGGCGCGGGCACGGTCCTCGCCGCGCGCCGAACCGATGCCCATCAGGGCAGAGCCGGCGTTCTGCATGACCGCCTTCACGTCGGCGAAGTCGAGGTTGATCAGGCCGGGCGTGGTGATCAGGTCGGTGATGCCGGACACACCCTGCATCAGCACCTGGTCGGCCTGGCGGAACGCATCGAGGATCGCAACGTGGTGGTCGGTCATCTCCAGCAGCTTGTCGTTGGGGATGACGATCAGGGTGTCGACCTCTTCGCGGAGGGCGCCGATACCGTCCTCGGCCTGGGTCGAGCGGCGGCGTCCCTCGAAACTGAACGGGCGGGTCACCACACCGATGGTCAGTGCACCGAGCGAACGCGCGATCCGCGCCACCACGGGTGCGCCACCCGTGCCGGTGCCGCCGCCCTCGCCTGCGGTGACGAAGACCATGTCGGCGCCCTTGAGCACCTCCTCGATCTCGTCGGCGTGGTCCTCGGCGGCCTGACGGCCCTTCGCGGGATCGGCGCCAGCGCCCAGCCCGCGGGTGAGGTCACGACCGATGTCGAGCTTGACGTCGGCATCGCTCATCAGCAATGCCTGGGCGTCGGTGTTCACGGCAATGAACTCGACCCCTCGCAGCCCTGCCTCGATCATCCGGTTCACGGCGTTCACGCCACCGCCGCCGACCCCTACCACCTTGATGATGGCGAGGTAGTTCTGGGACGCAGTTCCCACAGAAACCCACCCTTACTTGTCGTACTAATCCCGCGTTGACAGCATGGCTCGACGAAGCGGGCGAACCGGGGAAGGACAACTGCTTCGGCGTGGGCTCAAGGCTAGGGAACCCCTTCTGCGCCTGTCCAAGAATGCGCAGCGGCTCGGCGTGTCCCTCAAGTAGGGGTTCAGGGTTACCCCGGCACCCTCAACGACGGGTCGGGAAGGCCGGCGCGGAGACGTTGAACTCGGTGCCTCCGAGCGGGAGCAGCGCGTCCAGCACCTCAGCCTTCAGCGCGGAGTCCTCCACGCTCCCCCAGATCACGCGGCTGCCGTCCTTCAGGCGCAACTCGATGCCGTCACGGCTCGGCGCGGCCAGCCGGGACACCTTCGCCTGGGTCCGCGGGCTGAGCGCGGAGAAGACGGTGCCGACATCAACCAGTACCTGCTGGTCGGAGGGGTCGGCGTTCACCACGACCAGCCCGGACGGGGCGACCTTCACCGCCTCGAACACGACCCCGGTGCCGTCGGCGAGCAGGTAGCCCCCGCCCGCGGGGATGGCGAGCCGGGCGGTGCGCTCGGCCACGGCGATCCGGATCGTGCCGGGCCAGCTGCGCGTCACGGTGACCCCTGCGACCGGCGGCAGGCCCGCCACCCGGTCAGCGACGGCGCCGGTATCGATCTGCACCATCGGCGTGCCCACCGGCACCGCTGCCGCGGCCAGCACCTCGTTCCTGGTGAGCAGGTCCGTCCCGGACACGCTCACGGCCTGGGCCGCGAGCACCGGGGAGAATCCCACCACCCAGCCGGCGGTGGCGAGCACAACCACGACCAGCCCTGCCACCAGCCAGCGCACCCAGCGTCTCCTGCGGTCGCCGCGCCGACGCACGGCGATCCGTGCCGTGGCATCCCTCACCTGGCTCATCCGGGGTCCCCGCGGTGTTGTTCGGGTGAGCGCAGCGGAGGAGAAGAGCTCCGTGGGGTGTTCATGCGATGGACTCCAGGAGGCCGGCGAGTTCCGGGCCGACGCGAGTCACGTCCCCGGCTCCGAGCGTGACCACCAGGTCGGCGGGACGCACGATCGCAGCCAGCGCGGGAGCGGCGCCGGCCAGGGTCTCCACGTAGTGAACGGGGCCGGTGGCCAGCGCCTGCGCCGCGTCGGCGACCAGCCGTCCGGTGACGCCGGGAAGCGGATCCTCCCTTGCCGGGTAGATCCCCAGCACGACGATCTCGTCGGCCAGCGCCAGGGCCCGCCCGAACTCACCGGCGAAGTCCCGGGTCCGGGTGAACAGGTGGGGCTGGAAGCAGGCGACAAGTCGCCCGCCGCCGACCATGCCACGGGCCGCGGTCAGCGTGGCCGCCACCTCGGTCGGGTGGTGCGCGTAGTCGTCGAAGATCCGCACTCCCGCGATCTCGGCGACCGGCTCGAACCGGCGCGAGGTGCCCGAGAAGCCGGACGCGGCCGCGCGCAGCGCTGCGCCCGGCAGGCCGAGGGCGCGGCCCACGGCGTAGGCGGCAGCGGCGTTGTGCAGGTTGTAGCGACCGGGCACCGCGAGGACCAGGTCGCCCCGGTCGCCGTCGGCCGTCAGGATCGCACGCGACCCGCCCTGGGTGGACTCGATCGCGCTCAACCGTACGTCCGCGCCGGCAGACTCGCCGACCGTGACAACGTGCTTGCCGGCCCGTCTGATCGCGGGGGTCAACGCGACCGCCCCGGGATCGTCCGCGCTGATCACGACCGTGACCACGCCGGGCGCGGTGGCGAAGTCGACGAAGCCGGCGGCGTAGGCGGCCGGGGTGCCCCAGTTGTCCAGGTGGTCGGCCTCGACGTTGGTGACGACCGCGATGGCCGCCGGGTACTGCCGGAAGGAACCGTCGCTCTCGTCCGCCTCCACGACGAACGCGGCACCTCCGCCCAGGTGCCAGGCCCGGCCGGTGGCGGTCAGCGGCGAGCCCACGACGTAGCCGGGATCGGCGCCGGCGCCGGTGAGCAGCACGGCCGTCATGGCAGAGGTGGTGGTCTTGCCGTGGGTGCCGGTCACCGCGACGCCGGTCCGGCCCAGCATCAACGCGGCGAGCGCTGTGCTGCGGTGCCAGATCCGCAGGCCGCGACGGCGGGCCTCGACGAGTTCCGGGTTGGTCTCCCTGATGGCCGAGGAGACCACCACCGTCGCAGCGTCCCCGAGCTGGGTGGCGTCGTGGCCGACGTGGGTGCGGATGCCCAGCGCGGCCAGCCCGGCCAGCGTCGGGGAGTCGGCCTGGTCGCTGCCGCTCACCGGCACGCCCAGCGCGGCGTACATCGCAGCGATCGGGCTCATCCCTGCGCCGCCGATGGCGATGAAGTGCACCGCGCCCAGCTCGGCGACTCCCACCAGCTCGACGGGTTCGATCAGCATGGGCTCATCCTCGCTGCCGGGCGACCTCGAGCACCAGTCGAGCCAGCGCAGCCGAAGCGTCCGCGGGCACCAGTTCGCGGCAGGTGGCCGACATCCGCGCCAGCCGGTCCTCGTCGTCCAGCAGCCCGGTGGCCTCGGCGACCACGCGGTCGGCGTCCAGTTCGACGTCCGGGACCAGCACCCCCGCGCCCGCCTCGATCAGGAAGGTCGCGTTACGGGCCTGCTCGCCGTTGCCGTGCGGCAGCGGGACGAAGATCACCGGCAGGCCGGTCATCGCGGTCTCCATCACGGTTCCGGCGCCGGAACGGCCGAGCATCAGGTCCGCCGCGGCGTAGGCGTCCCCCATTTCGTCGACGTAGCCGACCGGCACATAGGCGGCGCCGGTGCCGGGGTCGGTGCGCGGAACGGTCGCCTCGGTGAGGTTCGCCGGGCCCAGCACGTGCAGCACCGAGATGCCGGACGCGAGCAGCCGGTCGGCGGCGCCGATGGTCGCCTGGTTCAGGCTGCGGGCACCCTGGGAACCGCCACTGACCAGCAGCACCCGACCCTGCGCGGGCAGCCCGAACGCCGCGCGGCCCGCCGGACGCCGGGCGAGCCGGTCGAGCGTGGCGATGCCGGCCCGCACGGGCAGCCCGAGGTGGATGGCGTGCGGCAGCTTCGTGTCGGGGAAGGTGGTGGCAACGTGCGGGGTGAACCGGGCAGCGATCCGGTTGGCGAGACCGGGCACGGCATTGCCCTCGTGCAGCACCAGCGGCACCTTGGCCAGCCGGGCGGCGAGGTACACCGGGAGCGACACGTAGCCGCCGAAGCCGACCGCGACCTGAGCGGAGTGGTTACGCAGGATCGCGCCCGCTTCCCGCACGGCCCCGACCAGCCGGCCGGGCACGGCGAGCAGCTCGGGCGTGAGCCGCCGGGGCAACGGCACCGGCGGGATCAGCTCCAGCGACAGTCCGGCCTCAGGGATCACCCGCGACTCCAGCCCCTTCGGCGTGCCGACACAGGTGATCTCCACGTCGGCCTGCGCCTGCAACTGCTGCGCGGTGGCGATCAGGGGGGAGGTGTGCCCTGCGGTGCCGCCGCCGGCCAGCACCACGTGGAGCGGGCTCACCCGCGGCCCCCCGCCGTCGTGACCAGGGCGCGTCCGGCCCTGCGCCGGCGACGGCGCAGGTAGGCACGCGACGCCGGTTCCTGCCGGGCGCAGGAGAGAAGGACGCCGAGCCCCATCAGATTGGCCACGAGTGCGGACACACCGTAGGACAGCAGCGGCAGCGGCACACCCATCACCGGCATCATCCGCAGCACCACCGCGATGTTGACCAGTGCCTGGATCATGAACCAGCTGGTGATGCCCGCGGCGGCATAGCGGCAGAACCGGATGTCGGAGCGCATCGCGATCCGGAAGCCCGCGTAGCCGAGGACGAGGAACAGGCACAGCACGACCAGCGTCCCGACCAGCCCCAGTTCCTCACCGATCACAGCCAGCATGTAGTCGGTGTGCGACTCGACCAGACCGCCCCACTTCTGCCGGCTGGCGCCTAGTCCCAGACCCCACCAGCCTCCCGAAGCGAGCGCGAAGATCGCCTTGATCGGCTGGTGGTTGACTCCGAGCGGGTCAAGATCCTGGTTGAAGAAGCCGAGGATCCGGGTCATCCGGTAGGGAGTCGTGATCACCAGCGCGGCCACCGCGAGCCCCACCGCGCCGAGGATGGAACCGATCACCTTCCAGCTCGCCCCGACGTACCACAGGGCTGCGAGCACCAGGGCGCCCATGATCATGGCTGTGCCGAGGTCGGACTGCAGCGCGACCAGGCCGATCAGGATCAGTGAGACCGGAAGGAACGGGATCAGCAGGTGCCGTGGATCGGCCAGGCTCTTGTGCTTGCGGGCGAAGATGTCCGCACCCCACAGCACGATTCCCAGCTTGGCCAGCTCAGAGGGCTGACCGATGGAGATCGAGCCGACCCGCAACCAGTTGGTGTTGCCATTGTTGGAGAAGCCGAGCGGGGTGAAGGTGAGCAACTGCAGCACCAATGCCGCGAGCACCAACACCCACGCGACCACCTTCAACTGCTTGGGCGAGCGCCGCGAGAGCACGAAGGCGAGGACGCCGCCCACGACCAGGAACAGTGCCTGCCGCTTCACGAAGTAGTACGCGTCGTCATAGCGGACGAACGCGTACACGCTGGACGCGGAGAGGACCATCATCACGCCGAGGGCCAGCAGCAGTACCGCCGGCACCAGGACGAGGTAGAAGCTGGCCTGCGGATGCGCCAGCCATTCGACCACGAGACTGCGCCGGCGGCCCTCTTCAGGGGTCTTCGGCCCAGTTCCGCGACGATCCACAATGGGGGAAGCCAGGATCGCCACTCGCGTTCGCCTCCTATCCGCTCAGCCTGGCGACCGCAGCGGCGAAGGCATCACCGCGGGCCGCGTAGTCGGTGTACATGTCCTTGCTCGCGCAACCCGGGGCGAGCAGGACCACGTCACCGGGCACTGCCCGGGACGCCGCCCACTCCACAGCCTGTTGCATCGCTCCATGATCGCCGTTGTCCAGCACGTTCACGGGTACTTCCGGTGCGTGTCGGGCCAGAGCGTCCGCGATCACGTGGCGGTCGACGCCCAGCAGGACCGCCGCCCGCAGCCTCGGGGCGACCTCAGCGACCAGGTCGTCGAAGCTGGTCCCCTTGGCCTGGCCGCCGGCGATCCACACCACGTGGTCGAACGCAGCCAGGGACGCGGCGGCGGCGTGGGGGTTCGTCGCCTTGGAGTCGTCCACGTAGCGCACGCCGTCCCGCTCGGCGACGGTCTGGATCCGGTGGTCGCCGATCCGCAGCCGCTGCAGGCCCTGCGCGACGGCCGGGGGCGGCACCCCGAACGAGCGGGCCAGGGCGGCTGCGGCCAGGGCGTTCTCGACGTTATGCGGAGCGTAGGGGACGACGTCGGCCAGCTTGGCCAGCTCGACGGCGGAGTCGCGCCGCTGCGAGATGAAGGCCCGGTCGACCAGCAGGTCGTCCACCACCCCAACCATGGAAGGGCCGGGGATGCCCAACGTGAACCCGATCGCCCGGGCGCCCTCCACCACCTCGGCGTCCTCGACCATGTGCTCGGTGGCGAGGTCGGCCACGTTGTAGACGCAGGAGTTCCTGACCCGGGAGTAGATCCGGGCCTTGTCGGCGGCGTAGGCGGCCATCGGGTCGGTAACCCCGGGTGGCCAGCCCGCAGCGTCGGCGTACCACTCCAGGTGGTCGGGCGCGAGGTTCAGCACGGCCGCGGAGTGCAGGGAGAGGCTGTTCGTCCAGTGCAGCTGGAAACTCGACAGCTCCACGGCGAGGACGTCGTAGGTCACCTCGTCGAGCACCGCCTCGACGATCGGACGGCCGACGTTGCCGACCGCGGACGTACGCAGCCCTGCGGCGGTGAGCATCGACTCGAGCATCCCGACCGTGGTGGTCTTGCCATTCGTTCCGGTCACCGCCAGCCACGGCACCTGCCGGTCGGGCAGGCTCATCCGCCAGGCCAGTTCCACCTCGCCCCACACCGGGACCCCGCGCAGCGCAGCCTGGGCGAGCAGCGGCGCGGACGGGCGCCAGCCGGGCGAGGTGACCACCAGGTCGGCCTCGGTCGGCAGCGTCGCGGTTGCCCCGGGCCCGAGCCGGACGGTGGCGTCCAGCATCTCCAGCACGGTCGCCTTCTCGGTGTTGACCGGGCTGTCCGACTCGTCCAGCACCACCACCCGCGCGCCGAGGTCGAGCAACCCGTCCGCCGCGGCGAAACCGGACGTGCCCAGCCCTGCGACCACGACGGTGGCCTGCGGCCACGGCGAGAGGCGGTCGGCGCCTGCGATCCAGTCCTTCACTAGCCGACGACCCACTCGGCGTAGAACAGGCCCAGGCCCGCGGCCGCGCACAACCCGCAGATGATCCAGAACCGGATCGTGATCGTGACCTCCGCCCAGCCGAGCAGTTCGAAGTGGTGCTGCAGCGGAGCCATCTTGAACAGCCGTTTACCGCCGGAGAGCTTGAACCAGCCGACCTGCAGCACCACCGACATCGTGATGATCACGAACAGCCCTGCGATCACGACCATCAGCAGCTCCGTGCGGGTGAACACGCTCAGGGCGGCCAGCGCGCCGCCGATCGCCAGCGAACCGGTGTCACCCATGAAGATCTTCGCCGGGCTGGCGTTCCACCACAGGAAGCCGAAGCACGCACCCGCGAGCGCGATCGAGACCGCAGCCAGGTCGTGCGGGTCGCGCACCTCGTAGCACAGCGGACCGGCGTCCGCCCAGGCGCAGGACTGGTTGTACTGCCACACGTTCACGAAGCCGTAGGTGGCGAACACCAGGGTGCTCGCGCCAGTGGCCAGGCCGTCGAGGCCGTCGGTCAGGTTGGCCGCATTCGACCACGCGGCGATCAGGAACACGATCCAGAGCACGGCCGCCCAGATCGGCAGCTGCAGCCACGGGAAGTTGCGCAGGAACGAGATCGCCTCGCTGGCGGGCGTGATGCCGCGGGCGTCCGGGAACTGGAAGGAGAGCAGGGCGAATGCCACCGCCACCGCCGTCTGCAGGGCGAACTTGGCCCAGGCGTGCAGGCCGAGCGACCGGGCCTTGCTGATCTTGATCCAGTCGTCCGCCAGCCCGACCAGGCCGAGCCCGGTGAACAGTCCGAGCGCGAGCAGGGCGGACGCGGTCGGTGGAGTGCTGGTGAGCAGGTGCGCGGCCGTGTAGGCGAACAGCACGCTGATGATGATCACGATGCCGCCCATCGTGGGCGTGCCGCGCTTGGTGTGGTGGCTGGTCGGCCCGTCGTCGCGGATGAACTGCCCGTAGCCGCGGCTGACCAGGAACTTGATCGCGTACCGCGTGCCCAGCAGGGTGCCCAGCATGGCGATCCCGCCGGCGAGCAGGATGCTCCTCATCGTCCGTCCTCCGCTGAGAGCTGTTCGGCCACGGTCTCCAACGCTAATCCCCGGGAAGCCTTCACCAACACCACGTCCGCCGGCCGCAGCCACGCCGACGCCGCCTCGACAGCGATCTCGCGGCTGGGCGCGAACATCGTCGCGGGCCCGTACCCGGCGGCGAAGTCCGGTGCGTGGGCACCGATCACGATCAGCGCGTCGACGCCGAGCTCCGCGGCCAGGGTCCCGGTCGCGCGGTGTTCGGCCGGGGCGTCCGGACCGAGTTCGAGCATGTCGCCCAGCACCGCCAGCAGCCGTCCGCCCGGCCGGCGCAGGGACGCGAGGGTGCGCAGCGCTGCGGTCATCGAGTCGGGGTTGGCGTTGTACGCGTCGTTCACGACCAGCACGCCGTCCGCCCGTTCGGTCAGCTCCATCCGCCAGTGCGACCGCGCGGTGGCCGTGGAGAGAGCCGCGGCGACATCGTCCACCGGGATGCCCTGGCTCAGCCCGACCGCCGCGGCGGCGAGGGCGTTGCCGACCTGATGGGCGCCGGAGACGAGCAGCTGGACGGGCGCACGGGCGGCTCCGGCGTGCAGGGTGAAAGCGGGACGCTGCAGCGCGTCCGCCGTGACCCCGGACGCCCAGACCCGCTCCTCGCCCCAGGACGGCTCGCCGGACGTGCTGAACGCGGCGGTGCGGGCCGTGGTGCGGGACCGCATCGCGGTGACCAGCGGATCGTCGGCGTTCAGCACGGCCCAGCCGTCCGCGGGCACGGCCTCCACCAGTTCGCCCTTCGCCTGCGCGATCGCCTCGACCGAGCCGAACTCGCCGAGGTGGGCGTGGCCCACGTTGATCACCACGCCGACCTGCGGCGGCACGATCTCGCACAGCCAGGTGATGTGGCCCTGCCCGCGGGCGCCCATCTCACTGACCAGGAATCGGGTGTCGGGCGTGACGCGGGTGGCGGTCAGCGGCACCCCGATCTCGTTGTTGAACGAACCGACAGGGGCCACGGTCTCCCCGGCCACGCCGAGCACCTGCGCGACCAGATCCTTGGTACTGGTCTTGCCCGAGGAGCCGGTGATGCCGATCGTGACCATTCCGGCGGCCGTCCCCTCCGCTGCGATCGCGGAGCCGAGGGCTGCCAGCCCCGCTCCGACGTCGGGAACCACCAGTTGCGGGACGGGGAGCTCCAGTTCCCTGGCCACCAGCACGGCCGCCGCGCCGGCCGCGACCGCCCGGTCGGCGAAGTCGTGACCATCGGCGTGCTCGCCCGGCAGGGCGACGAACAGGCAGCCGGGAGTGACGGCGCGGGAGTCGATCACCACGTCCGGGCCCACGCTCGCACCGGCGTCCCCGACCAGCCGGGCGCCGGTGAGGGCGGCCAGCCGGCCGCTGTCATGCGCGCGCATCGCCGCCTCCGTTCAGGTCGGCCCAGGTTCGGCTCACCACGACTACATCGTCGAACGGGACCCGGCGATCGGCCAACTCCTGCCCCGTTTCGTGCCCCTTGCCCAGCACAGCGACCCAGTCGCCCGGTTCGGACAGTCGCAGCGCCAGCCGGATGGCATCGGCACGCGCGCCGCCGTCCACGACTCGGGCGCCGCTGGTGGCGGCGGCTTGCCTCGCCCCGGCCAGGACGGCGGCACGGATCGCTTCCGGCGCCTCGCTGCGCGGATTGTCGTCGGTCACCACCACGACGGACGCGCCGTTCGCTGCGGCCGCCCCCATCGGTCCGCGCTTGGCCTGGTCCCGGTCGCCGCCGCAGCCGAGCACCGCGATCCGACGGCCCGGGGGCAAGGCATCGAGGGCCGCCGTCACTGCCTCGGGCGTGTGCGCGAAGTCCACCACGACCCCCGGAGCGCCCGCGCCCAGGTCGACCCGTTGCATCCGGCCCGGCACGAACGCCTCGGCGAAGCCGGGCAACGCCCGGTCGAGGTCGACGCCGCCCACCTCGAGCATCGCGACCGCCGTGGCGGCGTTGCGCAGGTTGAACTCGCCCAGCAGGCCGAGGGCGAACGACCGCTCCCCCGCCGGCGTGCCCAGCCGGACGCTGCTGCTGCCGTCCGCGGCGAGGTCGATGGCGAGCGGCCGGTAGTCGCCGGCCGCTCCCGTCGTGACCAGTGGCACGTTGCCGGCGCGCAGTTCTTCGGCCAGCCGCACCCCGTAGGGGTCGTCGATGTTCACCACTGCCGTGCGGCAGCGACCGTCGCGGAAGAGGCTGGCCTTGGCCTGGAAGTAGTCCTCCTGGTCGGCGTGGAAGTCGAGGTGGTCGCGGCCGAGGTTGGTGAAGCCCGCCACGTCGAAGACCAGCCCTTCCACCCGGTTCAGCGCCAGCGCGTGCGAGGACACCTCCATCGCGACCGCGTCCGCACCGTGCTCGACGAGGAAGGCCAGCAGCGCCTGCAGGTCGGGCGACTCCGGGGTGGTCACCGTGGTGCGTCCGGATGCCAGCTGCTCCCCGGCGAGGGCGAACCCGATCGTGCCGATCGTGCCGACCCGCTGCCCCGCTGCGGTGAGCCCGGCCGCGAGCAGGAAGGTGGTGCTGGTCTTGCCCGCCGTCCCGGTCACCCCGTACAGCGCCAGCCGCTCTCCCGGGCGTCCGTACACCTCCGCGGCGAGGCCGGCCATCCGGCTGCGCGGGTCGTCCACGACCACGACCGGAACCCCGAGCCCCGCGAGCAGGCCCGCGCCGGCGGTGTCGGTGAGCACTGCCGCCGCGCCGCCCGCAACGGCCTGGGCGGCGAAGCGGGCGCCGTGGGTGGCCTGGCCGGGCAGCGCAACGTAGAGGTCACCGGGCCGGATGGCGCGCGAGTCCAGGCTGACGCCCGTGACGGGTACGTCCGCTGCCCCGGGCAGGATCGCGGAAAGCAGCGTCCCCCGGGTGCCTGAGGGTCGCAACACCGCGGGCGAGGTGGTCATGGCCGGTTACTTTAACTTCTTCTGCTTCGGTCCGATGGGCAGGTGCGGCACCTTGCCGGTCGACTGCGGGACGCCGTAGCGGGTGAGCGCGATCGACATCATGTCCTGCACCGCCGGGCCGGCCACGGAGACGCCGGCCGAGCCCCGGGTCGCGCTGTCCACGACCACGTAGACCAGGACCTGCGGGTTCTCCACCGGCGCCACGCTGATCGCCGAGGTGACCAGACCACGGAAGCAGTGGCAGCTCTGGACGTACTTGCGGGAGGTTCCGGTCTTGGCCCCGACCCGGTAGCCCTGCACGTCGAAGGTGTGGCCGACGCTCTGCTGCGCCATGGTCTCCATCATCGACATCAGGTCGGCAGAGGTCTCGGAGGAGACCACCCGGCGCGGCGCGGCCGTGGCCGGTTCGGCCGAGCTGCCGTCCGGCTGGGTGATCGACTCGATCAGCCGGGGCGCGTTGTAGACCCCGCCGTTGGCGACTCCCGCGATCGCTGCGGCCTCCTGCAGCAGCGTCACCGAGACCGCGCTGCCGCCGAAGGCCGTGCCGTCTCGGCTGTAGCCCGGCATGTTCTCGCCGGCGAGCGTTCCGGTGACCTCGCCGGGGAGCCCGACCCCGGTCCTGGCGCCGAGGCCGAAGTTCACGTAGTACTGCCGCAGCGCGTTCGGGTCGGCCTTCCTGGCGAGCAGGATCGTGCCGGTGTTGGACGACTTGGCCAGGACCCCGCGGGCGTAGAGCCTGGTCCCGTCCGGCACCCCCGAGCCGCCGATCATCTGGTCGCCGGACTTGAGTTGGGCGGGCACCTTCACCACGGTGGTCGGCGTGATCAGGCCCATGTCGATCAGCGCGGAGAGGGTGAGCACCTTCTGCACGCTGCCCGGGGTGTACGGGGTGGTCACGGCCCGTACCCACAGGTCGTCGGGGTTGGACTTGCCGTAGTCGTTGGGATCGAAGCTCGGGTACTGCGAGAGTGCGAGCACCTCGCCGGTCTTGATGTTCATCACGACCGCCATGCCGTACTTCCCGTTGGCCTGGCGCACCCGGTCGCCGAGGATCTGGTCGACCTGCCACTGCAGGCCGGAGTCGAGGGTGGTCTGGATGCTCCGTCCGTCCACCGGTTCGACCAGGGCGCTGTCACCGAGCGGGATGCGGCCGTTCGGCGAGACCTCGTAGGCCTCCTTCCCGTCCTTGCCGGTGAGGACGGAGTTCTGTGCGTATTCCAGGCCGGCACCGCCGGTGCCGTCCGCCTTGACGAAGCCGATCACATTCGCCGCAACGGCCCGGTTGGGGTAGACGCGGGTCGGCTGGCTCTCGTCCGAGAGCCCGACGAGCTTCTCCGCGCTCATCGCGGTCTGGATCTGCCGGTAGGTCGCGGCCGACACCCTGGTCGCCACCTCCTGGTACGACTCGCCCTTCCCGGTCTTGGTCAGCTTCGGCAGGTAGTCGTCCGCCGTTCCGCCGAGGTACTGCACGAGGATGGCGGCGATCTTGTCCGGGGCTGCTGCGGCGGCGACCTTGTCGGAGTCGGTCATGGGCGCGTTGCCGCGTCCGTTCGTCCGGATCAGCTTCGCGTCCGCGAGGATCCGGACGGTGTCCTGGGTCTCGGCGAGCACCTCGCCGTTGCGGTCGGTGATCGTGCCGCGCATCGCCGGCAGCACGTGGCTCACCGTCATCTGGTCCGCAGCCTGCTCCGCCACGCTGCCGGCGTCGATCGCCTGAACCTGCACGGCCCGGCCCGCGGCAAGGGAGAACACGACTGCCACCGTGATCAGCAGGGCACGCAGGCGGGAGGACGAGCGCGCCAGCGGCAGCCTCGGCCTGCGCTTGCGGGCAGGCTTCGGGGCGAAGAACCGATCCAGCGGCCTGCTCACTGGCCCGCCCCCTTCTTCGCGGCCTCCTCAGCCTTCTTCCTGGCCGCCGCCTCCGCCTTCTTCTTCGCCGCCTCTTCGGCCTTCTTCTTCTCGGCCTTCAGCTTCGCCTTGCGCTCGGCCTCCGCCTTGGCCAGCGCCTTGATCTGGGCGTCGGCCTGTTCGGGCGTGAGGTAGCGGACGCTCGGGATCTCGACTCCGGTGACGGAGATCGCCGTGCCGACCACGGTCCCGTCCGGCAGCACGATCTGCGCGCCGTACGGGTTCGGCCGCATCCCGAGCTTCTGCGCCGCGACGGCAAGGTTCTGCACCGAGCGGGCGTCCGCGACCTGGGCCTGGAGGGCGGCCAGCTGGTCGGCGAGCTGGTCGGCCTCGGCCTGCTTCTTCTGCACGACGAACGTCTGGTTCTGCAGCGCGGTGGTGAGCACCAGCAGGCCGACCATGCCGGCGGCCAGGACGAGGGCGACGACCATCGCGAACGGGACCGTCGCCATCCGGCGGCGACGCGGCGGCACCGGCCGCAGCCGCGGCCGTGGGGTGGTCGTCGGATCCGGAGCGGAGCGACGTTCCGGGCGGGGTGCCGGCATGGCCGTCATCGGGGGTCCTCCTGGTTGCGGGTGATGCCACGCAGTCGTGCCGACGCGGCTCGGGGGTTGACGGTGACCTCGGCGGCGTCCGGTCGTTCGGCGCCACGGGTGAGCAGGGTGAACCGCGCCCGGTACCCGGCCGGCACGTCGGGGACGCCCGGCGGCACGTGGTCCCTGGCCGCCTCGGCGAAGGTGCGCTTGACCAACCGGTCCTCGCCGGAGTGGTAGGCGAGCACGGCCAGGCGCCCGCCCGGCGCCAGCGCATCGAGCGCCGCGGGCAGCACGGCCGAAAGGGAGTCCAGCTCGCCGTTGACCACGATCCGCAGCGCCTGGAAGGTGCGCTTGGCGGGATGCCCGCCGCTGTTGCGCTGCGCGATCGGGATGGCGTCCGCGACCAGCCGGACCAGTCGGGCAGAGGACGTGAACGGCTCCACCTCGCGCGCCGCCACGATCGCCCCGGCGATCCGGCGCGCGTTGCGCTCCTCACCGTAGATACGCAGGATCCGGGCGAGCTCTGTGGCGGGCCAGGTGTTCACGATGGTGGCAGCGGTGAGTTCGGAGTCGGGGTCCATCCGCATGTCCAGGGGCGCGTCCACTGCGTAGGCGAAGCCGCGTTCGGCCCGGTCGATCTGCAGCGAAGACAGGCCGAGGTCGAGCAGGATCCCCTCGACCCGCGCCAGCCCGGCCGCGGCCAGGACGTCGGGGAGCTCGTGGTAGACCGCCCGGAACAGCCGGACCCGGTCGCCGAAGCGGGCCAGCCGGTCGCCCGCGATGGCGAGGGCTGCAGGATCGCGGTCGATGCCGACCAGTCGCGCCTGCGGGCACGCGTCCAGCACCAGCGCGGCGTGGCCGCCGAGTCCGAGGGTGCCGTCGACGTAAGTGGCGCCGGGTGCGTCGAGGGCCGGGGCGAGGAGCTCGACGATCCGGGCGGCGAGTACCGGCACGTGGGTGGCCGGTGTGCGACCGTCCGCAGAATCCATGCCCGACCCTCGTCTGCGCTCGTCCGAACCAACGGGGCTCGTGCGTCGTGGTTCCAGTCCGCGTTGCTCGGCGCCTGGCACCGGGGAAGGTGCGCCAGGAACCGGCGACGCGGGCTGGAGCCGCACCGCACGAGCCGGTGCGTGCTGTGGTCAGCCCACAGCGGGTGTTCCGTCATCCATGGCCGCGAAGGCCTCTTCGTGTGCTGCCGCGTACTCCGCCCAGGTCGCCGCGTCCCACACCTCGAGGCGGTTGAACGCCCCGATCACGACGATCTCCTTCGACAGGCCCGCATAGGCCCGCAGCGGTAGCGGGACGGTGACCCGACCCTGACTGTCCGGCAACTCGTCCGAGGCGCCCGAGGCCACCATGCGCTGGTAGTCCCGCACTCCCCGGTTCGTGGAGGGACCATTCGCGCTGTTCGCAACCTCGGCCATGAATGCCTCGGTCGGCCAGACCGCCAGGCAGCGGTCCTGGGCGCGGGTGATCACGAGTCCGTCGGCCAACTGATCGCGAAACTTCGCGGGCAGGAAGAACCGGCCTTTCTCGTCGAGCTTGGGGGTGTAGGTGCCCAGGAACACGGGTCCACTCCCCTTTCACCTTCCTCCACTTGGCGCCACCATACTCCACTTTCCACCACTGGACACTCCTTTTGGTGGCAAATCGCTCCCCCGTGGAGTTCCCGCCCGCTGCCAGGGACTGGCGTGGACGCATAAGGTGGGCGCGCGGGAGGGAGACAGCGTGGACGCCAGCAGGGAGCGTGGGATCACCGAGGTGCTCACGTTGGCGCAGGCCGTGCGGGGCGCGGTCAGCCAGGTGATCGAGGGCAAGCCCGAGGCTGTGGACCTGGCGATCACAGCGCTGCTCGCAGAGGGACACCTGCTGATCGAGGACGTGCCCGGTGTCGGCAAGACCATGCTCGCCAAGTCGCTGGCCCGCGCGATCGACTGCACGGTGCGCCGGATCCAGTTCACCCCTGACCTGCTGCCCAGCGACATCACCGGCGTTTCGGTGTACAACCAGGCCTCCGGCCGGTTCGAGTTCAAGCCCGGCGGGATCTTCGCCCATCTGGTCATCGGAGACGAGATCAACCGGGCCTCGCCGAAGACGCAGTCCGCCCTGCTCGAGGCGATGGAGGAACGCCGCGTCAGCATGGACGGCACCTCACACGCCCTGCCCCGGCCGTTCCTGGTGATCGCCACCCAGAACCCGATCGAGATGGAGGGCACCTACCCGCTGCCCGAGGCCCAGCGCGACCGATTCCTGCTGCGGATCTCGATGGGCTACCCCCGGGCCGACGCCGAGGTGGCGATGCTCGACCACCACGGCGACGCCGACCCGCTCGAACCCCTCCGTCCGGTGACCGACGCCGCGGCCGTGATGGCCGCGATCGAGTCCGTCCGCAAGGTCTTCGTGCACCCGGCAGTGAAGGAGTACCTGGTCGCGGTCCTCAACCAGACCCGGGCGCTCCCGCAGACCCGGCTCGGCGCCTCGCCGCGCGCAGGGCTGCAGCTGCTCCGCGCCGCGCGGGCACGCGCCGCGATGGACGGGCGGACCTACGTGATCCCCGACGACATCGCCGACCTCGCCGTGCCTGCGCTGGCCCACCGCGTCCTGCTGAACACCCAGGCACAGCTGGCCGGACAGAGCGCAGCGGACCTCGTGCACGCTGCGGTGAAGGCGGTCCCCGTGCCCACGGGACGCCACTGAGATGAGCCTCACCGCCCGCGGCTGGGCCGTCCTGGGCGGCGGGATCGCGTGGTGCGCGGTCGCGCTGGTGATCGGCCAGCGCGACCTGTGGTGGCCCGGCCTGTTCCTCGTCCTGTTGCCGGTGGCGAGCCGGCTGCTGCTGGCCCCGGGCTCCGGGCGGGTCAGTGTCGTCCGTCGGCTCGAGCCGACCCGGGTGAGCGTCGGCGAGAAGGTCCGGGTGCACCTCGAGCTGGATCCGCGCAGCATCAGCCTCGGCGGTGTCGCCAGGGTCCGTGACCGGTTGCCGTCCGCACTGGGCGAGGCCCGCTGGTTCGGGTTCGCCGCCGGCCTGGGGTTGTGGCGCCAGACGATCAGCTACGAGCTGCGCCCGGCCTGGCGCGGACGACACCGGATCGGGCCGCTCGACCGGAACATCGCTGACGGCCTCGGCCTGGCCCGGTCGACGTCCACGATCGCCGGCCAGTCCGAGCTGCTCGTCACCCCTGCCGTCGAGCCACTGTCGAACCTGAGGGACGCCTCGGGCGTCGGACTCGCGACCGACACCACCCTGCTCCGCACCGGCCTCGGCGGCACCGATGACGTGCTGCTCCGCGAGTACCACCAGGGCGATGACGTCCGGCGGATCCACTGGCGTTCCACCGCCCACGCCGGACAGCTGATGGTGCGACGCGAGGAGCGCGCCTGGGACCCGAGCGCGACCATCGTGATCGACAACCGGGCCCGGGGTTACTCGACCCGTACCCACGACGACCGGCTGGAATGGGCGGTCTCCGCGGCGGCGTCGATCGCGCTCCATCTGCTCGGCGACGGCTTCGACCTGAGCATCGTGACCGCCGACGCCCACGTGCTCAGCCCGCACCGGGTCGGGAGCGGCCGCGAAGCGATGGTGCTGGACCACCTGGCCGAGCTGGTCCCGGATCGCGCGCACACACTCCGCGAGGCCCTCGCAGCCTGCAACCGGGGGGCGGACGGCCAGCTGCAGGTCGCCATCCTCAGCCGGGTCGACCAGACCGACGCCGCCGCGCTGGCCGAGGCCAGCCGCCATGGCCGATCCTGCTGGGCGATCTTGCTGGCCAGCTCGCCGCAACTGGACGCGGCGCAGGCGGCCACCATCCGGACGGCCGGCTGGCGCTGCGTCGTGGCCGGTCCGGGGACGCCGGTGGCAGCGGCGTGGCGCGAGTTCGGGCAGGAGTCCCGGTGACCGGGGCGGACCGGCGCAGCCTGGCTGCTGTGGTCGCGTCGCTGCTGGCCGGCGTCCCGCTCGTCCCGCTCACCGAGGATCGGTCGTATCTGCTACTCGCGCTGATGCTGATGCTCGCCAGCGCTGTGATCGGCGTCGGACTGCGCCGGTTGCGCCTGGCCGAGTCCCTGGTCCGGATCGTGCAGCTGGTTCCGGTGGTCAGCGTCCCCCTGCTGATCCCGGACGCCTGGCACCCGGTGCTGATGTACGAGCAGACCTACTCCTTCGTTCAGGTGGCGTTCGCCCCGATGCCCTACGAGGCAGGCTTCGCCGTGTTCTGTGCGCTGATCGTCTGGGTGGTCTACCTGCTCACCGAGAGCCTCTCGATCGGCCTGGAGACGCCGGCCTGGACCTTCCCGGTTCTCGTGCTGCCCTACGTCGTCCCGTCGCTGGCCATCTACACCGAGACCAGCCCGTTCCTGTTCTTCTTCACCGCCGCCGCGTACGCGCTGGTCCTGGCCACAGCCACGGCCACCTCGCTCGCCAGGGCGGAAACCGACGAGTCGACGTCGACGGGCTGGCGGCGCGGAGTCGCCGCAACGGCGACGCTGGCGACCATTCTTGCGCTGAGCGTCGCACTCCTGGTCTCCCTGCCGATCCCGGAGCGCTCGGGGACGGGTTCGGGACCAAGCGGGTCGGGGGCGGTCCAGCTCGGCGACCCGAGCCTGGACCTGATCCGGAACGTGAACTCGAACAGTGCCCAGGTGCTGCTCACCTACCGCACCTCCGACGGGGGCGGGGAGTACCTGCGGCTGGCGGCGCTGCCGGCGTTCGACGAACGCGGCTTCCACCTCACCGCCACCGACCTGGTGCCGCTGCAGTTCCAGGAGAGCCCGCCCGAGGAGGCCACTCGGAGCATCAGCACGACGATCACCGTCGGCAACCTCGCCAGCGAGTACCTGCCAATGCCCTGGTTCCCGGTCTCGGCGAATGTGCCGACGACGAGCTGGCGCTACGACCCGAAGACCCTCGCGGTCGTCGCCGTGGGGGTGGGCCGGACCAGCGCGACCCGGGATCTCTCCTACTCGACGACCTCGCGGTGGCTCACCGACGCCGACGAACTGCTGCCCGGGCTCGCGAGCGCCGGAGACCCGCAGGACGGCGGCACCACCCTGGCCGTCCCGCCCGCGCTCTCCCCGCAGATCAGGTCCCTCGCCGAGGAGATCACGCGTGGCCGGCCGACGGCAGGGACGAAGGCGCAGGCTCTGCTCGAGTACCTGCACTCGGACCGGTTCAGCTACAGCACGGCGGTCACCCCCGGCACCACGCTGAGCACCCTGGACGACTTCCTGCTCGGCTCCCGGATCGGCTACTGCGAGCAATTCGCCGGCTCGATGGCGGTCCTGGCCCGACTGGTAGGCATTCCGTCCCGGGTCGTGGTGGGCTTCCTGCCCGGCAAACGGGTCGATGGCCAGTGGGAGGTGAGCGCCCGCAACATGCACGCGTGGACCGAGCTCTACTTCGAGGGGATCGGCTGGGTCCCGGTGGACGCGACGCCGTCCGGCGCCGTGGACAACCCCAACCCCTCGACGAGCCCCGGCTCCACGCGTTCGGCGACACCGAGCAAGGAGCCGACCATCCGGCCATCGTCGGTGACTCCCACCGTGGTACCGGTCCCGCAGGCGGGCGGGGGCGGCCCGGTCGACCCTGCGCCCTGGCTGGCCGCGGCGGCCACGCTGCTCGTCCTGGGCGGTTTCGGGCCGCGCGCCACCCGCGCCGTGCTGCGCCGGTTCCGCCTCGCCGGGAACCCCGACCCGCGGCGAGCGGCCGAACGAGCCTGGACGGAACTGGAGGCCGTCGTGCGGGATCGCGGCAGGGACTGGCCGGAGGGGACGAGCCGGCAGGTGGCGGACGCGCTGGGTCCCGACCTCGATCCCGCCGGACGCGAGGCGCTGAACGGCCTGGCCCACACGGTGGAGCGTGCGAGGTACGACCGGGAGCCTGAGCCGGCGAGCGACCTCGCCTCGCAGGTGGACCAGGTCACCGAGGCGATCGAACGGCGGTGGGGCAGGCCCGCCCGGACCTGGTGGCCACGTTCGCTGCGGTGGTCCTGACCAGAATCAGCCGCCCCGGGTGCCGGCGGCAGGGAGAGGAGTCGGGGAACTGCCGTCCCGGCCGATCAGAAGCTGTCGTCCTGGCCGCGGTGCCAGCGATCCTCGCTGTGACCCATGGTCTCCGACGGCCCGCCTGAGCGGCCGCCATTGCCGGAGGAGTCTCCCGCGGTTCCCGACTGCTGCCAGGCGATCACGCCCAGCACGGCGGATGCGAGCATGATCACGAAACCGACCACGCTCAACGCCGGGTGCACCTGCATGCCGCCGACCAGGCAGCCCAGGCCGACGAGGAAGCCGAAGCCCGCGTACACCGCACGCCGACGCTGCCAGTGGTGAGAGGTTCCGCGCAGGGTGTTGGCGAGCTTTGGATCCTCAGCCGCTAGCGCAGCTTCCATCTGGTCGAGAAGCCGCTGCTCCTCTTCCGAGAGCGCCATGGCTGCCTCCCTGCTCGAGCCGTCCGTTGCGGACAAGGCCAGTTTAGGCTGGCGCAGGCCTTTTCGGAACTGGCCGGGTCAGCGCGGCCCTGCGCACGGCCTGCGGCCCGAACCGCCGGATCACGTTGTCGGCGGCCCGTTCGGCATCCCGCCAGCCGTAGTCGGGCTCGTCGAGCGTCGGTTGCAGGCAGACCAGGGCCCGGTCGACCAATCCCGTCACCCGGACACCCACCCGCCGTACCCGCGCGCTCGGCGTCCGCAGTTGTGCGTACAGGCGTCGCGCGGCCGCGTAGAACTCATCGGTGACGTCTGTCGGCGCGGCCAGGGTGAGCGCGCGGGACACGGTGGAGAAGTCCGCGTAGCGCAGGTTGAGGGTGATCGTGCGGCCCAGCACGCCCGCAGCGCGCATCCGGGAAGCCACCTTGACCACCACCCGCAGCAGTTCGGCCAGCACACCGGCGTCGTCGGCCAGGTCATGGCCGAACGTCTCCTGGCAGCCCACCCCGCGCTCCCCCGGCTTCGCGACCACCCGGCTGCTGTCCCGACCCCACGCGAGGTCATGCAAGAGGGCGCCCGCACGCAGCCCGAAATCGCGCTGCAGGGCGCTCCTGGGCAACGCGGCGAGATCGGCCACGGTGCGTACGCCGAGCGGCCGCAACTTCGCCGCCGTGCTGTCCCCGATCCCGACGAGGTGCTCGACCGGCTGTGGGTGCAGGAACGCCAGGACCTCCTCCGGATGCACCTCGAGCAGCCCATCCGGTTTGGCGGAGTTGGTCGCCATCTTCGCGACCAGCCGGTTCGGCCCGATCCCCACCGAGCAGGCGATGCCCTGTTCGTCGTGCACGATCGCACGCAGGCGCTCGCCCACCAGCGCGGGTGGCCCGACCGTGCGCCCGGCACCGGTGAGGTCGAGGTAGGCCTCGTCGATCGACGCGCACTCGACCCGGGCGGTGAACGTCTCCAGGATTGCCACGATGCCCGCGCTCACTTCCGAGTACGCGTCGAAGTCGGGCGGAGCGCAGACCGCGTGCGGACACAGCCGCCGGGCCTGCGCGGAGGACATCCCGCCGCGCACGCCGTAGGCGCGAGCCGGGTAGTTCGCCGAGAGCACCACGCCCCGCGAGGCTCCGCCGACCCACATTGGCACGTCCCGCCACTCCGGGTGGCGTCGCAACTCGACGGACGCGTAGAAGGCGTCCATGTCGACACACATCACCACCCGTGGAGCTTCGGGTTCACCGCGCGCGTTCATCCCGCCTCCGACGAGTGCCACGAGCGCCGCCGCGCGCCGGCCAATCGTCGCGCCACCTCGTCGTGGAACGCCCGCGCATCGCGGACGAGGTCGTCAGCCTCGCGGTGCGAGACGATCGCCGTGACCCCCGCGGCGACCGCCTGCCGCTTCGCCTGGGTGGCGGCGAAGAAGCCAGCCCACTCCGCGAACTCCGGCGCCACCTCCCCGACAAGCTGCCAGACGTTCCGCAACCGCCCCGTCGGCGTGGCATGCGCCCTCGCCTCCAGCACCGCTGCCGCCACCCGCAGCGCCGCCAGGTGGGCGAGCAGGTAGCGCTCCGCCGCTGCGTCGGCGACCTCTGCACCGGCCAGGGCTGCCCTCGCCCGGCCGAGCCCGTCGTCGCCCATCGGTGTACTCCTCTGCTGACTGCTCGGCCCCGGCACGAATGCCCCGCAACCTGCCGGGAGCGGGGGTCGAGTCCACTCCCGGCGGGCGCTGGGGACATCGGCACCGGGGCCGTTCCGGACGGGGTTTGGGCCGCCGGCTCGCGAGCTTCCCCTTCTCGCGTTATCGAACATTCATTCGAATACCCACTATCATACGACCCTACGCCGACAGTGCGTCAAGAGCCCGGCGAGGATCCGATGCGGACCTCCCGGCTACGATTTCGGCATGGACGTGGCGGCGCTGACCTTCGCCGGTGGCTGGGCGAGCGGCATCAACGCGTACGCCACCGTGTTCCTGATCGGCATGATCGGCCGCTTCGGCCACGTGGCCGGCGTCCCTGAAGGCTTCCAGCGCACCGACGTGCTCGTGATCATGGGCATCCTCGCCCTGGTGGAGTTCTTCGCCGACAAGATCCCCTACCTCGACTCGGCCTGGGATGCGGTCTCCACCTTCATCCGGCCGGTCGCGGGCGCCCTGATCGGCGCGCTGCTCGCCGGCGCGAGCGGCGACCTGCTCCCGATGGCGATGGGGGCACTCGGCGGTGTCACGGCACTGGTCAGCCACGCGGCGAAGTCCGGCATCCGGCTGGCGGTGAACACCTCGCCCGAGCCGCTCAGCAACATCGGCGCGTCACTGGCGGGCGACGCCGCCCTGATCACCGTGGTCTCCCTGGCCATCACCTACCCGGTGCAGGCCGCGATCCTCGCGGCCATCCTTCTGATCGGCACGATCGCGCTGGCGATCCTGCTGCTGGCCCAGATCCGCAAAGGCCTGGCGGTCTTCCGCAGCTGGCTGGCCAGCCGTTGATCGCGATCGTCGGCAGCGGCCTGGCCGGACTCGCCGCCGCCGCCCGGCTCGCCCGGGCCGGCCACGAGGTCGTTGTCCTCGAGCGTGAGCCGGTGCCGGGGGCGGGCGTCACGGTCTCCGCGGAGCCCGGCGGCACCGTGATCTGCCTGCCGGCCGCCTGGCGCGACCTGTTCCGCAAGTCCGGCCGTGGCCTGGACGCCGAACTCGCCCGCGCGGGCCTCGACCTGGTGCCGGCGCCGCCGCGCGAGTACCACCTCGCCGATGGGACCGTCCTTGCCCTTCCGACCGATCGGGGCGAGCAGTGGGCGGTTCTGGGCGCCACCTTCGGCGAGGCGACCGCCGCCGCCTGGCGCGACCTCCTCGATCAGCTCGACGACACCTGGCTGGTGCTGCGCCACCTCGGCCTGGAGGCGGAGTTCACCGGCCGGTTGGACGCCGGCGACCGCGCCGCGCTGCGCCCCCGGCGGAGCCTCGCCGCGGTGGCCGCCCTCGTTCCCGAGCTCAGCGAGGTCGTCCTGGACATCGCGGCACGCCTGGGCCAGGAGCCTCGCCGGCTCCCCGGCTGGCACGCGGCCCGGCTCGCCGTGGAGCGGACCTTCGGACGCTGGCAGCTGGTCGGAACCGACGGCGAGGCACGGCCTGCGGACGTCCTGGTGCCGCTGCTGGTCGACCGGCTGGCTGCTCGCGGCGTCCAGGTCCGCACGGAAACGGAGGTGTACTCGATCCGGCCGGCCGAGGGCGGAGGCCACGAACTCCGCACCGCCGCGGGAACCGTCCGGGCCGAGGCGGTGATCAGCACGATCGACCCGTTCAGCCATGCCGACCTGACCCGGGAACGGGTGGACGGCCGGGTCGCGCGCCAACTGCGCCGTGCGCCGGCCGGCGGTCCGCGCTGGCTGTCCTGGCGCACCCTGTACGACCTGCCGCTGCTGCAGCCCGCGCGGCCGGGAGTGCTCGTGGCATCGGCCTGGTCACCGGGTGGGCCGGACGCCTGGGCGCAGTTGCTCACCGGCGCGCTGGCGGCCTACCGGATGCACGAGGAACTGACCGGCGAGGACATGCGTCCGACCAACAAGGAGTACCGGCCGGGGCCGCTGCCGCGACGCTGAACGCCGTCTGGCCGAAAAGGAGAACCGTCCCCTTTTCGGCCAACCCCCGCTCGGCCAGGACTCCTGCCCGCTCAGGCCAGGACGGTGATCTCCACCTCGACGAACAGTTCGGAGGACTGCGAGCCCGAGTAGACGCCTTTCAGCGGCGTCACATCGAAGTAGTCGCGGCCCACGCCGACCTCGACGTGGAAGTCGCCGGGTGCGCTGTCGTTCGTCGGGTCGAGGCCCACCCAGGCACCGTCCCAGTACTGCAGCCACGCGTGCGACTCCCCTGTCGTCGCCTCCCCGACCTGCGCGGTGGCGTTGGGCATCACGTAGCCGGACACGTAGCGGGCCGGGATGCCGACGCTGCGCAGCGCGCCGAGGCCCAGGTGCACGAGATCCTGGCAGACGCCGGCCCGCGCCTCCCACACGCTCACGGCACGGGTGTGCACCTCGGTCGAGCCCGGCTCGTAGGCGACCCGGTCACGGATCCGGCCGATGATCGCGCGCACCGCCTCGGCGGGACGGCTCGCCTCCTTCGCGGCCTCCGCGGCAATCCGGCGCAGTTCCGGTGGCGGCTCGACATGATCCGACCCGGTCAGGAACTCGACCTGCTGGTCGCACAAGAACGGGTCGGCCAGACCCTCCCAGCTGATCCCCGGACCGACGGCGAGCCGGTCGCCGACGTCGACGGTGGACGTGGCGACCACGTCCATCTCGCTGTGCGGCTCGGCGATCTCGAAGGCGGTCACCGGAGTGCCCCAGTAGTCGACGAACGAGTGCGACCAGGCCATCGGAGTGATGTCGATCCGGGTGGCGAGGACGAACTGCTCGCGCGTGGCCCGCGGCGTCATCCGCGCCTCATTGTGGGACGCGCTGACCCGGCCCGTGTACTTGTAGCCGGTGTGGTGGACGACGCGTAGCTGCCGGCCCATCAGTTGCCTCCGCTCCAGGTCGCAGCGGTCGCACCGCTGAAGTACCGCTGCGCGATCGCCTCGCTGACGTGATTGCAGATCTGCTGCAGGGCGGTCATCCGCTGCGGCAGGTCATCCAGCAGCATGCCCGGGTCGCGGTACTCCAGCGCCGCCCGGGCGGTGCCGAGCAGTCGCTGCGCCTCGTCCGATCCGGCCCGCCGCGCCTTCTGGTCGAGTTCCACCAGGGCCGCCTGGGCAGCGCGCAGGTTGTGCACGACCGAGCGCGGGAACAGCCGGTCCAGCAGCAGGAATTCGGCCGCGTCGGTGTCGGTCGTCACCCCGCCGTAGGTGCGCACGAACGCGTGGTGGGCGCCACATCCGCGCAGGACGTTGCTCCAGGTGGCCTGGCTGCCCGAGATCAGGTGCGCGGTCGAGATCAGCCGGGCGGTCATGTCGATCCGCTCGATGTTCCGGCCGAGCGTGAGGAACAGCCATCCGTCGTCATGGCTCATCGTCTGGTCGGCGGTGCCGGAGATGACCGCACAGCGCTCCCGGACGTGCCGGAACGCCGAGGCGGGGCGCATCCGCTGCAGCCGTCCGCCCTTGACCGAGTTCCACGTGGTGTTGATCGCCTCCCACATCTCGATCGAGACGGTCTCCCGGGCCCGCCGGGCGGCCTCGCGGGCGCCGCCGAGCGCAGCGGCAACCGAACTCGGCGAGGTCGGGTCGTAGCACAGCGCGCGCAGCACCTCGTTGGTGTCGGCGGACTCACCCACCGGCACCCCCATCACCTCGAGCAGGTTCACCGCCGCGTCGTCCTGGTCGACCGTGGGGTCGTCGAGCAGCAACTGGAGGTGCACCTCGACGATCCGCGTGGTGTCCTCGGCCCGCTCCAGATACCGGCCGATCCAGAACAGTGACTCCGCGATCCGGCTCAGCACGACGCACCGCCGATCCGGGTCTGCTGCTGTTGCTGCGCCTGCTTCTGCACCAACTCCGCGCCGAGTGCGCCCTGGGGCACGCCGGCCAGCGGCTCGCGCGGACGCCGACGCCTGCGATGGCCGCGGACGCCGTCCTCGGCGAGCACCCAGGTGTCCTTGGACCCGCCGCCCTGGCTGGAGTTCACGATCAGCTCGCCCTCGGGCAGCGCCACCCGGGTTAGGCCGCCGGGCAGCACGTAGACGCTGTCGCCGGAGTTCACTGCGAACGGGCGCAGGTCCACATGCCTCGGCGCCATCTTGCCGTCGATCATCGTCGGCACGGTGGACAGCTGCACGACCGGCTGGGCGATCCAGCCACGCGGGTCCTTCAGGATCCGGGCGCGCAGCGCGTCCAGCTGCTTGGCGTTGGCGCGGGGTCCGATCACGATGCCCTTGCCCCCGGACCCGTCCACCGGCTTCAGCACGAGCTCGTCGAGCCGGTCCAGCACCTCCTCGCGATGGGTCTCGTCCTCCAGCCGCCAGGTGTCGACGCTGGCCAGCTTCGGCTCCTCGCCCAGGTAGTAGCGGATCAGGTCGGGAATGTAGGTGTAGACGAGCTTGTCGTCGGCGACTCCGTTGCCGACCGCATTGGCGATGGTCACGTTGCCCGCGCGGGCCGCAGTGATCAGGCCCGCGCAGCCCAGCATCGAGTCGGAACGGAACTGGGCCGGATCGAGGAACTCGTCGTCCACCCGCCGGTAGATCACGTGGACGGGCCGCAGCCCCTGCGTGGTGCGCACGGAGACGCGTCCGTTGTGGCAGACCAGGTCGCGGCCCTCGACCAGCTCGACGCCCATCATCCGGGCCAGCAGCGCGTGCTCGAAGTAGGCCGAGTTGTAGACGCCGGGGGTGAGCACGACCACGGTCGGGTCACTCACCCCGCTCGGCGCGGAAGCCCGCAGGGCGGCCAGCAACTGCAGCGGGTAGCCCTCGACCGGACGGATTCGGTGCCGGGCCGTGACCTCCGGCAGCGCGGAGAACATCGCCCGCCGGTTGGTCATCACGTAGGAGACGCCGGACGGGACCCGGACGTTGTCCTCCAGCACGCGGAACCGCCCCACCTCGTCCCGGACGAGGTCGATACCCGCCACGTGGCAGCGCACTCGGTTCGGCATCCGGATCCCCGCGACCACCCGGTGGTAGTGCGGCGAGGTGACCACCACGCGGCGCGGGATCACGCGGTCGCGGAACGCCCGGCCCTCGCCGTAGATGTCGGAGAGGAACGCCTCCAGCGCCCGGACGCGCTGGGCCACGCCCTCCTCCACCTCCGCCCACTCCTCGGCCAGCAGCACGCGCGGCACGATGTCGAGCGGGAACGGCCGCTCCTCCCCACCGATGTCGAAGGTGACGCCCTGGTCCAGATAGGTCGACTTGAGGTACTCGGCGCGGGCGCGGACCTCGTCGGCGTCCAGCTTGGCGAGCTGCCTCAGCACCGAGCCGTAGGCCACCCGCACGCCCTGGGCACCCACCACCTCGTCGAAGGCCTTGGGGGTGCCGGCGTAATCGCGAAACAGCAGGCTCACGTGGCCAGACTAGGCCGGGAGTGTTTCACGAAGGTATCCCCGGTTGTTTCAGGGAGATGTCGAAACGCGCCCGTTACGGCTCCGCCGACATTGCGCGGCCGGCTCCGCGGCGATCGGGCCGGACACCAGGACGCTGCGTTCGGGCGGAGCAGGGGCCGGGCGCTCGGGCCAGCGTGATGCTCAGCCCTTCTGCGGCTTGTGGCGCTCCTTCTTCCGGGGTCCGCGCTCCTCCAGGCGACGCAGCTCGATCAGCTTGCCGGAGATCCGGGTGTCGGCGAGCCGGGCCCAGGCACCGGCCGGGAGCTGGGCCGGCAGTTCGACCAGCGAGTGGTCGACGCGGATGTCGATGTGACCGAAGTCGTCCCTGCCGAGGCCACCCTCGTTGGCCAGCGCCCCGACGATCTGACGCGGCTGGATCCGGTGCCTGCGTCCGACACTGATCCGGTAGGTGGCCAGCTCCTGCGCCGCCCGCCGGCGTCCGGTGTCCTCGCGCCGACCCTTCTCCCCCGGGTGCCCCGACGGGGCAATCTCCGGCTCGGCCTCGAGCAGCAGCGGAGTGTCGCCCTGCAGCACGATGGCCAGCGCCGCGGCCACGTCCACCTCGGCCACCTCGTGCTCGCGCACGTAGTGGGAGACCACGTCGCGGAAGAAGTCGACCGACTCCGAGCCCAGCGCGGCGGTGATCGCGTCGTCGAACTTGCTCAGCCGGGTGCTGTTCACGTCGTCCACGGTCGGCAAGGGCATCGGGGTGACCTCCTGCCGGGTGGCCTTCTCGATCGCCCTCAACAGCCGGAACTCCTTCGGCGTGACGAACGAGATCGCCTCACCGGCCCGGCCGGCCCGGCCCGTGCGCCCGATCCGGTGCACGTAGGACTCGGTGTCGGTCGGGATGTCGTAGTTCACGACGTGGCTGATCCGCTCGACGTCGAGGCCGCGGGCTGCGACGTCGGTCGCGACCAGGATGTCGAGCCGGCCCGACTTCAGCTGGTTGATGATCCGCTCGCGCTGCGCCTGCGCGACGTCGCCGTTGAGGGCGGTCGCGGCGAACCCGCGAGCCCGGAGCCGCTCGGCGAGCTGCTCGGTCTCCTGCTTGGTGCGCGCGAAGATGATCATCGCCTCGAAGTTCTCCACCTCGAGGATCCGGGTCAGCGCGTCCAGCTTCTGCGGGTGGGAGACCTTCAGGTACCGCTGGCCGGTGGTGCCGACGGTGGCGGTCCTGGTCTTGATGTGCACCTCGACCGGGTCGCTGAGGTAGCGCTGCGCGATCTTGCGGATCGGGCCGGGCATGGTGGCGGAGAACAGCGCCACCTGCTTGTCGGACGGGGTGTCGGCGAGGATCGTCTCGACGTCCTCGGCGAAGCCCATCTTCAGCATCTCGTCGGCCTCGTCGAGGACCAGGAACCGCAGCTGGGTGAGATCGAGGGTGCCCTTCTCCAGGTGGTCGATCACCCGACCCGGAGTGCCGACGACCACCTGGACGCCCCGACGCAGGGCGCTGAGCTGGACTCCGTAGCCCTGCCCTCCGTACACCGGCAGCACGTGGACGCCGGGCAGGTGGGCGCTGTAGCTGGTGAACGCCTCGCAGACCTGGAGCGCGAGCTCACGGGTCGGGCACAGCACCAGCGCCTCGGGCGCCTTCTGGGCGTGGCTGAGCAGGCTGAGCACGGGCAGGGCGAACGCCGCCGTCTTCCCGGTGCCGGTCTGCGCACGGCCGACGACGTCGTGGCCACCCAGGAGCGGCGGGATGGTGGCGGCCTGGATCGCGGTCGGGGTCTCGTAGCCCAGCTCGCGCACCGCCTTCAGCAGGCGGGGGTCGAGACCGAGGTCATCGAAGCGGATCTGGTCGGCCTCTGGCTGGTTCACCTGTGGATTCTAGGCCAGTCGTCAGTCCGCGGCGAACCGGCGGCCAGGCTCCGTGCTGATCACCATCGTGCCGGCAAGGTGGTCGTAGATCGTTCGCCCGTCGCCACGCAACAGCGACCCGACGTAGGCGCCCGGAACGGCGACCGCGAGCAGGGCGCCCACCCAGGCGGCCGCGCCACCGGCGCCGATCGTGGCCGTGATCGTGGCCAGGTGCAGCAGCAGCCACGGCAGGCCGAGCTTGAGCAGATTGCGCACGAACGAGCGTCCCCACGAGATTCGCTCACCGCCGGGGTCGCGCCGCACCCGAAGGCCGAGTTTCAGCTTGCCGGGAGTGGCCTCGTAGCGTCCGGCCTCCAGCACGGTGAGCCCGATGGTCACCGGCAGCACCACCGCAGCCATCCCGGCCAGGTTGAGCCCCAGCGGACCCACCCCCGCCAGCGCCCCGGATGTCAGCAGGCCGAGGGCGAGGGCTCCCACCAAGAGCGCCCAGACCAGCATCAGGGCGAGGTCGATCAGGCCCGCGCGGAGCCGACGCTGCGCTGTGCTGGTCACGCAGCACAGGGTAGCGGCCGCACCTGCCGAGCCCTGCGCGGCACACCCCGGGTGGCGCTATCCTGCGGCGATGCAGGCCTTCCACCTCCGTGAGATCGCCGTCGGCACCGACTGGGCCTGGGACGCCCTGCACGACTTCGAGGTGGCGATCACCACCGAGCTGCACGGGGAGGACCTGGCCCCGTCCGCCGACTGGATGCGGCACAGCTACGCGAACGAGGTCTCGGCGATCAAGGCCGCTCTCCTCGCAGTGCCCGGACCCGCCCCGGAGCGGACGCCCGTGGGCCGATTCGGGCTGCCGCTCGCTCCTGCGGAGCCGGTCGGGTTGGTCGGCGCGGTCCAGTTCGAGCTGCCGACCGCGGACAACCGGCACCTGGCGGAGGACTGCTTCTTCGAGGTCCGGGCCGACCGGCGCCGCGCCGGGATCGGAACGGCGCTGTGGCGGGAGGTGGTCCGGATCGCCGGCGAGTTCGGGCGGGACACGATCCTGTGCTGGAGCGAGCACAACCTGGCCACCGCCGATCCTGACGCGGAACGGCTCGTACCGCCCACGGGGGAAGGCTGGATCCCGCTGGACGGGGGTAGTCGCTTCGCCCGGTCGCTCGGGCTGTCCCTGGCCCAGGTCGAGCGCCAGTCCCGGCTCGAACTCCCGGTTCCGCCGGCGCGGCTCGCCGAGTTGCGCGCCCTGGCCGAAGCGCGCGCCCTGCCCGCCTACCGGATCGTGTCCTGGGTCGGGCCGACACCGGAGGAGCACCTGGACCGGCTCGCGGCGATGAACCGGACGATGTCCACCGACGCACCCAGCGGGGAGGTCGACTGGCAGCCCGAGAACTGGGACGCCGACCGCGTCCGGGGCCTGGACGAGCAGATCCACCGGTCCAGCCACTCGGTGACGGCCCTCGCGATCGCCCCGGACGGCTCGGCTGCGGGCTACACGACGATTCAGGTGCACGACTCCCACCCACAGCGGCCCGAACAGTGGACGACAGTGGTCGCCGCAGGGCACCGGGGCCACCGGCTCGGCCTGCTGCTGAAGGCCGTGAACCTGCAGCAGCTCGCCGGCGACCAGCCGGACGCCCGCCACCTCGACACCTGGAACGCCGGGGAGAACGACCACATGCTGGCGATCAACGACCTGCTCGGATTCCGGCCGCACTCGGTCCACGGCGCCTGGCAGACGAGGAGCGTTCCGGTCGCGTCAGCGACCTGAACACGAAGAGTCTCGACGAGCCCTGCGTCAGCCGGGCGAGGAACAGGCCCGGCTCCCCGGATCCGCAGGCTAGGGCTGAACCGCCTCCGCGCCCTTCAGCAGTCCGTACAACACGGTGTTGACGGGCACGTCCACGCCGAGTTCGGCGCCGAGTCGCACCATGGTTCCGGCGAAGCTGTCCACCTCGGTCGGGCGTCCGGCAAGGGCGTCCTGGGCCATCGAGGTGTAGTTCTGCGGGCCGAGGGTGTCCAGCACGTCGAGCCAGCGGTCGAGATCGGTCTCGTCGAGACGGACGCCGCGGGCGTTGGCGACCCCGATCACCTCGCGCTGGGCGGCGATCATCACCGCGCGCGCCGGGTTCGCCCGGTCCTGCAGCACCCCGTAGGGCGCCCGGATCAGGGCCGAGACCTGGTTCACCCCGACGTTGATCAGCCACTTCCACCACAGCTCGTGCACCATGTCCTGCGGCACGACGGCCTCGATCCCCGCCCGGGCGAGCAGGTCGGAGGTCTCGGCCACCGCTTCGGCGTGCGGCCCGGGGTTGGCCGGCTCGCCGAACACGATCCGGCCGAGCGAGGAGAAGCGCACCTCCCGGTTCTCCCGGACGGCGTCGATCCCCACGCTCACCGCCAGCAGGACGGTCGCCTGCGGGAACGCGGCGGCGAGCACTTCTTCGCTGTCGATGCCGTTGAGCAGGCTGAGCACGACCGTCCGCCCGGTCACGCACGGACGCAGCAGCTCGATCGCCTCGTCCAGCGCGGCCCGCTTCACCGCAACCACGGCCAGGTCGGCAGGCCCGTCGGAGCCGTCGGAGAAGTCGAAGTCGTACCGACGCCCGTTCACGATCGTCGGCTGTCCTGCGTAGCGGGCGCGGCGACCGGCGTCCGCGAGCACGCGCAGGTCGATCCCCGCCTCGACGAACCGGCTGGCGTAGCCGGCGCCGATGGCCCCGAGACCGACGAGCGCTACCCGCTCCATCACTCCCCCAGCGGTCCGAACTTCACGCCTCTGGCGGTGAGCTCAGCCTCGCCGCCGTCCTCGGCGGTGAGTACCCAGACGCCGGTGCCGGTCAGGGCGATCGTGTGCTCCCAGTGTGCGGCCAGCGAGTGGTCGCGGGTCACGACCGTCCACTCGTCGTCCAGCGTGGCGTTCGCCGCCGATCCGAGGGTGACCATCGGCTCGATCGCGATGCAGGTGCCCTTCACGAGCAGTTCCCCGCGCCCGCGACGCCCCAGGTTGGGCACGTCGGGCGACTCGTGCATCTGCGTTCCGATGCCGTGCCCGGTGTACTCGGAGACGATCCCGTAGCGCGCCGGGTTCGACCGGATCGAGGTCTCGACCGCGTGGCCGATATCGCCGATGCGGCCGCCGACCCGGGCGGCGGCGATGCCGGCCCACATGGCCTGCCGGGTGGCTTCGCTGAGCGCCTCGGCCGGCGCCGAGCCGGCGCCGACGACGAACGTGATCGCCGAGTCACCGTGCCAGGCGTCCAGGGACACGCCGAAGTCCACGCTGACCAGATCACCGTCGACGAGCACGCGATCACCGGGGATGCCGTGCACGATCTCGGAGTTCACCGAGATGCAGGTCACCGCGGGGAACGGGGGCAGCCCGAAGCCTGCCCCGTAGCCGAGGAACGACGAGACGGCGCCGGCTTCGGCGATCCGCTCACGGGCGAGCTGGTCCAGCTCCGCAGTGGTCACACCGGGTCGGGCGGCCTCACGGAGCGCCTGCAGCGTGCGTCCGACCACGAGGCCGGCCGCACGCATCTTGAGGATCTGCCCGGCCGACTTCGCCCCGATGGACGCCCGGCGTGGCACGGGTCAGGCGAGCCTGGCGTCGAGCGCCGTCGTGATCCGTCCGGCGACCTCTTCGATCGTCCCGATGCCATCCACCTCGACCAGCAGGTCGCGGTCGCGGTAGGTCGCAAGCAGCGGATCGGTCGCCTCGGTGTAGATCACCATGCGGTTGCGGATGGTCTCGGCGTTGTCGTCGGCGCGGCCTTCGAGCTCTGCGCGCTTCAGCAGCCGGTCCACCAGCACGTCGGTGTCGGCGACCAGCGAGATCACCGCGTCGATCGCCTGTCCGGTCCTGGCGAGCTCGCCGTCGAGCGCGTCCACCTGGCCCGCGGTGCGCGGGTAGCCGTCCAGCAGCCAGCCGGAGGCAGCGTCTGCCTCAGTGAGCCGATCGGCGACGATCGCGTTGGTGATCTCGTCGGGCACGTAGCCGCCCTCGGCCATGATCCGCGAGACCTCCTGGCCCAGCGGGGTCTGGTTCTTGACGTTGGCCCGGAAGATATCACCGGTGGAGATCGCAGGAATGCCGTAGTGGGCGGCGATGCCCGTGGCCTGGGTACCCTTCCCGACACCGGGAGGGCCCATGATGAGCAGTCTCATCTGAGGAATCCTTCGTAGTTTCGTTGCTGCAACTGGCTCTGGATCTGCTTCACAGTATCCAGACCGACTCCGACGATGATCAGGATCGAGGTACCGCCGAAGGGGAACTTGTTGTGCGTGCCGATCACGATGAACGCGATCGCAGGGATCAGCGCGATCAGGGCCAGGTACAGCGAGCCGGGCGCGGTCAGCCGCGACAGCACGTGCGCCAGGTACCGCTCGGTCGGCCCTCCGGCCCGCACGCCCGGGATGAAGCCGCCGTACTTCTTCATGTTGTCGCTCACCTCGACCGGGTCGAAGGTGATCGAGACGTAGAAGTAGGCGAAGAAGATGATCAGGATGAAGAAGACCGACTCGTAGATCCAGCTGCCGGTCGTGAGGTTCCCCGCGATCCAGCTCGACACCGGGTTGTTCGGCTGGAACTGGGCGTAGAGCACCGGCAGGTAGAGCATCGACGAGGCGAAGATGACCGGGATGACGCCGGCCTGGTTCACCTTCATCGGGATGTAGGTGGTGGAGCCGCCGAGCAGCCTGCGCCCGACCATCCGCTTGGCGTACTGGACGGGGATGCGCCGCTGCGCCTGCTCCATGAAGATCACGCCCGCCATCACGCCGAGGCCGATGATCAGCACGATGATGAAGTAGAACCAGCCCTGCGCGCCTTCGCGGCTCTCCTTGATGGCCCACAGCGACGCGGGGAACTGCGCGGCGATCTGGGTGAAGATCATCACCGACATGCCGTTGCCGACGCCGCGGTCGGTGATCAGCTCGCCGAGCCACATGATCACGCCGGTGCCGGCGGTCATGGTGAGGATCATCGTGATGATCGGGAAGATGCTCTTGTCGTAGACGAGGTCGAGGGAGCAGCCCTGGAACAGCTGGCCGTTCACGGCGAGGGTGACGAAGGCGGTCGAGTTGAGCACGGCCAGCACCAGCGTCAGGTACCGCGTGTACTGGGTGATCTTCTGGGTGCCCGAGGCACCCTCCTTCTTCAGCGCCTCCAGCCGCGGGATCACGACGGTGAGCAGCTGCAGGATGATGCTGGCGGTGATGTAGGGCATGATCCCCAGCGCGAAGATCGCCAACTGGAGCAGGGCGCCACCGGAGAACAGCTGGATCATCGAGTACAGCCCGGCCGCGTCACCGGCGGTTGCCTCGGTGCGGCACTGGTTCACGTTGACGATGTTCACGTTGGGTGTGGGGATCGTCGAGCCGAGCCGGAAGACCGCCAGGATCATCAGCGTGAACAGGATCTTCCTGCGCAGGTCAGGCGTCCGTAGCGCGTTCGCGAATGCGGAGAGCATGTAGTGGACCTACTCCTTACCTCGAGGCGCTGCGAGCACAGCGCCGTCCCGTCGCCGCGGCACTGCGCAGACAACCCGTGGAACTCTATCAAGCGCAGCGGGAGATTCCCGCATCGGGGCGCCGACCCGTGCCTCGCCCGGGGCCCGCGCCCGTCCGCGCCACCCGCTCCCCTGCGAGCCCTCCCCGGACTCCGGGTCGGGACGACGGGTTGTGCTGGCCCCGGTGCCGGACGCACGAGGGCCCCCGGCTCGATGCCGGGGGCCCTCAGCGCTGTGGTCGATCAGAGTTCGGTGGCGGTGCCGCCGGCCTTCTCGATCTTCGCCTTCGCGGACGCGGAGAACGCGTGCGCGCTGACCTGGACGGCGACGGAGATCTCTCCGTTGCCGAGCACCTTGACCAGCTCACCGTCGCGAACCGCGCCCTTGGCCACGAGGTCGGCCGGCGTCACCGCACCGCCCTCGGGGAACAGGTCGGCGATCCGCGCCACGTTGACAATCTGGTACTCCACCCGGAACGGGTTGGCGAAACCACGCAGCTTCGGCAGCCTCATGTGCAGCGGCATCTGGCCACCCTCGAAGTTCTCCGGGGTGTTCTTCCGCGCGCCGGTGCCCTTGGTGCCACGACCAGCGGTCTTGCCCTTCGAGCCTTCACCGCGGCCCACACGGGTCTTCGCGGTCTTCGCGCCCGGAGCCGGACGCAGGTGATGAACCTTCAATGCCATGTCACTCGACCTCCTCGACGGCGACGAGGTGCGGGATCGCCTTGACCATGCCCACGAGCTCGGGCCGGTCCTCGATCACCACGACGTCGCCGATGCGCTTCAGCCCCAGGGAACGCAGGGTGTCGCGCTGATTCTGCTTGCCACCGATCCCAGACTTGATCTGGGTCACCTTGAAACGGCTCATGAGTGCGCACCCTCCTCACGGGCCCGAAGGATCGCGGCCGGGGTCACCTCGGCCACCGAGAGGCCGCGGCGCTTGGCCACCGACTCCGGCTCCTCCAGGCTCTGCAGCGCCGCCACCGTGGCGTGCACCACGTTGATCGCGTTGTCCGAGCCGAGCGACTTGGCGAGCACGTCGTGCACGCCCGCACACTCGAGCACAGCGCGGGCCGAGCCGCCGGCGATCACGCCGGTACCCGGCGAAGCCGGACGAAGCATGACCACGCCCGCAGCCTTCTCACCCTGGACGGGGTGCGGGATGGTGCCCTGGATGCGCGGGACGCGGAAGAAGTGCTTCTTCGCTTCCTCGACACCCTTGGCGATCGCCGCGGGCACCTCCTTGGCCTTGCCGTAGCCGACGCCGACCGTGCCGTCACCGTCGCCCACCACGACCAGCGCGGTGAAGCTGAACCGGCGACCACCCTGGACGACCTTGGCGACGCGATTGATCGCGACGACCCGCTCCAGGTAGTTGCTCTTCTCCTTCTCGGCGGCGGCGTCCCTGTTCCGACGGTCCTCGCGACCCCCGCGACGCTGCTCACCACCGGCACCGCCACCGCGGCGCTGGGTTCCATTCATCGTGAGTATTACCTTTCCGAGTCCGTCAGAATCCGAGACCGGCCTCGCGAGCACTGTCCGCCAGCGCCGCGACCCGTCCGTGGTACTTGTTGCCCGCGCGGTCGAACACGACGGCGTCCACGCCGGCGTTCTTCGCCCGCTCGGCAACCAGCTTGCCGACCGCCTTCGCCTTCTCCGACTTGTCGCCGGCCTTGGCGCGCAGTTCCAGCGACGACGCGGACGCCAGGGTCACCCCGGCGGTGTCGTCGATCACCTGCGCGGCAATGTGCCGGCTGGACCGGAACACCACCAGGCGCGGACGGTCGGGGGTACCGGCGATCTTCTTGCGACCGCGGGCCTGGCGGCGCAGCCGCGAGGCTGCCTTGTCCGCCGTGCCCTTGTTCGTCGACAGTGAGATAGCCATCACTTACCCGCCTTTCCAACCTTGCGGCGAACCCTCTCGCCGGAGTAACGCACGCCCTTGCCCTTGTACGGCTCGGGCTTGCGAATCTTGCGGATGTTGGCTGCGACCTCGCCCACCGCCTGCTTGTCGATCCCGTAGACGGTGAACCTCGTGTTGCTCTCCACCGAGAACGTGATGCCCTCCGGGGCGTTCACGATCACCGGGTGCGAGAAGCCGAGGTTGAACTCCAGCTGCTCGGGGCTCTTGAAGATCACCCGGTAGCCGACGCCCACAATCTCGAGCTTCTTCTCATAACCCGCCGTGACTCCGGTGACCATGTTGGCCACCAGGGTCCGGGTCAGGCCGTGCAGCGAGCGGCTGACGCGCTCGTCGTCAGGACGCGACACCTCCAGCTCGCCGACCTCGTTGCGCGCGACTTTGATCGGCTCCTTGACGGTGTGCTGCAGAGAGCCCTTCGGGCCCTTCACCGACACCGTCTGGCCGTCGAGGGTGACATCCACCCCGGCCGGGATGGCGATCGGAAGCCTGCCAATGCGTGACATCTGTTCAGCTCCTTTCGCTCACCACACGTAGGCGAGGACTTCCCCGCCGACGCTTCGAGAATTGGCCTCTTTGTCGGTCAGAAGACCCTGTGAGGTGGAAATGATCGCGATGCCCATGCCGCCGAGAACCTTCGGGAGGGCGGTGGACTTCGCGTAGACCCGCAGGCCGGGCTTGGAGATCCGGCGCACCCCGGCAATGGACCGCTCGCGGTTCGTGCCGTACTTGAGGGTGAGCCGCAGGGTCTTGCCGACCTCGCCGGTGCCCGGTTCGAGCACCTCGTAGCCGGCGATGTAGCCCTGCTTGGTCAGGATCTCGGCGATGCCCACCTTGATCTTGCTGTGCGGCATGGACGTCGACTCGTGGTACGCCTGATTGGCGTTCCGCAGCCGGGTCAGCATGTCCGCGATCGGATCGGTCATGGTCATGACGTCTGGTGTCTCTTTCTCGCCACGGTTTCCGTCCTTGCCGGACGGACCTTCAGCGGGTTGTGGTTGGTCTGGTGGTGAATGCTCACCAGGAGGACTTGATCACGCCGGGCAGTTCACCCTTGTGGGCGAGCTCACGGACACAGATCCGGCACAGGCCGAACTTGCGGAACACGGCCTTCGGCCGGCCGCAGCGGGTGCAGCGGGTGTAGGCGCGGACGGCGAACTTCGGCTTGCGGGCCTGCTTCACCTTCAGAGCGGTCTTGGCCATGGTTCAGCTCACTTCTTCTTCTTGCCGGTGAACGCCGGACGCTTGCGGACGACCTTCGCGGCCTCGTCCGCCGGGGCCTTGAACGGGAAGCCGAGTGCCTTCAGCAGGGCGCGTCCCTCGTCGTCGGTGGTGGCCGTGGTCACGAACGTGATGTCCATGCCGCGCAGCTTGTCGATCCGGTCCTGGTCGATCTCGTGGAACATGACCTGCTCGGTGAGACCAAAGGTGTAGTTGCCCTTGCCGTCGAACTGCCGGGCCGACAGGCCGCGGAAGTCACGGATCCGGGGCAGCGCCAGGGTGAGCAGCCGGTCGGCGAACTCCCACATCCGGTCGCCGCGCAGGGTCACGTGGCAGCCGATCGGCATGCCTTCGCGCAGCTTGAACTGCGCGATCGACTTGCGGGCCTTGGTCACCGTCGGCTTCTGCCCGGTGATCGCGGTGAGATCGCGCACGGCGGCGTCGATCACCTTCGAGTCACGGGCCGCCTCACCGACACCCATGTTCACCACGATCTTCACCAGACCGGGGATTCGCATGACGTTGTCGTAGCCGAACTCAGAGTGGAGCGCCGGCGCGATCTCGGAGCGGTACTTCTCCTTCAGCCGCGGCAGGCTCTTCGTGGCGGTCGCAGTAGCGGCCATCAGATTTCCTTCCCGGTCTTGCGGGCGATCCGCACGCTGCGCTCGGCGGTGTACTCGGTACCGTCGGCGCGACGCTTGGTCACCTCCTGGCGTTCGTAGCCGACGCGGGTCACCACGTCCTTGCCGTCCACCTTGACCACGAGCTGGACGTTGGACACGTCGATCGGGGCCTCGGTGGTGATGATCCCGGCGGCGTTGTTCTGCCGGGTCTGGTTGTTCTGGGTCTCCCGCTTGTGCTTCTTGACCAGGTTCACGCCCTGGACCAGCACGCGGCCGGCCTGCGGGTCGACGGAGATGATCTCCCCGATCCGGCCCTTGTCCTTGCCCGCGATGACCTTGACGCGGTCACCCTTCTTCACGTGCAGCGAATTCGCCATGCCTCACAACACCTCCGGCGCGAGCGAGATGATCCGCATGTACTTCTTCTCGCGCAGCTCACGGCCGACCGGACCGAAGATGCGGGTGCCGCGAGGCTCCCCGTCACCCTTCAGGATCACAGCGGCGTTCTCGTCGAACTTGATGTAGGAGCCGTCCGGACGACGGGTCTCCTTCACCGTGCGGACGACGACCGCCTTCACGACCTCGCCCTTCTTCACGTTGCCACCGGGGATGGCGTCCTTGACCGTCGCGACGATCTTGTCGCCCAGGCCGGCGTAGCGACGCTTGGAGCCGCCCAGCACGCGGATGCAGAGGAGTTCCTTCGCACCGGTGTTGTCGGCGACCTTGAGTCGCGTCTCCTGCTGGATCATCTACATACTCCCCTGGTCACTTGGCCTTCTCGAGGACCTCGACCACACGCCACCGCTTGGTCGCGGAGCTGGGCCGGGTCTCCATCACCCGCACACGGTCACCGACGCCGGCCTCGTTGGCCTCGTCGTGCGCCTTGAGGCGCTCGGACTTCGTCATCACCTTGCCGTACAGCGGGTGCTTCACGCGCTGCTCGACAGACACGACCACGGTCTTGTCCATCTTGTCGGACACGACGATGCCCTCGCGGACCTTGCGCGCCGCGCGGCTGCTCTCGTTATCGCTCATTCTCAGTTGTCCTCATCCGGGTCGGGCACGATGCCGAGGTTGCGCTCCTGCAGCACGGTGTAGATGCGGGCGATGTCCTTGCGGGCCTCGCGCAGCCGTCCGTGCGTCTCGAGCTGGCCGGTGGCAGCGGCGAAGCGGAGCCCGAACAGCTCCTCCTTCAGCTCGACCACCTTGGCGTTGAGCTCCTCGCGGGAAAGTCCACGCAGCTCGTTGGCCGTCACAGTGTTCGCCATCAGATGTCACCTACTTCCCGCTTGATGAAGCGAGCCTTGAACGGGAGCTTGTGGATCGCCAGGCGCATGGCCTCGCGGGCCACGGGCTCGTCCACACCGGAGAGTTCGAACAACACCCGGCCCGGCTTGATGTTGGCGATCCACCACTCGGGGGAACCCTTGCCGGAACCCATCCGGGACTCCGCGGGGTGCTTCGTCATCGGACGGTCGGGGTAGACGTTGATCCACACCTTGCCGCCACGCTTGATGTGGCGGGTCATGGCGATACGGGCGCTCTCGATCTGACGGTTGGTCAGGTAGGAGGACTCCAGGGCCTGGATGCCGTAGTCGCCGAAGGCGAGCTTGGTGCCACCCTTGGCCATTCCGGACCGCTTCGGGTGGTGCTGCTTGCGGTGCTTGACGCGACGGGGAATGAGCATGGTCAGGCTCCTGCGTTGGTCTCGACAGCCTCCGGCGCCCCAGCGCCCTCGGCAACGGAATCGGCACGACGGCGTCCGCCGCGCTCGGGACGATCGCCACGGCCGGCCCCGCCATCGCGACGCGGGCCACGGGCCGGACGGCCACGACCACCCGAAGCCACCTGGCGGGCAGCCTTCTGGGCAGCCCGCTCGGCGCGGTTGCCGGAGACATCGCCCTTGTAGATCCACACCTTCACGCCGATCCGGCCGAAGGTGGTGCGGGCCTCGTAGAAGCCGTAGTCGATGTCGGCCCGGAGGGTGTGCAGCGGCACGCGGCCCTCCCGGTAGAACTCCGAGCGGCTCATCTCGGCGCCGCCCAGACGACCGGAGCACTGGATCCGGATGCCGAGGGCACCGGCGCGCATCGCGCTCTGCTGAGCCTTCCTCATGGCGCGGCGGAACGCCACGCGGGCGCCCAGCTGCTCGGCGATGCCCTGTGCGACCAGCTGCGCATCGGTCTCGGGGTTCTTCACCTCGAGGATGTTCAGCTGCACCTGCTTGCCGGTGAGCTTCTCCAGCTCGGCGCGGACGCGCTCGGCCTCGGCGCCGTTACGGCCGATCACGATGCCCGGACGCGCGGCGTAGAGGAAGATCGTCACGCGCTCGCTGCGGCGCTCGATCTCGACGCTGGAGATGCCGGCCCGCTCGAGGTTCTTGGCCAGGAAGCGGCGGATCTTCACGTCCTCCGCGACCAGGTCCGAGTAGCCCTTGTCGGCGTACCAGCGGGTCTTGTGGTCAGTGGTGATCCCGAGGCGGAAGCCATGGGGGTTGATCTTCTGGCCCATGCTCAGGCTCCCATCTCGGACTTGGGTTCGACGACGACGGTGATGTGGCTGGCCCGCTTCAGGATCCGGCTCGCCGAGCCCTTGGCGCGGGGCCGGATGCGACGCAGGGTCATGCCCTCGTCCACGAACGCCTGGGAGACGAAGAGTTCCTCGGCCCGCAGGCCCTCGGTGCTCTCCGCGTTGGCCGTGGCGCTGGCCACCACCTTGTAGACGGGCTCGGACGCCGCCTGCGGCGCGAACTTCAGCACGTTCAGCGCATCGGTGACGGGCAGGCCACGGACCAGGTCGACCACGCGGCGGACCTTCATCGGGCTCATCCGGACGTGACGCGCGATCGCGTACGAGCCAGGACGATCCCCGAGCAGGGCGGCGCGACGAGTGGGTCGCTCTTTGTTGCTCATCTGTTGATCAGTTCCTCTTCTCGCTGCCTCAGCGGCGGCGCGACTTCTTGTCTTCCTTGATGTGCCCGCGGTAAGTGCGGGTGGGGGCGAACTCGCCCAGCTTGTGGCCGATCATCGACTCGGTCACGAACACCGGCACATGCTTGCGGCCGTCGTGCACCGCAATCGTGTGGCCGATCATGTCCGGGGTGATCATGGAGCGCCGAGACCAGGTCTTGATGACCTGCTTGGTGCCCTTCTCGTTCTGCAGGTCGACCTTCTTGACCAGATGGTCGTCGACGAAGGGGCCCTTCTTCAGGCTGCGTGGCATTTACCTCACCTGTCCAATCAGCGCTTCTTGCCGGACTTCCGGCGACGGATGATCAGGCGAGAACTCGCCTTGTTCTTGTCCCGAGTGCGGCCCTCGGGCTTGCCCCACGGGGAGACCGGGTGCCGGCCGCCCGAGGTCTTGCCCTCGCCACCGCCGTGCGGGTGATCGATCGGGTTCATCGCGACGCCGCGGACGGTCGGGCGAACGCCCTTCCAGCGGCTGCGGCCCGCCTTGCCCCAGTTGATGTTCGACTGCTCGGCGTTGCCGACCTCGCCGATGGTGGCGCGGCAGCGCACGTCGACCAGGCGCATTTCGCCGGACGGCAGGCGCAGCGTGGCCATCTTGCCCTCGCGGGCGACCAGCTGGATCTTGGCGCCGGCCGAACGACCGAGCTTGGCTCCACCGCCGGGACGCATCTCGACCGCGTGCACCGTGGTGCCGACCGGGATGTTGCGCAGCGGCAGGTTGTTGCCGGGCTTGATGTCGGCGGCCTCGCCGGCCTCCACTGTCGCACCCTGGACCAGGCCGTTGGGGGCGATGATGTAGCGCTTCTCGCCGTCCGCGTAGTGCAGCAGCGCGATCCGGGCGGTGCGGTTGGGGTCGTACTCGATGTGCGCGACCCTGGCCGGGACGCCGTCCTTGTCATAGCGACGGAAGTCGACCAGCCGGTACGCCTGCTTGTGCCCGCCGCCGATGTGGCGGGTGGTGATCCGGCCGGAGTTGTTGCGTCCACCGGTCTTCGGCTTGGAAGTGACCAGCGACTTCTCCGGCGTGGAGCGCGTCAGTTCGACGAAGTCGGCCACACTCGAGCCGCGACGGCCCGGGGTGGTCGGCTTGTACTTTCGGATACCCATGAGTTCGTTTCCTGTCTCGGATCAGGCCAGGGGCCCGGAGAAGATGTCGATGCGCTGGCCATCGGCGATGCTCACGATGGCGCGTTTGGTGTCGGGACGCTTGCCCCAGCCGGCCCGGGTGCGCTTGCGCTTGCCGTGCCGGTTGCTGGTGTTCACGCTCGTCACGTTCACGCCGAACACCTTCTCGACCGCGATCTTGATCTCGGTCTTGTTGGCGTCCGGGGAGACGATGAACGTGTACTTGTTCTCGTCCAGCAGCCCGTAGCTCTTCTCGCTGACCACCGGGGCCAGCAGGATGTCGCGGTGGTCGCGGATCTTCAGTTCGCTCACTTGGCGGCCTCCTCAGTCTCTTCGGCATCGGCCACCACGGCGACCTTGCCCTTGATCGGCCCGGCGACGAAGGCGGCCAGCGCGGCGGTGGTGAAGACCACGTCGTCGCTGACCAGTACGTCGTAGGCGTTCAGCTGGTCGACGGCCAGCGCGTGCACGGTCGGCACGTTGCGCAGGCTCAGCCAGGCCACGTCCTCGTCGCGGTCGAGCACCACCAGCAGCTTGCTGCTGCCGACCTCGGCCAGCGCCTTCAGTGCGGCCCTGGTGGACGGGGTCTCGCCGGTGACGATGCTCTCCACCACGTGGATGCGGCCCTCGCGCGCCCGGTCCGAGAGCGCCCCGCGCAGGGCGGCGGCAATCATCTTCTTGGGCGTGCGCTGGGCGTAGCTGCGCGGCTGCGGGCCGTGCACGACGCCACCGCCGGTCCACTGCGGCGCGCGGCGCGAGCCCTGGCGGGCGCGTCCGGTGCCCTTCTGGCGCCACGGCTTGGCGCCACCGCCGGCAACGTCGCCCCGGGTCTTGGTGGCGTGCGTGCCCTGGCGGGCGGCGGCCTGCTGGGCCACCACAACCTGGTGGATCAGCGGCACGTTGGTCTGTGCGTCGAACAGTTCGGCCGGCAGCTCGGCCTTGGCCGACTTCGTGCCGAGCACGTTCACGGTGCGGGTCTCGCTCATGCCTGGGCTCCCTTCTTGGCCGCGCTGCGCAGCACGACGAGGGCGCCCTTGGGGCCGGGCACCGAGCCCTTGACCAGGATCAGCCCGCGCTCCGCGTCGACGGCGTGGACGGTCAGGTTCTGCACGGTCACCTTCTCGACACCCATCCGGCCGGCCATCCGGGTGCCCTTGAAGACGTGGCCCGGAGTAGCGCAGGCGCCGATGGAGCCCGGCGAGCGGTGCTTGCGGTGCACGCCGTGGCTGGCGCGAAGGCCGCCGAAGCCGTGCCGCTTCATCACGCCGGCCGTGCCCTTGCCCCTGGTCACGCCGGTGACGTCGACGACGTCGGACTCGGCGAACACCTCTGCGGTCAGCTCCTGGCCGAGGGTGTAGGCGCTGGCGTCAGCGGTGCGCAGCTCGACGAGGTGCTTGCGCGGGGTGACGCCCGCCTTCTCGAAGTGCCCGGCGGCGGGCTTGGTGACGTTCTTGGCCTTGACCGCACCGAAGCCGAGCTGGACGGCGGAGTAGCCGTCGACGTCGGCGGTGCGAACCTGCGTGACCACGCAGGGGCCGGCCTGGATCACGGTGACCGGGACGATCCGGTTGTCGGCGTCCCACACCTGGGTCATGCCGAGCTTGGTGCCCAGCAGCCCCTTCACGTTCTTGTCGCTCATCTCGCCTGACCTCACGGGAGCTTGATCTCGATGTCGACACCGGCCGGAAGGTCGAGCCGCATCAGCGAGTCGACGGTCTTCGGCGTCGGGTCGAGGATGTCAATGAGCCGCTTGTGGGTGCGCATCTCGAAGTGCTCGCGGCTGTCCTTGTACTTGTGCGGAGAACGGATCACGCAGAACACGTTCTTCTCGGTGGGCAGGGGCACGGGGCCCGCCACCTTGGCGCCGGTACGGGTCACGGTGTCGACGATCTTCTTCGCCGAGGAGTCAATGACCTCGTGGTCGTAAGCCCGGAGTCGGATCCGGATCTTCTGTCCCGCCACTGGTTCGTCCTTCTTCTCGTCGTACTCCCCCGGTGCATCTTCCGGAGAAGCTTCGTCCCTCCGACCCCCGGGGTCGGGCGTGTCGGGCTGGTTCTGGGCCGCACATGACCGATCTTTGAAGGGTCGTGGTAGGGCCCGGCGCGTCAGCACCAGACTTGCCGGGGGGCCGCCAAGGCAGGCGTCCCCGTCGGAGCAACCTGTCGATTCTTTCATGCTGGGCGCCGCGTTGCAAAATCCTCTGCCTGGGGCAGCATTGGCCGCGTGAGCAGCACCTCGACCGAGCCCGCGCCGGCCGTCCACGCCAGCCGGATCGGCCTCGGTGTGGTGCTTGGGCTGGTCGCTTCGCTGACCTTCGCGACGTCCGGCACGTTCGCCCGTCCGCTGCTGTCGGCGGGGTGGACACCGGGTGCCGCGGTGTTCTGGCGGGTCACCCTGGCCGCCGTCGTCCTGCTGCCGGTGGGGCTGTGGGTGATGCGCGGCCGGCTGCGCGAGGTCCTCGTCGAGTGGCGCACCATCGTCGCGTTCGGCGCACTGGCCGTCGCCACCGCCCAGCTGATGTACTTCGCCGCCGTCTCCCGGATGAGTGTGAGCGTCGCGCTGCTGATCGAGTACCTGGCGCCGGTCGCGCTGGTGCTGCTGGCCTGGGTGCGGACCCGGCACGCCCCGTCCCGGCTCGTGATCGCCGGGACGCTGACCAGCCTGGCCGGACTGATCCTCGTGCTCGATCTGACCGGGGCCAGCGTCGACCCGCTGGGCGTGTTGTTCGGCCTGCTCGCCATGGTGGGCGCCGCAGCCTACTTCCTGCTCGGCGCGCGGCCGACCCGGTTGCACGCCCTGGCCCTGCCGGCGTTCGGCCTGCCGGTGGGTGCGGTGGTGCTCGGCCTGGCGGTGCTCGTCGGAGCGCTCCCCTACTCGGCACCCCTGGTCGACGTGCAGCTGATGGGGGCAGCAGTGCCCTGGTGGCTGCCGCTCAGCGTGGTCGTGATCGCGGCCACCGTGCTGGCGTACGCCTTCGGGGTCGCCGGGATCGGCCTGATGGGCGAGCGGCTGTCGAGCTTCGTCAGCCTGTCCGAAGTGCTGTTCGCCGCCCTGCTCGCCGCGATCGTGCTGGGTGAGGTGCCGGCGCCGATCCAGATCTTCGGCGGCGTCCTGATCGTCGCGGGCGTGGTCCTGATCCGGATCTCCAGCGGACGTGCGCCGGCCGGACTGCCGACGTTCCCGGACGAAGTGGAGGCGGCCGAGGCCGACTGACCCCGCACCGAACGCGTCAACGGGGCATCCGCCGCCAGACCGACCGCGGCACGAAACGGGCGATCCCGAACATCACCCGCAGTTGCCACGGGATCCACAGGTCCACTCCCCGCCCCGATCGGACCCGCGCCACCACGGCGTCCGCGACCTGGTCGGGGGTGGAGGAGAACGGCGCCGGTTCCATGCCGGCAGTCATCCGGCCGACCACGAAGCCGGGCCGGGCGATGACCAGGTGCACGCCGCTGCCGTGCAGGGCGTCGGCCAGCCCGGAGGCGAACCCGTCCAGCCCCGCCTTGGCCGAGCCGTAGACGTAGTTGGCCCGCCGCACCCGCGCGCCCGCGACGGAGGAGAAGGCGACCAGGGTGCCGCGGCCACGCGCCCGCATCCGGTCGGCGAGGACGGTGAGCAGCGCGGCCTGGGCCACGAAGTCGGTGTGCAGCAACGCCGCGGCAGCCTCGGAGTCCCGTTCGGCCAGCGCCTGGTCACCGAGTACCCCGAAGGCGAGCACGGCCACGTCGATCGGTCCGACCCGCTCCTCGATCCCGGCCACCACGCCGGGCTGCGCGGCGATGTCGTCGGCGTCGAACGCCACGGTCTCCACCCGCTCGGCGCCCGCCTCGCGGCACGCCGCCACGGCCTCGTCCAGCGGCCCGGGACGCGCCGCCAGCACCACGCTCGCCCCTGGCGCGAGCCGGGTGGCCACCGCCAGCCCGATCTCACTGCGTCCGCCGAAGACCGCGACGACCTCGCTCACAGCCGGGCGGCCAGCTTCGCCATTCGCGCAAGCGACGACTCGCGGCCCAGCAGTTCCATCGACTCGAACAGGGGCGGGGAGACATTCGAACCGGTCACCGCCAGCCGCACCGGGCCGAAGGCGAACTTCGGCTTGATGCCGAGGCCCTCCACCAGCGCCTCGCGCAGCGCAGCCTGGATGGCCTCGTGGTTCCACTCCCCCAGCCCGGCCAGCGCAGTGGTCGCCGCCGCCACCACTGCAGCGGCATCCGGGCCGGTCTTCGCCAGCGCGTCCGGGTCGATCTCCAGCTCCGCGTCGGGCGTGAACAGGTAGGCCAGCTTCGGTACCGCCTCGCTGAGCAGCACCAGCCGCTCCTGCACCAGCGGGACGGCCTTGCGGAGCAGGGCGACGTCGTGCTCCGAGGGCTGCGTCCACTGGCCCTCGCGGACGGCGAACTCGACCACCCGGTCGGCCAGCACGTCGGCAGACAGGGCCCGGATGTAGTGCCCGTTCAACGCGTTCAGCTTCGCCAGGTCGAAGATCGGGCCGGTGGTGTTCACCTTCGCCCAGTCGAACGCGGCCACGAACTCCTCGAATGACGCCACGTCCTCGCCCTCGACGACCGGGGGGTAGGCCAGCAGCTGCAGGAAGTTCCGCAGCGCCTCGGGCAGGTAGCCCTGCTCGACGAACCAGGTCAGTCGCGCCGCCGGGTTCTTGCGCTTGGAGATCTTCGACTTGTCGGTGTTGCGCAGCAGCGGCATGTGCGCGAACGCCGGCTCGGCCCAGCCCAGCCAGCGGTACAGCAGCAGGTGCTTGGGGGTGGAGGAGATCCACTCCTCACCGCGCACCACGTGGGTGATCCCCATCAGGTGGTCGTCCACCACCACAGCGAGGTGGTAGGTCGGGAACCCGTCCGCCTTCAGGATCACCTGGTCATCCGGACGCGGCGCGCTCACCTCGCCGCGGATCACGTCGGTGAAGCTCAGCTCGACGTCGTCGGGGATCAGCATCCGCACCACCGGCGTCTCGCTGAACCCGGGCAACTGGGCCCGCTCCTCACGGGTCTTCCCCAGGCACAGCCGGTCGTACCCGGTGACCGCGGCCTTGCTCGCCTGCTGCTCGGCCCGCAGTTCGGCCAGCCGCTCGGTGGAGCACCAGCAGTAGTAGGCGTGGCCGGCCTCGACCAGCTGGTCGACGAACGGACGGTAGGTGTCCAGGCGCTCCGACTGCCGGTACGGCGCGTAGGGGCCGCCGATGTCGGGGCCCTCGCTCCAGTCCAGGCCCAGCCAGTGCAGGGTGTCGTAGATCTGCTGCTCCGAGGACGCCACGTAGCGGGCGCGGTCGGTGTCCTCGATCCGCAGCACGAACTGCCCACCGGTGGCGCGGGCGTAGGCGAGGTTGAACAGGGACATGTACGCCGTGCCGACGTGCGGGTCGCCGGTCGGCGACGGCGCCACGCGGAGGCGGGCTGGGCTGGCAGTCATAGCCGGATCAGCCTAGACGACGAGACCTTCTGGCGCGCGGGCGACTGAAGGGCGACGGGTCTCGACGAAGGGCGGGGCAGGCACCCGCGGTCGTCCGGCGGCAGCCCGTTCGACGAGTCGTCGGCGGTCGGGAGGGCGGCCCGGCGCTTGTAGGCTTTCGGCCATGACCGAGCCCGTGGCCGCCAACGACTTCATCCGCGACATCATCCGCCGCGACAACGAGCAGGGCACCTATGGCGGCCGCGTGCAGACCCGGTTCCCGCCCGAGCCCAACGGCTACCTGCACATCGGCCACGCCAAGGCGATCACGGTCGATTTCGGCACCGCGGAGGAGTTCGGCGGCATCTGCAACCTGCGGCTGGACGACACGAACCCCGACACCGAGGAGACCGAGTTCGTCGACTCGATCCTCGCCGACATCACCTGGCTCGGCTTCCACCCTGCGCGGCTCCTGCATGCGTCCGACTACTTCGAACAGCTCTACCAGTGGGCCGAGTACCTCGTCGGGCAGGGGCTCGCGTATGTCGACGACCAGGACACCGAGACCATCTCGGCCCAGCGCGGCGGCTTCGGCAGACCGGGGGTGGACAGTCCGTTCCGCGACCGTGGCGCCGAGGAGAACCTCGACCTGCTCCGCCGGATGAAGGCCGGCGAGTTCGCGGAGGGCTCGCGGGTGCTGCGGGCGAAGATCGACATGAACCACGAGAACATGGCGCTGCGCGACCCGGTGATGTACCGGATCCGGCACTCCCACCACTTCCGCACCGGCGGCGACTGGTGCATCTACCCCACCTACGACTGGGCGCACGGCCAGAGCGACGCGATCGAGGGGGTCACCCACTCCATCTGCACGTTGGAGTTCGACACCCACCGTCCGCTCTACGACTGGTACCTCTCGCACCTGCCGCTGCCCGGCGACCAGCCGAAGCAGATCGAGTTCGCCCGGCTCGAGTTCACCCACACGATCACCAGCAAGCGGCGGCTCGCCAAGCTGGTCGCCGACGGAACCGTGGACGGCTGGGACGATCCGCGCATGCCCACGCTGCGCGGCCTGCGTCGCCGCGGCTACCCGGCGAAGGCGATCCGGGCCTTCTGCGCCGAGATCGGCACCACCCGCACGAACAGCCGGCAGAACATCGAGGCGCTGGAGTCGTTCGTGCGGCGCGAGCTGAACGCGACCGCGCAGCGGCGGATGGCGGTGCTGCACCCGTTGCGGCTCGTCCTGGACAACTGGCCGACCGACGCGTCCGGGGAGCCCGTTGTGGAGCACTTCGACGTGGCGAACAACCCCGAGAACGCCGAGGACGGCACCCGCCAGGTCGCGTTCAGCGGCGAGCTGTGGATCGAGGCCGACGACTTCGCCGAGGTGCCACCGCCAAAGTTCTTCCGGCTCTCGGTCGGACGCGAGGTGCGGCTGCGCGGCGCCTACCTGGTCACCGCGACCTCGGTGGACAAGGACGCGGACGGAACGGTCGTGGCCGTACACGCCACCTACGACCCGGCGACCCGTGGCGGCGACGCCCCGGACGGGCGCAAGGTGAAGTCGACCATGCACTGGGTCTCCGCGCCGCACGCCGTCGACATCACCGCAGCCCTCTACGAGCGGTTGTTCACCGCCGCCGTTCCCGGGGACGCCACCGGTGAGGCGCTCGATGACCTGAACCCGAACTCGCGCGAGATCGTGCCCGCGAAGGCCGAGGCAGCCCTGGCCGGCGCCGCGCCTGGCGAGGTCGTGCAGTTCGAGCGGCTCGGCTACTTCGCCCACGACCCCGACCAGGCGCTGCTCTTCCACCGCACGGTCGGGCTGCGGGACGAGTGGGCAGCGATCCAGAGGCGGCAGGGGTGAGCGGGTCCGGTCGCGTCGCCGACCGGTTGGCCCCGCTCGTCCTGCCCGACCTGACCGGCCGGCGTGCCGTTGTCACCGGGGCGAGCAGCGGCATCGGGCTCGCCACCGCGACCGCGCTCGCCGGAGCGGGCGCCGAGGTCGTGCTGGCGGTTCGCGACCAGGCCCGGGGCGAGGCCGCCGCGTCCCGGATCACCGGGGTCCATCCGCAGGCACAGGTCCGGGTGGAGCTCGTCGAACTCGGCTCGCTGGTCAGCATCGCCGACTTCACGGCCCGACTGGCCCACGAGCCGGTGCACCTGCTGGTGAACAATGCCGGCACCGGCTCCGGCGACCCGGACGCCCGTACCGCCGACGGCTTCGACCTGCAGGTCGGCGTGAACTACCTGGGTGCCTGGGCCGTCACAGGCGGGCTCTGGCCCGCGCTGCGCGCCGCCGGGTCCGCCCGCGTGGTCACCCTCGGTTCCCTGATGGCGACCCGTGGCCGGATCGGTCCGGAGTTCGGCCGTCCGGGCGGCTCCACCTACCACTCCTACAGCGACTCCAAGCTCGCCATGGTCGTGATCGCCGGCGAGCTGCGACGGGCGCTGCGCACGCGCGGGTGTCGGCGTCACCGCGGTCGCCGCCCACCCGGGTTGGTGCCAGACCGCGGTCTTCGCCAACGGCGGGCCGCCAGCTGCGGTCGAGATCGTGGGACGTCTCACCGGTGCGATCCAGTCGGCGACGGACGGCGCCCAGCCCGTCCTGCTCGCCGCGACCGACCCGCACCCGGGCGCCTACTACGGCCCGACCCGGCGCGGCGGCGCCTCCGGCCCGCCCGGCCCGGCGAGACTGCCGGCCGGTGCCCTTGTCCCGGGCGTCGGCGAGCGGCTCTGGGATCTTTCGACCGAACTGACCGGGGTGGCGTTCGAGCCCTAAGGTATGGGCCATGGAGGTCCCCGTCACCGTCGTGGGCGAAGCCCTGATCGACATCGTCATTCCCTCGACCGGGGATGCCGTCGAGCACGTGGGAGGGAGTCCTGCGAACGTCGCGATCGGGCTCGCCCGGCTCGGCCACCCCACTCGTCTGGCCACCCACATCGGCCCCGATGCGCGCGGCGAACGGATCGCGGCGCTGATGGAGGCGGAGGGTGTGGAACTCGCCGCCGGCAGCAGCAACGCGCAGCGCACGCCGACCGCCGCAGCCCATCTCGACGCTGCGGGGGTGGCAAGCTACGAGTTCGACCTGGACTGGCAACTCGACCCCGCCCAGGTGATCGTGCCGCCCGGCGGCCACCTGCACACCGGTTCGATCGCCGCCACGCTTGCCCCGGGTGGTGCGGCCGTGCTCGACATCGTGCGCGCGGCCCGCAGCCACGCGACCGTCTCCTACGACCCGAACGCGCGACCGACGCTGATGGGCAGCCCGGACGAGGCCCGGCCGGTGATCGAGCGCCTGATCGGCCTCGCCGACGTCGTGAAGGCCTCGGATGAGGATGTCCGCTGGCTCTACGGCACCACGCCGGTCACCCAGGTGCTCGCGCACTGGGCCTCCCTCGGACCGACCGTCTGCGCGGTCACGCAGGGCGGGGAGGAGGTCGTCGTGCTCGCTGCCGGCGAGGTGCAGCGCTACCCGACCCTGCCCACTCACGTCGCCGACACCGTCGGTGCCGGCGACTCCTTCATGGCGGGTCTGATCTCCGGCCTGCTGGACGCGGGGCTGCTCGGCGACGAGGACGCGCGCGAACGGCTGCGGTTCGCCGAGTGGCCCACGATCGAGTCGGCCGTCGAGCGCGCCCTCGCCTGCGCTGCGATCACCGTGTCCCGGGCGGGCGCAAACCCGCCCACGCGCGCCGACCTCGAGATCGACGCCTGACCATCCGCCACCCCACCGAGCCCCACTCCTGGTGTTGAGCCCCCCTCCTGAAGGGTGGGGCTCAGGAGCCGGCCAGTCGCGGGTAGCGGCCCCGGTAGTGCACCAGGGGATCGGCATCGTCCCCGGCCGCCATGTGTTCGAGCACGCAGGTGACGAGTTGCGACCACCCCACCTCGGCCACGGACTCGAGCCGCACACCGGCCCAGGTCGGTGCGCCGGTCGGCACGGGACCCCAGTCCGTGTCGGTGAAGTCTGCCTGCCGGAACGGCCCGCCCGGCGCGGGATCCTCCCCGGCGAAGATCCTGGCGAGCTGTTGCCGGTCGTGCGCCAGCACGGTCACGGCGGCCCTTCCGGACGCCGCCAGTGCGTCGGCCAGATCCGACAGCGGATCGAGGAGGGCCACCAGCCGCGGCGGCGTCCCGTTCGCGACCAGGACCGAGGACACCGTCAGGCCGGCGGGGCGCCGCTCCCCCACCGCCGTCCACAGGGTCACGCCGGCAGCCAGCCGGCCACGGAACGACCGGACGGCGTCGCGCGCCGCCGGCGGATCCGCGAACGGATCGGTGTGGTGGATGGTCATCGAGCCCCTCCCGGAATTGCCGGACGGCGCCGGTCCCGAAGGAACCGGCGCCGTCTGGTAGCGCTGAATCAGATCACTTGATGATCTTGGTCACGCGGCCCGCGCCCACGGTCCGGCCACCCTCGCGGATGGCGAACTTCAGGCCGTCCTCCATGGCGATCGGCTTGTTCAGGTGCACGGTCATGTCGGTGTTGTCACCAGGCATCACCATGTCGGTGCCCTCGGGCAGCTGAACGACGCCGGTCACGTCGGTGGTGCGGAAGTAGAACTGCGGGCTGTAGTTGGAGAAGAACGGCTTGTGACGGCCACCCTCTTCCTTCGTCAGCACGTAGACGTTGCCCTCGAAGTCGGTGTGCGGGGTGGTCGAACCCGGCTTGATCACGACCATGCCGCGCTCGACGTCGTCCTTCTTGGTGCCGCGCAGCAGCAGGCCGACGTTCTCGCCCGCGCGACCCTCGTCGAGGATCTTGCGGAACATCTCCACACCGGTGATGGTGGTGGACTGCTTGGCGTCGTGGATGCCGATGATGTCGACGACCTCGCCGGTCTTGACGATGCCGCGCTCGATCCGGCCGGTCACCACGGTGCCACGACCGGTGATGGTGAACACGTCCTCGATCGGCATCAGGAACGGCTTGTCGGTCTCGCGCTCCGGCTGCGGGATGTACTCGTCCACCGCGTCCATCAGCTCGAGGATCGACTCGCTCCACTTCTCGTCGCCGTTCATGGCCGGGAAGGCGGCCACGCGCACGATCGGGCAGTTGTCGCCGTCGAACTCCTGCGCGCTGAGCAGCTCGCGGACCTCGAGCTCGACCAGCTCGATCAGCTCCTCGTCGTCGACCATGTCGCACTTGTTCAGCGCAACCACGATCGCCGGGACACCGACCTGGCGAGCCAGCAGGACGTGCTCACGCGTCTGCGGCATCGGGCCGTCGGTCGCGGCGACAACCAGGATCGCACCGTCCATCTGGGCGGCACCGGTGATCATGTTCTTCACGTAGTCGGCGTGACCCGGGCAGTCCACGTGGGCGTAGTGACGCTTCTCGGTCTGGTACTCGACGTGCGCGATCGAGATCGTGATACCGCGCTGGCGCTCCTCCGGAGCCTTGTCGATCTGATCGAACGCGGACACCGCATTGAGCTCGGGGTACTTGTCGTGGAGCACCTTCGTAATCGCCGCGGTGAGCGTGGTCTTGCCGTGGTCGATGTGCCCGATGGTGCCGATGTTGCAGTGCGGCTTGGTCCGCTCGAACTTGGCCTTTGCCACTTGGGCTCCTCTTTCGGAATAGTCGCCACGCGGGTCGCGGGGCGTTACTGGTTGGTTGACTGCCTGGTCACGGTCCGCGCTGGGCACGGACCACGCCAAGTTTTCTCTACCGTGGTGCCTGAGTCAAACTCAGGCGCCACCGCGTCCCTTCGCGATGATCTCGTCGGCAACCGACTTCGGGCATTCGCCGTAGGAGTCGAATTCCATCGAGTAGGACGCCTGCCCGGACGTCTTCGACCGGAGGTCGCCGACGTAGCCGAACATCTCGCTCAGCGGCACCAGTGCCTTCACGACCTGGTTGCCGTGCGCCTCCTCCATCGACTGGACGTGGCCGCGGCGGCTGTTGATGTCGCCGATCACCGTGCCCAGGTAATCCTCCGGAGTGGTCACCTCGACCGCCATCAGCGGCTCCAGCAGGGCCGGGTCGGCCTTGCGCGCTGCCTCCTTGAAGACCATCGAGCCGGCGATCTTGAAGGCGAGTTCGGAGGAATCGACGTCGTGGTAAGCACCGTCCAGCAGCGTCACCTTGATGTCCTCCACCGGGTAGCCGGCCAGTGGGCCGAAGGCCATCGCGTCCTGAATGCCCTGGTCGACCGCCGGGATGTACTCCCTCGGGATCCGGCCGCCCGTGACGGCGTTCACGAACTCGTAGCCCTTGCCGGGCTCCTGCGGCTCCAGCGCGATGATCACCTTGCCGTACTGGCCCGAACCACCCGACTGCTTCTTGTGGGTGTACTCGACCTTGTCCACCGCGCGGCGGAGGGTCTCGCGATAGGCCACCTGGGGCTTGCCGATGTTCGCCTCGACCCGGAACTCCCGCTTCATCCGGTCGATCATGACCTCGAGGTGCAACTCGCCCATGCCGGCGATGATCGTCTGCCCGGTCTCCTCGTCGGTGTGGACGCGGAAGGTCGGATCCTCCTCGGCCAGCCGCTGGATCGCTGCGGAGAGCTTCTCCTGGTCGGACTTGGTCTTCGGCTCGATCGCCTGCTCGATCACCGGTGCCGGGAAGTCCATCGACTCCAGCACGACGGGGTTGGCCGGATCGCACAGCGTCTCACCGGTGGTGGTGTCCTTCAGGCCCATCACAGCGATGATCATGCCGGCGCCGATCTGGTCGATCTCCTCACGCTTGTTGGCGTGCATCTGGTAGATCTTGCCGATCCGCTCCTTGCGACCCTTGGTCGAGTTCAGCACCTGCTGTCCGGCCTTGAGCACGCCCGAGTACACCCGGATGTAGGTCAGCTTGCCCAGGTGCGGGTCGGCCGCGATCTTGAACGCGAGCATGGCCAGCGGCTCCTCGTTCGAGGTGTGCCGCTCGATCACCTGGTCGGGATGGCCGGGCTTGAATCCTTGGATCGCCGGGATGTCCAGCGGCGAGGGCAGGTAGTCGATGACCGCGTCCAGCATCGGCTGGACGCCCTTGTTCTTGAACGAGGTGCCGCAGACCACCGCGGTGATCCGGTTCGAGATCACGGCGCGCCGGATCGCGGCCTTGATCTGGGCGACGGTGAGCTCCGCTCCGGTCTCCTCGGCCTCGAGCCAGGCCTCGGCGAAGTCGTCGTCGTGGTCGGCCAGCACGTGGATCAGTTCCTCGCGCGCGGTCGCCGCGGCGTCGGCCAGGTCGGCCGGGATCTCCTCGACGGTGTAGTCCTCGCCGATCTTCGTCTCGCCGTGCCACATCAGGGCGCGCATGCCGACCAGGTCGACGACGCCGGTGAACTTGGCCTCGGCGCCGATCGGGAGCTGCAGGACCGCTGCCACGGCGTTCAGCCGCTCGCGGATCGTCTTCACGCAGTAGTCGAAGGAGGCGCCGGTGCGGTCCAGCTTGTTCACGTAGCAGATCCGCGGCACGCCGTAACGGGTGGCCTGGCGCCACACGGTCTGGCTCTGCGGCTCCACGCCCGCGACGCCGTCGAACACCGCGACCGCGCCGTCAAGCACACGCAGCGAACGCTCCACCTCGATGGTGAAGTCGACGTGGCCAGGCGTGTCGATGATGTTGATCTGGACGTCTTTCCAGAAACAGGTGGTCGCGGCGGAGGTGATCGTGATGCCGCGCTCCTGCTCCTGCTCCATCCAGTCCATCGTCGCGGCGCCGTCGTGCACCTCGCCGATCTTGTAGTTGATGCCGGTGTAGAACAGGACCCGCTCGGTGGTGGTGGTCTTGCCGGCATCGATGTGGGCCATGATGCCGATGTTGCGAACCTTGGCCAGGTCCTGCTTGGTGTCGATCGCCACGGGGGCTCAACCTTCCGTTCTACTCAGTCTCGACGTCCCGTCCTGGACGCCCCGGTCAGGGTGCAGGGCACGGCGTGGGTCTGCCGTGCCCTGCGTTGGGTCAGTCGTTGGTGCTGGTCACCAGCGGTAGTGGGCGAACGCGCGGTTCGCCTCGGCCATCTTGTGGGTGTCCTCGCGCCGCTTCACGGAGGCGCCGAGGCCGTTGGAGGCGTCCAGCAGCTCGTTCATCAGCCGCTCGGTCATGGTCTTCTCGCGACGCTGCCGGGAGAAGCTGACCAGCCAGCGCAGTGCCAGGGTGTTCGCCCGCGCGGGCTTCACCTCGACCGGCACCTGGTAGGTGGCGCCACCGACCCGACGGCTCTTCACCTCGAGGGCGGGACGGATGTTGTCCAGCGCCTTCTTGAGGGTCTGCACGGGATCGACGCCGGTCTTCGACCGGGTGCCCTCGAGGGCGTCGTAGACGATGCTCTGCGCGGTGGTCTTCTTGCCGTCCAGCAGGATCTTGCTGACCAGCTGGGAAACCAGCGGCGAGCCGTAGACCGGATCGACGACGACCGGACGCTTCGGGGCGGGACCCTTGCGAGGCATTACTTCTCCTTCTTCGCGCCGTAGCGGCTGCGCGCCTGCTTGCGGTTCTTCACTCCCTGGGTGTCCAGGGAGCCGCGGATGATCTTGTAGCGGACGCCCGGGAGGTCCTTCACACGACCACCGCGGACCAGCACCATCGAGTGCTCCTGCAGGTTGTGACCGACGCCCGGGATGTAGGCCGTGACCTCGACACCGGAGGACAGCCGGACGCGGGCGACCTTGCGCAGGGCCGAGTTCGGCTTCTTCGGGGTGGTGGTGTACACGCGGGTGCACACGCCGCGGCGCTGCGGGGAACCCTTCAGCGCAGGGGTCTTGTTCTTGCTGACCTTGTCCGTGCGGCCCTTGCGGACCAACTGCTGGATAGTGGGCACCGGCTGCTATCTCTTTCCGTTGATGATGGCGGGGCGCGCGCCGAGCGCCACCAGCCCCCGCTCTTCGAGCAAACCTCGGAGACGGCGGCCGGACGCGGCGCACGCACGCATGGTTCGGTCGCCCGAACACAACGGTCAAGGCTACTTGATGGCTCCGCGAGCGTCAAAATGCCTCCGGATGAGCCAGAATAGGCGCAAGGGAACCAAGCACGCCGGTTGTCTATGAGAGAATGTACTTACAGCTGGTCGCCGGAGTCACTCACAGTCGCCGGCCCGGTCTCATCGGGGAGGCTGCCATGCAGGAGTTGTCCGAACGCACCAGCGTTGCCATCACCGTCGACGGACGCGACGTCGAGGTCGAGTCCGGGCTCACCATCCTGAGCGCGCTGCAGAAGGAGGGCTTCGACGTCCCTGCGCTCTGCAATGACGTCCGCCTGGAGCGCGCCAACGGCAACTGCGGGTTGTGCGTGGTGGAGGTGGGCAGCGAGCACCGAGAGGTGAAGTCGTGCATCACCCCGGTCGAGGCGGGCATGGTCATCCAGACCCGGTCGGCCACCATCGACGCCTACCGCAAGGTGCGCGTGGAGCAGTTGCTGTGCGACCACAACGCCGACTGCGAGCCGCCCTGCCAGCAGACCTGCCCGGCCCACATCGACATCCAGCGCTACCTCGCCCTGGTCGCGGACGGGAACTTCGAGGCGGCTGTCCGGGTGATCAAGGACCGCAACCCGTTCCCGTCCGCCTGTGGCCGGGTCTGCCCGCACACCTGCGAGGCACAGTGCCGGCGCAACCTGGTCGACAGCGCGGTGGCGATCAACAACGTGAAGCGGTTCGCCGCCGACTGGGACCTCGGCCGCGAGCAGCCCTGGCTTCCCACCGTCGCCCGTCCGACCGGCAAGCGGATCGCGATCATCGGCGCCGGCCCTTCCGGGCTGAGCGCGGCCTTCTACGCTGCCGCGTCCGGCCACGAGGTGACCGTGTTCGAGGCGATGCCGCACCCGGGCGGCATGATGCGCTACGGAATCCCGGAGTACCGGCTGCCCAAGGCCGTCCTCGACGCCGAGATCGCCACGATCACCGCGCTCGGCGTGCGGATCATCTGCAACAAGGCGCTCGGCACGCACCTGCACCTGGAGGACCTCCAGCACGACTTCGACGCGGTCTACCTGGCCATCGGGTCGTGGACGGCCACCCCGATGAACCTGCCCGGCGAGAACTCCGAGGGCGTGTGGACGGGGATCGGCTACCTGCGGGAGGTCACCAAGGGCACCGACCCGGCACCCGGAGACTCGGTGGTGGTGGTCGGCGGCGGCAACACCGCGATCGACTGCGCCCGCACCGCGATCCGTCGCGGAGCGAAGCGGGTCGTGCTGCTCTACCGGCGCACCAGGGACGAGATGCCGGCGCAACCGCACGAGGTCGTCGATGCGGAGGCCGAGGGCGTCGAACTGCGGTTCCTCGCCGCGCCGACCTCGATCGTGCGTGAGAACGGCGGTCTGGTGCTGCGGTGCATGGAGATGGTGCTGGGCGAGCCCGACCGGTCCGGCCGTCGGCGCCCGGTGCCGGTGGAGGGCAGCGATTTCGCGATCAAGGCCTCCCTGATCATCGGGGCGATCGGTCAGAGCACCAACACCCAGTTCCTCTACAACGACCTGCCGGTCCGGCTGAACAAGTGGGGCGACATCGAGATCGACGGCTCCACCATGGAGGCATCGGAGTCCAAGGTCTTCGCCGGTGGCGACTGCGTCACCGGGCCCGCCACTGTGATCGAGGCCGTGGCCGCGGGTCGCAGGGCCGCCTGGGCGATGGACCAATTCGTCACCAAGGGCTACGTCCGGGGCGAGCCGGCCTCCTACAACTGCAGCCGCGGATCGCTGGAGGACCTCCCCCGCGACGAGTTCGAGGCACGTCCCACGCTGCTCCGCCACGAGATGCCGGCCGAGTCCGTCAGCGCGCGGCTCACCGACTTCCGGGAGGTCGAACTCGGCTACACGGCGGCGGATGCCCGGGCCGAGGCGGCGCGCTGCATGAAGTGCGGCTGCAAGGAGCGGTTCGACTGCGACCTGCGCCAGGTGGCGACCAAGGCTGCGGTGACCTACGTCGAGCCACTGCACCTGCGGCCGCACTCCCTGATCGTGCGCGATCACCCCTTCATCATCCGCGACCACAACAAGTGCATTTCGTGCGGACGCTGTGTCGCTGCCTGCGCCGAGATCGAGGGACCCGGCGTCCTGGCCTTCCAGTTCCGTGGCGGCCAGCTCAGGGTCGGCACCCACGACGGCCGGCCACTGATCGAGACCGACTGCGTCTCCTGTGGCCAGTGCGTCACGGCCTGCCCCTGCGGCGCACTGGACTACGTCCGCGAGCGTCCCGAGGTGTTCCACGCCATCAACGACCCGACCAAGGTCGTGGTCGGCTTTGTCGCGCCCGCGCCGCGAAGCGTGATCGCGGCCCAGTACGGCAAGACACCGGAGGAGGCGTCCCCGTTCGTCGCAGGGCTGATGCGCGCGATCGGGTTCGACAAGGTGTTCGACTTCAGCTTCGCCGCCGACCTGACCATCATGGAGGAGACCACCGAGTTCCTGAACCGGGTCAGCGCCGGCGGCGTGATGCCCCAGTTCACGTCCTGCTGCCCCGGCTGGGTGAACCTGGTCGAGAAGCGCTACCCCGACCTGATCCCGCACCTGTCCAGCTGCAAGTCGCCGCAACAGATGATGGGCACGACGGTCAAGACGCACTTCGCGCAGACCTACGGGATCTCGCTGGACGACCTGTACGTGGTCTCGATCGTGCCGTGCCTGGCCAAGAAGTACGAAGCGGCCCGGCCCGAGTTCGCCACCGACGGGATCCGCGACGTCGACGCCGTCGTCACCACCAGCGAGTTCATCGAGATGATGAACATGGTGCGGCTCGACCCCAAGCAGATCGCGCCCGACCGGTTCGACGACCCCTACTCCCGGGTCACCGGAGCCGGCGTGATCTTCGGTGCCTCCGGCGGCGTGGCCGAGGCCGCCCTGCGGATGGCCGTCGAGAAGCTCACCGGCGAAGCGCACCCCGACCACCTGGAGTTCCAGGCGGTGCGAGGACTGCAGGGGATCAAGGACGCGACCATCACCGCCGGCGGGAAGACCGTCCGGGTGGCGGTGATCTCCGGGCTGGGCAACGCCGAGCCCCTGGTCCAGCGCGTGGTCGCCGGTGAGGACGTCGGCTACGACCTGATCGAGATCATGGCCTGCCCCGGCGGCTGCATCGACGGCGCCGGCAACCCCGCACCGGCCAAGGTCGGCGAGCTCCGCCAGCGCACCGAAGTGCTCTTCGACATTGACCGGTCCAGCAAGTACCGCCGCTCCCAGGACAACCCCGACATCCAGCGGCTCTACGACGAGTTCTACGGCGAGCCGAACTCGGAGAAGGCGCACCACCTGCTGCACACGACCTACCAGCCCTACAGGGAGAAGGCTGCCGTCCCGGTCACGATGCCGATCAACTGAGCTGGCGCAGCGGCGGGCCGTCCAGCCGAACGACCGCGGCGCCCAGCGCCGCCGCCTGCTCGGGCAGGTGGGTGACCAGCACGGTCAGCCGGTTCTCGTCGGTCGCGCCCGAGAGGAGGTCCGCGGCCTGCCGCCAGGCCGTCTCGTCCAGCCCCGTGAACGGTTCGTCGAGGAGGAGCAGTTCGGCGTCGGATGCGAGCGCCCGGGCCATCGCCACCCGGCGCTTCATTCCACCACTGAGCTCGCCGGGACGCCGGTGCAGGCTCTCGCCGAGCCCGAGCCGGACCAGCCAGTCCCGGGCCCGTTCCCGCTGGCCGTCGTCAGGGCGGGTGACGGCGTTCTGCCAGGCGGTCTCCCATGGCAACAGCCGGTCCTCCTGGAAGACCACTGCCGCCGGACGCCCGTCCAGCCCGACGATCCGGCCGGACTGCGGCACCGCCAACCCTGCGAGCAGCCGGAGCAGCGTCGTCTTGCCGCAGCCGGAGGGTCCGAGCAGGCAGACCGTGCCCGCCTCCGGCAGGTCGAGGGAGAAGCCGGACAGCACCGGACGCGAGGGGTCGTAGCCGAACCCGACCTGCTCAAGCCTCGGCATTGGTGCCCCCCTCCCCCGCAGGAGCGGTCCCGACCGCGAGCCAGGTCGTCGCCCGGCCGGCGGCCCAGCGCAGGATCCTCTCCAGAACCAGACTGAGCACCACCACCGTGATCGTCCAGGCGAACACCTGCGGCGTCTCCAGGTAGATCTTGGCGTCCTGCAGCTGCGACCCGACCGCGATCGGGGGCCGGCTGATCACCTCCGCCGCGATGCCCGACTTCCAGGCCAGCCCCATCCCGGTGGCACAGGCGGCGGCGAAGAACGGCAGCAGCAGCGGGATCCGGATCCGGCGCAGCGTGTGCCACCAGCCGAACCCGAAGACCTCGGCCACCTCGAGCAGGTCACGGTCCTGCCGGGCAATGCCCTGCACCATGCTCTCCCAGACGACCGGGACGACCATCAGGAAGGAGATGAACGCCGGCAGCCGGCCGGTGGGGATCCAGACCAGCGCGAGGATGATGAAGGACGCGACCGGCGCAGCGCGCACGACCCGCAGCAACGGGGAGACCAGCGCGTCCGCCAGCCGGTAGCGGGTCGTCAGCACCGCGGCGACCACACCGCCGAGCACACCGGCAAGGAAGCCGAGCAGCACCCGGAGCAGGGACGTGGCCGTGGTCTGCCAGAACGCCGGCGTCACGGCGAGCTGCGCGAGCGTGACCAGCACCGTCCCGGGCGAGGGCACGAGGAGTTCCTGGCCCACGGCCATGCTCACCAGCTGCCAGACCGCCAGCCAGAATGCCAGCGCGGCAACACCGAGCAGTGGCTGGTGGCCCCGCTGGTTAGGTCGTGTAGTAGAACCCGGCATCAGGGAGCGATCCTCCCACGGCCTTGGGGTTCGCGTCGTAGAGCACCCGGAAGTAGCCCTCGAGGCCCGCCTTCAGGTCCGCTCCGGTCAGGAAGGTCAGGTTGAGTCGCGGCAGCGCCTGCTTCGCCACGGCGGCGCTCGGGATGATCCCGTACTGCGCGCACAGCTCCGACGTGGCCCCCGCATCGCTCTTCGCCTCGTCGATCGACGCGGAGTACTCGGCGAGGAACGCCTTCACCGCGTCCGGGTGCTGCCGGGCGAAGTCCCTGCGGACGATCACACCGCCCATCATCAGCTGGCTGCCGTCGGTGACGACCTTCGCCCATTCCGTCGTGAGGTCGAGGGCGACGCTCAGCTTCGGGTCCTTCACGGTCACGGCGGTCACGAACGGCTCGGGCAGCAGCGCTACCTTGGCCACTCCGCTGGCGACCAGCGTGGCGACCTCGTCGTGTTCGCTCTTCCAGACGATGTGGACGTCGGTGTCGGGGTCCAGGCCGTTCTTCTGCAGCAGGAAGCGCAGCACGTACTCGGGGTTGGAGCCCTGGCCCGAGGCGTAGATCGTCAATCCCTTCAGGTCCGCCATGCTCGTCACCGGCGTGCCGTCCGTGACGATGTACATCACGCCGAGCGTGTTCACCGCGAGCATCTGGACCGCGCCGGAGGTCTTCGCGTACAGGGCCGCGGCGAGATTGGTCGGGACCGCGGCGATGTCCACGTCACCGCTGGCGACCTTGGCCACCACGTCATCGGGCGCATCGGTGACGGTGAAGGTGTAGTCGTTGGCGCTGGTGCCCTCGTCCTGGGCCCGCATCAGGTGCACCATGCCGACGCCGGTCGGGCCCTTCAGCGTCGTGATCCGGACGGGGGTGCGTTGCGCCTGGCCCGAGCCGGTCGCCGCCGGCGTCCCCGTGCTGCCCGCACAGCCGGCGAGCAGGGCGGTAACGGCGACCAACGCGGCCAGCAGGGTCGCCCCGCGACGAAGGGCAGTTCCGCCCGAAAATGTCCTCACAAATGGAGTTTAGGACACCGAGGCGTCCCGCGTGACCGTTTCCAGATCGGTGATCAGGCCGACCCTGCGAGCGTGCCGGCCACCCTCGAACTCGGCGGCGAGCCATTCGGCGACGATCATGCGGGCCAGCCCGGGCCCGACCACGCGGGCCCCTACGGCCAGCACGTTCGAGTCGTTGTGCTGCCGGGACAGCTTCGCCGAATACGGCTCGGAGCAGACCACGGCCCGGATCCCCGGCACCTTGTTCGCCGCGATCGAGATGCCGACGCCGGTGCCGCAGGCGAGCAGGCCGAGGTCGTACTCGCCGGAGGCGACGAGCCGTCCGACCTTCGCGCCGTTCACCGGGTAGTCGACGGCCTCGCCCGGCGCCGGGCCGAGGTCGGTGACCTCGTGTCCCAGCGACCGGGCCTCGTCAGCCATCTCCTGCCGCAACTCGACGGCGGCGTGGTCGGAGGCAATGACGATCCGCATCTGAGCCGCCTAGCGGAGTTCGCCGGTGTCGTACTCGTCCAGGCCGACCGCCGAACCGCCGACGCTCAGGTCGTAGTCGTACGGGTCGTAGGAGAGGTCGTACGCAGCGGCGCGAGCCTCCGCGGTGGGCTCCACCCGGATGTTCCGGTACCGCTCCAGGCCGGTGCCGGCCGGGATCAGCTTGCCCAGGATGACGTTCTCCTTGAGACCGACCAGGGAATCCGACTTGGCGTGGATCGCCGCGTCGGTGAGCACCTTGGTGGTCTCCTGGAACGAGGCCGCCGACAGCCACGACTCGGTCGCCAGCGACGCCTTGGTGATGCCCATCAGCACCGGACGACCCAGCGCCGGGGTGCGGCCCTCGGTGACCATCTGCCGGTTCTGCGCCTCGAACGACTTCCGGTCCACCAGCTCGCCGGGCAGCATCGAGGTGTCGCCCGACTCGATCACCGTCACGCGACGGAGCATCTGCCGGATGATGATCTCGATGTGCTTGTCGTGGATCGGCGCGCCCTGCGTCCGGTACACGGCCTGCACCTCCTCCACCAGGTGCTCCTGCACCCTGCGGAGGCCGGAGACGCGAAGCACGTCCTGCGGGTCGGGCGTACCGGCGTACAGCTGCTGACCGGCGGCCACGTGGTCGCCGTCGGCGACCGAGTGCCGCTGGCCGGCGGCGTCCTCCCACTCGAGCCGGACACGGCGCGGCAGCGGGTACTCGACGTCGGGCTCGCCGTCATCGCGGACGATGACCAGCTTGCGCGTACGCTCGCCCTCCTCGATCCGCACCCGGCCGGCCGCCTCGGCGATCGGAGCCTTGCCCTTGGGCTGGCGGGCCTCAAAGAGCTCGACCACGCGGGGCAGGCCCTGGGTGATGTCGTCACCGGCCACACCACCGGTGTGGAAGGTCCGCATCGTCAGCTGCGTGCCGGGCTCGCCGATCGACTGGGCGGCGACGATACCGACCGCCTCGCCGACGTCCACGAGCTTGCCGGTGGCCAGCGAGCGGCCGTAGCACATCGCACAGGTGCCGGTGGCCGCCTCACAGGTGAGGACGGAACGCACCTTCACCTCGGTGACGCCGTTCTTCAGCAGCGTGTGGATGTTCACGTCGCCCAGGTCGACCCCGGCCTTGACCAGCACCTCGCCCTTCGGCGTGACCACGTCGGACGCGAGCGTCCGGGCGTACACCGCGGTCTCGATGTTGCGGGCCGGCACCAGCTTGCCGCCGCGGCCCTCCGCCGCGATGACCTTGGTCAGGCCGCGCTCGGTCTGGCAGTCCTCCTCGCGGATGATCACGTCCTGGGAGACGTCGACCAGACGACGAGTCAGGTACCCGGAGTCGGCGGTCCGCAGCGCGGTGTCCGCCTGGCCCTTCCGTCCACCGTGGGTGGAGATGAAGTACTCCAGGACCGAGAGGCCCTCACGGAAGTTCGACTTGATCGGCCGGGCGATGATCTCGCCCTTCGGGTTGGCCACCAGGCCTCGCATGGCCGCGATCTGGCGCATCTGGGTCATGTTCCCTCGGGCGCCGGAGTGCACCATCATGAAGATCGGGTTCGACTTCGTGAAGTTGGCCTCCATGGCTGCGGTCAGCTCGGCCGTGGCGTCCGTCCAGAGCTGGATCAGCTCCTGGTGCCGTTCCTCCTCGGTCACCTTGCCACGCTCGTACTGCTTGGTGATCTTGTTCGCCCGGGCGTCGTACCCGGCCAGGATCTCCGGCTTGGATGGCGGGGTCTGCACGTCGGCGATCGAGACGGTGACGCCGGACCGCGTCGCCCACTTGAAGCCGAGGGCCTTCAGCCGGTCCAGGGTGACCGCCACGTCGACCTTCGGGTACCGCTCGGCGAGGTCGTTCACGATCTGGCCGAGCTTCTTCTTGCCGACCTCCTCGTTCACGTACGGGTAGTCGGCCGGGAGCGCCTCGTTGAACAGCGCGCGGCCCAGCGTCGTGCTCAGGATGATCGAGCCGTCGGCCCGAGTCTCCTCACCAGCCGGCGGGACGATCCCGGTCAGCCGGATCCGGCACGGTGCACCGATGCCCAGTTCCTTGTTGTCGAAGGCCATGTAGGCCTCGGACACCGAGGAGAAGGCGCGGCCCTCACCGGGCAGCCCCTCGCGCTCGATGGTCAGGAAGTAGTGGCCGATGATCATGTCCTGCGTGGGCAGGGTGACCGGACGACCGTCCGCGGGCTTGAGGATGTTGTTGGTGGACAGCATCAGGATCCGAGCCTCGGCCTGGGCCTCCGCGCTCAGCGGCAGGTGCACGGCCATCTGGTCGCCGTCGAAGTCCGCGTTGAAGGCGGTGCAGACCAGCGGGTGGAGCTGGATGGCCTTGCCCTCGATCAGCTGCGGCTCGAACGCCTGGATGCCGAGCCGGTGCAGGGTTGGTGCACGGTTGAGCAGCACCGGGTGCTCGGCGATGACCTCTTCGAGGACGTCCCACACGACCGGACGCTGACGCTCCACCATCCGCTTGGCGCTCTTGATGTTCTGCGCAAGGTTCAGGTCGTCGAGCCGCTTCATCACGAACGGCTTGAACAGCTCCAGAGCCATGTTCTTGGGCAGGCCGCACTGGTGCAGCTTGAGCTGCGGGCCGACCACGATCACCGAACGGCCCGAGTAGTCGACGCGCTTGCCCAGCAGGTTCTGGCGGAACCGGCCCTGCTTGCCCTTGAGCATGTCCGAGATGGACTTCAGCGGACGGTTGCCCGGTCCGGTGACCGGACGCCCGCGACGGCCGTTGTCGAACAGCGAGTCGACGGCCTCCTGCAGCATGCGCTTCTCGTTGTTCACGATGATCTCGGGCGCGCCGAGGTCGAGCAGCCGCTTGAGCCGGTTGTTCCGGTTGATCACCCGGCGGTACAGGTCGTTCAGGTCGGAGGTCGCGAAGCGGCCACCGTCCAGCTGCACCATCGGACGCAGGTCCGGCGGAATCACCGGGACGGCGTCCAGCACCATGCCCAGCGGGGAGTTGGTGGTGTTCAGGAACGCCGCCACCACCTTGAGCCGCTTCAGCGCGCGGGTCTTGCGCTGGCCCTTGCCGGTCTGGATGATCTCGCGCAGCGACTCGGCCTCCGCGGCAAGGTCGAAGGTGGCCAGGCGGTTCTTGATCGCCTCGGCACCCATGAAGCCCTCGAAGTACTTGCCGAACCGGTTCTTCATCTCCCGGTAGAGGATCTCGTCGCCCTCGAGGTCCTGGACCTTGAGTCCCTTGAACCGGGTCCAGACGGCCTCCAGCCGATCGAGATCACGCTGCGCACGGTCGCGCAGCTGCTTGACCTCGCGCTCGCCGCTCTCGCGGACGCGCTTCTTGATGTCAGCCTTCGCGCCCTCGGCCTCCAGCTGGGCGAGGTCCTCCTCGATCTTGGCGAGTCGGGCGTTCACGTCGTTGTCCCGGCGAGCCTCGAGCTGTTTGCGCTCGACCTCCACCTTCGCCTCCAGGGACGGCAGGTCGCGGTGGCGCGCCTCCTCGTCCACTGCGGTGATCATGTACGCAGCGAAGTAGATGACCTTCTCCAGGTCCTTCGGCGCGATGTCCAGCAGGTAGCCCAGCCGGCTCGGCACGCCCTTGAAGTACCAGATGTGCGTGACCGGGGCGGCCAGCTCGATGTGGCCCATCCGCTCACGACGGACGTTGGAGCGGGTCACCTCGACGCCACAGCGCTCGCAGATGATGCCCTTGAAGCGCACCCGCTTGTACTTGCCGCAGTAGCACTCCCAGTCCCGGGTCGGGCCGAAGATCTTCTCGCAGAACAGGCCGTCGCGCTCGGGCTTCAGGGTCCGGTAGTTGATGGTCTCCGGCTTCTTGACCTCGCCATGAGACCACTCCCGGATCTGGTCGGCCGTGGCCAGCCCGATGCGGAGCTCGTCGTAGAAGTTCACGTCCAGCACGTTGCTTCTCTTTCTCCTGTTGCCAGGAATCCCTAGAAGGATGTTGTTGGGGAGCCGGAGCTCTTCTTAGACCTCGTCGACGGAGTGGAACGAGTCAGCGCCGGGGCGCCGGGACAGGTCGATGCCGAACTCCTCGCTGGCGCGGAAGTCGTCCTCCGAATCGCGCAGTTCGACCACCGTGCCGTCGCTGGAGAGGACCTCCACGTTCAGGCAGAGCGACTTCATCTCCTTGACCAGCACCTTGAACGACTCCGGGATGCCGGGCTCGGGGATGTTCTCGCCCTTGACGATCGCCTCGTAGACCTTCACGCGGCCGGGCACGTCGTCGGACTTGATGGTGAGCAGCTCCTGCAGGGCCCAGGCGGCGCCGTACGCCTCCAGTGCCCACACCTCCATCTCGCCGAAGCGCTGGCCACCGAACTGCGCCTTGCCGCCCAGCGGCTGCTGGGTGATCATCGAGTACGGGCCGGTGGACCGCGCGTGGATCTTGTCGTCCACCAGATGGTGCAGCTTCAGCATGTAGATGTAGCCGACGCCGACCCGCTCCGGGTACGGCTCGCCGGAGCGGCCGTCGAAGAGCTGGGCCTTGCCACCGGCGTCCACCAGCTGCAGGCCATCGCGCTGCGGCAATCCGTGCTCGAGCAGCCCCGCGATCTCCTGTTCGTTGGCGCCGTCGAAGACCGGAGTGGCGAGGCGGGCGTTGCCCTCCACGTGCTCCAGGCCGACGTCGCGCAGGCGGGCCGCCCAGGCCTCTTCCACGCCCTTGATGTCCCAGCCGGACTTGGCGACCCACCCGAGGTGGGTCTCCAGGACCTGGCCGACGTTCATCCGGGACGGGACGCCGAGCGGGTTCAGCACGATGTCCACCGGGGTGCCGTCCTCGAGGAACGGCATGTCCTCGACCGGCAGGATCTTCGAGATGACGCCCTTGTTGCCGTGGCGTCCGGCGAGCTTGTCGCCGTCGGAGATCTTGCGCTTCTGGGCCACGTAGACGCGGACCAGCTGGTTCACGCCCGGAGGCAGCTCGTCGTCGTTCTCGCGGTCGAACACGCGGACGCCGATCACCGTGCCGGTCTCGCCGTGCGGCACCTTCATCGAGGTGTCGCGCACCTCGCGGGCCTTCTCGCCGAAGATCGCGCGCAGCAGCCGCTCCTCCGGAGTGAGCTCGGTCTCGCCCTTCGGGGTGACCTTGCCGACCAGGATGTCGCCGGTGCCGACCTCTGCGCCGATCCGGATGATGCCCCGCTCGTCCAGGTTGGCGAGCATGTCCTCGCCGATGTTCGGGATGTCGCGGGTGATCTCCTCGGCACCGAGCTTGGTGTCACGGGCGTCGATCTCGTGCTCCTCGATGTGGATCGAGGTGAGCACGTCGTCCTGCACCAGGCGCTGGGACAGGATGATCGCGTCCTCGTAGTTGTGGCCCTCCCACGGCATGAACGCCACCAGCAGGTTGCGGCCCAGGGCCATCTCGCCGCCGTCGGTGCAGGCACCGTCGGCGAGCGGGCTGCCCACCTCGACCCGGTCGCCGGCGGCTACCAGCGGACGCTGGTTGATGCAGGTGGCCTGGTTGGAGCGGCGGAACTTGTCCAGCCGGTAGCTGGTGTAGGTGCCGTCGTCGTTGGTGACGTCGATGATGTCGGCGCTCACCGAGGTGACCACGCCGGGCTTGTTGGCAACGCTCACGTCACCGGCGTCCACCGCACCGCGGTATTCCATGCCGGTACCGACGAACGGTGCCTCGTTGCGGATCAGCGGGACGGCCTGACGCTGCATGTTCGCGCCCATCAGGGCCCGGGACGCGTCGTCGTGCTCGAGGAACGGGATCAGCGCGGTCGCCACCGACACCATCTGGCGCGGCGAGACGTCCATGTACTGCACCTCGAGCTGCGGCACCTCGTCGGCGTCGCCGTCCTTCTTGCGGACCAGGACGCGATCCTCGGTGAACCGACCATCGTCAGCCAGCTTCGCGTTGGCCTGGGCGATGATGTAACGGTCCTCCTCGTCCGCGGTGAGGTAGTCGATCTGCTCGGTCACCCGGCCCTCGACGACCTTGCGGTAGGGCGTCTCGATGAAGCCGAAGGCGTTCACGCGGGCGAAGGACGCCAGCGAACCGATCAGGCCGATGTTCGGGCCCTCAGGGGTCTCGATCGGGCACATCCGGCCGTAGTGGCTGTGGTGCACGTCGCGCACCTCCATGCCGGCGCGGTCGCGGGACAGGCCGCCGGGGCCGAGCGCGGAGAGCCGCCGCTTGTGGGTCAGGCCGGCTACGGGGTTGGTCTGGTCCATGAACTGCGACAGCTGCGAGGTGCCGAAGAACTCCTTCAGCGCCGCGGAGACGGGCCGGATGTTGATCAGGGTCTGGGGCGTGATCGCCTCGATGTCCTGGGTGGTCATCCGGTCGCGGACGGTGCGCTCGAGCCGGCCGAGGCCGATCCGGAGCTGGTTCTGGATCAGCTCGCCCACGGTGCGCAGCCGCCGGTTGCCGAAGTGGTCGATGTCGTCGGTCTCGACCGGACGGTCCTCGAACTCGGTGCGGCCCTCATGCAGCATCACGATGTAGCGGATCGCAGAGACGATGTCGTCGATCGTGAGCACCTGGGTGTCGAACGGCAGCCCGACGCCCAGCTTCTTGTTGATCTTGTACCGGCCGACCTTGGCCAGGTCGTACCGCTTCGGGTTGAAGTAGTAGTTCTCCAGCATCTGCTGGGCGGCCTCGCGGGTCGGCGGCTCGCCCGGGCGCAGCTTGCGGTAGATGTCCAGCAGGGCCTCGTCGGTGTTGGCCGTGTGGTCCTTCTCCAGGGTCAGCCGGATGGACTCGAACTCGCCGAACTCCTCGAGGATCTGCTCGTTGGTCCAGCCCAGCGCCTTGAGCAGGACGGTGACGTTCTGCTTGCGCTTGCGGTCCACGCGCACGCCCACCATGTCGCGCTTGTCGATCTCGAACTCGAGCCACGCACCGCGGGACGGGATGATCTTGCAGGTGAAGATGTCCTTGTCCGAGGTCTTGTCCGGGGTCTGCTCGAAGTAGACGCCGGGCGAGCGCACCAGCTGGCTGACCACGACGCGCTCGGTGCCGTTGATGATGAACGTGCCCTTGTCGGTCATCAGCGGGAAGTCGCCCATGAACACGGTCTGGCTCTTGATCTCGCCGGTGTCGTTGTTCATGAACTCCGCAGTGACGAACAGGGGCGCCGCGTAGGTGAAGTCCTGGTCCTTGCACTCCTCGACGGTGTGCTTGGCCTCCTCGAACCGGTTGTCGCGGAACGACAGCGACATGGTCTGGGAGAGGTCCTCGATCGGCGAAATCTCCTCGAAGATCTCCTCGAGGCCCGACTTGGTGTTGACGTCGGTGCGCCCCTCGGCCTGTGCCGCGGCCACCCGCTTCTGCCAGGTCTCGTTCCCGATCAGCCAGTCGAAGGACTCGACCTGGAGATCCAGAAGATTCGGAACCTCGAGCGGTTCGTGGATCTTCGCGAAGGAGATCCGTCCGCTGGGTGAGACAACATTGGTGTTCTTCGACGCAGTGCGCGAGACGGCCAAGGTGGAGTCCTTCCGCAAAACCCGGCTGCTACCGGTGTCGTTGCACGCAGAACGGCCCGCGTCAAGTTCACGGGTCGTCGATGGCAATGGGCAAAGCGTTAGCTTACATCGACGTCCACTGGCTCGCAAATCGGCCGGTCGGATCTGCTGCCCGCCGGAGGGGGAGGCGGGAGCCGGGTCCGACCGGCCGATTAGCGGTGTCGAGATCGGGTGCCGACTCCTGCCGGCGAACCGTCCCGGGACGCCACGGGGCCGGTGTCTGCGGCAGGCACGGGAGGGGTATCCATACGCTGCAGAACACCGGCCCAAGTGGTGTACTCATCCGACGCATTAGGGGGGCGCCGACAAGTAGATTCCATCAGACTTGACTCGGACTTGTCAACCCACTGTCAAGAAATCTCCTGAAACTTCTTCTCCAACGCTTCGCCGCCAAGCGTTGACGGCGGCCCTGAGGCGCCCTTCTTCCTCGAACTGCAGAGCCGCGAGCTCGTAGCGCCGGCGGGCGGCCTCAACCTGGCCGAGGGCCCGGAACGCGTGCGCGAGCACCATCTCCGAGTTGCCTCGCGACATGCCCTCGGCGCCGAGAACCGGATCCTCCAGGACCTCGGTCATGATCCGGGCCGCCTCGAGCGGTTCGCCCCTGCGGATGGCGTACATGGCCTCCACCTGGCGCAGCTCAACGACGTCGTAGTTGTTGCCGAGGATCTGCAGCCCCAGCGACGCCGTCTTGAGCATGTCGTCCACGCCCTCGGTGATGCCGCAGTTCAGCCGCCACCGGGCGGCTGTGCTGTTGTAGCGCAGCCACATCCGGAGGTCACGCCGACGATCCAGCAGGTCCTTGGCGAGATCGTGCTGGCGAATGCCCTCTTCGATGTCGCCACCGTTGAAGGACACCGAACCGATCGTCCAGGCGATCATCCCTCGCGAGTGGTCCGAGGTGAGCCTGGGGCTGAGCTCGGTGAGCCTGCGCATGAACGGAGCGCTCTCCACCAACGAGTGCCCCGCCTCGGTCATGGCTGTGACAAGGGCCATCAGTGCCTCAGCGAGGATGATCGGAGGCGCAGTGTCGGCGGCCTCAACCGCCCGGGCCCCGTACGCGACCGCCCAGCCGAGATGGTCCGAGGCCCGGTTCGCGACCGATGCCAGGCTCAGCGCCTGCGCACGCGCGACCGCGAACCGACGGGCGACCTCGTGCGCCGACAACACCTCGGCACGCCTCGCGGCCTCGGCGAACTCCCCCGAGGAGAACTTGGCCTGGGCCACAACGTAGAGGGCCTCCCAGTGCCGGCCGGTGTCGCCGACCGCCTCAGCCCGGGACGCAGCCTCGGTCGCGTGAGTGATCGCAGCCGCCCAGTCGTGTTCGGCGCGCGCACGCTCCGCCACGAGCAGGTCCTCGATCGTGTTGCCGAGCGGGGCAACCGAAGCCGGCGCGGGCGCGAGCCCCCATTCCAGCAGCGAGACACCCAGGCGGCGGGACAGGAACTCCACGACCTCCGGAGTCGCGCTCCGCCTGCCGCTCTCGAGATGGGAGATGTAGCTGCCGGAGTACTTGTCACCGCCGAGCGCAGCCTGCGAAAGCCCCTTCCGCCTGCGGGCCTCTCGAAGCAGGGTGCCGAACTGCGCAGCATTGGACGTGTCCACACGACCTCCCAGATTTGGTTCTCAGAAAACTCTGTCAAAACTTGACAGGCTAGTCAAGTACCGGCTACGTTCTTGCCATAGAGCCAGTCAAGAGAAAGGCCTCGGGGAAATGACCATCGTTCGTAGGATTATCGCCGCCGCCGCGGTTGCCGGAACCCTCGCCGTGCTTCCGATCAGCGTGATCGCTACCAACGTTCAGGACGCCGGTGGCTTCGTGACCATCATGGGTGGTCAGGGAAGCTACCCGCTCAAGTGATCGCCTGAATAGCAAGCTTCACCTCACACACAACCACCCCCAGTAGAGTCAGAACGGCGGTAGCCTCGATGGCTACCGCCGTTCTGCTGTTCCCGCGTCGCACTGCCCCGCTGCGCTGCGTTGCGGGACCGCGGACATGCCAAACGGCGGCGACCCCCTGAGGGGATCGCCGCCGCGTGAGTTGCAGGCTGCGTCAGCCGATCACTTGATGGTGACCGCGGCGCCAGCGGCCTCGAGGGCCTCCTTCGCCTTGGCAGCGGCCTCGCGGGCCACCTTCTCCAGGACGACCTTCGGAGCGGCCTCGACCAGGTCCTTGGCCTCCTTCAGGCCCAGGTTGGTCAGCGCACGCACCTCCTTGATGACCTGGATCTTCTTGTCGCCGGCGGAGTCGAGGATCACGTCGACCTCGCTGCTCTCCTCCTCGGCCTCTGCGGCCGCGCCACCGTCACCAGCAGCCGGAGCGGCGGCGGCGGCCACGGCCACCGGAGCGGCAGCGGTGACACCGAAGGTGTCCTCGAACAGCTTCACGAACTCGGAGAGCTCGATCAGGGTCATCTCCTTGAAGGCCTCAAGGAGCTCGTCAGTAGTGAGCTTCGCCATTTCGGGCGTCCTTTCTCTTCTTACTCGGATGCAGCGTCAGCCGCGTCGGTGGTGGCCTCAGCAGCGGGCGCTGCATCGGTTGCCGGGGCATCCCCGGCGAGCTTCTGGGACTTCAGGGCGTCCAGGGCGCGAGCGGCCTGGGACAGCGGCGCGGCGAACAGACCCACGGCCTTGGCCAGGTTTCCGTTCATCGCACCGGCGAGCTTGGCGAGGAGCACCTCGCGGGACTCGAGATCGGCCAGCTTCTTGACCGATTCGGCGTCGAGGACACGACCGTCCATGACGCCACCCTTGATCACCAGCAGCGGGTTCGCCTTGGCGAAGTCGCGCAGGCCCTTGGCCACGGAGGCAATGTCTCCGCGGATGAAGGCGATCGCAGTAGGGCCGGCGAGCTGGTCGTCCAGGCCCTCGATGCCCGCTTCGCGGGCAGCGATCATGGTCAGCGTGTTCTTCGTCACGGCGTAGGTGGCGGCGTCACCAAGGGACCGGCGCAATGCCTTGAGGTCCTTGACGGTGAGTCCGCGGTACTCGGTCAGCACAGCGGCGTCGGAGTTGTTGAACTGCTCAGCAAGCTCCGCGACGGCGGCTGCCTTGTCCGGCCTCGCCATGGGTCTCCTTCCATCTGGTTCGTGCCATCGACCACTGGAAAAGAAAAACCCCGGTTGCAGCGCAGGCAACCAGGGCGAACAACTCGGATGAGCATTCAGGTTTCACCTGCGCGGGATTTGCCTGCCTGGCGAACCAGGACGAGTACCAGCGGTCTGCGGCACCACACAGTTTACCGGTACCGGGGCGGACGGCAAAATCCGGACGGAGAAATACCAACGCCGGTCCGGGCATTCCCGGACCGGCGTTGGCGAATTCTCGTCACTCTGCGGACGGCTTGACCTTCGTCGGGTCGACCGGGACGCCCGGGCCCATCGTGGAGGCGATCGTCGCCTTCTTCAGGTAGCGGCCCTTGGACGCGCTCGGCTTGAGCCGCATCACCTCGTCGAGCGCCGCGAAGTAGTTCTCGACGAGCTGCGGCTCGCTGAACGACGCCTTGCCGACGATGAAGTGGAGGTTGGCGTGCCGGTCCACCCGGAACTCGATCTTGCCGCCCTTGATGTCGGACACCGCCTTCGCGACATCCATGGTGACGGTGCCGGTCTTCGGGTTCGGCATCAGGCCGCGCGGGCCGAGCACCCGACCCAGCCGACCGACCTTGCCCATCAGGTCGGGCGTGGCCACGACCGCATCGAAGTCGAGGTAGCCGCCGGCGATCTTGTCGATCAACTCGTCCGCGCCCACCTCGTCGGCGCCCGCCGCGATGGCCTCCGCCGCCCGCTCACCGGTGGCGAAGACGAGGACCCTTGCCGTCTTGCCGGTGCCGTTGGGGAGGTTCACAGTGCCGCGGACCATCTGGTCCGCCTTGCGGGGGTCGACGCCCAGGCGGAGCGCGACCTCGACGGTCTCGTCGAACTTGGCCGACGCGTTCTTCTTCACGATCGCCAGGGCAGCCTCAGGGCTGTAGAGCTGGTTCTCGTCGATGTTCTCGGTTGCGGCCCGATAGGCCTTGCTGTGCTTCATGCTGGTCTCCTTGTCAGGGGAGTCCTCGTGTGGACTCCGGTGCCAGTCGTGGTCCGGGCGCGTGCCCTCCCACTCCTTCTCGGTCCGATGGCGCGGACCTCGCTGAGACTTCTTCCTCCCCGCCGGTGAGCCGGCGCGGCGGTCGTCGTCTGGGTGGTGTTGATCCCTAGCTCTCGACGGTGACGCCCATGGAACGGGCGGTGCCCGCCACGATCTTCATGGCCGCGTCGACGTCGTTGGCATTCAGGTCGGGCATCTTGGTGAGGGCGATCTCGCGCACCTGGTCGGCCGTGAGAGAGCCCACCTTGTCCTTGTGCGGACGCGCGGAGCCGCTCTTCAGGCCGGCAGCCTTCTTGATCAGTTCCGCGGCCGGCGGGGTCTTCGTGATGAAGGTGAAGGTGCGGTCCTCGTAGATCGTGATCTCGACCGGGATGATCGTGCCGCGCATCGCCTCGGTCTCGGCGTTGTAGCGCTTGCAGAACTCCATGATGTTCACGCCGTGCGGGCCGAGGGCCGTACCGACGGGCGGCGCCGGGGTGGCTGCGCCCGCGTTCAGCGCCACCTTGACGATGGCGGCCACTTTCTTCTTGCCAGGCATTTGTGGTGGGTCCTTCTGTTGGTTCTTTCCCTGGTGCCGGACGACCGGGTTGGCCGCCGGCGATGCGACGCTGCTAGACCTTCTGGATCTGGCCGAGGGTCAGGTCGACCGGGGTCTCCCGGCCGAGGATCTCGACCAGCGCCTTGAGCCGCTGGCTGTTCGCATTGATCTCGGTGATGGTCGCGTGCACTCCCGCGAAGGGGCCCTGGACCACCATGACCGAGTCCCCGACGTTGAAGTCGGCGATCTCGATCTTCTTGCTGCGCGGCCTGGTGCCACTCGATGCCGCTGCTGCCCGGGCCAGCGCGGCCGGGGCGAGCATCTTCTCGACCTCCTCCAGGCTGAGCGGGACGGGAGCGTTGGCGTGCGCCACGAAGCCGGTCACCGACGGGGTGTGCCGAACCGCGGCCCAGGACGCGTCGGTGAGGTCCATCCGGACCAGGACGTAGCCGGGCAGCACCGTCCTGGTGACCGACTTGCGGGCGCCGTTGCGGGTCTCGATGACCTCTTCGGTCGGGACCACGGCCTCGTAGATGTAGTCCTCCATGCCCAGGGTCTTCACCCGGTTGTCCAGGTTCTGCTTCACCCGGTTCTCCATGCCGGAGTAGGTGTGGATGACGTACCAGTCGCCGACCTGGCTGCGCAGCTGCTGGCGCAGCTCCTCCAGGACGGCCTCCTCGTCGGTGTCGGAGACGACCGGCACCGGTTCGGGTTCGGGCTCGTCCTCAACCCCGAGGTTGAGCACGATGTCGTCGGCCTCCTCGATCGGGCCGCCGAAGTCGAGGTTGAGCTCGATGTCGTCCTCGGTCGTCGCCTCGGGCAGGCCGAGGTCGATCTCGAAGTCGTCCGACGCCGTGCCGAAGTCGTCCTCGGGCGCGTTGTTCTCAGTCAATGCCTACTCGCTTCCTTCGTGATCAGCCCAGGGCCTTCAGCAGCAACCAGCCGAACCCGAGGTCGAGTGCAGCCACGATGCCGATCATGATCAGGACGAACACCAGCACAACGACGAAGTACTGCTGCAGCTGGTTGCCGGTCGGCCAGACCACCTTCTTCAGTTCCGCCACGGACTCCCGGACGAACTCCGCAGGCGTCGAACGCCGGTGCTCCTCACCCGGCTTGCCGCGCCGCTGCTTCGGAGTCGCGCGGCCCTTGCCGAGCCCGTCCTCCGCGCCCGCCTCGGTCTTGCGGGCCGGGCGGGCCTTGGCGGCCGCCCGTGCGACCTGCTCCTCCTCGGTCAGCTCGACGTCCTCCAGCCCCATGGCCGCCAGGTCGAGGTCGGCGGTGGGGTCGCGAGGGACATCGGCGTCTGCCAACTCCGGTTCGTCCGCCACGGGGCCGTCCTTCACTTCTCGTTCGATGGGTGGTGCTGGCCGGTCGTCGAAACGGCTGCCCAGCAGGGCAAGAGGGACTTGAACCCCCAACCTGCGGTTTTGGAGACCGCTGCTCTGCCAATTGAGCTATTGCCCTCCGGTGCCCGCCACCGGCCCGTCCAACGCACTGAGGGCATGGCCGAGCAGGTGATGGTCACCAAGTACAGGATTGTACGGTGACACCGGCGGCGAAGTCGAACCGGGCGACTCAGTGCACCCGGAGCCCGGGAGCCGCGCCCGCGTCGGCCTCGAGCAGGAAGATGCCGGGGTTCGCGGCCTCGTCCGCGTGTGCCGCCGCCAGGATCATCCCCTCGCTGATGCCGAACCGCATCGTTCGCGGCGCCAGGTTCGCAACCACCACGGTGAGCCGGCCGACCAGGTCTGCCGGGTCGTGGCTGCCCGCGATTCCGGAGAACACCTGCCGGGTGTGGCCCTCGCCCAGATCGACGACCAGGCGCAGCAGCTTGCGGGCACCCTCGACCGCCTCCGCCGAGACGATTCGGGCCACCCGCAGATCCACCTTCGCGAAGTCGTCGATCGTGATCTGCTCCGCCACCGGCTCACCGCCCGGCTCGACCGGCGACTCGGGGGCGGCCGGCTCCGGATCGGGCTCCCCGCCGGGGGAAGGGACGAACAGCTCGGCGAGCACGTCCGGATCGATCCGCTGCATCAGGTGCGCATAGCGGCCGATCGAATGCTCACCGAGGGGATGGGTGGCGTCCGCCCAGGTGAAATCGGGCACCTGAAGGAACTCCGCGACCTGGTCGGCCACCTTGGGCAGGACCGGCGCCAGCAGGACGGTGAGGACGCGGAACGCCTCGATCCCGGTGCTACAGGTCTGGTGCAGCTCGAGCTCCGCACCCTCGGCCTTCGCCAGGTTCCAGGGCTTGTGCCGTTCGACGTACTCGTTCACCCGATCGGCCAGGGCCATCACCTCGCGCAGCGCCTTGCCGAACTCCCGTTCCTCGTAGAGCTCGCCGACCACGGACACCCGACTGTGCAGGTGCGCCAGCAGCTCCCGCCCGTCCTCGCCGAGGTCGGTGCTGAGCCGCCCGTCGAACCGCTTGGCCAGGAAGCCGGAGAGTCGGGCGGCAATGTTCACGTACTTGCCGACCAGATCGGAGTTCACCCGGGTGACGAAGTCGTCGGGGGTGAAGTCGACGTCCTCGACGTGCGAGTTCAGCTTGGCCGCGATGTAGTAGCGCAGCCAGTCCGGGTTGAGCCCGAGTTCGAGGTAGCGCAGCGGGCTGATCCCGGTGCCGCGGCTCTTGCTCATCTTCTCCTCGCTCACGGTGATGAAGCCGTGCACGAAGACGTTGTCGGGGACCTTGCGGCCGGAGAACTTCAGCATCGCCGGCCAGAACAGCGTGTGGAAGTAGACGATGTCCTTGCCGATGAAGTGGATCTGCTCGACGTCCGGACGGGCCAGGAACGCGTCCACGTCCTCGCCGCGCTTCGCGAACAGGTTGGCCAGCGACGCGAGGTAGCCGATCGGCGCGTCCAGCCAGACGTAGAAGTACTTCCCGGGCACACCGGGGATCTCGATGCCGAAGTAGGGCGCATCCCGGGAGATGTCCCAGTCGGACAGGCCCGGGTTGCCGGCCTCGTCCCGGACGAACCACTCCCGCACCTTGTTCGCCACCTCGGGCTGGAGCTTGCCGTCCTGCGTCCACTCCTCCAGGAAGGCCACGCAGCGCGGATCCGAGAGCCGGAAGAAGAAGTGCTCGCTGGAGCGCAGCTCCGGCACCGCACCGGACAGCGCCGAGTAGGGATTGACCAGGTCCGTGGGCGCGTAGACGCTGCCGCAGACCTCGCAGGAGTCGCCGTACTGGTCGGCCGCCCCACAGCGCGGGCACTGGCCCTTGATGTAGCGGTCGGGCAGGAACATCGCCTTGACCGGGTCGAAGAACTGCTCGACCTCGCGGACGTCGATCAGGCCCGCCTCGTCCAGCGCCAGGTAGATCGACTGCGCGAGCTCGGTGTTCTCCGGGCTGTCGGTCGAGTGCCAGTTGTCGAAGGAGATGCCGAAGCCATCGAGGTAGGCCTGGCGGCCGGAAGCGATGCCCGCGACAAACTCCTGCGGGGTCAGCCCGGCCTTCTCCGCCGCGATCATGATCGGTGCACCGTGGGCGTCGTCGGCTCCGACGAAGTGCACCTCGGCGCCGTTGAGGCGCTGGTAGCGCACCCAGATGTCGGCCTGGATGTACTCCATCATGTGCCCGATGTGGAACGGCGCGTTGGCGTACGGCAGGGCTGTGGTGACGAAGAGGGTACGGCTCACCCTTCGAAGCCTAGAAGCCCGGGCCACCCGGGCGCCAACCCGGCCGCCCCGTCTCGCCCCGGGGGTGCCTAGAGGACGGACGCGACAGCGTGTGCGACCCGATCGATGTTGGCGGGGTTCAGCGCCGCGACGCAGATCCGGCCGGCGTCCGTGCCGTACACGGCGTGCTCGGCGCGCAGCCGCCGCATCTGCTCGGCGGACAGGCCGCAGTAGCTGAACATCCCGACCTGGCCGGCGATGAAGCCGAAGTCACGCTGCGCTCCCGCTGCGGACAGGGCGTCCACCAGCGCGGAACGCATGGCGCGGATCCGCAGCCGCATGCCCTCCAGCTCGTCCTCCCACTGCCGGCGCAGGGCCGGATCGCCGAGTACGGCCGAGACCACCGCGGCGCCATGGGTGGGCGGGTTGGAGTACGTGGTGCGGATGGTGACCTTCAGCTGGGATCGCACCCGGGCCGCCTCCTCGGCGTCCGCCGCGACCACGCTGAGGCCGCCGACCCGCTCTCCGTAGAGGCTGAAGCTCTTGCTGAACGAGGACGCGACCAGCATCGGCACGCCCAGGGACGCGAACCGGCGCACGACCGCCGCGTCCGCCTCCAGCCCCTCGGAGAAGCCCTGGTAGGCGAGGTCGAGGAAGGGCACCAGCCCGCGCGCGGCCACGACCTGGGCCACGCGCTCCCAGTCGTCCCCGGTGAGGTCGTAGCCGGTCGGGTTGTGACAGCAGGCGTGCAGCACGACGACCGTGCCGGGCTCGGCCGCGGCCAGGTCGGCCACCATGCCGGCCACGTCCACCCCGCCCGAGGCGGGGGCGTAGTAGCGGTAGCTGCGCACCTCGTAGCCCGCCCGGCTGAACAACGCCTGGTGGTTCTCCCACGACGGGTCGGAGATCAGCGCGGTGGGCCGGGCGCCGGTGCGGCGCAGGAACTCGGCCCCGATCCTGAGCGCCCCGGTGCCGCCGAGGCCCTGGACGGTGACCACGCGGTCCGAGGCGACCGGCTCGGAGCCGGCCCCGAACACCAGGTCGCGGACGGCCCTGGTGTAGGTCGGCATCCCGTCGATCGGCAGGTAGCCGCGCGGTGCGGGGTGCTCGGCCAGCCGCGCCTCTGCCGTCCGGACGCACCCCAGCAACGGGACCCTGCCGTCCTCGCCGAGGTAGACGCCGACGCCGAGGTTCACCTTGCCCGGGCGATCGTCCGCCACGAACGCCTCGGTCAGTCCGAGGATCGGGTCACGCGGCGCCATTTCGAGGTTCGTCAGGATGCTCACGGCTGCCCACCTCTCCCGGCCCGTCCGTCGCGGGCCGGGGGTCAGTCTAGGGCGAGCCCCACCAGCACCGGCTCCGGCACCAGCCGGACGCCGTAGGCGTGTTCCACGCCGTCGCGGATCTCGCGGGCCAGAGCGATGACGTCGGCAGCTGTGGCACCGCCGCGGTTGGTGATCGCGAGCGTGTGCTTGGTGGACAGCCGGGCCAGCCCCGACCCGAAACCGCGGCTGAAGCCGGCGTGCTCGATCAGCCAGGCCGCGCTGGTCTTCACCCTGCCGTCGGGCTGCGGGTAGCGCGGGGCCTCGGCAGGGAGCCCGTCCGCGAGCGCCCCGTCGACCACAGGGTTGGTGAAGAAGCTTCCGGCACTCCAGGTGTCACGGTCGTCGGGGTCGACGACCATGCCCTTGCTGCGGCGCAGGGCGAGGACGGCTTCGCGAACCTCGGCCATCGGGGCACGCTCCCCCGGCTCGATGCCCAGCGTGCGAGCGAGCTCGGCGTACCGGACCGGCGCGGAGAGCGTGCCGAGCCGGAACTGGAAGCTGACCGTGAGCACCACGAACCGGTCCGGGAACGCCTTGAACACCGACGTGCGGTAGCCGAAATGGCACTCGACCGCGCTGCGGGTGACCACGCGCCGCTCCTTGCGGTCGTACACCCGCACCCGGGCGATGGTCTGGGACACCTCCTGGCCGTACGCGCCGACGTTCTGGATCGGCGTCGCGCCGACCAGGCCCGGAATGCCGGACAGCGCCTCGATGCCCACCTGCCCGGCGCCGATCGTGGTCGCGACGAAGGCGTCCCACGGCTCGCCGGCGGCAACGGTCATGAAGGCTCCGGAGCAGGCGGCGACGTCGTCGGCACGGGCGCCGCGCAGACCCCCGGTGTGCACGACGGTGCCGTCGAAGCCCGCGTCCGCGACAACCACGTTCGATCCGCCGCCGAGCACCAGCAGGGGCTGACCGGTCTCGTCCGCGGTGCGCACGACATCGATCAGGTCGGCCTCGGTGTCGGGCTCCAGCCAGGTCCTCGCCGGCCCGCCGATCCGCAACGTGGTGTGGTCGGCGAGTCGTTCAGCCAAGGAACACCTCTGCCGTGGCGGCGCCGAGCACCAACACCCCGTCGCAGGTGGCCTCGATGCTGACGGTCGCCACCCCGTCCTCAACCTTTGTCACCGTGCCGCCGAACCGGACGACCGCGCCGCCGTCGGCGGGCACGACCACCGGCTTGGTGAACCGCACGGAGTAGCTGCGCACCCGGGCCGGGTCGCCGCACCAGTCGGTGACGACGCGCAGGGCAGTGCCCATGGTGAGCATGCCGTGGGCGATCACATCGGGCAGGCCGAGCGCGGCGGCGGCACCGTCGGACCAGTGGATCGGGTTGAAGTCGCCGGACGCCCCTGCGTAGCGGACCAGGTCCGCCCGCTCGAGGGTGCGGGAGAAGGAGGGCAGCACCTGCCCGACCTCCGCTGCCAGCGCGCTCATGCCGCCTCCTCATTGGTGTGCATCAGGGTCGACGCGGCGGTGCACAGAGCCTCGCCGGAGGCGGTGGACAGGGCGACGGCGATGGTGATGATCGCGGTCGCTCCCCTGGCCCGCACCTTCTCGATGGTGAGCGTCGCGGTCACCTCGTCGCCGGCCCGCAGCGGGCGCTGCCAGGTGAACTTCTGGTCGACGTGGACGGTACGGCTCAGGCTCAGCCCCAGCTCGGGATCGGCGAACATGGCGTCCCACGCTGCGGCGGCGAGCACCACCGCAAAGGTGGGCGGGGCGACGGGCGCCTCGCCGGCGTAGGCCGGGTTGTCCGCGTCACCGAGGGCTGCGGCGAACTCGGCGATCTTCGCCCGGCTCACCTCGTAGGGGGCCGTGGCCGGGTAGCTGCGCCCCACATGGTCTTCGCTGATCGGCATGTGCACAGGCTAGCGGGCGCCCCCCTGGACGCAGCAGAGCCGCCCGCAACAGCGGACGGCTCGGCGGGCTCGGATCAGGTCAGCGGGTCTCGCGGTGCGCGGTGTGCGCGTGACACTTCGGGCAGAACTTCTTCAACTCCATCCGGTCCGGGTCGTTACGCCGGTTCTTCTTGGTGATGTAGTTGCGCTCCTTGCACTGGGTGCACGCCAAGGTGATCTTCGGCCGGACGTCGGCTGCCTTCTTGGCCATCGCTTCCTCTTCTCCTACGTAGCACTGCTCGCTCCTGGTAGCGGGAGCGGGACTTGAACCCGCGACACAGCGATTATGAGCCGCTTGCTCTACCGCCTGAGCTATCCCGCCCCCGCCCGGAACCCAGTGTGCCTGGCCGACGGGCGGTAACTCCGTCTTTCCGGACGCAGAGCCCCCATGCGGAATCGAACCGCAGACCTTCTCCTTACCATGGAGACGCTCTGCCGACTGAGCTATAGGGGCCGGACGGGGGATGACACTACCCCACCGGGCGGGCGCGCCCCAAATCGGCAGACCGGCCTCAGCGGACGTCCCGCCCGCCCCGCTCGCGGGCGGTGGCGAACACCTCGTCCAGCATCGCCGGCGTGAGCCGGCCGGTGAAGGTGTTCTGCTGACTGGGGTGGTACGACCCGAGCAGCCACAGATCGCCCACGGGCGCGACGACGCCGTGACCGAACCTCGGCCGCGGCCGCGGTACCGGCCGTCCGGTGCGCGCGAGCTGGTGCAGCGCGACGTCCCAGGCGAAGCCGCCCAGGCACAGCAACACGCGGACGCTGGGCAACAGCGCCAGCTCCGCGGCCAGCCAGGGCGCGCAGGTGTCCCGCTCGGCCGGCGTCGGCTTGTTCGCCGGGGGCGCGCAGCGCACGGCCGCGACGATCCGGACACCGGTGAGACGCTGCCCGTCCCCGGAGTGCACCGACGTCGGCGAGGCGGCCAGCCCGGCGCGGTGCAGCGCGGCGAAGAGCCAGTCGCCGCTGCGGTCACCGGTGAACACCCGTCCGGTCCGGTTGCCGCCGTGGGCCGCGGGCGCGAGCCCGAGCACGACCAGCCAGGGATCCGGGTCGCCCCAGCCCGCGATCGGCCGGCCCCAGTAGGGCTCGCCGGCGAAAGAGGCACGCTTGGCCGTGGCCACGTCCTCGCGCCAGGCGACCAGGCGCGGGCAGGCACGGCAGACGCTGACCCGGGCGTCCAGTTCGGCGAGGTCGCCAGTGTCGGCCAGGCCGACCACCTCTGCCGGCGCGTGGGCGACCGGTGTGGTGGCGGCGCCGGGGTCGTCCGGCCAGCCCGAGCCGGGCGGGACGGGCGAGGCGAACCGCGCGCCGGTGACGGGGTGCGGGAGGCTCATTCGAGCTCGGCGCGATAGCGGGCGAGGTCGACGCGTCCCTGCCGGGTCGGGACCCCCTCCTCGGCGAGCCGCCGGGAGCCCTCCGCGACCAGTTGCTCGGCGATCGTGCCGTTGGACCGCACCACGCGCCACCAGCACGCCTGCCCGCCACTGGTCGCGAGCACCCGGGCGACCAGGCGCGGACCGCAGCCCACCACCTTCGCGATATCGCCGTAGGTGCTCACCCGGCCCGGCGGGATCGAGTCCGCGGCGAGCAGGATGCTGTCGGCGAGCTCGGCCATCGTGCGTGCCATGACCGCACTCTACGGGCGGTCCGGCGCCGCAGGAGCGACTTATGGTGGAGGAGAAGAAGGGAGCCTTCCATGACTGAGTACCGGATCGAACACGACACGATGGGTGAGGTGAGGGTCCCGGCCGACGCCCTGTACGCCGCGCAGACGCAGCGCGCGGTCGAGAACTTCCCGATCTCCGGGCGCGGGCTGTCCAGCCACCACATCGCCGCCCTCGGCCAGATCAAGCGTGCCGCTGCGATCGCGAACGCCGAACTCGGCGTCCTGCCCGGTCCGGTGGCGGACGCCATCGTCGCGGCGGCCGACGAGGTGATCGCCGGCCAGCACGACGACCAGTTCCCGATCGACGTCTTCCAGACCGGGTCGGGCACGTCGTCCAACATGAACACCAACGAGGTGGTGGCGACCCTCGCCTCCCGGCGCCTCGGGCAGCCGGTGCACCCCAACGACCACGTGAACGCGTCCCAGTCGTCGAACGACGTGTTCCCCTCCTCGATCCACATCGCCGCCGTGCAGGCGGTGACCAGCGAACTGATCCCCGGGCTCGAGGTTCTCGCGGCGTCCCTGGAGGCGAAGTCGGCGGCGTTCGCCGATGTGGTGAAGTCGGGCCGCACCCACCTGATGGACGCCACCCCGATCACGCTCGGCCAGGAGTTCTCCGGCTACGCGACCCAGGTGCGCTACGGGATCGACCGGGTCCGGGCCGCACTCCCCCGGCTGTGCGAGCTGCCGTTGGGCGGCACCGCGGTCGGCACCGGCATCAACACCCCGCCCGGCTTCTCTGCCCGGGTGATCGAGCTGGTCGCGGAGCACACGGGGCTGCCGCTGGTGGAGGCCCACAACCACTTCGAGGCGCAGGCGGCGCAGGACTCGCTGGTGGAGACCTCCGGTGCGGTGCGCACGATCGCCGTGTCGCTGGTGAAGATCGCGAACGACCTGCGCTGGATGGGTTCGGGGCCGCGGACGGGCATCGGCGAGATCACCTTGCCCGATCTCCAGCCGGGCTCATCGATCATGCCGGGCAAGGTGAACCCGGTACTGCCGGAGGCCACCGTCCAGGTTGCGGCGCAGGTGATCGGCAATGACGCGGCGATCGCCTTCGCCGGCGCCCAGGGCAACTTCGACCTGCTGGTGATGCTTCCGGTGATGGCTCGCAACCTGCTCGAGTCGATCACGCTGGTCGGGAACGTGTCCCGGGTGCTGGCCGAGCGCTGCGTGGACGGGCTGGTCGCCAACGTCGAACGCTGCCGCCAGCTGGCCGAGTCCTCCCCGTCGATCGTGACTCCCCTGAACCGGATCATCGGCTACGAGGCTGCGGCGAAGATCGCCAAGCACTCGGTAAAGGCGAACCTGACGGTTGCCGATGCGGTGCGTGACCTCGGCTACGTTCGGCGGGGCGAGATCAGCGAGGAGCAGCTCGCCGCGGCGCTCGACGTGGCCGCGATGACCGGCCACTGAGCCTGTGAAAAAGGCCCCTGACCAGGGGTTTCACCTGGTCAGGGGCCTCGCGCGTGGCAGGTGTAGGGTTCGAACCTACGTAGGCTTAGCCGACGGTTTTACAGACCGCTCCCTTTGGCCACTCGGGCAACCTGCCGTGCCCGGACACTGTAGCAAAGCAGCCCACGGCCGACGAATCGGCAGCGGTGTGTCCGGACGCACCCGATCGGCCCGACGCACCGCCGGATCGCCGGAAGGACGGCGTTCGCCGGGATCGGGTCCGGTCGGGGTGGGGCACAATGGCGCCATGGCAGGAGACAGCTCGTTCGACATCGTCAGCAAGGTCGACCACCAGGAGGTGGACAACGCTCTGAACATGGCCGCCAAGGAGGTCCGCAACCGGTTCGACTTCAAGGGCACTGACGCCTCGATCAGGTGGTCCGGTGAGGTGATCGAGATGGAGGCCAACGGCGAGGAGCGCGTCAAGGCCATCCTCGATGTGTTCCAGACCATGCTGGTGCGCCGCAAGGTCGACCTGAAGTCACTGGACGCGGGCGAGCCACGGCTGTCCGGCAAGATGTGGAAGCTGACCGCGTCCCTGCAGCAGGGGATCAGCCGCGAAAACGCCCAGAAGATCGCGAAGCTGATCCGCGACGAGGGGCCGAAGGGCGTGCGCACCCAGGTGCAGGGCGACGACCTGCGGGTGTTCTCCAAGAAGCGCGACGACCTGCAGGCCGTGCAGCGGCTGGTCCGCGAGGCCGACTACGACTTCGCCGTCCAGTTCGACAACTACCGGTAACTGTGGGCACGACCCCGTACCTGCGACTCGACGTCGCGGTCCTCGACCGCAACCTGGCCGTGATGGCCGACGCTGCCCGTGCGGCCGGAGTAGCGCTGCGTCCGCACGCCAAGACCCACAAGTGCCCGCAGATCGCGGCCCGCCAGCTGGCCGCCCGCGCCGTCGGGCTCACGGTGGCCACGATCGGCGAGGCCGAGGTGTTCGCGGCCGCGGGCTTCGACGACCTGTTCATCGCCTACCCGCTGTGGGTGGACACCGACGCGGCGGCCCGGCTGCGTGCGCTCGGCGAACGGGTCCGGCTGGCGGTCGGTTGCGACTCCGCCACTGCGGCGGCGAACCTGGCGGGATTGCCGGCAGAGGTGCTGGTCGAGATCGACTCGGGCCACCATCGCAGCGGCGTGGACCCGGATGCCGCGGGGGAACTGGCCGCGGCGATCTCCGGCCTCGGGCAGAGGGTGCGAGGGGTGTTCACCTTTCCCGGGCACAGCTATTCCCCTGACGCCCGCCGGGCTGCCGCGTCCGATGAGGCGGCTGCCCTCGGCCGGGCCGCGGCGTCGATGGCTGCTTCCGGGGTGCCTGCGCAGGTGGTGAGCGGGGGCTCCACGCCGTCCGCGGAGTTCGTCGCCTCGCCGCTGACCGAGCTGCGTCCGGGGGTCTACGTGTTCGGGGACGCCCAGCAGGTCGAGCTCGGCACGATCGGGTTCGAGCGAGTCGCGCTCACCGTCGCCGCGACCGTTGTCTCCCACGCCGGCGGACGGGTGATCACCGATGCCGGCAGCAAGGCACTCGGCGCCGACCGCGCGCCCTGGGCGTCCGGCTACGGACGGGTGCCCGACCTGCCCGAGGCGCGGATCGTCGCCCTCTCCGAGCACCACTCGACGATCGAGTGGCCCGGCCCCCTGCCCTCGCTGGGCAGTGAGGTGCTGCTGGTGCCCAACCACGTCTGCAACGCGGTGAACCTGGCCGAGGAGTACCACCTCGCCGGCGGCGGCACCTGGCCGGTCGCCGCCCGCGGGCGCAACAGCTGATGCTCATCGCCACCGTCAACGTGAACGGCATCCGGGCGTCCGTACGCCGCGGGTTCGCCGACTGGCTGGCAGCCCGCGATCCCGACCTGGTCGCGCTGCAGGAGGTGCGCTGCCCTGCGGACCAGGTGCCGCCCTCCGCGCTGTCCGGCTACCACTACGCCTACCATCCCGGCGACCGGGCCGGGCGCAACGGCGTTGCCCTGCTCAGCCGCACCCCTCCGCTCGCTGTCCGCGAGGGCTTCGGCAACCCCGCCTTCGACGCAGAGGGCCGCTACCTCGAGGCCGACTACGACCTGGCCGGCTGGCGGTTGACTGTCGGCTCCCTCTACCTGCCCAAGGGCGGACGGGCCGACGACACCCCTGCCGAACTCGCCCGCTACCGGCGCAAGCTGCGCTTCCTGCGCTCCTTCCGTCCGTACCTGAGGCGGGCGCGGCTGGCTGCGCTGGCGAACGGCAGGGAGTTCCTGGTGATGGGTGATGTGAACATCGCCCACACCCGGCTCGACCTGCGCAACTGGCGCTCGAACCAGAAGAACGTCGGCTTCCTGCCCGAGGAGCGGGAGTGGCTGGGCTCCGTGCTCGGCCCGCGCACGCTGGTGGACGTGGTGCGCAGCCTGCATCCCGACACCGACGGCCCGTACTCGTGGTGGAGCTGGATGGGCAACGCCTTCGCCAACGACGTCGGCTGGCGGATCGACTACCAGCTCGCGACCCCCGGCCTGGCCAGGGCCGCGCTCACCGGCGGGACCGACCGGCCGGAGTCGTACGAGGCACGGCTGAGCGACCACGCCCCGGTAGTGGTCGACTACGCCGACGGTGGACCGGAATAGGAACCGTCCCCGATCTGGTCCGGACCGGATCGGGGACGGTTCCTGATCCGGTCCACCCGCTCAGAGCGGGTCGAAGCAGGCCAGCACCTCCGCGCGGCTGACGTCCTCGACCCGGGCGTGCGACCAGTGCGGGTCGCGGTCGCGGTCGACGAGCTGGGCGCGGACGCCCTCGGCGAAGTCGGGACCGGTGGACAGCCGCACGGCCAGGGTGAGTTCCTGGGGCAGCAGGTCGGGCAGGGACGTGATCGTGGCCGCCCGGCGCAGGGCCTCAAGGGTGACCGCCACAGAGATCGGGCTGCGCCGGCGCAGTTCCGCTGCGGTCTCGCGGGCGGAGGGATCGGGGTGGGACTCCAGCCGCTGCAGGATCGCGGACGCGTCGTCGCCCGCATAGCACTCGGCGATCCAGCCCCCGGCGAGCACCGGGTCGGGCTCGGGCAGCGGCCCGGACGCCTCGTCGGCGAGGCCGAGGCGGAGCGCGTCCGTCGCGTTCACCGAGGCGCCGGTGAGGGCGAGGTGCGTGCCGACCTCGCCCGGCATCCGGGCCAGCAACGGTGTCATGAACACGTCGGGGAACAGCCCGATCTGGGTCTCCGGCATGGCCAGGCGGCTGCTCGCGTCCACCACGCGTTGCGAGCCGTGCGCGCTCAGCCCGAGCCCGCCGCCCATCGTGATGCCGGTCATCACCGCCCGGTACGGCTTCGGGAAGGCGGCCACGGCCAGGTCGACGGCGTACTCGGCCTCGAAGAACTCGCGCACGTCACCGCCGCCGAGGGCACGCTCCCGCAGCGCGCGCACGTCCGCGCCCGCGCAGAGCCCGCGCTCCCCCGCTCCGGTCAGCTCCACCGATCCCACCCGGTCGTCCGCGGACAGCTCCTCCAGCACCCGCAGCAGGGTGCGCATCATCGGGACGGTGAGGGCGTTGATCTGGCGGGGACGGTTCAGCCGGATCCGCCCGACCCCGTCGACCCGTTCGACCAGCAGCTCCCCGGAGCTCACCCGTCCGCTCCGGTTCCGCCGGCGGCCAGGTGCAGCTTGCGCTCCTGGTCGTGCCGGTAGAGCATCACGAGGATCACCGCCAGGCCGGCGAAGCCGAGCGCGACCGCGTCGTTGCGCCAGGACAGGTTGCCGGCCTCGTAGGCGAGCAGCACCGTGGTCACGGCGACCGCCGTGCCCGCGATCCGCTCGGTCGGACGGGTCAGCGGCAGCAGCAGGCCGCCCCAGACCAGGTACCAGCTGTTCAGCGCGATCCCGCCGAAGGCGAAGATCAGGTACGACCAGCTCAGGAAGCTGACCGGACGCCGGCGACCCACGGTGAGCGCGAGCCAGCCGATGCCGAGCACGGTGAGGGCGAGGCCGAGGTAGCGCAGCGCGTCCATCACCACCTGGCCGGCCGCCGGCTGGCCGAGCGAGTCCAGCAGCAGCTTCAGTCCCGCGCCGACCAGGGTGAACGGCGCCAGCGTGACCACCTTGCCCGGCACGTCCGCCGCGTACACCCAGCCGAAGCCCAGCCCGCTGGCCAGCGAGATCGCGACGAAGGTCGCGATCGAGACGGCCAGTGACAGCGTCAGTCGCAACAGTGCCCGGGACGTGTCCCGCCAGTGGAACGTGCGCCACGGGTGGCCGATCAGCGCGACCGGGTAGAACGCAAGGATCGCGGGCTGCTTGATGCACGCGGCGATGCCGACGAGGATCGCCGCCCACCAGAACCTGCCCTGGAACGCCAGCCACAGCGCCAGCACGACCAGGCCCATCATCAGGGCGTCGTTGTGGGCCCCGCCGACGAGGTCGATGATCACCAGCGGGTTCACGGTGGAGAACCAGGCGGTCATCTGGACGTCGGCGCCCATGCGGAGAGCGATCCGGGGCAGGAAGTAGGCGATCAGCCCGACGCCGAGCAGCGCGGGGATCCGCATCGCGACGGCCGACCAGTAAGGGTTGTTCCCCGCAATCGCGACCAGCCCGTGGAACATCTCCAGGCTCAGCGGCGGATACATGGCGGTCGTGTAGCGCCACAGCCAGGCCGCCTGATCGGCGAACGGCCCGGGCAGGACCGAGATCGCGTTGTCGTAGGGGTTCAGCCCGTTGCGCAGCAGCCAGCCCTCGGCAGCGTAGGCGTAGGCGTCGTGGCTGAAGATGGGCGGTGCGAGCAGGAACGGCAGGCTCCACAACAACGTGATCGGCCAGTGCTTGACCTCGTGGTAGAGGCTGGGCCGGAGCTTGAACCACGCCTCCACCAGCAACGCCACTCCGGTGACGACGAGCGCGGTGCCGAAGGCATTCGTCCACCAATTGTCCAGGCCGAGCGCCCGCATCGGCTCCCACCACGGACTGTTCTGCGGCAGGTAGGCCGGCGTCAGCGACCCGACGGCGATCAGGGCCGACCCGAGCAGGCCGCGGCGCACCGGATGGTGGGTCCAGGCACGCGCCACATCGGCGCGCCAGCCGGCGAAGCGGGCGCGCCAGTAGTCGCGTCGGATCCCGGACGGTCTCGACTGCTGGGTCACCGCCACGAGCCGACCCCCGATGGTGGCACGAAACCAGCTTATCGAGCGGTCTTCCGAACCCTCCAATACCCGGACGTTCCACGGGTCGGACGGCCGATGCCGGCTTCCGCGTCCACGCGTGTTAGGGTCCGGCCCATGTTCGAACCGACCTTCGTGGTGACCGCGCTGGAGAATAACCGCGCCGGTTCGATGTGTTGCGCGTGCTGACGCGCCCGTAGCTCCCTGTTTCGGTAGTCGGGCCCCTGGCCCGGCTGCCTTCGCGCTCCCGCTGGGCCTTTCATCCCCAGAACCCAGTGAGGAACCATGACCAGCACTCCCCGCCAGCAACGGACGCACGGCCAGTGGGCCATCGATGGCCGCGAACCACTCAACCCGAATGAGGAATTCAAGGCCGTGGCCGGTGGCCTCGGCGTCCGCCAGCGCGTGCTGGACACCTACGCCCGCGAGGGCTTCGACTCGATCCCGGCCGACGACCTCCACGGACGCCTGCGCTGGTGGGGCCTGTACACCCAGCGCCGCCAGGACATCGACGGCAGCCGCACCGGCACGCTCGGCCCCGACGAACTCTCCGACCGCTACTTCATGATGCGGGTCCGCCTCGACGGCGGCGCGGTCACCACCGGCCAGCTGCGCACCCTGGCTGGCATCTCGACCGACTTCGCCCGCGGCACTGCCGACATCTCCGATCGGCAGAACCTCCAGTACCACTGGATCCGGATCGAGGACGTGCCACAGATCTGGGCCCGCCTGGAGGCGTCCGGCATGCAGACCACCGAGGCCTGCGGCGACACCCCCCGCGTGATCCTCGGCTCGCCGGTCGCCGGGATCGCCGCGGACGAGATCATCGACCCCGGCCCCGCCATCGCCGGGATCGTGGAGCGGTTCGTCGGCGACCCCGAGCTGGCGAACCTGCCCCGCAAGTTCAAGTCGGCGATCACCGGGCACCCCAGCCTCGACGTCGTGCACCAGATCAACGACATCTCGCTGGTAGGGGTCGTGCACCCGGAACTCGGCCCCGGCTACGACCTGTGGGTGGGCGGCGGGTTGAGCGTGGCGCCGCGGCTCGCCGAGCGACTGGGCGCGTTCGTGCGTCCGGACCAGGCCGTCGAGGTCTGGTACGGGGTGGTGCGGCTGTTCCGCGACTACGGCTACCGGCGGCTGCGGAACAAGGCCCGGCTGAAGTTCCTGCTCGCCGACTGGGGCGCGCAGCGTTTCCGCGAAGTGCTCGAGCACGAGTACCTCGGGTATGCCCTCGCCGACGGCCCCGCCCCGGTACCGTCCGGCGGTCCGGGCGACCACGTCGGCGTCCATGCCCAGAAGGACGGACGGGTCTGGGTCGGCCTCGCGCCCACCGTGGGCCGGGTCTCCGGACAGGTTCTCGCCGCCCTCGCCGACGCCGCGGAGGCCGCGGGCTCCGGGCGGGTCCGGTTCACTCCGCAGCAGAAGCTGCTCGTGCTCGACGTCGATCCGGGCCGGACCGACGACCTGCTGGCCGCCGTCGAGCCGCTCGGGCTGACCGCGAACCCGAGCCCGTTCCGTCGCTCCACGATGGCCTGCACCGGCATCGAGTTCTGCAAGCTCGCCTTCGTCGAGACCAAGGCGACCGCAGCCCACACGATCGACGAGCTCGAGCGGCGGCTCGACGGAGTGGACCTGGGCACGCCGATCAGCCTGCACGTGAATGGCTGCCCCAACTCCTGCGCCCGGATCCAGGTCGCCGACATCGGCCTGAAGGGCCAGCTGATCAAGGGCGCGGACGGCTCGGAGGAGTTCGCCTACCAGGTGCACCTCGGGGGCGGGCTCGCGTCCGTCGACCGCGACGAGGCCGGCCTCGGCCGGACCGTCCGCGGGCTGAAGGTGAGCGCCACCGACCTGCCCGACTACGTCGAACGGGTCACCCGCGCGTTCGTGGCCGCGCGGGAGCCCGGCGAGTCGTTCGCCCAGTGGGCGCACCGGGCCGACGAGGAGACCCTGCGATGACTCGTGCCACCCACGGGCCGGGACGGACCCGAACCCCTGAGGAACTGCAGGCGATCGCCGAGCGGGCCGGACGCGACCTCGCCCAGGCGAGCGCCGAAGAAGTCATCGCGTGGGCGTCAGCGACCTTCGGGCACGGGCTCGCCGTCGCCTGCTCGATGGCCGGCGACACCGTGCTGCCGCACCTGGTCGCCCGCGCGCTGCCGGGGGTGGACGTGCTGTTCCTCCAGACCGGCTACCACTTCGCAGAGACCCTCGGCACCCGCGACGCACTCGCGCAGGTCATCGACGCCCGGATCATCGACGTGCTGCCCGCGCAGGACGTCGCCGGGCAGGACGCCGGGTACGGCCCCCGGCTCTACGAGCGCGACCCGTCGCTGTGCTGCCGGTTGCGCAAGGTGGACCCGATCAACGCCGAGCTCACCGGCTACGAGGCGTGGGTGACCGGGATCCGGCGTGAGGACAACGCCCTGCGCGCGAACGCCGGCCTGGTCGAGTGGGACACCGCCCACCAGATGGTGAAGGTGAATCCCCTCGCCGCCTGGTCGTTCGACGACCTGGTCGACTACGCCGGAACGCACTCCGTGCCGGTGAACCTGCTGCTCACCGACGGCTACCCGTCGATCGGCTGCGCCCCCTGCACACGCCGGGTCGAACCTGGCGAAGACCCCCGATCCGGCCGCTGGGCCGGACTCGCCAAGACCGAATGCGGGCTACACCTGTGAACCACCTGGAAATCCTCGAGGCCGAAGCCGTCCACATCATTCGCGAAGCCGTGGCCGAGCTGGAACGACCTGTACTGCTGTTCAGCGGCGGGAAGGACTCCGTCGTCCTGCTGCACCTCGCCGGGAAGGCCTTCTGGCCCGGCCCGGTGCCCTTTCCGCTGCTGCACGTCGATACCGGGCACAACTTCCCTGAGGTGCTCGCCTTCCGCGACGAACTGGTCGGCAGGCTCGGCCTGCGCCTGCTGGTCGCGCGGGTGCAGGACTACATCGACGACGGCCGCCTGCTGGAGCGCCCGGACGGGACGCGCAATCCGCTGCAGACCCAGCCGCTGCTGGACGCGATCGCCGACCACCGCTTCGACGCCGTGTTCGGCGGGGGCCGGCGCGACGAGGAGAAGGCGCGGGCGAAGGAGCGCGTGATCAGCCTGCGCGACGAGTTCGGGCAGTGGAATCCGCGCAACCAGCGTCCGGAACTGTGGGACCTGTACAACCCTCGGCACCGACCCGGCGAGCACGTCCGCGTCTTCCCGCTGAGCAACTGGACCGAGCTCGACGTGTGGCGCTACATCGCCGCGGAGGGCATCGAGCTGCCCGGCCTGTACTACGCCCACGACCGCGAGGTGTTCGACCGGGACGGGATGTGGCTGGCCGTGGGGCCCTACAGCGCACCGCGCGAGGGTGAGTCCGCCCGCACGCTCCGGGTGCGCTACCGCACCGTGGGCGACATGTCCTGCACCGGTGCGGTCGCCTCGTCTGCCGCCGACGTGGACGCGGTGCTCGCCGAGGTCGCAGCCACCCGCATCACCGAGCGCGGCGCCACCCGCGCCGACGACCGGCTCACCGAGGCCGCCATGGAGGACCGGAAGAAGGAGGGCTACTTCTGATGAGCACCCAGACCACAACCCCGACGGCTCCAACGCTGCTCCGGCTGGCCACCGCCGGCAGCGTCGACGACGGCAAGTCCACCCTCGTCGGACGCCTGCTGCACGACTCGAAGTCGGTCCTGGCCGACCAGCTGGCCGCCGTCGAGCGGGTCAGCAGGGCGAAGGGCCTGGGCCACGTCGACCTCGCGCTGCTCACCGACGGGCTGCGGGCCGAGCGCGAGCAGGGCATCACGATCGACGTCGCGTACCGCTACTTCGCCACCCCCACCCGCACGTTCATCCTTGCCGACTGCCCCGGCCACGTGCAGTACACCCGCAACACGGTCACCGGATCCTCCACCGCCGACGTCCTCGTGCTGCTGGTCGACGTGCGCACCGGCGTGCTCGAGCAGACCCGGCGGCACCTCGCCGTGGCCGCACTGCTGCGGGTGCCCAGCGTTGTCGTCGCGGTGAACAAGGTCGACCTCGTGGACTACGCGGAGGCGCCCTACGCCGCGGTCGCCGCCGAACTCGCCGGGGTCGCGGCGGAACTGGGCATCGCCACCGTCCACACGCTGCCGGTCTGCGCCCTCTCCGGCGACAACGTGGTCACCCGGTCCGGCCGGACGCCCTGGTACGACGGGCCGAGCCTGCTCGAACTGCTGGAGGCGGCTCCGGGGGCGAGCGAACCCACCGACGGCTTCCGGTTCCCGGTCCAGCTGACGCTGCGTCCACAGGAGGCCGCCAGGGACCCCCGCCACGTCGAGTACCGGGGCTACGCGGGGCGGGTCAGCGCGGGCTCGGTGCGGGTGGGCGATGAGGTCGTGGTGCTGCCGGAGGGCGTCCGCACCCGGGTGGCAGGCATCGATCTCGCCGGGCGGGAACTGGAGGCCGCCTCCGCGGGGCAGTCCGTCTCGCTACGCCTCGCCGACCCGGTGGACGCGGCCCGAGGCGAGCTGATCTCCTCGGTCGCCGACGCCCCTGCTCCGGTCACGGAGGTGGACGCGATGGTCTGCTGGCTGGCGGAGCGTCCGCTGGCTCCCGGGGCCCGCGTCCTGCTCAAGCACGGCACCCGCACGGTGCAGGCGAGGGTCGGCGAACTCCTTGCCGGTCTCGACCTCGACCGCATGGCGCCCGTGGAGCTCGAGCGGCTCGCCCTCAACGACATCGGCCGGGTGCGGATCCGGCTGGCCGCACCGATTCTCGCCGAGGACTACACCGTCAGCCGCAGGGGTGGTTCCTTCCTCCTGGTCGACCCGCAGACCCAGGGCACGCTGGCCGCAGGGATGATCCGCGGCCACACCGTGTTCGGCAACGACTTCGAGCCCGCCGCCGGCTGGGAGATCTGATGGCGCGCTACCTGCTGCTCGCTGTCGTGGGGCTCGCGGCCCAACTGGTCGACGGCGCGCTGGGCATGGGCTACGGCGTGACGTCGTCGTCCCTGCTGCTGGTCGCGGGGCTGACCCCGGCGATGGCCAGCGCGTCGGTGCACCTCGCTGAGCTGGGCACGAACATCGCGTCCGGGGTGTCGCACTGGCGGCTGGGCAACGTCGACTGGCGACTGGCCGCCACGATCGGCGTGCCCGGGGCGATCGGCGCGCTCGCCGGCGCCACGGTGCTGTCCCGCCTCTCCACCGAGGCCGCGAAGCCCGCGATGGCGGCGATCCTCGGCCTGCTGGGCATGTACATCCTGCTGCGCGCCGTGTTCCGGCCGCCCCAGCTCGCTGCGGCCCGCCGCTCCCCGCACCGGGCCCGGTTCCTCGTCCCGCTCGGCCTGGTCGGGGGGTTCGTGGACGCCTCCGGCGGCGGTGGCTGGGGTCCGGTGTCCACGACGTCCCTGCTGAGCGCGGGGCGGACGGCGCCCCGCACGGTGATCGGTTCGGTGGACACCAGCGAGTTCCTGGTCTCCGCCGCGGCGAGCATCGGCTTCGTCACGGCGCTCGGCACGGCGGGAATCGACTGGTGGATCGTGGCCGCGCTGCTGGCCGGCAGCGTGATCGCGGCGCCGGTCGCGGCGTGGCTGGTCTCGAAGATCCCGGCCCAGGTCATGGGGGTCGCAGTCGGCGGCCTGATCGTGATCACCAACGTCCGCACGCTGTTCGCCAGCACCGGGATCACGGCCGACCAGGCCACGCTCGGCTACGGGACCATCGCCGCGGTCTGGGTGGGCCTGACCGCCTGGCAGTCGGTGAGCCACTACCGCAGCGTGCGGGCGGCCAGGGCGGCGGAGGAACAGGAGTACACGATATGACCGCCCTCCCCCCGCTCGTCCTCGCCCTGCACGGCACTCGCAGCGCCGCCGGACGAGCCGTCGCCGCAGAGCTCGCCGCCGCGGTCGCCGCAGGGCTTCCCGGGGTGGAGGTGCACCTCGGCTGGGCGGATGTGATCACCCCGACGCTCACCGAGACCCTCGCCGCACTGGGCGAGGCCGTCGTGGTACCCGGCTTCCTCACCGCCGGCTACCACGTCACCAGCGACCTCCCGGCCGCCGTGGAGGCGGCCGGGGGGCGGGCACGCCTCTCCGGCCTGATCGGCCCCGGGCTGGTCGCGGCGGTCGCCGACCGCCTGGCCGAGGCCGAGTCCGGGGAGCCATCGGACGCGGTCGTGCTGGCGGCTGCCGGTTCGAGAAGGCCGCGCTCGCTGGAGGGAGTGGCCGCGGCGGCCCGGGAGCTGGCCGACCGCATCGGACGGCCCGTCGTCCCCGGCTACCTCACCGCTGCGGAACCCACCGTGCCGGGCGCCGTCACGCGGCTGCGGGCGTCCGGACACCGCCGCGTGTCGGTCGCGTCCTACCTGCTCGCACCAGGTGTCTTCGCCGACCGGCTGCAGGATGCGGGCGCAGAGGTCGTCTCCGCACCCATCGGAGTGCACCCGCTGGTGGTGAAAGCAGTGCGTAGCGCCTACGCTGCTCAGGTTGCCGCCGAACTACACTTACCCGGCGCGCTGGCGAGGTCAGGAGTTGAACGCATCGCATGACTGAAGTGACGACCGTCGACCACGTCGTGATCCGATTCGCCGGCGATTCCGGCGACGGCATGCAGTTGACCGGAGACCGGTTCACCCATGACACGGCGGTGGCCGGCAACGACTTCTCCACCCTGCCCAACTTCCCGGCGGAGATCCGCGCGCCGGCCGGCACCGTAGCGGGCGTGTCCAGCTTCCAGCTGCACTTCGCCGACTTCGACATCCGCACCCCGGGCGACCGTCCGGACGTGCTGGTCGCGATGAACCCTGCCGCCCTGAAAGCCAACCTCGGCGACCTGCCCCGGGGCGGCCTGATCATTGCCGACACCGCGGACTTCACCCCGCGGAACCTGGCGAAGGTAGGGTACGCGGCCGACCCGCTCACCGACGGCAGCCTGTCCGACTACCAGGTGCACGCCCTCGACCTGTCCGGCCAGGCGTCCGCAGCCGTGGCCGCACTGGGCCTGGGTCGCAAGGAGGCCGCGCGCACGAAGAACATGTATGCGCTCGGCCTGCTGGACTGGCTCTATGGGCGGCCCACGGAGAACACCATCGCCTTCCTGGAGGCGAAGTTCGCGACGGCTCCGCAGATCCGGGACGCCAACATCGCGGCCCTCAAAGCCGGCTACGCGTTCGGCGAGACCACCGAGGTGTTCACCAACCGCTACAAGGTCGCGCCCGCACCGGTCCCGTCCGGCACCTACCGGCAGATCTCCGGCAACCGGGCGCTCGCCTACGGCCTGATGGCCGGCGCGGCGAAGGCGGGACTGCAGCTGTTCCTCGGCGCCTACCCGATCACGCCCGCCTCGGATGTGCTGCACCACCTCGCAGCGGCCAAGGCCGCCGGTGTGCTCACCTTCCAGGCCGAGGACGAGATCGCGGCCGTCGGGGCGGCGCTCGGCGCGTCCTTCGCGGGCCAGCTCGGCGTCACCACCACCTCGGGGCCGGGCCTCGCGCTGAAGATGGAGACGATCGGGCTCGCGGTGATGCTGGAACTGCCGCTGGTGATCTGCGACATCCAGCGCGCCGGGCCGGCCACCGGCATGCCCACCAAGACCGAGCAGGCCGACCTCACCCAGGCCCTGTTCGGACGCCACGGTGAGGCGCCGCTGCCCGTGATCGCGCCGCAGTCACCCGGTGACTGCTTCACCGCGGCCTACGAGGCGGTCAAGCTGGCCGTCGATTACCGCACGCCCGTGATCCTGCTCTCGGACGGCTATCTCGCCAACGGTGCCGAGCCGTGGGCGGTGCCCGACCTGGCCTCGCTGCCCCCGATCGACCCGGCCTTCGCCACCGAGCCGAACCGGCCCGACGGTGAGTTCTGGCCGTATCTGCGCGACGACAAGCTCGCCCGCGCCTGGGCCGTGCCCGGCACGCCGGGCCTCGAGCACCGGATCGGCGGCATCGAGAAGGCGGACGGCACGGGCGCGGTGTCCTATGACCCCGCCAACCACGAGTTCATGGTGCAGCTGCGCCAGCGGAAGGTCGAAGGGATCGCGTCGGTCGTGCCCGACGTCGTGGTGGACGACCCGAGCGGGCAGGCCCGGATCCTGGTGCTCGGTTGGGGCTCCACCTACGGCCCCATCTCGGCCGCCGCCCGGCGCGTCCGGGGTAGCGGACGCAACGTGGCCACGGCCCACGTCCGGCACCTCAACCCGCTGCCGGCGAACCTCGGCGAGGTGTTGCGCAGCTACCAGCGCGTGCTGGTGCCGGAGATGAACCTCGGCCAGTTGGCCATGGTGCTGCGGGCGAAGTACCTGGTCGACGTGCAGCCGTACTCGAGGGTGCGCGGCCTGCCGATCTCGCTGTCCGAACTCGCCGCCGACCTGAACGAGCTGATCGACCTGACCGAGGAGGAGTCGTGACCACGACCACCGGGCCCGGGCTCGCCGGGGTCCCGCTCAGCCTGACGCCGCTGAACCGCAAGGACTTCGTCTCCGACCAGGAGGTGCGCTGGTGCCCCGGGTGCGGTGACTACGCCGTCCTTGCGACCTTCCAGGGGCTGATGCCACAACTGGGCATCCGGCGCGAGAACACCGTGATCGTCTCGGGGATCGGTTGCTCGTCGCGGTTCCCGTACTACGTGGACACCTACGGCATGCACTCGATCCACGGCCGGGCCCCGGCGATCGCCACCGGCATCGCGATGACCCGCCCGGACCTCGCGGTCTGGGTGGTCACCGGGGACGGGGACGCACTGAGCATCGGCGGCAACCACCTGGTCCACGCGCTGCGGCGGAACGTGAACATCACGATCATGCTGTTCAACAACCGGATCTACGGGCTGACCAAGGGGCAGTACTCCCCCACCTCCGAGCAGGGCAAGGTGACGAAGTCCACGCCGGTCGGGTCGGTGGACCGTCCGTTCAACCCGGTCTCGCTGGCCCTCGGTGCGGAGGCCACGTTCGTCGCCCGCACCGTGGACTCCCACCGCGCCCACCTCACCGAAGTGCTCTCTGCGGCGATCACTCACCGCGGCGCGGCGCTGGTGGAGATCTACCAGAACTGCCCGATCTTCAACGACGGCGCCTTCGACAGCCTCAAGGGCGCCGACGGCGGGCTGATCCCGCTGCGCCACGGCGAACCGGTCATCTTCGGCCCCGACAACGCCCGCTGCGTCGTCCGTGGCCCGGACGGCAGCCTGCGCGTCGCCTACGTCGAGGATGTCGACCCGGCCGAGGTGCTGGTGCACGACGCCCACGCCGACGATCCGGGGCTGGCCTTCGCGCTGTCCCGGCTCACCGACACCGCCGACCTGGTCACCGCGCCGATCGGCATCTTCCGCGACGTCGAGCGCCCCACCTACGACGACCTGGCCCGCGACCAGCTCACGGTGCAGACCGATCCGGGCGAGCGGATCGCCTCGTTGCAGAAGCTGATCGCCGGCGGGGACACCTGGACCGTCTGATCCTGGCTCATCCCTTCCCTGCCGCTGGCGCGCCGGTGGCACTCGTCGTCTGATCCTCCGACCACGGCGGCCCGACCACGCCGAACGGCCCGCGCCCACACCATCTGGTGCGGTCGCGGGCCGTTCGCTGCCTGTGCCCGTTGCCGCGGGCGGACCCGCGACACTGGCGTAACGGGCGCTCAGGCCGGCTGGTAGTGCCCCTCGAGCCGATCGGCAAGCCGGAGGCCCTGGTTGGCACTGGAGCGGATCAGCCGGGCACCGGAGGTGCGCAGCGAGAGACGGGGCGCGGGCACGAACCGGGGATCGGCGCTGCGATCGACCGGGTTGAGCCCGTACTCGGCGGACTGGATCTGGTTCATCAACGGGATGGTCATTGCTCGTTCTTTCCTGCTCTGCTTCGGTTCACATTCTTGGGGCCGGGCCGGTGCTCGACCGGACGACCAGTTCGATCGGCAGCGTGATCCGCCGCTGGGGGTAGTCGGGGTCCATGGCGAGCCGCCCGGCGAGGCGGCCCTTGTCGGTGATCGGCTGTCGCACCGTGGTGAGGCCGACGAAGCCCGCGTCCGGAATGTCGTCGAAGCCGACGATGGAGATGTCCCGGCCGGGCACCAGTCCGCGCTCCCGCGCCGCGTCCAGGACGCCGAGGGCGAGGGCGTCGCTGATCGCGACGATCGCGGTCGGGCGGTCCTGCTGGTCGAGGGCGTGGGCCGCAGCGAGGCGTCCGGCCTGCTTGGGCTTCCAGCCGGCGGACACGACGGTGAAGGAGGCGTCCGGCAGCTTCTCCCTCAGACCACGGATGCGCTCGGCAGCGAACCGGCTGCACGCACTGCCGTCGGCGGGCAGTTCGGCGACCCCGTCATCGGGCGTATCACCCGGGACGACCACGACGATCCGCCGGTGGCCGAGGCGGGCCAGGTGCTTGCCGACCAGCCGTCCGGCCTTGGTGTCGTTGATCGTGACCCAGTCGCCGGATTCGGAGTCCTGCGCCCCGACGACCCGGACGCCGCGCGCAGCGAGCACCTCGGTGCCGGGATGGTCCGAACTCGCCGAGCAGGTCACGATGGCGTCGATCGCCGCGCGCTGCAGCAGTTGCGCCTCCGACTCCTCCCCGTCGGCCGGAGCGCGGAGCAGGAGCACCGAGGCTCCGAACCGCTCCACGGTCTCGCTGAGCCCGGCGAGGAACGCGACGGTGTAGGGGTCGGCAAAGGCTTCGGCGATCTGGCCACCGAACAGGAAGCCGCAGACATCGGTCCTGCCGGAGCGCAGCGCCCGGCCCGCGGCGCTCGGGCCGCAGTAGCCGATCGCCTTCGCCTCGGCGAGGATCTGCTCGCGCAGGTCGGCCGAGAGACGGTCCGGCTTGCTGTAGGCGTTGGAGATCGTGGTGACGGAGACGCCCAGGCGCTCGGCCAGGGTCTTCATCGTCACTGCGGAGCCGGTGTCACCACCCATCCCGCACCTCCTATTGATCGTTAAAGTAAACGATACACTTTATCGATCAACCTGGCAACGGGAGAGTGCATGAGAAGGCCCCGGGATCCGGCGTGCGGCCGGCCACCCCCGGGGCCGGCCGCACGGGATTCCCCTCAGGCGATACGAGCCCTGAGAAAAGCCAGCGCGTAGGCGGCCTGACCGCGGTAGTTGGGATGCGCGATCGCGGCAGCGTCGACACCGAGCGCCACTTCGATCGGGCCGAACACCCAGCGCGCGCCCTTGTCGCAGAAGCCGTGACCGCGGAACAGTTGCGCGGCGTTCACGTACCGGGCGACCCTGGCCGGGCCGGAGGCGTTCACGCTCGCAACGGATCGCCTGATCGTCGCGTTGAGCCGGTCTGCCGTCGAGTTCAGCCAGGCCTGGTTGCCCGCGCTGACCACGGCGCCGTCGGCCAGCACGCAGTCCTTCGCCTTCGAACCGAACAGGCGGTAGTAGCTGCTCACGTAAATGGTCGCGTTCGGGTACCACTGGTGGGCCCGGGCGAGCAGTGCGGGCAGGCTCGCGGACAACCCCGCCACGGCCACGCCGATGGCCTGCCCGAGCGTGGCGCCCGTGGACGGATCGACGACGGTGTCCGCGCACTCCGCGGGCGCGTTGACGCACAGGGCCAGGGCTGCACCCCAGCCGATGTCGTTCGCCCCGACGGTGAGGCTGATCCGACGGATGGACGCGCGCCCGGCCTCCGGTACGGCAGCCAGTTGGGCCGTGACGTCGGTCACGGTGGCGCCACTCACGGCGAGATCCTCGACCAGTTCCAGCCGGCGGCTGAGGTGGTCGAGGATGGCCGGGTAGGCGTGACTCTCGCCGACGCCGACGCCGGCGGGAATCGAGTCGCCGACGGCGAGGTAGCCGACCACGGAGGCGGGGCGGGTTGCGGGGACGATCGTGGGGACGGCCTGCGCGGGGTTGGCGGGGAGCCACCAGACGAGTGAGATAGCGGCTGCGACGAGAACAATGAGACGGCGACGCACGAGGTGGGCTCCTCTCGGTGCTGCGGCTCTGCCGGATTGCCGCACCGCAATTGACCTCACGATACGCCCGCTGCTCCCGCGGTGGCAGGGCTCGGGACGCCCCGACGACCAGCCGGCACGGCCGCTCGCTGCGCGCGGGCCGGAGCCCGGCGAGGGACGCTCCTATGGTTCGTCAAGCCGCGTTGGGGTGTTCGAGGAGGCGGTAGAGGTCTCGGGCGAGGTAGCGCTTGAGGCAGCGGAGGATGTCGTGGCGGGTCTTGCCTTCGTGGGTGCGTCGTTCG